>Ga0209271_10000237_pt1 | contig 19152 bp, 14 predicted proteins | sample tdAd002_FD_187123 | JGI IMG/M metagenome (GOLD analysis project Ga0209271, IMG submission 187123) | Marine sediment microbial communities from the Atlantic coast under amendment with organic carbon and nitrate - tdAd00.2 (SPAdes)... | ecosystem: Environmental > Aquatic > Marine > Coastal >... | reverse complement strand
AGCCTTGTAGCGTTTCGAAATCACCCTGGTCAAAGCTCGCACCAGGTCTTTATCACACCCTGGAATGAGGCTATCGAGGAACTCGACCACCGTAATTTCGGAACCGAGCGCGTGGTATACAGTTGCCATTTCAAGCCCGATTATGCCGCCGCCGACAATCAGCAGTTTTTTCGGAACATCGCTTAGTTCGAGGGCGTCGGTCGAATCCATCAGGCGTGCATCTTCGTTAGGAAACGGTGGAATCTCGGTCGCTTGCGAACCCGCGGCGATAATACAGTGCTCAAACTTCACCCGGGTAACTTCACCGTTGTTGTCAACCTGCATATTGTTCTGGTCAATAAACTCTGCGACGCCATGCACGACTTTGATCTTACGTTGTTTGGCGAGACCCGAAAGGCCTCCGGTGAGCTTTCCAACCACCTTGTCTTTGAAACCGTTGATACCTTTGAGACTGACTTTGGGTTTGCCAAAATCGACGCCATTGGCCTTCATATGCTCAGCCTCGTTGATAATCTGCGCGGTATGCAGCAGGGCTTTCGAGGGAATACATCCAACATTCAAACATACCCCGCCGAGCACCGGGTAACGCTCGATCAGGACAACCTTCTTGCCGAGGTCGGCAGCGCGAAAAGCCGCGGTATAACCCCCCGGCCCGGCACCCAGAACAACAACCTCGGAACTCAAGTCGCCATCACTTTCAACTGCTGCAGATTGAGCTTTGTCCTTTTTGGCGGCATCGGTAGATTCGACCTTGTCCGCTTTTGCGGCGGGTGCGGCGGCAGCGGCCGTAGTTTCCAGACTTCCAAGTTTACTACCGGTGGAAATTTTATCTCCGATCGCAACGCTAAGCTGTTTTATGGTACCGGCAAAGGGCGATGGTATATCCATCGTTGCCTTGTCCGATTCCAGGGTTAACAATGCGTCCTCGACTTTGACCGTGTCGCCCACGGCAACATGAATTTCGATGACTTCTACATTCTCAAAATCGCCTATGTCCGGCAGTAACAGATCTTTGTCGCTCATGATTATAAAAGTACCCTTCTGATATCGGAAATTACCTGGCTTAAGAAATTGCTAAAACGTGCGGCCTGGGCGCCATCGATTACTCGATGATCATAAGACAGACCTAGCGGTAGTATGAGGCGTGGCACAAACTCGCCGTCGATGTAAACCGGCTGCATTTTTGATCGCGACACACCAAGAATAGCGACTTCGGGAGCATTGACTATCGGTGTAAAATTAGTGCCCCCAATTCCGCCGAGGCTGGAAATGGTGAAACAGCCACCTTGCATATCGGTTGGTGATAGCTTGCCATCACGCGCGCGCACCGAGATAGCGCCTAGCTCCGCGGCAAGCTCGAATAGCCCTTTTTGATCGACGTCTCGCACCACCGGTACCACCAGCCCGTTTGGCGTATCAACAGCGATACCGATATGAAAATACTTTTTCATCACCAGGTTTTCACCGCTCGCATCGAGCGATGCATTAAAGTTCGGAAACTCGCGCAAGGCACTCACCACCGCCTTCATCAAAAAAACCAGGGGCGTCAAGCGTACTGCCTTCTTATCAGCCTCGCCGGCGAGAGATTTGCGGAAGGCCTCCAGCTCGGTTATGTCGGCATCGTCGAACTGGGTGACATGGGGTACCGTGACCCAGCTACGATGCAAATGCGCTCCCGATATTTTCTGAATTCGACTCAGTGCGACCGTCTCGATTGCACCGAATTTGGAATGATCGATTTCGGGCAGGCTGCTGACGCGAATACCGCTGCCGCCAGTACTATTCCCACCAGACATGTTCGATTTGACGAAGGCCATGACATCGGCCTTGACGATTCGACCCTTGGGGCCACTACCGATAACCTGTTCCAGGTTAACCCCGAGTTCACGTGCATAGCGGCGAATCGAGGGGCTGGCATGGATAGTTTTGCCACTGCCGCCCGCAGCCGGGCTTGCTTCGGCACCAGGGTGCGGCTTTAGCGTTTTGCCCGGCATGAGATTACCTTGCGGTTTTTCGGCCTCGACTTCCGGCACTGCAGGCGCAATTTCTTCAGCCGGAGATTCCGCGACTGGCTCGGCTTCGGCTGAAGGGGACTCGGCTTCAGCTAGCGTCACGGAATTGGTGTCAGCGGACTCTTGCGCGGCATCGCTGGTACTGATGGTAGCGATCTGATCACCCTCGTTTAATCGATCTCCGACAGCGACGGTTATACTTTCGATAGTTCCGCTATAGGGGCTGGGAATTTCCATCGTCGCCTTGTCTGATTCAAGCACGACAATCGATTGCTCAGCCTGAACCTCATCCCCTGCTGCGATCAGGATCTCGATAATTTCTATATCCTGAAAATCACCAACGTCAGGAAGCGCTATTGTTTTATTTTCTGCCACTTTGATGCTCCTGTACGCCCGTCTAAACCGTCGTCGGGTCAGGTTTTTCGGGATCGATGCCATACTTCTTGATTGCCTGCTGCACCACTTTGTTGTCTATTTCACCGCTATCACTCAAAGCTTTCAACGCGGCTACCACAACATAAAAACGATTTACTTCAAAGAAGGTGCGCAGGCTTTCGCGAGTATCGCTGCGCCCGAAGCCATCGGTACCGAGGCTCACAAATCGGGATGCTACGAACTCCCGAATTTGCTCGGCATAGGCACGGATATAATCGGTGGAAATAATGACTGGCCCCTTGCGCCCCTGCAACTGGGTTTCGAGATAGCTGCGCCGTGCTTTCTTGGTTGGATGCAACTGGTTCCAGCGCGCGCAACTCTGGGCCTCGCGCGCGAGTTCATTAACGCTGGTCACGCTCCAGACGTCGGCATTGATCTTGAAATCCTTCTTCAACAACGTGGCCGCCGAAATGACCTCGCGTAAAATCGTACCGGATCCCATTAATTGCACCTTGAGGCCCTTTTCCTCACCTTCCTGAAGACAGTAAATACCCTTGATAATGCCCTCTTCCGCACCCTTCGGCATTGCCGGATGCAGATAATTTTCATTCATTACCGAAATGTAATAAAAAACTTTTTCTTTCAGCTGGTACATCCGCTTCATCCCGCTGTGGATGATTACCGCGAGTTCGTAGGCGAAGGTCGGGTCGTAGGAAATGCAATTGGGGATGGTGCCGGCGACCACCAGACTATGCCCATCCTGGTGCTGCAGACCTTCACCAGCCAGCGTTGTACGTCCGGCTGTACCGCCCATCAGGAACCCCCGCACCTGCATATCGGCCGCCGCCCAGGCCAGATCACCAATGCGTTGAAAGCCAAACATCGAGTAGAAAATATAAAAAGGAATCATGCTGACGCCGTGGGCGCTATAGGCAGAGCCCGCTGCGATCCACGAAGACATCGCCCCGGCCTCGTTGATTCCTTCTTCAAGAATCTGCCCCTTGATATCTTCGCGGTAATACATCACCTGGTCGGAATCCATCGGTTCGTACAGCTGTCCTTTAAATGAGTAAATACCAAGTTGACGAAACATCCCTTCCATGCCGAAGGTTCTGGCCTCGTCGGGTACAATCGGAACAATGTTTTTGCCAATGTTCTTGTCACGTGCCAGGGAAGAAAGCATGCGCACAAAAGCCATCGTGGTTGAGAATTCGCGTTCGCCACTGTCTTTTAACAGGGCATCAAATATCTCGAGCCCGGGAACAACCAATGGTTCGGCAGCATCGCTGCGCACCGGCATATACCCACCCAGCTGCTCACGACTATTGCGCATGTACTTCATCTCGACACTGTCTTCCGCAAACTTGTAGAACGGCGTTTGTGCAATACCGTCGTCGCTGATCGGAATATTAAACCGATCACGAAATGCCTTGAGGGCGTCTTCACCCATTTTCTTTTGCGAATGCGTGATGTTCTGGCCTTCACCGGCTTCACCCATACCATAACCCTTGACCGTCTTCGCCAGGATTACGGTGGGTCGTCCAGTAAATTCAACCGCTTCGGCATAGGCCGCATAAACCTTGTGCGGATCGTGACCGCCGCGATTCAGACGCCAGATGTCCTCATCGGACATATCGGCGACCATTTCCAGGGTTTCGGGATACTTGCCGAAAAAATGTTCTCGCGTGTAAGCCCCTCCCTTGGCCTTGCAAGCCTGGTACTCGCCATCGACGGTTTCTTCCATGAGTCGCTGCAAAACGCCGTCCTCGTCCTTGGCAAACAAGTGGTCCCAGTACGAGCCCCAGACAACTTTCAGCACGTTCCAGCCCGCTCCCCGGAACACCGCTTCCAGCTCCTGGATTATTTTACCGTTACCCCGCACCGGACCGTCAAGGCGTTGCAGGTTGCAATTAATAACGAAAATCAGGTTATCCAGATTCTCCCGGCTGGCGAGTGAAATTGCACCCAGTGATTCGGGTTCGTCCATTTCACCGTCACCCATGAAAGCCCAGACCTTGCGATTTTGTTGCGGCTGGATCTCCCGGTTTTCGAGGTATTTCATAAAACGCGCCTGGTATATGGCCATGATTGGACCAAGCCCCATCGACACGGTCGGGAACTGCCAGAAATCCGGCATCAACCAGGGGTGGGGATAAGACGACAGACCATTTTCATCCAGCGCCTCCTGGCGAAACGCTTTTAACTGGTCTTCACTAATGCGTCCTTCGAGAAAAGCGCGTGCATATACGCCGGGTGCCGAGTGCCCCTGGAAAAAAACCAGGTCACCCTTGCTCTCCTCATTGGGCGCACGGAAAAAGTGCATGAAGCCGACATCGTAAAGCGTTGCCGCCGAAGCGAAGCTTGCGATATGCCCACCGAGTTCGCTTGATTGACGATTGGCGTGCACTACCATCGCCGCGGCATTCCAGCGAATTACCGAACGAATACTATGTTCGATCGCCTGATCACCAGGGATGGGGCGCTGTTGTGATAGTGGAATAGTGTTTACGTAAGCGGTTTTTGCAGAAAACGGAAGGTAAGCTCCGGAACGCCGGGTCTTATCGATCAGCCGCTCCAGTAAAAAATGAGCCCGTTGCGGACCTTCGCGCTCGAGCACCGAATCGAGTGATTCCAGCCATTCCTGAGTTTCTTCGGGATCAATATCGGTTTGATCTACCACGTGCGTCGCCTTTGCTGTAAATTGGCGGGATTATACAACATATCAATCCGTATCCAGCTGTTATTATTATAATTAATCCCAATATCAACCCAACTATCAACATTATATATCTGAATTAATCTTGATGAATAAACTCACCATCATCACTCCGGATGACTGGCATCTGCATCTGCGTGACTCAACTTTCATGGAGGCAGTAGTCGGTGATACTGCACGGCAGTTCGGGCGCGCAATCATCATGCCGAACCTGGTCCCGCCGGTACGCAGCTGTGCGGATGCGATGGCTTACCGGCAGCGAATTCTTGCGGCACTGCCAGCAAACAGCAGCTTTGATCCCCTGATGACTCTGTATCTGACCGATAACACTGATGTTGCGGACATCGAAGCCGCCGCCAAATCTGAATTTATCCAGGGGGCCAAACTGTACCCGGCAGGCGCAACCACGAACTCGGATGCCGGGGTTACCGACCTGGCAAACCTTGACCGGGTGTTTGAGGCCATGCAAAAGCACCACCTCGTGCTGCAGGTACACGGCGAAGCTACCGCAAACGATGTCGATATTTTCGATCGTGAAAAAGCATTCATCGAGCAAAGCCTTTGCCAAATTCGTAAAGACTTTCCCGAGCTGCGTATCGTGTTCGAACATATAACCACCCGCGACGCGGTAGAATATGTGCGCGCAGGTGACGACTGTCTGGCGGCTACCATCACTGCGCATCACCTGCTGATTAATCGTAACGCTATGTTTCAGGGCGGCATCAGGCCACATCATTATTGCCTGCCAGTAGCCAAGCGTGAAAGACATCGCCAGGCATTGCTCGATATCGCCAGTAGCGGTGAAGCCCGATTTTTTGCCGGCACCGACAGCGCCCCGCATAGTAAAGACGCAAAGCAGGCCGCCTGTGGCTGTGCTGGAATCTACTCTGCTCATAGCGCCGTCGAACTTTACGCCGAGGCATTTGAGCTGGCCGGCGATTTTACCCATTTCGAAAATTTCATGAGTTGCAACGGCGCTGATTTTTACGGCCTGCCGCGGAATCGGGGTTCGATTACGCTTGCGCGCCACGAGTGGTTGGTACCCGATTCGCTGCCCTACCCCGATTCCAGCCTGACCCCGTTCAAGGCCGGAGAAACCCTGCATTGGAAGCTGCTTGATGATGAATGAAGCAACGCTGATGTCGCAGCGTTTCCGCGGTTATTTACCGGTTGTTGTCGACGTCGAAACCGGAGGCTTTAACGAAACCACGGACGCCTTGTTGCAAATTGCCGCGGTTTTTATCGATATCGACGAACAGGGCCAACTATATTGCAGTGAAACGGTTTCCTGCCACGTAACGCCATTCGAAGGCGCCAACCTCGACCCCAAATCGATGGAAGTCAATGGTATCGATGTCGACCACCCATTCCGCTTCGCCGTAGATGAAAAGCAGGCTTTACCGAAAATCTTCAAACCGGTGCGCGAAGCCGTCAAGAATCAGAGTTGCAGCAAGGCAATCCTGGTAGGGCACAATGCGCATTTCGACCTCAAGTTCATCAATGCCGCGGCGACGAGATCCGGAATTAAACGCAACCCGTTCCATCCGTTCAGTACTTTTGACACGGTATCGCTCGCTGGCCTGGCATACGGGCAAACGGTACTGGCGCGCTCGATCCAGTCGGCCGGCATGGAATGGGATTCCAGCGAAGCGCATTCGGCGGTTTATGATGCCGAGATGACCGCGATGCTGTTTTGCAAGATTGTCAATGAGACCGCATTTGTGCCACCTTAGGCCAGGATTTCATCTATACTCAGGCGCAATAATAATGACTCTTCACAAGCTTTGCGCAAAGAAAATCTCTCAATAATCGTCGTCGATGATCTGCAATTTAGTCGCGAGGTGATTAAATCCGCACTCGGTAAGTCGGGGTTCACCGATATCCGTACCGCATCTTCGGCAGACGAAGCCTTATATCTGCTCAACCAGCGCCGTGCGCATGTCGTGCTTGCGGATTTCTGGATGCCGGGCATGAACGGGCTCGAGATGACTGATTTGATTCGTCGCTGGGATGAAAACAATGACCGCTATACCGGCATTATTTTACTCACCGCGGAAGATACAGCTTCGAGTATCGTGGTTGCCTTCGACCGCGGCGTGGATGATTTCATATCGAAGTCGGCCAACCATTTCGAACTCGCTGCGAGAGTATATGGCGCAGGGCGAACCGCCTGGCAACAAAATGAAATGCGTGAACGCATGCGTAGTCTTAGCAGCCAGTTCCTGCGTATCAAGCAACACAACTTACGCGACCCCGAGACCAGCCTGGCGAACCAGGCTCAGCTTGAATTGCATATCGAGGCCTTGCTCGAACATTGCAATACTCGCGGTGGCGGGCTCGGGCTCGGCTTGATCGAAGTCCACTCATCGAACAATGAATTGCGCCTCGGCACACTGAAAACCATCGCCAATTCAATTCAACTCTCACTGCGTCCGATGGACGTGGTTTCACGTTTCAACAGCAATACTTTTGCTGTACTGGTGCAGTACCAGGATCCGGAAAAATTCAGTGCCGACCTGTTCAGTCGATTGATAAACAGCATCAAACGACACACCATGCAAACCACCGACCAGGGTAAACAACTGAGTATCTCGATAGGCGTCTGGTACGGCCACGATTTCGACCCCACACCCTCAGTCGCAGAAATCATCGACCTTGCACAACAGGCCTGCGTACCAATCTAATCCCCAGCTCGGCCCACCACTTTTTCGAAATAAATTTCTGCCCGTAGATTCACTAGTATCCAAAGGCTACCTCGGGAGAATGCCCGCCTTGTTGTCATTCCCGCGAAAGCAGGAATCTAACAACGCGCCATCATTGTGAGATCCCGGATAACTGCTGCGCAGTTTCCGGGATGACACCGCTTTGGGAGGTGTCACTTTTGCGGCCATTCTCCCGAGGCAGCCACCAACCAATGAGAGGGGAAACCGGTGAAGCTTCTCGCGACATAAAGGCCGGTTGCCGAAAAAGCATCTATTTTAACGGGTCAGGCGCGAGAAGCTTCACCGGTTTCCCCGGGGGATGTGTTCCAAAATAAAATCAATACAGTGTGAAACAGAGCCATGCTGTTAATTTTTATGACTCACCTCCGGACAGGAATACAGCTCGACGGGGCTTTCGATGGCAGCAGTTGGGTTAGCTTGCCTTGCTCTCCAGTGCGGAGTTGGCGACTTTCTCGAGTTCACCAGAGGCGTGCATTTCGAGCGTGATATCACAACCACCGATTAACTCCCCATCGACATAAACCTGGGGGAATGTCGGCCAGTCGGCAAAACGCGGCAGGTTTTGAAAAATCTCGGGGTCGGCTAATACATTGACATAGGCGAATTCGATGCCCAGCGATTTGAGCGCTTCCGCGGTCCTGCTGGAAAAGCCACACTGCGGTAATTGCGGGGTACCCTTCATGTAAACAATTACCGGATGGGTTTCAACTTGCTGCTTAATACGTTCCAGGACGTCCATTTAATACCTCAGATAATAACCAAGTAAAATACTAAGGTATTATCATAACGTTTTTTTTCAACATTAAAAGCCCGATTAGCAGGAATATATTTAATCGATCGTCCGCTTAATCGAATTTTCTGTTAGTAAGGGACGAGTCACCACCAGAGTTAACTATCTATATGCTGCTGCAACCAGTACTCCAGCAGCGCGCTGTGCCAGAGTTTACTGCCGTTCAGGCGCGTAAAATGCTGTTCCGGCTCGGCCAGCAAGCGCTCGATGTAACTTCGATTAAACAATCCGCGTTCACGACTACGCTGACTATTTAAGGTATCCGCCATGAACTGGTAAAAGTCACCTCGGACAAATTTCAACGCCGGCATCGGAAAGTAACCTTTCGGCCGATCGATCACCGCGTCAGGAATACGACCTCGCGCTATTTCCTTGAGTACACCCTTACCCTCGTGCTTGAGTTTTAGTTCAGGAGGACAGGCAGCCGCGAGCTCCACCAATTGATGATCGAGAAAAGGTACCCGGGCCTCGAGCCCCCAGGCCATAGTCATGTTATCGACTCGCTTGACCGGATCATCAACCACCAGGGTGGTCACATCGAAGCGCAATACTGCATCCATAAAACTGTCAGCCTCGTCGGTATTCAAATGCTCCTCGATCAGCTCCGAGGTGTAGTTTCCAGCCCTGTACGCTGGCGCTACCGTTTGGCAAAATTCATCATGATCACGATCTACATAATAATTTGAAAATCGCTCCACTGCAGTACCCTCGGCAGCCTCCATTTGCGCATACCAGAAATAGCCGGCGAATACCTCGTCGGCACCCTGCCCGCTTTGCACTACCTTAACCGATTTGGAAACCTGTTCAGACAGCAGATAAAAGGCGACCGCATCTTGCCCAAACATCGGTTCCGCCATCGCCTTGACCGCTTCGGGTAACCGGGTCAGTACCTCTGCATTGGGTATGAGGAACTTTTGATGGTCGCTCGAGTATCTTGCTGCCACCGGGTCGGAAAACTCGAATTCATTGCCACGTTCTTCCGGCTGGTCCTCGAATCCGATACTGTAGGTTCTAATATCACTTTGCCCTGCCTCCGCAAGCAGGGCGACCAGCAAACTCGAATCGAGCCCACCCGAGAGCAACACACCAACCGGAACGTCCGCGATGGTGAGCCGTTTTTTCACCGCCTGCATCAGGGAGTCGTGAATCGCGTCGTTCCAGTCCTGCGCGGACATCGGTTCTGCCGGCCGTTTCGACAGCAGCGACCAGTAGCGTGACTCATCACATTTGCCATCAGGAGTTACCGTCATATGGTAGGCGGGACGACATTTTTTTATCGATTTGATGAGCGTACGCGGCGCCGGAATCACCGCGTGCAGGCTCAATTGATGATGCAGGCCAACGGCATCGATCTCGGTGGCGAACAAACCGGTGGCCAGCAATGCCTGTGGATTCGATGCAAAGTAAAAACCCTGCCCCGAGACGGCATAATAGAGTGGTTTGATACCCATGCGGTCGCGTGCCAGAAAAAGCTTGCGTTGCCTGGAATCCCAGATTGCGAATGCGAACATGCCGTGCAGTTGCTCGACACAGGCTTCGCCCCAGCAGGCATAAGCATTGATAATAACCTCGGTATCGCTGTGCGAGTTAAATTTAAAACCCCTGCCAATCAAGGTCTCGCGTAATTCGGGGTAATTGTAGATGGTCCCGTTAAACACAATGCTGTAACGCTTGCTGCAATCTTGCATCGGCTGGTGCCCTGCCGGCGACAGATCGATTATCGCCAGGCGCCGGTGTCCGAGCATTACCGGGCCATCGAAAAATTCGCCGCTATCATCCGGGCCGCGTTGCGCAACCCTGGCCGACATACTTTGCGCATGGCTCGAAGGAATTGGATTATCGTTGAAACTCAAAGCGCCAAACAAGCCGCACATACAACCTCACATTGTTGATATTGTACCCGTGATTACGGCCTGGGGATTTCATTGCGCCCCATACCGAAAATCCTTATACTCCGCCGCGTGTGGCGAGGGACAAGAACATAATCACCCAGCCTTGTATTCTAAACATTTATAATCGGGAGTCATCAATGAATCCGTTAAAATCAGTTACCGGCACAATCGTCACAGGCGTCGTAATCTCCGCGCTAGTGATGATTATCTTTGCTAATGGCGAAACCAACTCGATCGAATGGACAGTATGGTTCCACGTTTTGGCAGGTGTAGCCTGGATTGGGTTACTTTATTATTTCAACTTCGTACAGGTGCCAGGTGTCGCCAAGGCACTGGCGGAAGCCGAAGGCGGTGGTCCAGGACCCGCGGCGATCAACAAGTATATAGCCCCGCCAGCGTTGCTCTGGTTTCGCTGGGCAGCAGTTGCAACCTGGCTATCGGGTGCCGCGATTCTGGGGAAAATGGGCATCCTGGGGGCTGCTTTTATGTTCCAGCCGGGTGCTGAAGTTATCGGTGTTGGCGCCTGGCTAGGCACTATCATGGCCCTGAATGTATGGGTATTCATCTGGCCGAATCAGAAGAAGATACTCGGCCTCGACGGTCAAACGCACGATCCAGCCGTAATCGCCAAAGCAAAACTTGTCGCGTTAATGGCCTCACGCACCAACACGGCACTATCAATTCCGATGTTGCTGTCGATGACTGCATTCGGCCACGGCGGCTTCCCGTTTTAGCAAGATTCGAGGCTAAAGCTAAAGCCCCGTAGTAACGGGGCTTTTTTTTGCCCGAAAACACTTGAATTCGCTGTGAATCACTGTATGTTTGAGCGTTTTTTTCAAGCCACAAGCCGATGTCAGATCATCTCGTTAACGTCTATCGACCTTTGCCCGTCAACTTTACGCACGGTGATGGGTGCTATCTGTACGATAATGACGGCAAGCAATATCTGGATGCACTCTGCGGTATCTCCGTTACCAGTCTCGGGCACAACTACCCGCCACTGACCGCGGCCATCCAGCAACAGGCTTCGACCCTGCTGCACACCTCGAACCTGTATTCGATCACCTGGCAACAAAAACTGGCCGACCTGCTATGTGCAAGCGCACAAATGGACCGCGTTTTCTTTGCCAATTCGGGAGCCGAAGCCAACGAAGCTGCGATAAAACTGGCGCGCCTGTATGGTCATCAGCAAGGCATCGAGAATCCTCAGATCGTCGTCATGCAGCAAGCCTTTCACGGCCGCACCATGGCCACGCTCAGCGCTACTGGTAGCCGCAAGGTACAGGCCGGGTTTGAGCCTCTGGTTTCCGGTTTCGTTCGCGCACCCTATAACGACGTCGCCTCGATCGAAGCAATCGCAGGTAAAAAACGAAACGTGGTGGCAATCCTGGTTGAACCAGTACAGGGAGAAGCTGGTATCGTGATACCCGACCCGGGTTACCTGACTGCGCTGCGTGAAATCTGCGATCGAAACAACTGGTTACTGATGCTGGATGAAATTCAGAGCGGCATGGCCCGCAGCGGCAAAATGTTTGCTTGCCAGCACGAAGCCATTCTGCCCGATGTTATGACTCTCGCCAAAGCACTTGGCAATGGCGTTCCAATTGGGGCCTGTATTACACGGGGAAAGGCGGCCGATGTATTCCAGCCGGGTAATCATGGATCTACCTTTGGTGGTAATCCACTGGCTTGTCGCGCCGCCCATACAGTGCTCGAAAACATGATAGCGAACAAGATCGCCGACCATGCGGCACAACGCGGGCAGCAATTGTTTAGCGCCCTGCAACAGGGGCTTGCCGATAATAGCCAGCTGGCTGACATTCGGCATCTTGGGCTACTGTTGGCGATAGAACTGAAAATTCCATGCCAGGAACTTGTGACACAAGCTTTGGCAAAGGGATTACTGATTAATGTCACCGCCGATCGCGTTATTCGTCTGCTACCGCCGCTAATTATCAGCGAGGAGCAGACCGCAGAGCTCGCCAGTTTACTAATCACCTGTATCAACCACTTCACAGAATAGACATGCCTACTCGCCATTTTCTAAGCCTGCTGGATTTTTCCGGCGACGAACTAAGAGCATTGATTGCGCACGCAATCGACGTCAAACAAAAGCTGAAACAGGGTGTCTCGCATCGCCCACTGAAAGGAAGGCTGCTGGCGATGATTTTTGAAAAGTCGTCTACCCGGACCCGGGTTTCATTCGAGGCAGGAATGTATCAACTGGGCGGTCACGCAATTTTCATGTCGCCACGCGACAGCCAACTGGGCCGCGGTGAGCCTATCGAGGATAGCGCACGTGTAATATCAAGCATGGTAGATGGAATTCTGATCCGCACCTTCGGCCATGACCGCATTGAAACCCTGGCGCAAAACTCGCAGGTGCCTGTCATTAACGGCCTTAGTGATTTACTCCACCCCTGTCAATTACTGGCCGATATGCAAACCTGGTTCGAACAGCGTGGCGATATTGCCGGCGCAACTGTCGCCTGGATCGGCGATGGCAATAACATGTGTCATTCTTATATCAACGCCGCCATCAGGTTTGGTTTCAAACTCAGGATCGCCTGCCCCGCAGGCCATGAGCCGGATACGCAATTATTACAAAGCGGCGCGGAACTGGTGAGCACGCATGACTCAGCCGAAGATGCCGCCAACGACGTGGATTTGATCGTGACCGATGTCTGCGCAAGCATGGGCCAGGAACAGGAACAGGAGCAACGCGTCGAAACTTTCGCTGCCTACCAGGTCAATCAAGGCGTAATGGCGCGGGCAAACGACGGTGCACTTTTCATGCACTGCCTGCCGGCTCACCGTGGTGAAGAAGTGACTACCGAAGTACTGGATAGCTCGCAATCCGTGATTTGGCAGGAAGCGGAAAACCGGTTACATGCGCAAAAGGCCCTCCTCGAGTTCCTGATTAAACCGGGTATCTGCTAAACTTCCAGAACCTCGAGCCGGTTACGACCGCGCTCCTTGGCCAGCTTGAGCGCGGTATCCACTCTGACCAGCAATTCACGTGAGTTAGAACCCTCCGCGGCAACCTGACTGCCAAGCCCGACACTCATGGTCAAGCAGGGTTGCGTACGCGAACGGGCATGTTCGATGTTCTTCTGCGCCAGCGCCTGCATGATTTCGAGCGCTATCTGGCGCGCATTTTCACAGCTAACCCCTGGCAGTAACAACGCAAACTCGGCACCATGCAAGCGCGCTACCATCTGGCTCTTATGTGAAATCTGATCGCTCAACATACGCGCAATTTCGTGCAGGCGCCTGTCCCCGGTTTCCTGTCCGTAGTGCGCATTGAACTCGTGGTAGTAATCTATATTCAGTTTGATCATGGAAAGCTGTACATTATTCCCCCGGTACTGCCGCCAGATATCTTCCAGATGGACTCGAAAGGCGCGATAGTTTGACACCCCGGTGAGTTCGTCGGTGGTCGATATTTTTTCCAGCGCCTTGTTACTCTGCGAAACCGATTGCAGCAAGCGTTGCAGATCCTCGATCAGGGTTTCATTGTCATAGCGGTAATAAAGCGCGTCATTCACCAGCTCATGCATACGCTTCACACTCACGAAACCGGCTACCATGAAAAATACATAGAGGAAACTGAGCACGTAGGTAACTGAATGCTGCTGCAAAAACAACCAGATTGTCACTGGCAGCATGATGGTTACCATGTAGACGATATAAATCCGCAAGGAAGTCGACAGGTAGGCAATAGCACCGGCACACATTGTCAGCAGCAACGAATGCAGGATAATTTGTACATTGATAGTGATATACGGCATCAACAATGCCGCACCACAGCCGAGCATCAAGCCAGTTGCCACCACACCAACAAAAAATCGGTCATGCCACTTCTGGTAGGGAAAGTAGACCTTGTTCCGAATGCGCAGAAAACTCTGCAAGTTCCGCCAGCGCACAAACATGATCAGGCATAGCAGCACAAACCAGCCTGTTACCCAATGTTCACGACCCTGTATCGCAAGTTCCACGTAGGCCAGCACCGAGGACACGATCGATACAAACAGGGTCATGAAAATCCCGAAACGAAAGCGATAGTAGAGGAAGGCAACCAATTCCTGTTGCTGGAGATGATGACTGCTGACTGGATGATTTTCGGTGTCGATCGGAAAATCCTTTTTGTGGTCTTTGTCAGTTACCCATTAACAAAAGCTGCACCAAAAGTAGGCGCTTTAGGCGACGCGGAGTTGACATTTTCCTGAAGCCCTGAATTCGATATATATTGTCGCCGGGTTAATAGAATGTAATATAGTGCGACTCGAGTTTAGCGGATATCGGTAGAGATGGGCAATACACAGGACTATGTGCAGTGGTTTCGGGGTGCTGCGCCTTATATAAAGGCACATCGGAAAAAAACCTTTGTCGTCATGGTTTCAGACGAGGTAATTTACTCGGACCAGTTTATCGGGCTGGTGCATGATATTGCCCTGCTCAACCACCTTGGCATAAAACTGGTCATACTTCACGGTAGCCGCAGCAGCATCGACTCGCACCTGCAAAAAAACAAACTTGATGCCAACTTCCATCAAAATATCAGAATCACCGACAGCGCAGCGTTACCCTTCGTGGTGCAGGCGATCAACGAAGTCAAAACCTATTTTGAGTCGCAGCTATCGATGGGTTTACCGAATACCCCCATGTCCGGTTCGGAAATCTCACTGGTGAGCGGCAATTTCGTCATCGGCATGCCTTTAGGTGTGATCGATGGAGTTGACATGCAACACTCGGGCAAGGTGCGCGCTGTCAAACACCAGACCATACACGATTTGCTTGCGCTTAATCATGTTGTCCTGCTATCGAACCTCGGTTACTCGCGCACCGGTGAAGTTTTCAATTTGCCCACCGAGGAACTGGCCGGGGAGGTCGCGCGGGCGCTTAAAGCCGACAAGCTGGTTTTCCTGCAGCAGGGGCTGGACCAGGGAGAAACACCGGCGAGTACGCTGTCGACCAACCAGTGCGAAACTTTACTGGCCGACCCCTCGACACCTGACACCATGAGAAGTTTGTTAAACCAGGCTATTCAGGCGATTCAGGCGCAGGTCAAACGGGTGCACTTCATCGATTCCCGGGTCGATGGCGGTTTACTGCTGGAACTGTTTACCCGTGATGGCTATGGAACCATGGTGACCAATTTATTTTACGAGGGCAGCAGAGCCGCCAGTATCGATGACATCGGTGGTATCCTGAGTCTGATCGAACCGCTGGAGGCGGACGGAATCCTGGTGGTCAGATCACGTGAACAACTGGAACTTGAAATCGGGTATTTTCAGGTCATCGAAAAGGATGGCATGATCATCGCCTGCATTGCCTGCATTCCTGACCATGAAGAGATGGTTGCTGAAATCGCCTGCCTTGCAGTGCATGCAAGTTACCAACGTGCGGGGCTGGGTGATCAGCTATTACAGATTACTGAAGATCGAGCGCTAAAATCAGGCATTGCGAAATTGTATACGCTGACAACCCAAAGCTCACACTGGTTTATCGAGCATGGTTTTATCGAGTCCACGGACTCCAGCTTACCCACGAGCAAACGTGCGAGTTATAATCCTCAGCGTGCTTCCAAGATTCTGCTGAAGTCAATCTGATGGCTTATGATCTAAGCAACTACCTGGTAATCGGCGTATCGTCACGCGCTTTGTTCGATCTCAACCGCGAAAACGAAATATATGAAAAGCAGGGCCTGGAGGCATACTGTCGCTATCAGCTGGAACATGAAAACGACGTCCTCAAACCAGGTACTGGATTCGCCCTGATCGAGGCGATGCTGCGCATCAACCAGATCGATCGCGAGGTTCGTCGCACCGAAGTGGTAATCATTTCACGCAACTCGGCCGACACCAGTTTGCGTATCTCCAACTCCATCGACAGTTACAATCTCGACATAACGCGTGCCGCATTCACCGGCGGCGAACCGGTGGCGAAGTATCTTAACGCGTTCGACGTCGACCTGTTTTTATCCGCCACCGAAGAGGACGTTCAGGCCGCGGTCGAATCGAATATTGCAGCAGGGCTGATATACGACGGTCCCAGCCGCAATCGAACAGATCCGCTGCAGCAGATCAGGATTGCCTTCGATGGTGACGCGGTTTTGTTTTCCAAAGAATCTGAAATGATTTACCAGCAACAGGGACTGGAGGCTTTCATCGAACATGAAAAAATAAATGCAGAGAAACCGCTACCCGAAGGTCCATTTGCCAAGCTGCTGAAAACACTGTCATTTTTACAATTCGATCTCGACAATAACTCCACGCAGGAAAAACCCCCGATACGTACAGCGCTGGTGACAGCGCGCAATAGCCCGGCGCATGAGCGGGTAATCCGGACACTGCGTACCTGGAACGTTCGTATCGACGAAACCTTTTTCCTCGGGGGTGTTCCCAAGCACAAGATTCTGCAATCGTTCTCACCGCACATATTCTTCGATGATCAACACCAGCATTGCGAAGGCGCCGCCAGCATAGTGCCAACCGCACGGGTACCACACAAGGACGATGAAACAAAAACAGCCTGATTGACAGGCCGTAGAATTCACCAAATTAGTGCACGATCATTTAATCGTCGCGACGTTGTTTCTCCAGGCGCTCGTGCTTTTCCTGGGCTTCGACGGTAAGTGTCGCTATGGGTCGCGCCTCGAGTCGAAACAGGCCGATTTCCTCACCGGTATCATCACAGTAGCCATAGCTGCCATCGGCGACTCTGGATAGTGCTGAATCGATTTTGTTGACCAACTTGCGGTAACGATCACGGGTGCGCAGTTCCAATGCAGCATCGGTTTCCAGTGAGGCGCGATCATTAATATCGGGCTCCTGCCAGTTTTCTTCCTTAAGATGCGAAATGGTGTTATCGGATTCCTGTAATAGCTCGGCACGCCAGACGAGAAGCTTCTGACGAAAGTACTCCAGGTGCTGGGCAGACATATAATCTTCTTTCTTGGTAGGCTTGTAGCCTTCGGGTAATTCTATTGTCATTAAAATTCGCGCTCCAGTGATGCCATAACAATAAAAGGCGGGCAGTATAGGGACCTTTTTTTAGTTCAGCAAGTCACCTTTCGAATTTTTTTCACTAACCTGGAAAATGGTTATTTTCTGCCGCGCAGAATGGCCAGATTTGGTCTATTCTTGTTGTCTGAAGCCTGGAAGCCTTCTTCGTAAAAGTCTCTGCTTGTCGCCAAAGGCCCGTAGTTTGTTCTTTTGCCAGATTAATCATAGACTTGTTTATCAATTTTTCAGTACAACAATCTCAGTTTTGATTCTATGTTCATCATGCGCCTGATTATCCTGTTAGTCATAGTCGCGATATTGCTTTGGCTACTGAAGCGGCTGTTCAGTACCGATCCGGAAGCGGAACGGCAGGAGCCGACGAAGCCGGAAGACATGCGCCAATGCAAGTATTGCGGGGTCCACGTACCCGAATCATCTATCGTTTCGATAAAAGACGAGTCTTATTGCTGCCAGGACCATGCAGACCTTGACCAGCAATAGTCTGCGCGCCAGCGGATACAAACCACGCAAGACGAACTGGACCTCGGTTCGCTTATTAAACGTATACCGTCTCGGACTGTCCGCGATTTTCTTCGCGCAAAGCTTTATCAGTCCGTCACCGTTACTGACTATCGTCAATTTGACGCTCTACTCCTGGGCCAGTTTTGCTTTCCTGGTACTAGCCATGGTGTGGGTAGTAGCGGCCTGGATCGAGCGGCGTGGCTTTCAGAGCCAGGTATCACTGCAAATCTACAGTGACACCATCATCATTATTCTGTTGATGCACGCCTGCGGTGGAATTTCCAGCGGCCTCGGTATGCTATTGATAATTCCAGTCGCGATAGCCGGTTTACTGACCGAACAGGCACTGGCAATCCTGTTTGCTTCCCTGGCCTCGATTGGTTTGCTTGCCGAGCACGTTTACTCGGTAATTAATTTCCAGGATTATACCGGCACATCAACCCAGGTTGGCATTCTTGGCGCCAGCCTGATTGCCACCGCGGTCGTGACGCATAAATTAATGGTGCGAGTACGTAGCAGTGAGCAGTTGATCCAGCAACATGCACGCGACGTCGCCTTACTGTCGGCGCTCAACCAGGAAGTAATCGAAAATCTGCAGGCCGGGGTCATTGTACTTAACCGTGATGATCATATCCTGCATATCAATCAGGCCGCACTGGACATGCTGCGCATTGCCAACAACAAGTCCTTTTCACTGGAAAAAGATTGCCCCAAGCTGTTATCGGCACTGGAATCCTGGCGCAAGATTTCGCTGCAAGAGTCACCATTCCTGCAGGCCGATACCGTCATTGACAATATTCAGATTAATTTTCGTGAACTGCAAGGTGAAGACCAGCCAAATACGATGATATTTCTGACCGATGTGTCGTCGATCCGCGATAGCATGCAGCAGGCCAAGCTGGCTTCACTGGGTCACCTGACCGCGAGTATCGCGCATGAAATCAGGAACCCGCTCGGGGCGATCTCTTACGCGTCTGAGCTGCTCAATGAAAACGAAGAATTGAGCGAAGCAGATCAGCGCATGATCGAAATCATCAACCTGCATACCCTACGCATCAATCATATTATCGAAGACGTGCTGCAAATCTCACGCGGCAGCCCTGCAGTGAAAGAAT
>Ga0209271_10000236_pt1 | contig 19163 bp, 16 predicted proteins | sample tdAd002_FD_187123 | JGI IMG/M metagenome (GOLD analysis project Ga0209271, IMG submission 187123) | Marine sediment microbial communities from the Atlantic coast under amendment with organic carbon and nitrate - tdAd00.2 (SPAdes)... | ecosystem: Environmental > Aquatic > Marine > Coastal >... | reverse complement strand
GATTCCGGCAGTAGCAAATGCTTCGCCTTCAACGCCGAAATCATCGCGTGCCCAAATTTCAGGTGAACCATCATCTTCAAACAGTCCCGGGGCGCCACCGGTATGATCACCGTGGCCATGCGAAAAAATAATTGCGGCAATCGGCAGGTCAGTGTGCTTTCGTAACTCAGTGAGTGCGTTTGCGGTGGTAGGCGGCGCTGCGCCCGAGTCGATGACCACGACACCGTTATCGCCGACGATAAAACTGAACGTCGACACACCATATCCGGATGCAACGAACACACCATCAGTGAGCTCAACAAAATGCGGCTCGAGACCGGAATTTAGTGACCGAAGTCGCCGCTCGGCATCCGTTTCGACAGGCAGTGTGTATTCATCTGCGAGACAGGCCGACGTGGAAATGCCGAGCAGAATCAACGACGAAAATATTTTCTGAAACCGGGCCATTGCTAACCTCCTCAAACGCTACCGGGCTACTGTAATGCATAGACGCGGACTTTCGTGGCTTCACAACGCGAAACGGCCCGGAATTGCCGGGCCGTTCGCTTTGTGCGTCGGTAAATTCCAGCCGGCTAATTGCTACCGAAATTTGCCTCGAAGGTCATGCCGTACATCGCCTCTCCGTAGGCACTAACTTCGCAGGAAAAATTCCCTGCTGGTGCCGCGCCTGGACCCCAAATGACGCTCGAGCACGCGAACTCGTCGGTGAGGTTATTCCCCCAAATCGCGACGTTGTACTCCTGATTCCTGCCAAACGCGTAGGCTGCACGGGCATTCAGGAAGCTATAGGCCGATGATTCGTCACGCGCATTGTCTTGTACAAATGTGTAGTACATCGACGACTGGTAGCGGTAGTTTGCCGACAGATCGAGCGAACTATTACCGATGGGAATACTGAACGTAGCAAGCAGGTTAGCCGTCACATCCGGGGTATTCGTGACTTCCTTGCCTACCTCTGCCGCCGAGGCAGGATTCAAACCAGTGACATCAACCACTTCGCTATCGGCGGTGCCCACGCTGGCCTGTAAATACCACTGATCGTTCGGCGCCCACTTGAGTTCGGCTTCGATACCAGAGATCTCGATGCCCGGCACATTCACCAGCGCCGGTACGCCACCATAGCTTTCGAATAGCTGCAGGTCTTCCCAGTCGTAGAAATAGTATGCGGCGTTGAACTGCACCTTGTTATCTACGAACGAACCCTTGTAGCCGATTTCGTACGCCGTTAGATATTCCGGACCGATCGGATCGTCACCGGTGGATAGCGCGCGGTTATCGTAAGAGCCGCCCTTGAACCCTTCGGAAATGCTGAGGAACATCATCGATGCCTCACCAAAGTCGTATTTGCCGCTAACTTTGAAACCGGTTTCCGAAAGTTCCTGCACTGGTGAGTCAGTGTTGCCGGTCAGTCGACCTGGCGTAAGTCCCGGGCAGTCCGCAGCCCGGAAATCCCGGTCACGCACAAGAGAGCCGACCGCAGACGGCGAGAACCCGCACACGGTACGCACCCAATTATCATTGTCTGCCGATAGCTTGTCGTCGGTATAGCGCAGACCGGCGGTCAAGGTGAAAGACTCGCCTATGCCCAAGTCCGCCTGACCATAAACCGACCATGCATCGTATTCACTGTCGATGTCGATGCCGGGGTTAACACCCATGCCACCGGCAGCCGCCGTGTTTGACACCCAGGTGTCCTCTTGTGACTCCGAACTGGTCAGGTAGGCACCGACGAGCCACTGGACGGCCGAATCGCTTGTTGAGGTCAGGCGCAGCTCCTGTTGCCACACTTCCCAGTCCCCTTCTCGCGCCGGGCTAAATCCGGTCAGTTCCTGGCCGTTCTTCTCAAGCGTGTAGGTTTCGTCATAGGACGTCAGAGATGTGAAATCCATGTTTGCAAACGAATACCGAAAGTTCAGTCGAAAACCATCCCATTCCGACTTGTAGCCATCTTCGGGGTCCTGGTAGGTATAACCCATGGGCGTCGAAAAGTTGAGCAGGCGATTCCATGGGCCCGGTTGTGGGTTGTCAATCACCATGCCGGTGCCCTGGTCATATTGGTCCTGGAGAAATGGTGTCGCCGCAACGTCCGCCGCCGTAGTCACAACGAAATTATTATCTGTACCAGTAAGACTGTCAGCCCTGCGGTTGACGAAATCTGGATCCTCCAGGCCGGTTGCCAGCAGGTTGCCGCTCATGCGTACCGTAAGGTCTTCGCCCTCAATTTCGCCGGTTGAAACGGTCAGACCAACGCGCACCTTGTCATGGTTGTCCCAGACCAGGTTCAGACGCGCACCGGAGCGATCGTAGGCCCCACCCGTATCCTTGCCGTCGACAACGTTTTTCCAGACACCATCGAAGTCATCACTCAATACGGCCAGACGCGCGGCGAAATTCTCGCCCATGTCGAAACCGATCGCGCCCTCGAAGCGCACCAGGCCACCATCACCGACCCGAAGTCGGCCGTAACCATTCGCTCCGTCACCCGGATTAGCCTGGTTGGTGTGCCAGACAATCGCACCACCCGTTGTATTGCGTCCATACAATGTGTTCTGCGGGCCTCGCAGTACCTCTACCCGCTCCATGTCATAGACAGCAATGGCGCTGACGAATGGCGAGACCATGGACACGTCGTCAATGTACGTTCCCACTGACTGCTGTCCGGACAGATGCACATTATCCGTACCAACACCGCGAATGGAGATACCCGTATTTCCCCCTGAATTTCGATTCGTGCCTACATTGGCGAAGACAAACTCAAGATCATCCGCACGTGTGACATCAAACAGTTCAAATTGCTCGCCTGTCATGGCGCTGATCGAAATCGGCACGTCTTGCAGAGATTGTTCGCGTTTCTGCGCGGTCACGGTTATTTCGTCGATCTGCGCAATGGCGGGTGTAGATATCAAGACTGCAGCCGCGAGGATCGCGGTGGATGACACACAGCACGAGGTAAATCTGGTGAAGTTCATTGTCGGCCCCCTGATGTTGCAAAGTGATGATGCCTATTGCTGGCATTTATAATATTTGTACATTCATTCCATGATTACCGATATTAGTACATATTCAGGCATTTTGTCGAAAAAATGCCCAGGACCGACCGGTTGCCGATCGTTACAGGTGGAACCAAACAGCAGATTGGTGGTTAAGGCGCCTGGTTGCCCGTGGGTAGCGGCTTCAGTGATTTGAGGTACAGGACGATGGCTTCCTGGTCCTCGGCGGATATGTTTTTGTAGTAGCCGAAGCCCATCGACTGTTCGAGCGGTCGGCCGTCTCGACTCACACCCTCCGATATCGTCCGCCCGATCTCGGCGTCGCTCCAGCTGCCGATGCCGGCAACCGGGTGTTGCGTGATGTTCAGCGCGACGACCATCGCATCAACCCCGAACGCTCCGGAGAAGACAAGGCCGCCAAGGCCAACCTGATCCCAATCCAGCTCACCGTCTTCTGTGCGTGGCGTGTGGCACTCCATGCAGTGACCCAGAGCGTTGGTCACGTAATTTGCATAGGCGAGCGGATCATCTTTGGAAACGTCGGGCACCTCGCCTACCGGAGGACCCCACGAAGCTGGCAGCGTCATCCTGTATTCGGATTTCGGCACCACATGCTTAATGGGTTTTACAGACCTTATATAAGCCACGATTGCGTTAACGTCCCGGTCGGACATATTGCGATAAAAAAGGCTCGGCATCGGCGGGCCGATGATCGAGCCGTCAGGACGAATTCCGTCGCGTATCGAGCGCACGATTTCCTCGTCACTCCACGCACCAATTCCAGTCTGGATGTCGGGCGTGATATTCGGCGCGTAAGCCGTAAATTGTGTTGTATCGATGTTGAAATTGCCGGCGAATTCCATGTCATTATTTGCTGAACCATCTGCATTCTTGGGTGTATGGCAATTACCGCAAGCAACGATGCTGTTGGCGAGATAGGTTCCACGCTCGAGCAATGACTCGGACTCATTTTCCACACACGCAGCTGTCGTCAGCAAACAGACAGCCGCAACAGACACGGAACGAAGTAATTGGCAAGTCATCATGCGATCTCCATGTCAAACGTGGCACTGATTTCCGGTTAGCATTTCAGTGCCTACAAAATAGCATTTTCCTGCTTCTTGTTTCAGAGCTAATTGGCTGATTCACTCGTTTGATTGGACAGAACGAAACGGTATGGAAATGTCATCTAGATGATCAGAATTGTATTGAGTTCTTCGGCTTGTACGAATAGGCTCTGGTCCTAGTCTAAGAATAAACTGGACCGAATAATCCCGGTCACGGCGCCGGCTACCGATGGCGCACCGGGGGCGAGAATCACCCAGAATTCATGCAGGATTCAAGGAAGCAAAAATGAGCAATCGGTTAATTTTACTGGCTGCAGCAGCAGCTGTAGCCGGACTTCTGTCAGTATTACCTGTCAATGCGCAGGATAGTGCCGATGCGGAAACGAAAGCACTCGATTCTACGGCAACCCAATGGTCGTTCCAGCTCGCGTATCAGACGATGCCGGACTATTACGACGATATTATGAGTAACGGCGAGCCGAGACCCGAAGGCATGACCGACTACCTCCAGCTGCGTATTATGATGCCGCTGGCGTTCGACAACTTCACCATCCTTCCACGAATAACTCTGCGGCACTATGAGAACCCACAGGGCGAATCAGGCATCGGCAACACGGAAATATTCGGCCTGATCATTCCCAAGAAGTGGGACTGGGGCACCGGCAGAATGGGTATAGGCCCGCTGATCACGTTGCCAGGCGACGAGGAAGTTGCAAAAGACGAATGGGGTTATGGGTTTGCCGCCGCTTGGGTGAACGCCAAGGGCAAATGGTTTTATGGTGCTTTGCTGACTCAGTCGTGGCGTTCGATTGATCCGGCAGCACTGCCGGCCGGGACGAGTGACACCAATCCCCTGGGTATCGCACCAATAATCAACTATCGCCTTGGCAATGGCTGGTACGTCGGTAATGGCGACATGGTCGTTCAATACGACTGGGATTCAAAGAAATGGAAAATACCTCTTGGCGTGCGTATCGGCAAAGTACTTGTCAAAGAGAAGGGCAGTTGGAACTACTACTTTGAATATCAGACGAGTGTTGTTTATGAAAGTTGGCCTGGTTCAGCCGTCAAGAATTCATATCGATTTAACGTGACTTACACAATGCCAGGTTTCTGACCAAACTCGACCAATCCTAAAAAACACCAAGAATTCGCAGTTAACAGGAGAGCGAAAATGAAAACCCGACTCATCAGCAGAGTGCTGATTTCCTTCGCGGCATTAGCGTTCGCGTCAACAGCCGTCGCGCAGGATAAACCCAACATCCTCGTTATTTGGGGTGACGATATCGGCCAGTTCAACGTCAGTGCCTACAACAACGGCATGATGGGCTACAGGACGCCTAACATCGATAGAATCGGAGAAGAAGGCGCGCTGTTCACCGACTGGTACGGCCAGCAGAGTTGTACAGCCGGCCGCTCTGCGTTTATCACCGGCCAGTCACCGATGCGCACGGGCCTGACCAAAGTTGGCCTTCCCGGCGCCCCCGAAGGCATGAAGGTGGAAGACCCGACCATCGCCGTGTTGCTCAAAGATCAGGGCTACATGACCGGTCAGTTCGGCAAGAACCACCTCGGCGATCGCGACGAGATGTTGCCGACAAATCATGGTTTCGATGAGTTCTTTGGCAACCTATATCACCTGAACGCCGAGCAGGAGCCCGAGCATCCCGACTACCCGAAGGACCCGGAGTTTAAGAAGCAATTCGGCCCGCGAGGCGTCATTCACAGTTACGCTGACGGCAGAGTTGAGGACACCGGTCCGCTGACCAAGAAGCGCATGGAAACCGTGGACGAGGAAGTCACTGTCGCCGCGCTCGACTTCATGGACAGGGCTGTCGCGGCCGACAAACCGTTTTTCGTTTGGTGGAACAGCACCCGTATGCACATCTGGACGCACCTTAAGCCTGAGTCCGACGGTAAAACCGGCTACGGCGTTTACGCCGACGGCATGGCTGAACACGATTTGCTGGTGGGTCAGTTGCTCGCCAAACTCGAGGAACTGGGCGTAGCAGACAACACCATCGTCATGTATTCCACCGACAACGGTGCGGAGGTATTCACCTGGCCGGATGGCGGTACGACGATGTTCCGCAATGAGAAGGCCACACAGTGGGAGGGCGGCTTCCGTGTGCCGACCGTGATCCGCTGGCCCGGCGTAATCGAGCCTGGCACGGTCATCAACGAGATCGGTGCGCACGAAGACATGCTTCCCACGTTGCTTGCAGCGGCGGGCGATACTACTGTTAAAGAGGACCTGCTGGAAGGCAAACGAGCCAACGGCAGAAGGTACAAAGTTCATCTCGACGGCTACAACCTGATGCCCGTGCTCAAGGGTGAGACTACCGCCTGGCCGCGCGACGAATTCCTCTACTGGACCGACGATGGCAATGTCGCGGCCCTGCGCTACAAGGACTGGAAAATTACTTTCTTGATGCAGGATGCTCACGGAATGCACGTGTGGCAACAACCGTTCACGGCACTACGCGCACCGATGCTCGCCAATCTGCGCATGGATCCGTTCGAGCGGGCCCATGATGAATCCATCGGTTACGGTGAGTGGTGGGTAGATCATATGTTCGTCTTCGCGCCGGCAGGTGCCTATGTCGCTCAGTGGCTGCAGAGCTTCCGCGAATTTCCGCCGCGGCAGAAGCCAGGTAGCTTCAATCTTGATCGCGTGATGGAAGCCATCGAGAAAGGCGCAGGCGACAAGTAGGGATAGCGATACAGCCAAAATGCAGGTCGAGTAGACGCTGATTATGCAACGACCATCTGCTAAGCCAGGACGATCGTGTTCTATTGCGATCGTCTTGGCGATGCCGGCATGGTCGTGAATCCTCGCGCTACCAGAGCGCTTCGCCCGTAATCAGATACGACAGCGCATCGGCAGTCAGGGCGATACCCGCAAGAAGTAACAGTATCGGCATGAACGTGTCGACCAACTTGATCAGTACCTCGTTGATCTTCTCCAGCACTGGTTTGCTGCGCTCACCGATCAGCGCGACAGCGATCGGCACCAGCAAGAATGGCAGTGCGTAAGCGGCGTTGTATATCGCCAATACGAGTACTGAAGACTCGACCGATAAATTGGCTTTCATAAGTTGATTGACAACTGCGAAGTATGGCAGTGCGAACGGGACACCGATGAAGTTGATTACTGCTCCGTAGCCGAAGCAAAAAACGGGTGTCAGTTGGCCCTCTGGTTCCTTTTGTTCGCTGGCCTTGCCATCACGCGCCGCTAATGCCGCCCATAACAAAGCAAGCCCGATTATCAATTCAAGCACAAAATCGACGGGTAAAGGATTGTCGAGTCGATCGAGAATCCGGTCGAGTCCCAGTGCGATGATAATCCCCGAAATAAAATAGGCAAACGTATGCCCGGCCAGCAGTGCAATGCTGTTTCCAAAGGGCTTGCTCGAGCCGATGCAGACCAACATGAGCGCAAAAAGAACGGGATTGAGCACATCCACAACGAGCAGCGTAATCAGATTTGGCAATAAATCAATCATCGATTGATGCTAACGAATTCTGTCGTTGATTTGCAGGTTAACGATCGAATATTCCTCGAAGAACAAAGCTGATTCCTTCGAGGTCGCCTGAAGAAGAGACGCGGTACGCCAGGCCCAAACGGTGAAATTTCATGAACCAGATCTTGATGGGCTCATCCTCTTTGTGAATGGAGAATCCGAACTCCCATTCGTCGGTGATTTGCAAAACTGACTCACGGCCGATCGGCTGCTCCAGACTTTTTTCGAAGGTCGTGTACATCCCATGCCAGCTCAGAAACGCTTGCTCGCCACCTATTTTCCAATTGCCTAGCGGGTAGTCGAATTCGAGGCCCGCCATCAGTGGCCAAAAGTCATCGTCAGGCCCGATGCTCGGCGTGTGGCCGACATAGGTAATTGAGTTGAGCAATGCCCAATCGAGCTTTCCGTGCTGAAATGAGTAACGGCTTTTCACGCCGGCCCAGTAAGTCGTGACGGACTCGCCACCATTGAGTACCTTGCCCCAGCCGGCGGCTGCAAATGGTCGCAGCGACCAGCGTTGGTTGACCGGGATAGTGATATCGATGCCGGGCGTTACACTCAGGCTGGTGAGGTTATCTGGATCGAAGGACCCTGGAAGGTCTTCGTAAGAAAAATTGTCCAGACCGAACGTGATCGGAAAGCGGAACTGGATGCCGATTGTTCGTGTTCCGTCTTCAGCAATATCCGCTTCCCGATATTCCCAACGTGGAGTATAGCGAAAGACATACACGTCACGGCGTCCACCAACGTTGTACCAACCGGTGCCGAAATATGCGCTGTAGGCCCAGGGGACCGAAATGTCGGGAGAATCCTGAGCCCGGGTTACTGGGACAGAAAACAACAGGCACACCGAGAGAATGAGGAATTTCGGCAAGTTTGCAGATGTTCTCATTGTCAGTTTCTACGTGGTAATGGTGTGATCACCGACAATCTCACTGACCAGTTGGGTGCTCCATCAGGCTTGATGACATTGTAATAGCCCTGCAGCGACAAGGCCCACGGTTTCGAGTGAATTCGAATCACTTTGCCAATGCCACCACCCAGAGGCAGCAACCATTTCTGGTTCTCAGACTTCCAATTTACGGTAATGACGGGCGCTGATACAAAATACCAGTCATTCGCCAATTCCCTACGGAGTGCTCCACGCACGATTAGCTGACTGATATCCCCACGATTGCCGCTCCCGGCGAACGACCAGATCTGGCCACCGAACATGCCGAGATTCCACGGACCGGATCGGTAGACGAAACGAAATGCGGGTCCGGCTGACCACTTGCCGCTGCCCAGGTTGCTATCCGACGCGATTGGAATACTCACCATTGCCCCGAAGCCCCAGACCGTTTTCCCAGTCGATGGCGGTGTGAAGAAACTCGCATGCGTCAGATCGCCCACGCCAAGAACATGATCACCTGGTACCGGGTCAGGGTTGCCAGGCTGTCCTGGAACTCCACCGGGAGCATCGGCGATCGTGAGTAAATTCAGATGCATGACCTTCCAATTATTCGTCGATGGCGAGCCCCACAGCGGTGCTATGCGCAGGAAGGTAGCGTCGCCATTGGCGGCACCCGAGTCGACCTCGAGCTCTACGGGTAAAGCGAAGAAACTGTCCGTGGCCGATTGTGAAGCGGATTCCGACTCTTCCGCGACAAGGTTTGGGGCGTGCAGCAAATTAGCCGACACAATCAGGCATAAGGTGCGAGAGCAGAGGCCATGAGCCCGCCGTGACAGGAGTGGCCAGCGCGCGTTGATTTCACTCATTTAATGATTCTGCAATTAGTGAATTTGCTAAAAAGTGGCACCCAATGAAGTGATGATGCCGTAGTCTTCGCTTTCAAATCCTTCGGCTGGTTGGTTGTCGTAGCTGCTGTAAAACGACAAGTCCCAAAAAAAGTCGCGAACTATTTCATTGCGTAACGTTATGTCGGTGTTAATTCGCATTCGGCTTGATTCTGTAATGCCCGGATATAGATTGATGTTCGCAGTCAGGCGGGTCATGGGAATGTTTAATTTGAAGATATCAAAAGAGGAACGAATAAGGCCTTCCATGCCGTCCTGCTTGGTTCCGTCTGTACGGTCTTCCAAACTGGCGGCGAGACCAACGTTTACTTCAAATCGCATGGTTGAGGTCTGGAGAAAGTACTTGCCGGCCGTCCCGGAGATAATCGTACGCAGATCAGTACCGAGTTCCTGGTTGCGTTCCAGGCCTGCAGAAGCCTTCCAGAACCATCGATCCTTGAGGTATCTCGTATAGTCGCCGCTTAAATCGGCTCGCGATGAGTTTTGGTCATCTGTGCGGGTGGTTTCGTTCCAGTTGAAGCCGAACGCGAGTTCATACTTTTCTTCGCGTAATCGCAGGTTCGACGCAACATTGACCAACAATATGTCACTGGCTTTCTTATAATCTACACCGGCGCTGACGTCGCCTTCGATCCGGTGCCAGAATGATTCGTCGACCCGAATTGGCTTTGCAGATACAACGTCGAGAGCGGGAATCTCGGTGGTTTTCCCACTGTCAAATATCCGCAGAATATCCGTCATGTCTGACTTCTGCACGCGACCGTAGGTGAACGTGCCATCCGTTTTGGCGATACGCAGGTAAGTATTGCTCTCGATAGACTCGACATCGACCCAGTTGAGGTAAATAGTATCCATCGTTATTGTCTTGACGCGCAGCTTGCCACGGTCGAGTTCCTTGATGTTTCCTGTAATTCGATCGCCGTTTTTCAAATAAACCTTGTCGTCATATTCTTCCAAATCTTGTGCATGTGCCGAAGACGGTCCAGCGAATACTGCCCAAGACAGAAACAGGGTCGCGGCAGTACTGAGTAGTGCTCGACGCAAGGTGGTCTTCAAGAATTTCATTACGATGCTCCGATCGAATGCACCATTTGTAGGTAACGTAGTTTGGCTAGTCAATAGTGGTTAATATTACAATGGTTCAGCGGCGAAGTTGTAATGCTGCGCCGCCGCAATAACCCGACAAAACACAAGGGCTTTTTAGAAATGGACAGTCGTCAACAAATATTACGCCTGCAAGAAACCATGGCGCAGTCAATCATTGGCCAGGACGAGGTGGTAGAGCGTCTATTGATCGGGCTGCTGGCAAACGGCAATCTCCTGATCGAGGGTTTGCCCGGGCTCGCCAAGACTCGCGCGGTAAAAAGTATGGCCAAAGGGCTGGCCGCGGACTTCTCACGGATCCAGTTCACGCCCGACCTGTTGCCGGCCGACATTACCGGAACTGAGGTGCTGCACACTGCAGGCGGAGAGCACCAGTTTCGATTCGAAGCCGGCCCAATTTTCGCGAATATCGTCTTGGCGGACGAGATTAATCGCGCTCCCGCGAAGGTGCAGGCAGCGCTGCTCGAAGCGATGGAGGAGCGCCAGGTCACGGTCGCAGGCACGACGCACCAGATGCCGAAACTGTTTATTGTTATGGCGACTCAAAACCCGGTCGAGCAGGAAGGCACTTATCCGCTCCCCGAAGCGCAGATGGATCGTTTCCTGATGCATGTCTATATCGACTATCCGGATGAAGATGCTGAAGGTCAGGTCATACGACTCGTCAGGGGTGAAGAACAGGCAGCCCTGGTACCGGCCGTTGCAGCCAATGCCGGGGAACCGTCAAAGTCGGGCGAACAGCCGATCGATCAGGAGGCGGTTTTTGCGGCACGAGAGGAAATCAGTCGGGTAACGGTGAGCGAAGTTGTCGAGCGGTACATGGTCGATCTGGTATTTGCCAGCCGCTACCCGGAACGTTACAGCGAAGATCTGCGGCGCTGGATCCATGTTGGGGCGAGTCCGCGTGGTGCGCTTGCACTGGATCGTTGCGCGCGCGTTCGCGCGTGGCTGGCCGGCCGGGATCACGTGCTACCCGATGACGTGCGCAACGTGGCGCCGGATTGCTTGCGTCATCGAATCGCGTTGAGCTACGAAGCGAGTGCCGATGGTTTATCCGCAAACGCAATCGTGGAGCAATTGTTAGAGAACGTAGCTGTCAGCGGATAAGCGACGAACGCAGCCATGCAATACACACCGGTACGCCCCAGAAAGGAAACTAAAAAGCCAGATCCGCGAGTCTATGCCGATATCGATGAGCTGGTCAGATTGCAGTTCAAGGCACAGGGTTTCAGTTTCCTGCCGCGTCAGCCCGTGCACAGCATTTTGTACGGTCGGCATGCATCACGTCTGCGTGGGCGCGGCCTGAATTTCGAAGAACTGCGACGTTATGTGCCGGGCGATGATATTCGCAACGTAGACTGGAAGGCCACGGCACGTGCCGGAGAGCCAAACGTCCGCGTGTTCACGGAAGAGAAAGATCGTCCCATGTGGCTGGTCGTGAATCAGTGTCAAAGCATGTTCTTCGGTAGCGGCGAGCGCATGAAGTCGGTAAGTGCTGCGGAGATTGTTGCGCTTGCGGCCTGGCGCGGTCTGGCGAACGGCGATCGGGTTGGCGCATTGGTATACGACGATTCCGACATCGTTTGTATCAAACCACAACGCAGCCGCGGCCAGGTCATGCGCATGCTCGCGGCGGTGGTTGAGAAGAACCACGCGCTGGGCGCTGATACAGCGCAGCCAGAAACGAATGCTGACGGGCACATTGTCAACGAAGCGTTGCGGCAACTACTGCCACTGGCGCCGCACGACAGCCTGATATGCATGATAGGTGATGGTCACGGCGTCGATGACGAAACCCAGGAATTGGTAACGCAGCTTACTGCACACAATGACCTGATTTTCGCGATGATCTACGACCCGATGGAGGAGGAGCTTCCACGGGCGGGAACGCTGACAATTGGTGACGGCCAGCGACGCCTCGCATTCAATAGCGATAGCCGTGCGCTGCAGAAGGACTACGTTGAGGATTTCCAGCAACGGCTTGAGTTGTTGCGCAGCATTTCGCGCCGGCATTCAATTCCGTTGTTACCCATCAGTACTGCCGAGGATGTTGTGGAGCAGGTGCGTCGCTTGCTCGGCAATGTCGGCACGGCAAGCAGAGTCTGAATGCAAAGCGCCGATGGTAACTTAGCAAACCTGCACGATATCGTGTCGCCGCCGCCGGTCCCGTGGTGGCCGCCGGCACCGGGCTGGTATGTGGTCGCCTTGATCGTCGCTGCGTTAGTAATCGTATTTCTCTGGCGCGCGCGGCGCCGTTGGCTCGCCCGTCGATATCGCAAGCAGGCACTGACAGAGCTGCGCGCCATTCGGCTTGAGTCGCTCGAACCCGCGGCCGCCGCCGCAAGCATGATGACGTTACTCAAGCGCACAGCGCTCGCAGCCTATCCGCGACAGGAAGTAGCGGGCCTTTCCGGCACGGACTGGTGGTCATTTCTCGACCGGGGCGTCGGCAGCAAAGAGTTCGGCGACAAACTCGGGCCAACTGCAAGTGCGCTTGTCTACAGCAATGCCCTTAGCGGGGATACAAGCGCTGCCGTCATTGGGGAATTCGCCGTGGCGACTGAGCGCTGGATCAGGAACCACTCATCTATTGAGCCGCGCGGCGAAAGCTGACGGGCGCCGGAACAATGTTGCAGCTCGAAAACATCTACTGGCTTCTTTTGTTACCGCTGCCGTTGCTGGCGGCCCGATTGATGCCAGCGTATCGCGATCGCCGAGTGACCGTGCGTGTACCGTTTCTTGACAGAGTTGCGCGACTCACCGGCCAGACGGCAGCCGCCACAGGGACAACTACACCACCGAAAGGACAAAGGATCATTCACCTTTTGTTGTGGGCGTTGATCGTTTTTGCGCTGGCCCGGCCGCAGTGGCTGGAAGAGCCGCTGGTCAAGACACTGCCACTGCGCGACCTGCTTGTTGCGGTCGACCTTTCGGGATCCATGGATACTGAAGACTTCACGAAAGCCGACGGCAGCAGTATCAGCAGACACGATGCCGTGAAACTCGTATTGGGCGACTTTTTCGAGCGTCGTGATGGTGACCGCATTGCGCTGGTCGTTTTCGGATCCGCTGCATTCGTCCAGGTTCCGTTTACCGAGGACAAGGATGTCCTACGGCAGATGCTGGATGAGACCGTCGTCCGTATGGCGGGACCAAGAACCATGCTCGGTGATGCAATCGGTCTTGCGATCACACTGTTTGATCGCAGCGAAGTGGAAGAACGCATGATGATCGTTCTGACCGACGGCAACGATACCGGCAGCCAGATTCCGCCGGCGCGCGCGGCGGAGATTGCGAAAGACAAAGAGATCGTGATTCACACAATCGGGGTCGGTGATCCAACCGCTGTGGGAGAGGAGGCATTCGACGAAGTAGCGTTGCGTGCGGTTTCGGACACGACGGGTGGACGTTACTTCTACGCGGCCGATCGTGAGCAATTGCAGAATGTATACGCCGAGCTCGACAAGCTTACGCCACGTAAAGTGGATACCGTCAGCTACCGGCCTGTTACTGATCTGTTTCAGTGGCCACTCGGAGCGGCCCTGTTGCTGACCTTTTTGTATCACGGTGTGCTTGCGGTCGGTGGCGCTTTGGCGCGCGCACGTGAAGATCAAAGCAAGCAGCGGGCCGCAAGCGCATGAGTGGCTTCGCGGAACTGCATTTTCTCAGGCCATGGGGCCTGCTGGCTCTGTTGCCAGCGGTTATGCTGACCTGGGCACTCTGGCGACGACAGGGCGACGTCGCCTGGCGCAGACTGATAGGGCCACACCTCTTACCACACCTGTTGAGTGGCAATTCAGAAACGGCCAGCCCGTTGCGTCCATTGCACTTGTTGGCTCTGTTTTGGTTTGTCGGGAGCCTGGCATTTGCAGGGCCAAGCTGGCAAAGAGAAGCGTCGCCGTTTGCGGACGATCAGGCACCGCTCGTTATCGCACTTCACGTTGGCCCGAGTATGCTGGCGCAGGACATCCAGCCAACTCGTCTTGAGCGCGCCACGCACAAAATCCACGATCTACTGGAGCTTCGGCCGGGAGCGCGAGTCGCCTTGATCGCGTATGCAGGCAGCGCACACCAGGTCATTCCGTTCACCACGGATGCGCGCCTGATCGAAACATTCGCTGCAGAATTGTCACCGGACATCATGCCTGTGGAAGGCAGCTCGGCTGTCGAGGCTATCGAGATGGGTCGACGCCTTCTGGTCGAGGCAGGGGCGGGAGGTAGCGTACTACTGATCACCGACCAGGTAGATAGCAACGCAATTGCCAACATCGCGGACGGCCCTCCCGTGGATATTCTTGCGGTGGCAGCGCCGGTCGGCACACCCGCGCCGCTCGATGGACCACCTGCAATCGCTTTGCATGAAGAGTCGTTGTCCAATGCTGCGAGCATACTCGGCGGACGCTTCCTGCAAGTCAGCGTCGATGACAGTGATGTAAAAAGCCTCTCACGTCGCCTGGATACGCGACCGGTAGTGGCACCAACCGACGAAGGTCAGCGCTGGCGTGACGCCGGATACTATTTGTTATTCCCGATCGGTCTCATCGTCCTGCTGTGGTTCCGACAAGGCTGGGTAATACGATGGTGATGAAGGCGAAAATGACAGCAGCTTTGTCGACACTGATTCGAATCGGTCTCATCGCCCCCGTATTGGCGATCAGTGCCTGTACCGACGACTGGAACGACTTGTGGTTAACCCGCGATCAGCAGGCGCAGCGCCTGGCCGACTCAGGCGATCACACCGCAGCGGCACAACTGTTCTCTGATCCGATGCGCTCAGGTACCGAATGGTACAGGGCGGGCGAGTTCGAACGTGCCGCCGCAGAGTTCGGCCGACTTGAATCGGCTGGCGGTTATTTCAATCGCGGCAATGCCCTCGTTTTTCTGGGCAATTATGAAGACGCAATCCGCGCGTACGAGTTCGCATTGCGGATGCAGCCGGAGTGGCGAGAGGCAGAGGATAACCTGCAACTGGCGCAGGTACGGTTAGCGCGGCTTGAGCGGCCCGATGATGATGCGGGCGGTACGGGCGGCATGCTCGAAGCAGACGAAATCGTTTTCGATCTTGACGCCAGTTCGAAGCCCGGCCAGGGAGAACAAACCGTCGAGGAGGAGACGGGGTTGCGGGACGATCAACTGCGCGAATTATGGTTGCGGCGGGTGGAAACAAAGCCTGCCGATTTTCTGGCCGCTCGCTTCGCTTACCAATTGGCGTTGCAATCGGAGCCGGGCGATGAATGAGTCGCGCAGTTATCAGCGACTGTTGCCTGCATGGGTGGCAAGCAGTGTCGGACTATTGTTGCTCGTAATGTCGTTTAGCGCGCTCGCAGTCGAGGTGCGAGTTCGTGCCGGGTTTGAGGCTGGTGAGACGACCTGGGTAGGACAGCAGGTCGGTATTTATGTCGACATCATGACGAATGGTGTGCGTTTTAGCGGCCAGCGCATTCGTTTGCCGGAGGTACCCGGCGCATTGATTCTGGAGGACGCTGTTACGACCGTAAGACTCAATGAGGAAATTGACGGCGAGCCCTGGCAGATATTGCGATACAGCTATCCAATGTTTGTGCAGCGCGAGGGTCGCATCGACATCGAGTCGATCGTTGCGGAGTTCAACGTGTATGAGTCCTATACCGGTGAGCCTGTAGCGTTCGACAAGGCGTCGACTGCGATGACACTGCAAGTGAAGAATCCGCCCGGTGTCACTGATGCACGCATGCTGGTAACCACAGCCGATTTTTCGGTCTCAGTTACGATTACTCCGGAATCCGATTCTCTGATAGTCGGCGATGCGTTGACGCAGACTGTCACCCGCCGCGCGAGTGATGTCTCGGGCATGGCCTTCGCCCCAATTCCGGTCGCCGACGTTCCTGGAATAGCGGTCTATCCGAAATCACCGGATGTGGATGATAGCCACAATCGCGGAGTGCTAACGGGTACACGAGTGGACTCGGTAACGTATGTTCTGGAGCAGACCGGTGAGTTCGAGATTCCCGAGGTCCAGTTGTATTCGTGGGACCCACGGTCCGAGCAACTCAGCACTGAAACCATTCCGGCACTGAGCCTCACAGTTGACGCGAACCCTTTATTGCAGAGCGAACAGGAGGCGGCAGCAGCGCCGCCGCAGGATGATCAGGCAAGTTCGAAGCAGTTGATAGCGCTGGCTTTCGCTGCAATTGCTTTAGTCGTTTTTGCGGTAGTGATTGGCCCGAAATACCGTCGTTGGCTCGCGCGCCGGCGCGCAGAAAAGCAGGACAGCGAACCGGTGCGATTCAAGAACCTGTTACGCGCCAGTTCGAAAAACAATCCCTCGCAGGCATATAACGAATACTATCGCTGGCTTGCGGTCGCTGGCGATCAGCAGACGATGATATGCGGCGATAAGACTGTTATTGATGAGCTGATCCGTTTACAACACGCGCTCATTCAGAAGGAGAGCAATTGGCGGGGTCGAGCATTCGCAGCGGCTGTGCGAAAGGCGCGGCAAATGAAATCGAATGAGCGATCGCAATCAGAGAGTAACCGGCTGTTGCCGACCCTGAACCCTCTCTAGATTACTGCCAGGCATTACCCATTACGAGGTAGCCATACGTTCCTTCAGGCCCCTTCGCGACGTCCAAACCGACGCGCATACCCATCTTCCTTGCAATCAGGTAGCGAAAACCAGCGCCGTAAGCCTTCTGGGTTTTCTCATCTGCCAGTTTGGAAATACTCTCACCAGCACGCCCACCGCCGATGAAGCCCATAACCGTCCAACGAGGGTGCACGTCGTAGCCTCCGCGCACTTCAAGAGTCGCTGCGGCTGACCCCTGGTAGCGCATGGCCGGGATGCCCTGCATTTCCACGAAAGGCTCGAGATAGAAGGGCGCGTCGCCGCTGGTCGTCGCGCCGTCCAGTCTCCATGCCAGCGTGTATTTTTCCGCAAACTCAAAGTACTGACGCATCTGCCAGGCGTATTTGTCGTAGTGGTAGTCACTACCGAACGCCTCTCGATTGAATTGGGTTTCCAGCCTCAGGTTGAATCCTTTACGAGGGCTAATCTGGAAATCCAGATTTTCGTATAAACCTATAGCAGCCACTCCGGAGATTGAACTTTCGACCGTGGGCAATTCAATTGGTAGGTTGGTCTTGAATTGAACGTCCGAATGCAGAAACATCCAGTTCGCTCCAAGGAACCAGTCGCTTTCACCAACCCGAAACAGAATTTCCTGATCAACCATCGTACCTTTGGTATTAAAGCGAATGCCACGATCCTCGGACGGAAAATCATCGCCACCGTACCAGTCGAGATTGATGTCGGCGTATCCTGCGAAAATGTTATAGCGGTAGTGATCTTTGCCCCAATTTCGAAAGTGGCCGCCACCGACGAACCAGGAGTCATTGCCTGTAATAGCGGCGGCTACCGCAGAAACATTTGGCAGGATCAGTTTCCCATCGGGGCCGGGCTTCATCTGATCGTCTTTTGGCTTATGAAAGAAGACGCCGGCAGCGCCCAGACCGTTGTCCACGGCTGGTTCTGTAATGATGATCGGCACCGGCAGGAACCCAACGATATTTTCGAGCAGCCACGCGCTCATATCGAACATGCCGTCTTCAGGGTCTTTGAACTGGGACAGGAAACTCTTCTTCTCGCTACTCGCTTCGGTTGTCTCGGTCGCCTCCTCGGCTTGTTCCTGTGCAGCGACGGCACCTGAAACGCAAAGGCAGAAAAGGAGAAAGGTGACTAATTTAAATTGATGCGTGAGCATGGCTCAGTGGTCCTTGCATTTGTATACTGATATCCCATATCAGCAGCCCGTATTTTATACAGCGCCTCCAGACATATCCATGCCATTCCGTCTCGCAACAACCTCTGTTCAAACGTCTATTTTGGCGATATGCGTGAGCGTCTTTGTCGCGACTAACGCGATGGCCGACGCTGACTCAGACGAAGAATCAAGCCGCTTCAGCTACGGTAGCAAGGGGCTTCAATACGAAAGCGCTGACGGAGATAATTTCCTCTGGTTTGGCGTGCGGCTGCAGACTCGCTACTCCAATTCCGCGATTGATCACGACGATGCGCCGGGCCAGCCGACCGAAAGCGGTAGCGAAACGAAGCTCAATCGCGGCCGACTTAAACTGGGTGGGCATCTGGTGACCCCCAAGCTGGCGGTTTACTCGGAGTACGATTTTTCCAAGGATCAATTACTGGATCTGAGAGTAACCTACGAATTCGCGAAGTGGTTCAGCATTCGTGCGGGCCAGTGGAAATCGGAATACAACCGGGAGCGTATCGATTCATCGGGCGCTCAGCAGTTCGTCGATCGCTCTATTGCCACGCCGTGGTTCACCGTAGATCGTCAAAAAGGCATCGTCGCATCGGGCCGCGTGGCCGCGGGCAAGGCGCTGGATTCGAGCTACTGGTTCGGCCGCTTGAGTGGGGCTGGTCGAGGTGGTGATCTGGACGACGCTGACGGCCTCTGGATGGGCCGGTACCAGTGGAATTTCACCAGGCGGGTACTGGGGTTCAGTCAAAGTGATCTCGGGAGACGCGAAAAACCGGCAGGATCGATCGCAATTGCGGCGGTATCCGGCAAGAGCATGTTCACGCAGTTCTCGGGCGCCGGCGGCGGGCAGCTTCCTGGGTTCGAGGATGGTCAATCGGATCGTTACCGGATCCGGCAAGCTCTAATCGAAACCGCCTGGCA
>Ga0209271_10000235_pt1 | contig 19245 bp, 12 predicted proteins | sample tdAd002_FD_187123 | JGI IMG/M metagenome (GOLD analysis project Ga0209271, IMG submission 187123) | Marine sediment microbial communities from the Atlantic coast under amendment with organic carbon and nitrate - tdAd00.2 (SPAdes)... | ecosystem: Environmental > Aquatic > Marine > Coastal >... | reverse complement strand
CGCATGGAAATTTCTAAACATATTTCCTTAAGCGTTTGATCAACTTCTTCAGAGAAAACAACGTTCCGATACTTCGCAGGACATACTATGTGATACATTAATACAGATACATTGTGACTGTTATGGATATAAATACTCATAACGCCACAATATCATCGTTTTTAGTGCGCAGCAAGCTGCGGGGTATTAAACCCTAAAACAGAATAACATACCTGGCTTATGGTAAAATCTTTCTTTCTTCATTGAGAGGATAAACATGCCAGGCATTTATTAACCGGGTGAATCATTGCAGCGTACTATAAGCACGCATCATTCCTCAGGATTTGCGCGCCTTGAATTTGGAGCTTTTTACTTTGCCGTCGAATTTCGACTTTTTACGAGATTGTCAACTTTACCTGCTTATTTTTTATACACCAAACCCCGAGCCCCATCCTACTACCTTTTGACAACAATTTTAAAATAGTCTATGGTGCGCATTTTCAGTATTTTGTTATTTTATCATAACACGAATATTTTATGAAACCTCACAAAACTGTGAAATCGCAACAGGAATCATTGCCCGGTGTAATGTATGCATCAGCAGCATTCCTGATCTGGGGATTAAGCCCCATTTACTGGAAGGTACTGCATAACATCCCTGCCTTTGAAATCATTATGCATAGGTCAATTTGGTCCTTTCTCTTTCTTCTTGTCATACTTGTATCGCAGAAGCACTGGAATGAATTCATGACAACCATAAAAAACCGGCGTACCTTTTTGATCTTGTTTCCCACCACAATACTTCTTGGATTCAACTGGCTCATCTACATCTGGGCTGTCAACAATGAACATATCTTACAGGCAAGCCTTGGATACTTTATCAACCCGCTGGTAAATGTTCTGTTGGGAATGGTTTTTCTTAAGGAGCGGCTGAGGCCTCTGCAAACTGTGTCATTGGTGTTGGCTGGGATCGGCGTGCTATACCTAACCTTTCATTATGGAGAGTTCCCTTGGATAGCCCTGTCACTTGCCTTTGCCTTTGGACTCTATGGCCTGATCCGAAAGGTGGCCCCGGTCAGTTCCCTTGTGGGTCTCTCCATTGAGATGCTATTCCTTTCCGTTCCCGCCCTGGCATATATCGTCTTCATAGATAGCAAAGGGACCGGAGCCTTATTTCAAATTAGTATCAAGATTGACCTTTTCCTTATAGGAACCGCTTTTCTCACAGCCTTTCCTCTTCTTCTTTTTACGCTGGGCGCAAGGCGATTGAATCTTTCCACCGTTGGATTTTTGCAGTATATAGCACCAAGTTGCATGTTCTTTTTAGGTGTCTTTTTGTATAATGAACCGCTTTCAAGCACTCAGATATTGACCTTCATTTTGATATGGACAGCCCTCTTAATCTACTCCACAGACTCTGCCATGTATTACAGGCTCGCCAAGGACCCAACTAAGCGCTCTAATTCATAAATTCGAGTTGAGTCCAGGGGCGAAATGCGAGAGTTGATGCATGAAGTTCGCTCAATAATCCGTTATTCCCACGAAAAGCCCGCCCCAGCCAAAAAGGGTGGAACGTCAAGCCATCAACTTTGGCAACACGCAAATCGCATCTTACATTTCTCTGGTTTGTGTTATCGTTATTGACACACACGAGTACTTTGTATAAATCACAGCTTAATGCAATCATCAGTTAAAGACAACAAGATGGTCGGTTGGTGGACACAAGGCGATACAGAACCTGAACTGGGAGATCAAGCTGTTAGATCTGCACTTCTCCGGGTTACACACCCTGTATCCCTGCTAACTCTCAACGGCCTACTTGCAGTAGGCCGGGGCGGTACGATAACCATTGGCAATAAAATGCCGCAAGAGCCGAACGTCTTTCCACTGGACGCATATGCTCCCCCACTACACCCTGAGAATCTGGGTGACCCTCAATTCAAGAAGACACATAATCTTCGCTATGCCTATATTGCCGGTGCCATGGCAAACGGTATTACATCAGTTGAAATGGTGGAACAAACAGGACGTGCCGGAATGGTAGGTTTTTTTGGTGCCGCCGGCCTTCCACTCGATGAAATAGAAGCTGCAATCGACAACTTGCAACAAAATTTAAAGGAAATCCCCTTTGGTTTTAACCTGATCCACAGCCCCAATGACCCTGAACTCGAGGCTGCTATAGTTCAACTCTATTTAAGGCGTGGGATAAGGCTTGTCAGCACCTCGGCATATCTCGATTTGACGATTCCCCTTGTTTACTATCGTGTTAAGGGAATCCACCGTGATAAAAACGGCAATGTAGTTTGTCCCAATAGGGTCATTGCAAAAGTTTCAAGGGTTGAAGTTGCCCGAAAGTACTTTTCACCTCCGCCGGAAAAGCTTCTGGCGCAACTGGTTGAAAAAAAAAAGATAACAAAACAAGAGGCTGACCTTGCAAAGTCAATACCCATGGCCGAAGATCTGACTGCAGAAGCAGATTCCGGAGGTCATACCGATAACCGGCCTGCAATTTCCCTATTGCCTACCATGCTTGCCCTGCGTGATGAATTGACTGAAAAATACAATTATAGCAGGCCCCCGTGTGTCGGGCTTGGCGGCGGAATTGCCACACCAGATTCAGCCGCCGCGGCATTTTCCATGGGTGCTGCCTATATCCTAACCGGTTCCATCAATCAGTCCTGTGTGGAAGCAGGTACATCCAAGACTGTCCGCCAAATGCTTGCTGAAGCCGGCCAGGCTGATGTGACCATGGCACCTGCTGCCGATATGTTTGAAATGGGGGTCAAGGTCCAGGTATTAAAACGTGGGACCATGTTTCCGCTTCGTGCTTCAAAACTTTATGATCTGTATTGCAACTATGATCGCTTTGAGAATATTCCTGATAAACAAAAGAAAATCTTAGAACGAGACTTTTTCAGGCGAAGTTTTCAGGTTGAATGGGAACAAACAAAGAATTATTTTGCCAGGCATGATCCAAAACAGATCGATCGGGCCCAGAAAGACCCCAGACACAAGATGGCCCTTGTTTTTCGATCATATCTCGGCCAGTCTTCCAACTGGGCAAATTTAGGCGATCCTTCCAGAAAAATCGATTACCAGATATGGTGCGGCCCGGCAATCGGAGCTTTTAACCAGTGGATTAAAGGGTCGTTTCTTGAAAATCCGGAAAATCGCAAAACCGTTACCGTTGCCATGAACCTTCTGTACGGTGCGGCTGTAGCTACGCGTGTAAACTGGATTAGAAATCAAGGCGTTGTATTACCTGCCGTCATAGGAGGTTTTTCTCCTATGACTCTTCATGAAATAGTGGAATTGCTTGAAGATAGTGCCGGATAATGAGTTCTATCCAGGTTCAACCGCACGACAAAATTATTGAGTACATCGGTTATATTCAACATTTTAGCTATATTCATGCCAATTGTTGAAACCTTTTCCGGCTGTAAACCGATAGATGTTTCTACATAGAGTTCTTTTGCAATCTCAAAGCCTTTGTAATGGGCCGGTTCGTTTGAAATTATACCTTTAACATTGTAAATAAATCCAAAATTGTTATCTATACGTTTTTCGCGTATAATGAATATTATGTATTTTTTGACCAGTTGATCCACACCTTTATTTAAAGTGGCGTTGCCTTTAACATCAAAATAAAAGCCCTTCTCCGCAAACCATCCATTTAAATCTTTTACGATTTGCTTTGCTTCCGGAATCGTAAACTTTAAGTCAGCCACCAGATGACCACCAAGATAAACCTTAAACGCGCCATCGGGACTGTATTGTCTTGCGAATCCGGATTGCATTCCACCCAACGGGTCAGGCGGAAGAAATTCCCGTGACCAACGTTTCCATTTGGCAATATTTATATCCAACCTGTGTGACACTTCCCTATTTGTAAAGAATTTTATCATAATGACACCTTAATAACTTGTTATGTCAATATTACAACTATTTAAAAAATAGAAATATATAAATCTTGCAATTTAAATGCATTACATGATTTAATATAACATTAATCGAAAAAAAATGTCGATTTCATTCGTAAGGCTGTATTAAGATTACACACCGGCTAACGATTTATAAATTATACTGTTGATATATCAATATGTCAACCATAAATTTATTGTCAATCCCTTGCAATTAATTTTTTTTTACATTATATTAGATCGATGAATTCGTAAAAAGTCCAACTTCTGCGTTGCGCTGCATCCTTCGTCATTGCAGCGTACTATAAGTACGCTCCCCATGGACCGGCGGATAGCCGATTCCTCAGGATTTGCGCGCCTTGAATTTGGAGCTTTTTACTTTGCCGTCGAATTTCGACTTTTTACGAGATTGTCAATCATTGAAACCTTCAGATAAAAAAAGAAAACAAAATACGCCGGTAGCCATTATAGGAATGGGATGCTTATTCCCGAAATCTTCAGGATTAAAGGCATACTGGCGACTCCTGTCTCGAGGTGAAGACGCAATAACAGACATTCCTGAAACCCACTGGTCCACTGAAGATTACTTTGACACAGATTCAAAAAAACCTGATCACATTTATTGTAAACGGGGTGGATTTATTTCTCCGGTTTCCTTTAATCCCGCTGAATTCGGCATACCGCCTGCTACCCTTGAAGCCACTGATACTTCACAACTTCTCGGTCTGGTTATTGCAAAAAAAGCCCTTGAAGATTCCGGTTACGGCGACGGCAGAACCTTTAACCGTGACAAGACCAGCGTAATACTCGGAGTAACAGGAACTCAGGAACTTGTAATCCCCTTAGGTGCCAGACTTGGACATCCCATATGGCGAAGAGCCCTTGAAAATTCAGGGATTAATCCTGAAAAAACCGAGGAAGTCGTCCAAAGAATATCAGACTCATATGTATCATGGCAGGAAAACTCGTTCCCCGGTCTTTTAGGAAATGTTGTGGCAGGAAGGATCTGCAATCGTCTCGATCTCGGAGGCACCAACTGTGTTGTTGACGCTGCCTGTGCAAGCTCCATGAGCGCCATCCATCTTGCCGTTATGGAACTAATTTCAGGGCGAAGCGACATGGTTATTACCGGTGGTGTGGATACGTTAAACGACATTTTCATGCATATGTGCTTCACCAGGTCAATGGTTCTTTCACCCACAGGAGATGTCAGACCGTTTTCAAAAAATGCCGACGGTACAGTGCTTGGCGAAGGTATCGGGATATTTGTTCTTAAAAGGCTTGAGGATGCGGAACAGGACGGCGACAGAATTTATGCTATTATAAAGGGTGTCGGGTCTTCCAGCGACGGGAAATCCCAGAGCATATATTCACCCAGAGCTGATGGACAGGTAAAAGCCCTTCAAATGGCTTATGAGGAGGCCGGTATAGACCCGGCCACGGTCGAGCTTGTGGAGGCTCACGGCACCGGCACAAGAGTCGGTGATGAGGTAGAGTTTCAGGCCTTAAACCAGCTTTTCGGAAAATCGGCCCAAAACGGTCAATGGTGCGCAATAGGCTCTGTTAAATCAATGATCGGCCATACCAAGGCGGCCGCAGGCGCTGCAGGCCTAATGAAGGCTGTGCTCTCTGTTTACAACAAAGTACTGCCGCCAACCTTGAAAGTCGATGAACCGGATCCCAGACTGAATATTCATCAAAGCCCCTTTTACCTGAATACAGAGTCCAGACCCTGGTTCTCAAATAAAGAACATCCGCGTCGGTCGGGTATCAGCGCATTCGGTTTTGGCGGAAGCAACTTTCATGTGGTTGTCGAAGAGTACCAGAGCCAAAAACAGGAAATTTCCTGGGATGGATCTGTTGAAATTGTTGCCCTGTCAGCTTCTAATCAAAAGGAACTTACAAAACTTCTCCAGAGCTTTAAAACTTCCGTGGAAAACGGTGCAACATATGAAGAAATTGCGGCAAAAGCTGCAAAAACCAGATACAGTTTTTCCACCTCGGACAAACACAGGCTCCTGATCGTCATTGAACACTCAATGGATCTGAAAAGCCTTTTTGACCGTGCTTTACATGCCGTTGAATCAAAAAGCTCCCGGAATCCATGGAATCTAAAGAATATTTTTTACGGCGGTCCTGAAACTTTTGACAAAATTGCATTTGTTTTCCCCGGTCAGGGAAGCCAGTATGTGGGGATGTTCCGCGATCTTGTTTCAAGCTTTCCGGATGCATTTAAAGTGCTGGAAAAGGCAAACGAAAAATACGATAATTCCGGTCCTCTCACCGATATTATCTACCCTTTTTCTCCTCAAACCGGAAAAGACAAGCAAAATCAGGAAAAAACTTTAAGAAAAACAGAAATTTGTCAGCCGGCCATCGGGGCTGTGAGCATGGCAATGCTGAAAATCCTTCAAGGATTCGGCATCAAACCCCATGCCACATGCGGGCACAGTTTTGGCGAACTTTCAGCCCTTTGTGCTGCCGGCCGGATCGACCTGGATACAATGTTGCACCTTTCGATTGCCCGCGGCCGTTTGATGGCAGCAGCAGGCCGGGATAACAGTCAGAATAATGGTGGTATGATGGCCGTAAAAGCCCCCCTTGATGAACTCGACCATCTGATTAAGAAAACTGAGACAGGCGCAATACTTGCGAACCGAAACAGCCCGGAACAGGGGGTTTTGTCGGGATCCGTGGAATCCATCGCCTGTGCTGAAAAAATATGCAAACAAAAAGGGTTCCGAACCATAAAGCTGCCCGTCTCTGCCGCTTTTCACAGCAGACTGGTTAAAGACGCCCAAGAACCTTTCATTCAGACCCTGGAGAAGATCGACTTCTTTCCTTCAGAAATCCCTGTATTTTCCAATACAACCGGTAAACCATATCCTAAAGATTCTGAAAAAGCAAAAAAATTGCTGGGCAGGCATCTATTATCCCCTGTCGATTTTGTAAGCGAAATTAAAAATCTATTCAAAATGGGGGTACAAACATTTGTTGAGATCGGCCCTAAATCAGTTTTAACAGGACTTGTAAAATCCATATTAAAGGGGCAAAACTTTCGGGCAATCGCCGTGGACGATTCTTTAGGACAACGATCCGGAACCGAAGATCTTGCCGGAACACTTTGTCATCTTGCATCACTGGGTCATAGTGTCGATTTGAGCTGTTGGGAACAACCTGCTAAAGAAACTAGAAAACAGGTCATGAGCATACCGATTGCAGGTGTAAACTACAGAAGTCAGGGGTCAGGGATCAGGGATCAGGGGTCAAAGATCGGGGATAAGAAGACGGAAAGCAGAGATCAAAAGGCAGAGGACGGACGGCAGAGGTCAAAAGGCAGAAGGCAATCAACTGAAATTAGAACAAGCAACACAACTTCTAATATAGAGCAAGGGCAAGAAAATCGTAGTTTTAATATTAATCCAATTCCCGAAGATCAAAACACCATGAAAAACAAACAACCACAACAAAGTGTTATTCTGGATGCGTTAAATGTAGTTCAGCAAGGCCTGAAATCCATGCAGGAACTCCAGATTCAAACCGCCGAAACCCATCAAAAGTTTTTGGAGACTCAAACCCAGGCCGCACGAACTTTGCAGAATATGATGGAAAACACCCAGCGCCTTGCTGAAACTTCTCTTGGAATTAAAACTCAGATTGATGCTCAAAGTGCTGTCCAAACGCCACTTGATTCTATAGTTGCACCTGTCTCTTCTGAGCCGGCAACAAAAGAAGTCTCTTTTGAAAAACCGGATTTAAAACCGGATGACAAAGATCCTAAGCCGCCGGACAGTGCACCAAAAGAGTTAGAAAACATCATGCTTGAAGTGGTCAGTCAACTTACGGGCTATCCCACGGAAATGCTCGCCATGGACATGGACATCGAGGCCGACCTTGGTATCGACTCCATCAAAAGGGTGGAAATACTTTCCACGCTTGAAGAAAAAGTCCCCAACCTTCCCACCGTCTCCCCCGAAATCATGGGAAGCATGAAAACGCTCGGCCAGATCGCCCAATACCTCTCCGGATCTTCTCAAACCGACGAGCCTCACAAGAAAACAGAATCAGTATTTTCAACTTCACACATTGATACAGTTCAAAAATCACCGGTTGTTTTAATAGCAGATGTTGTTGACTTTTCCCCCGAATATCTGGCAGCCAGTATAGGCAGAAAAGTTGTATCAATGGTTGAAAAACCGTTTAACAACAATAATCGATTAGCGCTTCCGGCTAACCGCAAAGTATTTATCACAGATGATAAAACCGGTCTATCAGAAGCCATAGTCGATCAATTCGCATGGCTGAACATTAATGCCGAGCTTATATCAGATGGAATGTTTTTAGATATAATTAAAGGCGATAAAATTATGGGAGACGCTGCCGGCCTTGTCATTGTGCATGAGAATAGAACAGAAGGTACAAGATTTTTAAAAGATGTTTTTGCCCTTACAAATCGTCTGGCGCCGGATCTTCTTAATTCAGCCGCAGAGGGCGGCGCACTGTTTGCCACCATAACACGCCTTGACGGAGCTTTCGGATTCAAAGGCCGGGGTGTGGACAACCCGTTACAGGGCGGACTTGCCGGTCTTGCCAAAACCGCATCCCTTGAATGGAACGATGTCTTATGTCGTGCCATCGACATAACACCTGAATGGAAAGAGAATAATAAAATTTCAAAAGCTGTTGTGGCCGAACTGTTAAATCCCGACCTAAAAGGCCCTGTTGAAATAGGGCTGGATTCGGGATCGCGATCTACATTTGAGATTGAAGCCGCACCTTTTCCACAAGGGGAAATAAACCTAAACCCGGAAGATGTTGTTGTTATCACCGGTGGTGCCAGGGGCGTAACCGCTTCTGCAGCCTGTGCCCTTGCAAAATATGCAAAACCGACCCTGGTTCTCATGGGCCGATCTTTGCCACCGACTCCGGAACCCGAATGGCTGGAAGCAATGGATGATGAGGCCGGCATTAAAAAAGCAATTCTTGAAAACGAATTCAGCGGCAATAATGCAACACCGATTCAGCTTGAAAAATCTTTCAAAAAACATATGGCAAATCGCGAAATCACGAAAAACCTGGAGAATATGAGAAATGTCGGTGCTACAGTCCTCTATTATCAGGCTGACATCCGTGATTTTGAAAAAGTGAACTCAATTCTTAACGATGTTCGTTCAGCCCAAGGCCCTGTCAGGGGAATTATCCATGGCGCAGGAACACTGGAAGATCGCCTGATTATCGATAAAACAAAAGAGCAGTTTGAAAATGTTTTCGACCCCAAAGTCAAAGGACTCAGCGCTCTTCTTGAAGCTACAAAACAGGATGCTCTAAAATACATTGTCCTTTTTTCATCTGTAACCGCCCGAATAGGAAACAACGGACAGGCTGATTATGCCATGGCAAATGAGGTTTTAAACAAGATCGCTCAACAGGAGTCGACAACACGACCGGATTGCAAGGTAATCTCCATTAACTGGGGTCCGTGGGACGGGGGTATGGTATGTTCGGCCCTAAAACGAAAACTTAAAAATGACGGTGTTGAGCTGATTCCCATGGGTGCCGGGGCCATGTGTATGATCTATGAGATGATGGGTGACAGGAACTCCCCGGTTGAAGTTGTTGTCGGTGCCAATATTATTCCAGCAAAAGAGAAAGATAAAACCCAACTAACCCGTTTAGCTCCGAAACAACCTATAGTTATAAAGAAAAAAGAGAAATTGTCTTTAACCTTTGAACGTGAAATCGATGTTAATCGGTATCCGATTCTAAAAGCGCATATTCTGGGCGGAAAACCGGTGGTGCCGTTTGCACTTATCGCCGAATGGCTCGGCCATGGAGCACTGCATGAAAATCCTGGTCTTTTCCTTCACGGCCTGGATGACATGCGTATTCTTCATGGAATCAAGCTTGATCAAGGAAAAAAAATAATCCGACTTTTGACCGGCAAGGCAAGAAAAAATGGTTCGACTTTTGAGGTGGATGTTGAAATCAGGGACGGTATTAAAGATAACACAGAGATAATTCACTCTAGGGCAACAGCTATTTTGACAGACAAAACGGTCCAGCCGCCCAATTTTAACAAATCAGAGCACATCAGTTCAAATTCTTATTCCAGAAGCATCCACGAAATATATGAAAATATCCTTTTCCACGGTATTGAACTTCGAGGAATAAAAGAGATCATCGGATATTCATCACGGGGAATGACGGCAAGGATCTCTTCAGCACCCTCACCTGAAAAATGGATGACGGACCCTCTAAGAAGCAGATGGATTGGTGATCCCCTTGTTATCGATTCGGCCTTTCAGATGTCTATTTTATGGTGCTTTGAAGAACGGAACGTGGTTTCACTCCCGAGTTACAGCGCAAGTTACCGCCAGTATCGCAACAGTTTCCCTTCAGACGGTGTTACTGCATTCCTTGAAGTTAAGGAAGTAACCGATTATAAAATGAAGGGGGATTTTACATTCGTAGATTCAGAGGATGTGGTTGTCGCCCGGTTAACCGGTTGTGAAGCTGTAATGGATGCATCGTTATCCAAGGCTTTCAAGTCCCGGCATGCCGCTTGATAATAATTATTTTGCCCTTAATTATTTGCTTATTTTGCCCATTAATCTTATTAATTTTAGGCATTTTAGACATTTCTACTTCCCAGCATATGTCTTTTGTCTGGCCCTTGCAGCAGCCTTTAAAACACCAACTTTAACGTCTACATAATCATAGACCCGGGCTTTTTTCTTGCCGGGTGCGGGCCGGAGTACCCGGCCAAGGTATTGCAATACCCGTCCGCTGAATTTTATGGGTGTTGCCAGAAACAGGGGCGACAAATCCCTGTGATCAAACCCCTCCCCTATCAGCTGACCCGTTGCCAGCAACACTTTGACTTCTCCTTTATTCAAGCGATCAAGAACCTTCCGCCTCTGACTGCCGGTAAGATCACCGGTTAAAAGTTCGGATGATGTTTTATATCTGTATCGCAAAAGCGACTGCAGGATTTCACAGTGTTTTTTTCTGTCTGAAAGGACCAAACATACACCATCGTTGTTATGTACCTCCTTTGCAATATCGGATGCAATCAGACGGTTTCTTTTATCGTCGGATGTTAGTTCAGACATCATTTTACTGTATTCATTCACCGGATCATAATATGGCCTAAATTCAGTCTCCCTAACAATAATTTCAGCAGGCAGAACATCGCCGCTTTCAACCAGACTTGTTTGATCGATCTTGTAATGCACATCTCCTAGATACCAGAATATCAATTTTGACAGATTGTCACGGCGCCATGGTGTTGCCGACAGTCCGAGCATATATTTAGAATCAAAATCGGTCACAGCTTCAGTAAAGGTCCGGCTTGGACATCGATGGCATTCATCTACCACCAGAAAGCCGATCTTTTGTGACACTTCTTCAGCACATCTATAAAGTGATTGAACCAGGGCCACCGTAATTTTTTCACCGACAACATTCTTTCCGTCGCCGATAAAACCGACTGTATCGGCCGGGATTCCTAAAAATTCCCCTACCCTTTCGACCCATTGAAAAGCCAGATCTTTTGTATGCACAACAATCAGAGCAGGTTGCCGGCGTCGGGTTATTATGTACAGAGCCATTACTGTTTTTCCGCTTCCGGTGGGTGCATTCAATGTGCCGAATTCTCTTGAAAGCATAACCTTGGCCGCTTTGTGCTGGAAGGGCTTTAACCGGCCGGTGAAATTGAAATCTACCTTCGTCAAAACACGTCTTCGATCTTCAATCTCATACCCTACATCACGACGACTGCAAAGCAATAACAACTGCCGCATATAACCCCTCGGAATCCATAAACCCCCGCCTCTGGTTTTATCATAGAACCGAAGCTCTTTGGGAGTACCCCTGTTCCAGCGACCCATTCTTTCATTTTCCAGCCATTTGGGGTTCGGAAATGAAAGGGTCTCCATTAATTTGGCCCGGATTCCCGGGGGGATATTGAAAAGGCGGATATTGTTTGTCAGAATGATTTTCAAAAGGTCTGTCATTTTTATATTGTTCCGTCGGATATTTGTAAAAAACCGTTACCAGGAACAGTTTCCTTGTTTTTGGCCCAGGTAATCCCGGCTATGTTTATACCGAGGAGAATTGCAAGCATGTTCCGAGATGATATTTTGAAACCATATCAAATCTCCTGATTATTTTTTACCAGCCATTATGTTGTATCAGGTTTAGGGAGTTGGTCTGTATCTCATATTTCAAGCTCCTTCTTCAGCTCTTCCCAAGGAATTGGCTCACCAGGTTCACTTTTCGCTTTCCAGGCGTCTTCAACATCCAATTGGTCTTCAAGTTCTCTCAATATTTTTAGTCTACTCATTGAAACAAACGCAGCTATAGGTTCTCCCCGACGAGTCAAAACGAAGGATTCATTTCCAAATGCCACCCGGTTAATAATATTGGCAAATTTTTTTCTTGCATCAGCCGTTGATATTTTATTAAGCATGATGATTACCTCAATTATTTAATATGTACATATGGTACTTTATATACACATAGTACGCTATTAAAATTCATCGTCAATAGAGAATTTTAATGGAAAAGGAACAAAAAATGATAACTTTATTAGATTATGGCGCCGGCAATGTTAGAAGTGTCATTAATGCCATAGAAACTTTGGGACAAAAAGTTAAAGTTGTCTCTAATATTGATGACATACTATCTGCTGAAAAGCTGGTTTTTCCCGGAGTGGGCAACTTTGAAAGTATGATGCGGATTCTGAACAAAAAAAATTATGTTGGTGCCTTAAAAGATTATTTGCTCTCGGACAGGCCATATCTTGGTATATGTTTGGGTTTGCAGGCTCTGTTTGAAGAAAGTGAAGAAGCCCCCGAGACAAAAGGATTGGGTTTAATATCGGGGCATGTCAAAAAGTTCGATATTGATCTTTCGGTCCCTCATATTGGATGGAACGGTATTAATATTAAAAATGAATCCCGGATATTTAACGGGTTACGTGGCGATGAAAAATTTTATTTTGTACATTCATTTCATGTTGTACCTGATGACGATTCATTTGTTTTAACAACAACCAACTATGGTTTAGAGTTTGTCAGCGGTATTCAAAAAGGAAATATCACGGCAACACAATTCCATCCGGAAAAAAGTGGAGATGCGGGAATAACTTTACTAAAGAATTTCCTTGAACCCAGTAATGAAAAAAAGACACCTGTTTATGTTTCGGAAGAATCCAGACTGGCCAAACGAATAGTTGCATGCCTGGATGTCAGATCAAACGACCAGGGAGATCTTGTTGTTACAAAGGGTGATCAATATGACGTTAGAGAAAACGGAGAGGTAAGAAATCTCGGCAAGCCGGTTGAACTTGCAGGGAAGTATTATGAAGAAGGCGCTGATGAGATAACATTTCTGAATATTACAGGGTTCAGAGATTTTCCATTGGAAGACATACCAATGATGGAAGTATTAAAACAAACTTCCAAAAATGTCTTTGTTCCATTAACCATAGGAGGAGGGATTAGAGATTATACAGATAAAAATGGCAGAAAATATACCGCGCTAGAAGTTGCAGCTGAATATTTCAGGTCAGGTGCGGATAAGATTTCCATAGGAAGTGATGCTGTCTTAATTGCAGAAGAGTATTTAAAAACAGGCAAAAAAACCGGTAATAGTTCAATTGAGCAAATATCCAAAGTTTACGGAGCACAGGCAGTTGTTATCTCAATCGACCCAAGGAGAGTTTATGTAACATCACCGGATGAAGTAAATCATCAGGTGATAAAGACAAAAAAAAATGGGCCGAATGATAAACAGTATTGCTGGTATCAATGTACAATCAAAGGTGGAAGAGAGGGCAGAGACCTGGATGCAATAACACTTGCACAAGTTTGCGAAAAATTAGGCACCGGAGAAATACTGTTAAACTGCATAGATAAAGACGGGACTAATTCAGGTTATGATATTGAGCTAATAAATGCCATTAAGAATGCTGTAACAATTCCGGTAATAGCATCAAGTGGTGCCGGTTGCGTTGAACATTTCTATGAAGTATTTACAGAAACAGAGGCAGAAGCAGCGCTGGCAGCAGGCATATTTCATAGAAAAGAAGTCCCTATAGCAGCTGTAAAAAATTACCTGAGCAACAAAGTAGAAACCAGGTTATAGGAAGCGTTTCCAAGTCCCGGATTTGCACATTAAGAAAGGATCAAAGGTATAACAGAAATCGTTGATTGAAAAAGAATTTTTTATTGCAACCGGTATTACCTTTTGCTAATTTTAGCTCTGGCATTCACCCACGGGCTCACGCCCGTGGTCCTTTGCTAATTTTGATAAAAAAAGCATGTTTATCTTGCATAATAATCTTTTAATCAAAAAGGAGAAAAAAATATGGCTGTAATCACTATCAGTAGGAACTTGGCTTCAGGCGGCAGGAAACTGGGGCGGATACTTGCCAAAAGACTCGAATATCATTACGTTGATAAATATCTTTTCCTAAAAATCGCCGAAGACCTAAATGTCTCGGAAAAAACCTTGGATTCCTTTGAAAAGAGTAGAGAATATCGAATATCTAACACTTTCTCAAAATTATTCGGCAAAAGCTATATTCAGCGAATTGTAGGATTTGATAAAAGCGTAGTCGAGGAGCAAGAATATCAGACCAGCTTAAAAAACCTTGTCTTGGAGACAGCCAAAGAAGATAATGTGGTGATCGTTGGGCGAGCAGCATATTTTTACTTAAAAGATGTGGAGAACTGCTATCATATACACCTTATTGCCCCGATGGATTGGCGAAAAAAATACGCAATGGAAAAATTGAAAATGGCCCCTGATCGCGTCCAAGAAACTTTAGAGAAAAGTGATATAAATCACCTTTGGTTCCACCGCTTGATTTGTGGGGATGGATTTGACGACCCATTTCTCTTTCATCAAACTTTGAACATGAACTTAATCCCCATTGAAAAAGCGGTTGATGTTGTAATGTCGTTAGTGAAAGCTTAAAAGCGAGCATAAAACAGGCTTCATTGTTATTAGAGTGAGACCCTATCCTTCATAGAGCACTGCCAATATAGTTGATTTCCCCTTTTTGGAAGCAACCTGATGGGGTGTGGTAGAAAGATAGTAGGCACTGTCTCCGGGTTCCAGTTCAAAGTTGTCATCCCCGATATCAAGAGTAACGATTCCATCAAGGACATAAATAAATTCTTCGCCTTCATGTACGGAAACTTCTTTCTCGGGGTTTTCCTCAAGCTGCACGATCAAGGCCTCCATGTGCCGCCCTTTTACTTCAGGAGCCAGACTCTTGTATATGTAAACCTGTTTTTTACCTTTCTGGGATGTGGATCTTGAGACGACCTTCTGTTCCTTCTTGCGGGTTATTGAATAGATTCTTTCGCCGGTTCCTGAAACTAAACGGCTGAATGCGCTGTCAAGGGCTTTCGAAAGCTTGATCACCGTACCTAGCTGGGGTTGCACTTTATTGGCTTCGATATTCGACAGTAATTCCACGTCAAACCCCGTCAGGTTTGAAACCTCGTCTAAGGATAGCCCTTTTTCTTCTCTCAGGATTCTGATACGTTTACCTATTTCCTCTACTCCTTCGCTGGTCGATTCAGAAATATCACCGGTCAGATCTTCAAAAAAATCTACGTTTATATAAGGTTTTTTATCCTTTGTTTCCATATTACTCTCCTAACCAGACGCCTGTATAAGCCGGTATCTTAACATTTGTTTCAAGCTCGCCCGGTCAACCCTTTTGGTATACGACCTGTACGGACACATTCAGATCTTAGCCGTCTTCCGACAATTTTTTCAAGCGTATGTCCTATTCTCAAAATTCTGTCAACATCAACGCCTGTATCAATACCCATTTCATCCATCATCACCACCATGTCTTCAGTCGAGACAAGACCTACAATTTCCGGATCTTGATAATAGTATTCTCCAGTGCCGGCAACAGGGACACCGTCTAAGAAGTTGGCGGGCTGGCCGCCGATGCCGCCCAGCGTTGATTCAAAATGAGTAATTCCGGCTTGAAGGGCGGCCAGAACATTGGCAAGCCCCCAGCCGCGGGTTACATGGAAATGGGCCACATGCTTGGAAGGATCAGAGATGGCATCAAGAATCATTGAAAAATATTCATACACTTTATTTGGCGGAGCAGATCCATCATGATCGGCATGCTCAATGTCGTCGGCTCCAATGTCAAGCCATCTTTTTGTAAATTCAACGGCTTTTTTCAATTCTGTGGGGCCCTCTATGGGGCAGCCCCATATGGTACTCACCGTTCCACATACTTTCATGCCGGCGTCGTGTGCCTTGGGGATATATACCTCACACATCTTCCAGTATTCCTCAAGTGAAATTCCGGAGTTGGTCCTGTGATGTGATTCGCTGGTTGAAACCATAAATAGTATCCGGTCCGGGCCATACCCTTGCTTACGCGCCTGTATGGTTCGTTCGACAGCCTTTTCCCTGATTGTAATGGCTGTAATCTCTACATCCTTTATTAGATGGCCGACTTTCTTACTGGCATGAAGACGTTTTAAAAGCTCGTCAGCATCCTTAAATTGAGGCATCACCCTGGGATTCCCGAAATTGGTAACCTCTATACGTTTGAATCCGGCAAGAATTAGCTGCTCAGCCATCCACAGCTTTGCATCTGTCGGAATAAATTTCTCTTCATGCTGGAATCCGTCCCTTACGGTTATATCTCCTAAAACCACCTTTTTGGGGTATTTAAGAAATGTCATCTGTATCCTCCTAAAATCAAAACCTAAAGTTGCCGAAAGTAGGTTCACCGATCTTTTTCAAAAGGCTCACTTCAAAGGCCATGGCAAGCCATTCACGAATTTCGGAAAATTTGAGGACCCTGTCATTAAAAAGACGGGCTCCACAGTAAAAAGGATGCGCTTCTCCATCATATTTTTTGATCATTTCCTGACTGAACTCTTCTTTCTCGGTTTGGGTCATCGGATTCTCTTTCAAGGCACGTTTGCGTTCTTCGATTGAAAGTAGAACCCCGGCTGCACTCCGCCCGCTCATAACCGAAGTTCTTGCTCTCATTGTAGTAAAGAGAAAATGGGGTCTGTATGCCCTGCCACACATCCCGTAATTGGCCGCTCCGTTGTCCGGGCCGATCACAAGCTGGATGCGTGGCACCTGGGCACATGAGACCGCACGCACCATATCCGCACCATATTTTCCGATCCCCATATGTTCTGATTCTGATCCCACCATGTAGCCGGGAGAACTCTGGACAAAAAGAAGCGGACTTTTTTCCTGGGAGCAGCGAACTATCCACTCCGTGGCTTTGCGCGCAGCTTCAAAAAATATGATGCCAACTCCGTTGGCAGCCACCACGCCGACCGTCAGGCCTTTTATACGTATTTTTCCGGTTACGATATTATCTCCCCGGCCTGGCGCATAATCCTTTTTATATTCGGAAAACATACTGTCATCAGCCATGGCTTCAAGAAACGCACGAACATTGATCCCCTGATGAACAGATGCAGGCAGTTCATAAATTAATTCCTCAGGTATTCGCGGAGGAATTTCGGCACAGCGATAAAGATGAAGTTTCTGGGGCGGCTCCAACATAAGAATTCCCCTGACACGCGAGATTGCTTCATCCTGATTGGCACAAAAATGATCTGCTCCGCCTGAAATCTGAGTATGTACTTTCGCACCTCCTAAATCTTCGGCAGAAATGACCTCACCGGTTGCCATCTTCACCAGGGGAGGACCGCCCAGAAAAGAATAAGCCAGTTTATCAATCATTACCGACTCACAGGCCATAAAAACGATGTAGGCCCCTCCTGCCGTGTTGCCGCCGGTGCTCAGAGTTATCTGTTTCATGCCCTTTGCCGACATTCGAGCCATGTTGTAAAACATGGATCCGAAATGCTGATCGTCAGGAAAAACTTCGGCCTGCATGGGAAGAAAAGCGCCTCCTGAATCTGCGATATAAACGCAATTCAGTCCACAGTTTTCGGCGATAGCCTGAGCCCTCATATGCTTTTTAAGAGTAATCGGAAAGTATGTGCCGGCTTTCACCCGGCTGTCGTTGGCAAAAATCATTGTCCAGTTGCCGTGGATTTTCCCCAGCCCGGTTACCAGACCACCGCAGGGCACATCCATAACCCCTGGATAATCCATTTCAAAGCCCGCAATGCGGCTGAGTTCAAAGAATTCTGTCTCGGCATCTATCAGTTTATAAATGAGTTCCCTGACCGGACGTTTGCCCTGTTTAATCAGCCTGTCAACGGCCTTGTCACCACCCGGCCACATGGCTTGATAGACGCGTTCATCGAGTTTTTTTTCTTCATTTTCCCAAAATGCTCGATTTTCGGCCCTATTATCGGTCATACTATATCCTCTATTTACCTTTATATTCGGGTTTTCGCTTTTCTTGAAAAGCAGCCAGACCTTCAAGCCGATCCTCGGTAGGGATTGTTACCCAGTATGCATTCGATTCAATGTCAAGCCCGGTGTGAAGGTCGGTTTCAAGTCCGTAGTTAATGGCGTACTTGGCCTGCTCAATGGCGATGGGTCCGGTTTCGCATATCATGGCAGCCATTTTCAGGCATTGGTCAAGAAGTACTTCCTGTTTGCATATTTGATTTACAAGCCCGATTTGCAGAGCTTCTTCAGCTTCCACACGACGACCGGTAAAAATGAGTTCCTTGGCTTTTCCGCGCCCGATCAGCCTTGGAAGTCTCTGTGTCCCGCCGGCACCAGGAATTATGGCGAAACGGGTTTCCGTAAGGCCCATTGAGGCATTCATAGATGCGACCCGAATATCGCAGGCAAGAGCAAGTTCTGTTCCGCCGCCCAGCGCGACCCCGTTTACAGCTGCTATTACCGGCTTATTAAGAAATTCGATTGAGGTAAAGAGATTACGTATAGTGTATATAAACTCTTTAACCTGAATTTCGTTAAAAGTGGTCCGTTCTTTCAGATCAGCACCGGCGCAGAACGCTTTTTGGCCTGAGCCGGTAATGATGATTACCCGAACGTCCGGTTTTAAGCGAAGTATGTCAATCTGTTCCTTTAGAGCATAAAGCAGTGCAAAATTAAAGGAATTCATCACCTCTGGACGGTTCAGCCTAAGAGTTGCCACACCATCCCCTTCTTCTACCAAGAGGACTTTGTTATCCATAGCATTTATCCTTTATCGTCAACACCCGATATACCGTGAAATTACGATCCTCTGGACCTCGGAAGTTCCTTCTCCGATGTCCAGAAGTTTCTGATCGCGATAGAACCTTTCCACGTTATATTCCTTCATCAAGCCGTATCCTCCGTGGATCTGGACAGCATGGTTCACTACCCGACCCATAACTTCGGAACAGTATAGCTTGGC
>Ga0209271_10000234_pt1 | contig 19276 bp, 16 predicted proteins | sample tdAd002_FD_187123 | JGI IMG/M metagenome (GOLD analysis project Ga0209271, IMG submission 187123) | Marine sediment microbial communities from the Atlantic coast under amendment with organic carbon and nitrate - tdAd00.2 (SPAdes)... | ecosystem: Environmental > Aquatic > Marine > Coastal >... | reverse complement strand
ACAAACGACATGTACGTCACGACCTGGCGGATGTATTTTGCACCACTACCGAGGGCGTGCGTGGGCAGAAAGCGAAGGACTGGAGACTGGTCGACGATATCGCCAAGCCCGCGGTGTTCGAGCAAAAGGTTCAGCAGCGTGCCGCATCCCTGGCTGCACAAAGTGATCGTCCGGCAGACGGTAAAGGCGTCAGCCTGACACCGCTGAATTGCACTATCGAAGAAAACGTATTGCGTTACACCCATGTGACAGTGGAAATGGATCGCTCCGCGCGCACTGCCAGCTTTATTCTCAGGGCGCCCACTGGGGAACAACCTACTGATATCGCGGCGATCGAGGCTGCGGGCACGGACTGGTACCCGCTATGCCTCGCTCGTGAACTGGACGACGCAATTTTGTCGATGCGCACCAATGAACTCGATCTCGGCATCTGGTTGATCAAAAGCTCGGGCGATACCACCGGGGTGCTGGCGATGGACGCCACCCTGATCGAGCACCAGGATCACTGGCTGGTGCGCGAAACCACTGGACTGCTGCGCCGTACGCTGAGTCGCCTCGACGTTTCTTCTCGCAGCCTGTTTGCGCTGATCGAAGAAGGTTCGTGCTTTGCCGGCAGCTTTCTGGAACTGGCGCTGGCCTGTGATCGCAGCTACCACCTGGCATTGCCCGACGATGCCGAGGCCTCACCCAGAATTACACTGAGTGAGGTCAACTTCGGGCTTTACCCGATGGTCACCGGCGAAAGCCGCCTGGCCCGGCGTTTTTACAACGAACAACCCGCACTCGATGCCGTTCGCGAAAACGCATTACGCCAACTGGATGCCGACGACGCCTTCGCGCTCGGTCTGGTCACCAGAAATCCCGATGACCTCGACTGGGATGACGAAGTCCGCATAGCGATCGAGGAACGGGTTTCCATGTCTCCCGATGCCCTCACCGGCATGGAGGCTAATTTACGCTTCAACGGCACAGAAAACATGTTTAGCCGAATTTTTGGCCGCCTCACCGCGTGGCAGAACTGGATTTTCCAGCGCCCTAACGCGGTTGGAGAAACCGGCGCGCTTAAAGTTTACGGCACCGGCGAAAAATCACGTTTCGACTGGAACCGAGTCTAGTGGCCTATCACGCTATGTATGATAGACCACCATATACCAAGGAGAATCCCTATGTCCTCGATTGATTACAACGAAAAGATACCGAACAACGTCAACCTGGGTGAAGACCGCGCCCTCAAACGTGCGCTTGAGCACTGGCAGCCGAATTACCTGAACTGGTGGCAGGACATGGGACCGGAAGGTTCGCAGGATTTCGATGTATACCTGCGCACCGCAATCAGCGTCGACCCCCAGGGCTGGGCGCAGTTCGGCCACGTTAAGATGCCGGATTATCGCTGGGGTATCTTTTTGAACCCGGGTGAACAGGATCGCAAAATTCATTTCGGCGATCACAAGGGCGAAGACGCATGGCAGTCGATACCCGGTGAATACCGCGCTAACCTGCGTCGTATTATCGTCACCCAGGGGGATACCGAACCCGCTTCGGTAGAACAACAGCGTCACCTCGGCCTGACCGCACCGAGCGGCTACGACCTGCGTAACCTGTTCCAGGTGAATGTCGAGGAAGGGCGACATCTGTGGGCCATGGTTTACCTGCTGCACAAGTATTTCGGTCGCGATGGCCGCGAGGAAGGCGAAGCCCTGCTGGAACGCCATAGCGGCGACGAAGACAACCCGCGCATCCTGCAGGCATTCAACGAAAAAACACCGGACTGGTTATCTTTCTACATGTTTACCTACTTCACCGATCGTGACGGCAAGTTTCAGTTATGTGCGCTGGCCGAATCCAGTTTCGATCCGCTGGCGCGCACCACGCGCTTCATGCTGACCGAAGAAGCGCATCACATGTTTGTCGGTGAATCCGGCGTGTCGCGTGTCATCCAGCGTACCTGCGATATGATGAACGAACTCAAGACCGACGATCCGGGCGCCCTGCGCGCCGCCGGTGTTATTGATCTGCCGACCATTCAGCGCTATATCAATTTCCATTTCAGTGTCACCATCGACCTGTTCGGCGCGGACGAATCGAGCAACGCGGCTACCTTTTATTCGACCGGGTTGAAAGGCCGTTTCGAGGAAGGCAAGCGCACCGATGACCACGTACTCAAAAATGACAGCTATCCGGTGCTCGAAATACGCGATGGCAAGCTGGTTGAAAAACAGGTGCCGATGCTGAACGCATTGAACGAAGTGCTGCGTGACGATTACATCAAGGATTCCGCAGGCGGCATCAAGCGTTGGAACAAGGTCATCGAAAAAGCCGGTCTCGACTTTGAACTGACTATTCCGCACAAGGCATTCCACCGCAACATCGGCAGCTTCAAGAATGTCAACGTCAGCCCCGACGGCGAAGTGCTGAGAGACGAGCAATGGTATCAGCACGTCGACAAATGGCTGCCGTCCGATGCCGACCGCGAATATATCGCCAGCCTGATGGGACGCGTTGTCGAACCGGGTAAATTTGCCAACTGGATAGCCCCGCCGGTTATCGGTATCAATCGTCAGCCGATCGATTTCGAGTACGTGCGGTTCAACTGATCATTGTGGTACTGTTTGCGCCGACATCGTCATCCCGATTCGTCGGCATGACTCAAATAGTCTCCAGGAACATCCGATGAACGCTGCAACAAACGAGATCATCAATCAGCACTTGATCGACCCGGAAATTTGCATTCGCTGCAATACCTGCGAGGCGACCTGCCCGATCGACGCGGTTACTCATAATGACGACAATTACGTCGTCGATGCCGAAAAGTGCGATTCCTGCATGGATTGCCTCCCCCCCTGCCCGACTGGCGCAATTGACAACTGGCGACGTGTAGCGCGCGGCAGCGCCTACACTCTCGACGAACAATTCGGATGGGAAGAATTACCCGAAGAGAAGAACCAGGAGCAACTGGCGGAAGCCGGCGTAATTCTGGACCGGGAAATCGATAGCTTACCGGTAACACCTGTCAGCGAAGATCCTGCGGAAACAGGCACTTTCAATGCTGCACTGTTCAATTCAAGGTTGCCGCCCTGGTCGGCGGCGCATGCCTATACCAACCTGTACGGTCCGCAGGCGCAGCAAAAAACCATTAGCGCGTCGGTGGTCGGTAATTTTCGCGTCACCGAAGTCGGACGTGAATACGATACTCACCACATCATGCTGGACTTCGGCAGCATGCCGTTCCCGGTGCTCGAGGGCCAGTCGATCGGCATCATACCTCCGGGTACCGATAGCAAAGGCAAAGCGTTTCACGCCAGGCAGTATTCGATTGCCAGTCCCCGCAATGGTGAACGCCCGGGATACAACAACGTGTCACTGGCGATAAAACGAGTGCTGGAAGATCACGATGGAAATCCAGTGCGAGGCGTGGCTTCCAATTACATGTGCGATCTCAAGGTGGGTGACCGGGTCGAAGTTATCGGGCCCTTTGGCGATAGTTTCCTGATGCCGAATCATCCACGCTCGAATATCGTAATGATCTGTACCGGCACCGGCAGCGCACCGATGCGGGCGATGACCGAATGGCGGCGGCGTCTGCGCGCCAGCGGCAAATTCGAAGCTGGCAAGCTACTGCTGTTTTTTGGTGCGCGCAGTAAACAAGAACTGCCCTACTTCGGTCCCCTGCAAAACCTGCCGAAAGATTTTATCGATATTAACTTCGCCTTTTCGCGCATTCCCGATCAACCCAAACGCTACGTGCAGGATGTGATGCGTGAACGTGCCGCCGATCTGGTGGAATTATTGAAGGATGCGGATACTTATTTCTACGTCTGCGGCCTGAAAGACATGGAAGAAGGTGTAGTACTGGCGTTACACGACATTGCCGAGCAGGCCGGGATGTCTTGGGACAGCATCGGTGCGGAACTAAAGCAACAAAGCCGCCTGCATATGGAGACTTATTGATGACCGCTCAAACCACTCTCATTATTAGTCAGCGCGGTCCCGGGGTAGCGCAAATCACGATGTCGCGACCCGAGGTTTTCAATGCCTTCGACGAATCAATGATTGCTCAGCTGGACAAGGCTTTCGATGAACTGATCAGCGATAACAACGTGCGTATCATCGTGCTGGCTGGTGATGGCAAGCACTTCAGCGCCGGTGCCGATTTACAATGGATGCAGCGCGCGAGCAATGAAACCCGGGAATGGAACCTCGCCGATGCTCGGCGTTTCGCTTCGATGCTGGGCAAGATCGAAGCCTGCCCCAAACCGACACTGGCACGGATACAGGGTGCGGCCCTCGGCGGTGGCGTGGGCCTGGCCTGTGCCTGCGATATAGCAATCGCTGCCGATAACGCAAGTTTCGCAGTTAGCGAAGCCAAATTCGGTATTCTGCCCGCCGTCATCGGCCCTTACGTGACCAACGCGGTCGGCAAGCGCCACGCGCGTCGACTCGCGCTGACGATGACCCGCATACGTGCCGTGGAAGCGCTGGCGATTGGCCTGGTTCACCAGGTTAGCACCCTCGATGATCTCGACACCGCGGTCGATGCCACCGCCCAGGAACTGCTGGCCGGTGGCCCCAACGCGCAACGCGAAATCAAGGCGCTGTTTGCACAACTGCAGGTCGGTCCGGTGACCGCCGAGGTACGCGAACTGAGCGCGCAAACCATCAGTCGTGTACGCGGCACCGAAGAAGCGCGTGAAGGCTTCGCCGCTTTTCTCGACAAACGCCCGGCAAACTGGATACCTGAATGACCTTCAGCCTGGAAAACACTAACGTCCTGATCGTCGGGGCGGGCATCATGGGGAGCGGTATCGCCCAGATCGCCGCGCAGGCCGGTAACACGGTCATGCTTTTCGATGCTCAGCCGAGCGCTGCTACAACAGCGAAATCCAAACTGGTGAGCGTTTTTGAAAAACTGGTCGCCAGGGGCAAGTTCAACGAACAGGAGTCGGCGCAAATTCTGTCCATGATCGAACCAATCGAGCGTCTCGATGAAGCCGCCAACGTCGGCCTGGTGATCGAGGCTGTCATCGAGGATATCGAAATCAAGCGCAGCCTGTTCCAGCAACTCGAGGGCATCGTTGACAAGGATTGTGTGCTGGCGAGCAACACTTCGTCGATCTCGGTAACCGCCATTGCCAACGGCATGCGACACCCCGAGCGCCTCGTGGGGATGCATTTTTTCAACCCGGTCGCGTTGATGAAACTGGTCGAGGTGGTGAGCGGACTGCAAACTTCTCCCACGGTCGCCGAATCAATTTTCAACCTCGCCGGGTCCTGGGGCAAGGTTGCAGTTCATGCCCGTTCTACACCCGGCTTTATAGTCAATCGTATCGCGCGGCCGTTTTACGCCGAAACCCTGGCACTGCTACAGGAACAGGCCGCCACACCGGCGGTGCTGGATTCATGCCTGCGTGCAGCCGGGTTTCGCATGGGACCCTGCGAGTTGATGGATCTCATCGGTCATGATACCAACTTCGCGGTAACGCGCTCGGTCTACGCAGCCAATTTCTATGACAAGCGTTTCGCGCCATCGCTGGTGCAGCAGGAGTTGGTCGACGGTGGTTTACTGGGACGCAAGAGCAACCGCGGATTTTATGATTACAACCAGCCAGCCGAGGCAGTCGCAACCGATTTCGTTGCGCCCGCAGCCTTACCCTCTACCGATAGTCTGAGCGTACACGGCAGCGGATCCGTTGCCGATCGTTTTGCCAGGGTGTTGACGGAGCAGGATTGTGGGTTCGAGCGTGTCGAGACCAGTGACTGGTGTGGCCTGCAAGTTGCCGCCGCCCAGCTACGTTTGACCGATGGCCGCCCGGCAAGCCAGTTGGGGGTTGATGTCGCGGTGTTCGATTTACCGTTGACAGATGACAGCGACGGCGCGTTGGCCTGGAGCCATACCGCGAACGCCAGTGAGCAATGGATTGAGGATGCAGCACAATGGTTGACAGTTTTCGGTTTTCAGCCGCAACCAATCGCCGATGTACCCGGTCTCGTAGTCGCGCGCACTATCGCGATGCTGATCAACGAAGCCGCGGACGCGGTACAGCAAGGCGTGTGCACCGAGGCCGACGCGGATGCCGCGATGAAGCTGGGGGTCAATTATCCCGCCGGACCGTTCGAGTGGCTGGCGAACTGGGATGTAAAGGCCGTGCTCGAATTACTGGACCGAATGGATTCCTGTTATCGAGGCGAACGTTATCGCGTCAGCCCCTGGTTACGCCAGCAGGCATGGCTGGAGCATACCGAATGAAAAATTTATCACCCGGGCATCTGTCATGAACCAGGCTTTTATCTGCGACGCTGTACGTACGCCGTTTGGTCGCTTTGGCGGCGCCCTGTCCCCGCTGCGTACCGACGACCTGGGCGCAATACCGATTCAGGCATTGATGGCACGTAATCCGCAGCTGGACTGGGCGGCTGTCGACGACGTGTTTTACGGTTGTGCCAACCAGGCAGGTGAAGATAACCGCAACGTGGCACGTATGTGCGCGCTGCTCGCGGGACTGCCGGAAACCGTACCCGGTTCCACCATTAACCGTCTCTGTGGTTCGAGTATGGACGCCCTCGGCAGCGCCGCGCGGGCAATCAAATGTGGTGAGACACGGTTGATGATCGCCGGCGGCGTCGAAAGTATGAGCCGCGCACCGTTCGTCATGCCCAAGGCCGAAAGCGCCTTTAGCCGCGCCAACGCGGTATATGACACTACCCTCGGCTGGCGCTTTGTCAACCCGCTGATGCAGCATCAGTACGGTATCGACTCGATGCCGGAAACCGCTGAAAACGTTGCCAGCGACTTCGGTATCGAGCGCGAGGCGCAGGATCGCATGGCGCTGCGTTCGCAACAAAATACCGCCCGGGCACAACAAACAGGTTTCTTCGACGCCGAAATAACGCCGGTAACTGTGCCCCGGCGCAAGGCAGACCCGGTGATTGTCGACCGCGACGAGCATCCACGCGAAACATCGCTGGAAGCGCTGGCACAACTGCGCCCGGTGGTAAGTCCTGGGGGCACGGTAACCGCTGGTAATGCTTCCGGTATCAACGACGGCGCCTGTGCATTACTGCTCGCTGATGAAGCCACTGCCAGGCAATACAACCTGACTCCACGAGCGCGTGTACTCGGTATGGCAAGCGCCGGTGTAGCGCCGCGGATTATGGGCTTTGCCCCGGCGCCCGCAACGCGCAAGGTGCTGGAATTAGCCGGCATGAAACTCGAGCAGATGGACGTGATCGAATTGAACGAGGCTTTCGCCGCACAGGGGCTTGCGGTATTGCGTGACCTGGATGTGGCGGATGATGACCCGCGCGTGAATCCGAATGGAGGCGCAATTGCTCTCGGACACCCGCTGGGAGCCAGCGGTGCGCGACTGGTCACAACCGCGATCAATCAATTGCACGCCGGCGGAGGTCGGTTCGCACTTTGCACCATGTGTATCGGCGTCGGCCAGGGTATCGCCGTGATCATCGAACGGGTCTAGCCCGCATGTCGGAATTAGTGAATCTGGGCCATGCATCACCTGATTTCTATCAAACCATAAACAGACGGACAGATTAACTTGTTAATCTGTCCGCAGACGAGGAACGCAAATGCAAGCCATTGTCATTATCAAAAGCGAACACCAGAATCTGATCGCGGTGCTCTATAGCCTGGAAATGCTGATCGAGGAAATCGAAAACGGTAAACAACCAGACTTCACCATTTTCCACGGGTTATTGACTTATATCGACCGCTTTCTGGATCGTTATCATCATCCCAAGGAAAACGATTATCTTTTTCCGCGGATTATGGCACGCGCGCCGGATAGCGCAGAGCTGGTGAAAAAACTTGGTCAACAACACAAGCAAGGAGAACAATTGTTCGTCGAAATGCTGAAGGCACTTTCCGCCTATGAATTTTCTGGTGAAGATGAGCTTGCGGGATTTCGCGAGGCTGCGCTCAAATACACCCAGTTTGAACGCGAACATGTGATCATCGAAGAGCGGGATTTATTACCGCGCGCACGGGAAGCACTCGAGGCATCGGACTGGAAGGAAATCGATGCCGCGTTTGGCGAAAATCGGGACCCGATGTCCGGTGAAAAGTGGGGCAGTGAATTTTCAGACCTGCTGAAGAAGCTGGTTAACAGGTTACCAGCGCCACTGGGCCTCGGTGATGTCTGGAAATGACTCGTAGTTAGTATCGATACCGGATCATGCTTCGAGAACACCTTAGCGACATTTTTACCGGCCACAAGCTACCCGCTGAAAAGGGTGCTATCACCTGGATGCGCGGCCCGCTCGGAGGTTTGTTCACCGCATCGTGGTTTGACTGGGCATCGATGTATTTCCTGCGCAAATATTACTTACCCCTGTCACGTTTGTGGGGGATTGCCGAAGAAGCGCACGGCGAAGTCGAACAATTCGTCGAGGTCGCTCAAATCGAGCTGAGCAGCGGCCAATACGAACGACTCGACAAGGTCATTTTTCGTTTCGAAGTTTCTCGGGCTCGAGTCAATGCAATCGACGCGGCCTGGCGTAATGCTTTTTTTGGAGATCAGGATTCAGCGCTGGGAGATCTCGCCGCAATCGAAAAATCACGCAAAGATGCGCACCAGGCACACAATAGTATGCGCCGCGAACTACATTTTCTGTTGCATTTCAAGCCCCAGACCTCGCGCTATGAAATACCATCCCAGGCTAAAGTCGAGGCGCTTTACGGCAGTATCCGCAGTGACTCCCAGGCTTATTTCGCGGTGCCCGATAAAATGCCGCAGGTTGAACAGTCCCGGCACTTTGCGGCGGCCGATGGAAGACAGTACTGGATTCGATTTCATTCGCCCTCGACGCGTACCAACGACAGGGTTTATGCACGGGTACACGAACCTGTCGGAATTGAAAACCCACCGACCATAATTTATGGGCATGGCATCTGTGTTGAATTCGATTACCTGGAAGGTCTCGTCGATGAAGTCGATGTCCTGTGCCGCATGGGCTTTCGGGTGGTGCGCCCGGAAGCACCCTTTCATGGCCGCAGGCGTCCGCAGGGTTATTACGGGGGCGAGTACATCAGCGCCACATCGCCGATTGGTGTGCTGGATACATTCACCGCATCGGTGGTCGAACGCGCGGTACTAATGGATTGGTGCCGACGTACCTCGAATGGACCGGTTACCATGGGTGGCAGCAGTCTCGGTGCGCTGATAGCACAACTGGTAGCGGGACAGGCACAGCACTGGCCGCAACATTTACGCCCCGATGCGCTGTTACTGATCATGCATTGCTCAAAAATTGAAGATGCGCTGATCCACGGCGCTATCGCCAGGCTGTTTGGCGCCCTGGACGCCAAACATGAACGTGGCTGGAGCGTCGCTACCGTGGCCGAATATATGCGGGCGCTGGACCCGCCGGCCCAGCCATGCGTCGATGCTGCAAACATTGTCTCGGTACTGGGGAAACACGATACTGCGACACCTTTTGATGGCGGTCTCGAACTGATCGATCACTGGCAGCTACCGCAGGAAAACCGATTTATCTGGCCGCAAGGTCATTTTTCGCTGCCAATCGCGTTAACTCGTAACGACGCACCACTGCAACGCTTTCAACAGATTGTACAAAGCCTGAGTTGAGATGACCGATCCCGTCATCGTTCCGCTATGGCTGCTGGTACTGCTCATTCTGATCGCCTTGCCAACACTGTTTACCCAGGTTTTTATCCCGCTGTGGCTCAAGGTCTGGAATCGTTGGTCACAACGGGCTTTCAATGATGTCAATCCTCAATTACAGCTTAAATTATCGCCGTTTACACTGACCCGCTACAAGGCGTTGGCAGCGCAACTGGCAACCGACCCCTTGTTGCTGAAGGCAGCCGCCGAAGTAGCCGAGGAACAGGGTATGGCGCTCGAGGATGTACGCGAAAGGCTGCACAAAATCGCACTTGAAATCGTACCCGCGTTCAACCCGTTTTTCTATTTCCGCGTTGGTTACCGCCTGGCGCGAGGTATGTTGCGTGGGTTTTACCGGGTGTCGATCGGGTTTGTCGATGAGCAATCGCTGGAAACCGTCGGCAGTGACGACAGTGTTATATTCATGTCGAATCACCGCAGCAATATGGATTACCTGCTGGTGACCTACCTCACTTCCGAGCGCACTATGCTGTCTTTCGGGGTTGGGGAATGGTCGGGAATTTTCCCAGTGAGGCAACTCATGCGCAGTGCCGGCGGTTACTTTATACGCCGAGACTCAAACGACATATTGCATCGACGGGCGCTGGAACGCTATGTACAAATGGCGACCGAAGCCAGGGTGCCGCATGCCATTTTTCCCGAAGGTGCTCTATCTCCCGATGGTGGCATGCAACAGGCCCGCTTTGGTCTGTTCAGTTATGTAACGAAATATTTCAACCCCGAGACATCTCCTGACATCGTCGTCATTCCTATCGGCACCAACTACGATCGCGTGCCGGAGGATAATAATATGGTCAGCAGTAATTCGGCTGAATTCAAAGCCAGGGGAAAACCTTTTGTGGTCTGGTCGGGGATCAAATTCGGCGCGCTGACACTCACCGAGATTTTGTTGCGCCGCCGCTCATTCGGTTATGCCTGTGCCAATTTTGGTCGTCCGGTGTCGTTTCGTCGCTGGCTGGAAAGTCACGATGTCGACTGGCCACAGCTTGATCGTGAACAACGCTTTACCTGGCTCAACCGTTTCGGCGATGAATTGATGGCCGACGTGCATGCACTCATTCCCGTACCGCCGGTCGCTGTCTTGTGCTGGGTGCTACTACAGGCGCCGCACGCGGGTCTGGGCAAAACGGAGTTGCTGTCGAATTTCAAGGCCGCCATCGCTCACGCTCGAACACACGCTGCCTTTGTCGTATTACCGCGCTCGGATGAGCAGTTTGCCCTGCAGCAGGCGCTGGAATTGACCTTGCTCAGAGGTATGATTCGTTACCAGGACAATAGTATGTACCTGGTTAATCCCGACAAGCAGGCACTAGTAGCCTATTATGCGAAATCTATCGAACATCACTTAGCGCCGGCTTAGAAAAGGCACAATTTAATGTATTCTAGAAGTACAAGCTTGGTGCAATAGAAGAAAAAATGAAGCATCATCTGGATCAATTGAACTATGACACCTGAAGGGTGGAAAAGTCCCACTCGAAAATGTTGCCCTCATTCAAACTGACATAACCGTTGATAAACAAGGCGTAAAGGAAAACCCTGATGCAACAACTGCTTACCAGCAAACGTCGGGGCAAGGTTTAGTGAGTGATTGACAGGTAACTCATATGAAGCACGAAAACTCCAAAATACAGGCTCTGTTGACGCTCGGCGCTCCGGACAACCGACGACTCTGGCCAGACTACCTGGATAAATATGGTTTTACCCTGGAAGACGTGCCCGCGCTGTTGGCGCTGTTCGCCGATGAATCGATCAACACGCTGAACTCGGATCGCGCCGAGGTATGGGCGCCCCTGTACGCCTGGCGGATCTTAGGCCAGCTCGCCAGCGAGGAAGCTATCAGACCGATCGTACAAAGCTTCGATACCTTGCATGAAGACGACTCCGCGCTCAGCGAGCTACCTGGAGTGGTTGGCATGATCGGGCCTGCTGCAATCGCGGAGCTATGGAACTACTGGCGGCAATCAGGCAAGGATGAATTCAGTTATGTCATGGCCATGGATGCGCTCTGTGAAATAGCCAAACAGCATTCCGCGAGCCGCGAACAAATTATAAAAATCTACATCGAATATATGAACGAGCCCAATACTCTGGCGGATACCCTGAATGGCCTGTTGATGGCCTGTCTGCTGGATTTGAAAGCGATCGAGGCGATCGATGGAATACGCCGTTTATTCGCTTTGAATTGTGTTGATATAAGTTGCGCGGGTGACCTGGAAGATGTCGAAATCGAACTGGGCTTACGCACCCGGCGCTCGACTCCGCGGCCCACGATGGAGCGAATATTCGGTATTGAAAACCCGTTGGATGCGATTCTCGCCGAGTCTGACGAAGACGATTACGTTAGCGACGACGAGGACGAATTTACCCGGGTTATCGACCACTACCTGCTGCTTTACGGTACCGATGAATCCATTTTGGGCAGCTCCGAGCTGGACGGTTTTTTCGCCGCACTGGCCTGCGCGCCCGAAACGATCATGCCCTCCACCTGGATGCCGGCCATCTGGGGCGGCGATCAATTCGCACCCGAATGGGAAGGCGAATCGGAGTTCTCCGAGTTCAGCCAGGCGATACTGCTGCAATACAACCAGGTAATGATGGAGTTTCAAATACGAGACTACGAGGCCCGGTTCCTTGAAAGCAGAGACCCGGGCACTGAGGTACTGATCGTCGACGACTGGTGCGAGGGTTTTTTACGCGGGCTTGGCCTGTGGAGAGAAATGTCGCCGCAGGACATGAAACAACTGGAACACGATATTTACCCTATCCGGTTTTTTGGCACGGATAAAGGCACCGAAGCCTTGCAGACCATGAACAAAAGCGAAATTCGGGCACTACAGCACAGCATTCAACCCTGCCTTGACGAGCTCTATCGCCACTTTTCCGGGCAATCAGGAATTGCCGACACACCCTTTGTTCGCACCGCGCCCAAAGTGGGTCGCAACGATCCCTGCCCTTGCGGCAGCGGTAAAAAATACAAGAAGTGTTGCGGCCTGAACTGAGGAACTGGATGTGCAAAACAGCTATGTGTCGTATCGGCCTCTAGAACAGAACCCGCCAGGATGGGAGTCGTTTAAATCCCGGTTACACAGGTTTTCGAAACAAATCCTGGACCAGTAATTGCCGCATTTGTCGACAGGAACCGTTTGAATTGAACGCAACCCATTGGCCAAGAGTCTGGATCGCATTTCTCGCCGGTTGTATCGGCGCTTTTCAGATTGGTAAAACTTTCGCCGCGCTGACGTTAATTATCGACGAGCTCGGGCTCAGTCTGGTCCAGGCCGGGCTGGTACTGTCACTGTTCAGCTTGATTGCGGCCTTTGCCGGGGCGGGCTTCGGGCTGCTCTCCGACCGGGTGGGGCATTTGTACATGGCCCTGAGCGGGCTGGTGGTATCGGCTGGCGGTGCGTTTCTGGGCGCTACGGCATCGGGCATCGAGGTGTTACTGCTGTCCCGCCTGATCGAGGGGCTTGGATTCATTCTTGCCATCGTGGCTTTGCCTTCGTTGATCAGCAGATCGACTACCGATCGCAGCAGACCCCTGGCGATGGGGCTCTGGGGCGCTTTCATGCCGGCCGGTATCGGCATGTCGATGTTAATCACCCCGCCCCTGCTGGAACTGCATGGCTGGCGCGGACTGTGGAATGATGTCGGTTTCATTATCCTGCTCTGGTGCGCGATCCTGTTGCTCGCCTTTCGCGGTGCCTCGAGCAAAACCAGCGTTCACATCAGCAGCAGCGACTTCATCGCCAACGTACTGCGACTCGGCCCGCTGCTGGTAGTAGCAGGTTTCGTTTGTTATTCCAGCCTGTATCAATCTTTAACCGCTTTTCTGCCCACAATCCTGGTAACGGATTATAGCCTTCCGCTCGCGCAGGCCGCCCGCTTCGGCGCCCTAGTCGTGGTCGGCAACGTTATTGGCAACGTGTCGGCTGGTTGGTTGATTGGTCGGGGTATTGCACCGTGGAAGCTGCTAACTATTTCATTCACCGTGATGGGGCTGTGTGCGACCCTGGTGTTTGCCACCGTTAGTGATCCCATCGTCAAGACCATCGCCGGTTTTCTGTTTTCAGCTTTCGGTGGTCTTTTTCCAGGCACCGCATTCGCCCTCGCCGCACGCTACTCGATCAGTCCTTCGCATATGGCGTTAATGGCCGGACTGATGTTACAGGGCGCCGGTATCGGCCAGACCATTGGTCCGATGATGGTGAGCTCAATGGTCGAGTTTTCGGGGAGCTGGAATTCCGCCAACCTGCTGGTGGTCAGCTTCGCAGCAATCGGTCTGGTGAGCACCTGGTTATTGCGCAGTCGGACCTGACCCTTACGCAGTTAATGATCATCGGCTTGTTACTTCACAATTCCACGTGAACTACTTAAGACAAAATCTATAAATAACTGCACTTCACTATACTGTTCAGCTAGCGGCTCTAACTGCGCCAAAGCCGCCTCACGCTCGGCGCGTGTGCGCACCAATAACTTGTAGGCTCTGCTGATGGCTTGAATTAAATCCGGGGGAAATCCTTTGCGCTGAAGCCCCACCTTGTTAATACCATACGAGCGCGCATAATTGCCCGAAACCATCACAAAAGGTGGAACATCGCGATTGATGGCCGAACCCATGCTGGTAAATGCGTAAGAACCTATACGGGTAAATTGATGCAGTAAGGTAAAACCACCCAGATTGCAGTGATCATTTACTTCAACGTGACCGGATAGTGATGTTGAATTGGTGAATACATTATTGCTGCCTATCTGGCAGTCATGCCCTATATGGGTGTACGCCATCAAATAATTATCGTCGCCGATTTTGGTGATACCACCACCTTTCGCTGTGCCGCGATTGAGAGTAGCGTATTCGCGAATAACATTGCGCTCACCGATGACCAGGCGCGTGGCTTCATCCTGGTAGCCGAGATCCTGAGGTTCTTCGCCGAGAACTGCGTGCTGAAAAATACGATTGCCTGCACCGATAAAGGTTGGTCCGCAAACGATAGTATGTGCACCAATACGGGTGTTCGCACCAATCTCCACCGCTGCGCAAATAACCGCGTAAGGACCAATGTGGACGTTTTCTGCAATTTTCGCAGAAGAATCAATAATTGCTGTGGGGTGAATCATGGGAGTCATGGTGTCAGGTCTTTATATTCAGCATTGTAGCATTGAGGCTGACTTAGACTGTTACCGCATAAGCCCGGACCGGGCTGCCGTCGCCGTGCACGATATTCAGCGGGGCACCGTGAAAGTGGAAAGTCCTTGGCAACTGATCGGTATTGATCAGCCTTTCGAACGAAATGATGTCGCGTTCCAGCAGCCAGCGCTCGATGTCGATATCAAACTCGAACCTGGCTGGCAGGCCAATAAAACTGGGGCCAATGTCGACGATCAATTCGGCGATGTCCCATGAGATGTCTTTAGCATGAAAAATTAACCCCACCCCGGGTTTAATGTCGGCATCGGTTTCGTACAACGTCGCTTCTCCGACGAAAGCGGAGAGGTCGTAGTCGTCCAGATTTTTGCCTGCGGCCGTGGCATGCAAGGGCAAGTTGACGTGGGTGCCGTCATGCCCGTTGATTTCCAGACGGCGCATATTCCAGCCCGTATCGGAAAATTTTTCGATCAAGTCAAAAGTTGGTTTGGGATCACCGGGATAGACATCCATCCCGGTATACATGGGCAAGGTAAGATCGATAACTTTCATGTTGCTGGACACCTTTCTGCGTCGAAATTAAGTGGTCGATAAACCGGGTGCACTCAAAGCTGGCGCACCTGCGTGACGAATGCGCGCGCCTGGCCTGGTGCATCGCCGAGTTGCGCCGCGGGCGTTGCGAGCACAGACCAGTCGGTTTCCGGGTATTGTTGAGCAACCAGCTGTGACAGTGAACAATCTTGCTGCAGCGCCTTTGCGCACAAACGTTTGACCTGATCCTGGGCCTCGGGGCGCGGCATGGTTTCGGCCAGTTTGAAACTGATCGCCTCGGCGTAAACAAGCCCATTCCCACTACTGAGACGTACCTCCATGGCGGCGGTATTCGGCCGCAATTCCCGGGCAAGATGGAGCGCCAGCGCTAACGCCTGTGCGTTCGCCATACAGATCTGCGGCAACGCATGCCACTCCAGAGCCCAGGCTACTCCATCGCGCTGCTGTCGGTGCAGCATCGCCTGGGTCATCAAACCGTCCATCGCGGTACTCATACGAAACAGGCTCACCAGCGTCTCGGCGACCACCGGGTTGTTCTTGTGCGGCATGGTCGAGGAACCACCACCCTGCATCAACCGAAGCTCAGCCACTTCCGGCTGGGTGGCCAGTATGACGTCTTCGGCCATTTTCGCGAGGCTACCGCTGATACGAGTGAGTAGCGAAGCAAATTCGGCCAGCCTTGAGCGGTCGTTATGCCAGCAAAAGTTGGAATCACCGAGTTTGAGTTCGGCCGCCAATGCGCTGCGCACAGCTCCAGCTTTATCGCCGAGTGAGGTCGAGTTACCGGAGGCACCCGCCAGGCTGACACGTAACAGGCGTGGTTTGAGTTGCGCCAGGACTTCGAGATGATTCAGCAGGGGTGAGCCCCAGGCCGCAATCACCGCACCGAAACTCGTCGGGGTAGCGATTTGCGTGCGCGTACGCGCTGCCATCGGCAGCTCGGCGTGGACGTCGGCTTTATCCGCTAGCGCCTGTAACAGTATTTTCAAACGTTGCTCGACAAGATCGCAAATGCCCTGCAAACGCAGCATCAGGCCGGTGTCCATGATGTCTTGCGAGGTCGCGCCCCAATGCAGATATTGTGCGTGCTCGTTTAAACCCATTGCGGCCCGCAGAGTGGCGACCAGCGCCGGAACCGGTACGCCATCACGACGCGTCGTCGCCGCCAGGCGGGCGGGATCGATATGTGCGTCGCTGATAACACGGTGTATTTCACGAGCGCTGACCTCAGGAATCAATCCCAGCTCACCCTGCACCTTGGCCAGCGCCGCTTCGACCCGAATCATCGACCGCAACTCGGTGGTGTCGCTGAACAGTTCAGCGGCTTCGTCGTCCTGCAGGAGTTCGCGATAAATCGCTGAATCAAAGGGCGAGACGGTCATCACTCAGGCCTTACGAAGAAACTGGTTCATCGGATTCACATGTCAAAAAAGACGGTTTCATAATCACCCTGCAGGTGGATGTCGAAGCGGAAAATACCTTCGCTGTCACGCTTCGCGATCAGGGTCTCCACGCGTTGGCGATGCTCGATACGCGCCAGCAGCGGATCGGACGCGTTGGCCGCTTCTTCGTCATCGAAATACATGCGTGTGTGCAGGCCGATGTTGATGCCGCGTGCGACGATCCAGAAAGTAATATGTGGCGCCTGCAGGCGTCCATCCGGATAGGGAACCGCGCCGGGGCGTACGGTTTCAAAGCTGAACTCGCCGTGTTCCATATCACCCGGGCTGCGGCCCCAGCCGCTGAAATTCGGGTCGGCCTGCCCACGGGTTTCTTGCGGGGAGAGATAGAGGCCTGCCGCGTCCGCCTGCCAGATTTCGATCAACGCGTCGCGTAGTACCGTATCGGTACCGTCATATACACTGCCCCTGATGGTGATACGCTCACCCAGAGTCTCGTCGTTGACCATACGACTGCCTGGATCTTCGGCGAACACGCCTTCTATGCCGCTGAAATTCGGAGTACAGCCGATGTGCACGTAGGGACCCGCGGTTTGCGATGGGGTTTCGTGCAGGTAATCGAGCGGTTGTTTCATCACAAGCCCTCACGACGATTTTCAAAGTAGGTCTGGCGCCGGCCACGCAGGGTGATGTCGAAGCGATAAGCAAGACTGTCCATGGGGATGGTGGCGTTCATATCGAGCCTCGCAATCAGGTTCTCGATCGCCTCCTGACTGGGAATGCTGTTCACGATCGGGCATTTCCAGATCAGGGGGTCACCCTCGAAATACATCTGCGTGATCAGTCGTTGCGCGAAACTCTGCCCGAAAACCGAGAAATGAATATGTGATGGACGCCAGTCATTCACGCCATTCGGCCAGGGGTAGGCGCCCGGCAACACACTGCGGAATTCATAGTTACCCTGCGCATCCGTCAGGCAACGGCCGCAGCCGCCGAAATTGGGATCGAGCGGGGCCAGGTAACTTTCTTTTTTGTGACGGTAGCGGCCGCCGGCGTTGGCCTGCCAGACTTCGACCAGCGCACCGGGGACCCCCCGACCGGACTGCTCGCGAACCTGGCCGTAGACAACAATTCGTGGGCCGATCGCGCTTGCCCCGTCGGCGGCATAGTTGTGCAGTAGATCATTGTCGCGTGGACCGAGAATACTGTCATCGAACACGGGCCCGGTTTCCTCGGAAAGCGTAGTGGACAGGGACAGCAACGGCTTTTGCGGTGAGCGCGTTATGCTGGTTTTGTATGTCGGCGCATAGGCCGGGGGATGCCAGCCACGATCGCGCTGAATATACCCTCCCCGGGCCTTATTCTCAGATGTCATAATTCCACTCCCATATCTTCATAGGTTTGCCTGGCGATCTTGATCGCGTGGTTGGCCCTGGGCACACCGGCATAAACCGCAACATGCAACAGCGCTTCCATCACATCCTCGGGGCTCGCTCCGGTGTTGGTGGTGGCGCGAATATGCATGGCGATTTCATCAAAATTACCGGTAGCGGCGAGTAAAGCGATGGTGAGCATCGAACGTTCACGCAGGGCCAGAGTATCACGTGCCCAGACGTTGCCCCAGGCGGCTTCGGTGATCAGTGTCTGGAAAGGTTCGTCGAATGCATTCTTGTTGACTTCGGCGGCATCGACATGGGTATCGCCCAGTACCTTGCGTCGAATTTTCATACCGTCTGCATAGCGATCAGGCATGACCGTGCTCACGAATAAAGTCACCGAGAATGTGCGCATATACTTCCGCTTGCTCGACACAGGGCAGATGAGCCGCGTTGGCGATCAGTTCGAAGCGGGAACTCTTGATCATAGCGGCGGTAGCACGCACCAGATCCGGCGGAGTGGAGCCGTCCTCCTCGCCGGCGATAACCAGCGTGGGTAACATCAGCGCAGCGTTACTTTGCTCAAAATCACAGGCCGCGATCGCCGCACAGCAGCCGATGTAGCCCTGCAGCGGCGTGCGCGTCAACATGTTGCGCCAGGCCAGCAATTCGCGCGCGGAATGCTGTCTGAAATCACTCGCGAACCAGCGCTGCATGATGTTGTCGGCGAGCGCTTCGATGCCGCCCGCGTGCAGACTGTTGATACGTTCCTGCCACATTTCGGCGGTGCCAATGCGTGCGGCGGTATTCGATATGACCATCGCCCGTATCAGCTCCGGATGTCGTGCCGCCAGGCCCTGCGCAATCAGCCCACCGATGGAGAGACCGATGAACAGGCAGTCCTTTATCTCCAGTGCCTGCAATAACGCCGCAGTATCTGCAATGAGGTCGTCAATGGCATAATCGCCCTGCGGGCAGCTCGACAGGCCGTGGCCGCGTTTGTCAAAACGCAGAATTTTAAGCCCGCCGGGCAGCAGCGGGACAATCTTGTCCCAGAGACGGAAATCGGTACCCAGCGAATTGGCGAACACGATCGGCAAACCGTCCGCATCGCCCTCGATGCGGTAGTGCAGGGTCACATCCCCCAGG
>Ga0209271_10000232_pt1 | contig 19348 bp, 20 predicted proteins | sample tdAd002_FD_187123 | JGI IMG/M metagenome (GOLD analysis project Ga0209271, IMG submission 187123) | Marine sediment microbial communities from the Atlantic coast under amendment with organic carbon and nitrate - tdAd00.2 (SPAdes)... | ecosystem: Environmental > Aquatic > Marine > Coastal >... | reverse complement strand
CCGGCTGTGGCAGTTCCGGCGCTATGCAGTCGGGAATGTGCCCTTGCTCCCTGGCCTCATTATACAGCGGTAGAACCTCAATCCACTGCGATACGAGTGAATCGATACGATTCTCGCTTGACGGGTGCGTCGACGTAAACTCGGCAGGCTTATCACCAGCCTGAGCGTCCATATTTTGCCACAGCGGCACAGCTGCGCGCGGGTCGAAACCGGCACGAGCCATGTATTCGAGGCCGATAACGTCAGCTTCAGTTTCCTGACTGCGTTTATATGGCAACAGTATTCCGTACATAGCTCCCTGAGAGAGCATTTCCTGTGCCGTGTACTGCGTACCGTAGTTGCCGCCACCAAGAAGGACAGCTGCAACCTGTATGCCAATCTGGGCTCCCTTGCCCTGCAATAGCTTGCTCTTCGTATGTTCGGCTGTCTCATGAGCAATCTCGTGCCCGATCACAGCCGCCAGCTGATTCTGGTCCTGCGCCGCCCTGAGTATGCCCCTGTAGATTACAATCTTGCCGCCCGGCATGACGAATGCATTAACCTGATCAGTCTCGAGAATCGCCATTTCCCATTGGTACTGGCTGTATGGTGGTTCGAGAACATTGACGACCGCGTTGGCTACGCAGGAAATGTACTCGATCGTCTCGCGATCCGTAGTCAACGGCGCCGATGCCTTCAGTTGCGCAAATTCCCGCGCCGCCTCGGCCTGCAATTCGGCATCGGATTTGGCATACGCCGACGTTGACCAACAAAGGCCGGCAAGGGCGATAGCCGAAATAGACAAGATGTACCTGAAATGCTGCGCAATCATGGGATTTCCCGGGCCGAAGCCCCACATGTCGACATACAGTTTACGACAATTTACGGCGCAAACGGTTCCTGCGCTATCGAGGCAACCGCGACTCGAATTTGCGGCGCCACCCAGCTGCATCGACCTTTTCGAGCGTGCTGTCGATATTTGCCATGAGCCGTTTTTGCAGCGGCTGCTTGATACGGTAGCTGAGCTTGTACAGATCCCTGTCGGCTACCAGTTCAGTCATTAACTCGTCGCTCGTCTTGATCTCATCTGCGAGGCCGAGCTCGAGAGCGGTCGATCCGTACCAATGCTCGCCTGTCGCTACCTTGTCAAGATCCAGGTCCGGCCGGTACTTGCTGACCGCTGCCTTGAACAGTGCGTGTACGTCTTCGAGTTCCTCTTTGAGCTTGGCCCGATCTTCATCGGTGTTTTCACCGAACATTGTCACTGAGCGCTTGTACTTTCCAGCCGTAATCTGCTCGAAATCAACGCCGTGGCTGTCAAGGAATCGATTGAAATTCGGGATCTGCGCCAGCACGCCAATGGATCCCAGGATGGCGAAAGGAGCCGCATATATCTTCGATGCCACGCAGGCCATCAGGTAGCCACCGCTGGCGGCAACCTTGTCGACGCAAACGGTTAGCGGAACGCCGTGATCACGAATTCGCGCCAGCTGCGACGCGGCAAGACCGTGTTCGTGCACTACGCCGCCATGATTCTCCAGGCACACGATGACATCGTCGTCTGCCGTCGCGACGTCGAGGACCGCACTGACCTCTTCGCGCAGTGACGGCAATGCGCTCGCTTTCAAATCGCCCTTGAAATGAATAACAAAGCTGCGTGGCCGATCAGATGGTTTTTTAGCCTCGGCCTTGTCGCGCTTCTTCTCTTCCTTGGCCTCTTTCTTTCGCTCGACTTTGTTGAGCACGGCTTTACGCAGAGCGCCGGCGAGTGCCTTGTACTTCTCGTTGATGTGCTCAACATCGAGCCCTTCCTGATGCGCCTTACGACCCGCTGACGCGGCAACGCTGATGACAACAATGATCGCCGCGACAATCGTGGCTACCTTCAGCAGGAACAGGCCATACTCGGCGAAGAACGCGGTCATACGGCCAGCCCAACGTTGTTTTTCTGGAGTACCTGTTCGGCACGATAGCTCGAGCGAACCATAGGTCCGGCAACGACCTCCAGGAAACCCTTGTCGAGCCCCTCCTGCCGGTAAAGGTCAAACTCATCAGGTGTGACATATCTCTCTACAGCCAGATGGTTTGGTGTCGGCCGCAAGTACTGCCCCAACGTCAGGATGTCGACCTTGGCATCACGCAAGTCATCCATAGTCCGCATGAGCTCGTTATCACGCTCACCAAGCCCCAACATCAGGCTCGTTTTCGTCAGGACATCCGGTCGACGCTCCTTGGCATGTCGCAGGACCGCGAGCGTCTGTTCGTAGCTGGCGCGTGGATCGCGTACCGGGTGTGTCAATCGTTTCACGGTCTCAATATTCTGTGCGAAAACTTCAAGACCCGAGTCGACGACTATTTCGACGTGCTCCATGACACCGTTGAAATCCGGTGTAAGCGCTTCAACAGCGGTTTGCGGATTCTGCTTTTTTATTTCGTGAACGCAGGCCGCATAGTGCGCGGCGCCGCCATCAGCGAGATCATCGCGATCAACCGATGTGATGACGACATATTCGAGGCCCATGAGTTGAACCGCACGACCGGTGTTCGCAGGCTCTCCTTCGTCCAGCCATCCTTTCGGGTTGCCCGTGTCGACTGCGCAAAACCGGCATGCGCGCGTGCACACGGATCCCATAACCATGATAGTTGCAGTACCGGCGTTCCAGCACTCGCCAATATTCGGGCACATCGACTCCTCGCACACTGTGCTCAATCGATGCTCGTTGACGATCTGATTGACTGATGAAAAACCTCTTCCGGCCGGCATTTTCGCGCGCAACCATTTGGGCTTTTGCCCTTTCACGAACGGCTCGACGTCGCGCTGAGTCTTTACGCCATTCTTGATCGCCGAAAATCCTGCGTCAGTCTGGTATTTGCTGCCGCTCTGGACGATCGGAATACCGCGGAGATGTTTGTCGCTTTTGGTGCTCATTCGCTGCGTTGGCTACCGTAAAAAGGGCAGGCATTGTAACGCACAGATATAGGGACAGGCACCCTAACTCTCCGGGAGTTAGGGTGCCTGTCCCAATTTTCGGAGACAAAAAAATCCCGGCCGAAGCCGGGAGAGTCAGGGGGAATCGGTTTGCGCCAGAAGAAATCAGTGCAATCTGGACCAGCTAACAAGCTTTACTGCGTTCTTTTGCAGGTCAAAATTGCGGGCCAATATGGCCTCTATGTCACGCGCGTCGCTATCCATATCCATCGGCTCACTCAACTCAATCACACCGCTGAATTCGTTGCCGCCGCGATACTCCGCGTCGGTCAATATGAACTGCGTGTAGTACTTTGCGGACATGGTTCAAGACTACGCCCGGGTAGCCCCTGCGACTGTGAAACAAAGCACAAAACGCCGGATTGGATGCAAAGATCGGTCCATTGTTGCGGTGCAGCAGAATATCTTTCATTCAAATTCCGGCGAGAACTCGAAATCGGCACATTTAGGCGACGCGGCGCACAGATTTGGCGTCAATTAATATGTAATATTGGATGATAACTGCCTATCGCTTGGGCGGTTTTTAGTCGAACCAACGCAGGAAATGAGTAAATGGCCGTAAATTTAAGATTCGGACCTTGTGTTCTGATTGTTGCGCTATTGCTGGGTGTCGGCAGCGCACACGCCCAGGACGAACTCCGAAAGACGTTTTTCAAAGAGGCAGACGCCGCCAAGGCGCAGGCTGATGCCGCTAACGCACAATTGCTGGCGCCACGTAGTTATTCGCGGGGTATGGACGAATACAATGATGCGGAATTCGCGCTGGAGCGCGGGCGCAACATTGAAACGGTTCGATCCAACGCCGCTGATGCCGCCCGTTATTTCGAGACAGCGACGAGTGCCGCCGAACTCGCCAATACGGCTCTCGCCCAGGTCATGAAAAGCCGTCAGGATGCCGCAAACGCACGAGCTCCTGAGTTGTCGCCCGAAATCTGGGATGAAGCGCAACGCAAATTCGGTGATGCGATTCGACTGCTCGAGCGGGGCGACCTGAAAGGCTCCAAACGTCGTGACATCGAGGCCACGAGCCTCTATCGAGATGCCGAACTCGTCGCTATCAAGGCACAGTATCTGACCGAGACGAGGCAATTGCTGGCAGATGCCGATCGTGCACGCGTAGGACGCTATGCGCCGATAACTCTCGGCAACGCGAAGCGCCTGCTGGCCGATGCCGAGCGTGAACTCAACGAAAATCGCTACGACACGGACCTGCCTCGCAGCCTGGCGCATGATGCCAACTATGAAGCGAAGCATGCAATTTATCTTTCCGAGGTCGTTCGCAAGGTTCGCGATCGTGATCTGACGGCAGAACAACTCGTACTGCAGTGGGAAGAAGGCATGCGCGCCGTATCGGGCGCTGCTGACATTCTGCCCGATATGGTAGACGGCCCGGATCGGCTCACGGCAGAACTTGTCGCCTATATCGACAAGATGGAGAACGACAATCAGGCTCTGATGCAGGAAAACACGGAGAACCAGGCCCGCCTCTCGGATATGGAAGAAGAAATGGTCGCGCTCGACGAGCGTCTGGGTGGTGCAACGGCCGAACGCGCTGCATTGATTCAGCGGCTCGAAGCGCAAGCACGCGTAAAGCAGCAATTCGAGCAAGTCGAGAAGATGTTCACAGCATCCGAGGCACGCGTTTTCCGCGAAGGCAACAACATCATTGTGCGTCTAAACGGCCTGACATTTGATAGCGGCCAATCACAGATCAAACCGCAGAGCTTTGTTTTGCTGGGCAAGGTCGAGAAGGCAATTGATGTGTTCCCGCGCAGCGAACTGATCATCGAAGGTCACACGGACTCATTCGGCGGTGACGACTCCAATCAGAAGTTGTCACAGGAGCGTGCGGAATCAGTGCAGCAGTACATGATCAATGCGATGCGGATTCCAACCTATCGTCTGATCGCGACGGGTTACGGAGAGACGCGACCCGTTGCGAGTAACGAAACCGAATCAGGTCGCGCCCGCAATCGACGCATCGACATCGTCATTCGTCCGAATATTGAGGCTTCCTGACAGATCGCCACCAGTCGATAACGGTCTTCGCGGTTTCGTCATTGGCGAGATAGCCGTATTCCGCGTGCACATTCAAATCGCCATCCAGGCGAAAATAGTTGTGCAGCTCGTGATCTTCGATCGAGTTGACGAGTTCAAGCTCCGCCATCGGGGCGAAATCGTCAGCCAGGTCCGGATCGAGTGCGGTCAGGTCACCAACCGCTGACAAATTGATCCAGCGGCATATGCTGTCAGGATAGCGCCGTCGGCCCTTTTCCCTGGATCCTTGCAGCCGCCGTTGAATAAATCGTTGGCCCAGGGGACTGCCCATCGTTAGCAACAGATCGATCTGCACAGAATCTCGTTCGCTATGTGTCATCTGCCAGAGGGTGTCCCAGGCAATTACCGAACCCATGCTGTGTGCGATCAACAAAATCGGTCGGTTTGCTTCCGTCGCCGCGCGCAATGGCATCTTTAGCATTTGCCGGGTGTGCTCGGCAATTTCATTCCGATTTCGCAAGTAACGCTGCAGGTCACGCAGATGTAACTCCATACGCTCGTTGGCGACATGCGGAATCAGGAATGGCATGACATCGGCAGCCGAGAATACCCAGTGAGCGAAGCGACGCTGCCATGAAGAGGCTTCGGCAATGTCCTCTGGTGAAGCCTGGCTTTGCTGAATTACCGCTTCAATCGCCACGGCGTCGATTGAAATGTCGCGGTGTGATTTGTAGAAGTCGTAGGTCCACGACACGATGTCGAAACAGTGCAGGTTGACCGCAATGTCGAGCGCAACTTTTTCGTCGTGGCGACGCATGCCTGCGATCAGGCAACGGAACAGAGCATCTCGATGCGGCCCGGGTTCCGGCTTCGGCAGCAGGCCTGGTATGTACAGGATCAGTGGTAGATTGATCACCGTTTTCCCACGCCCAGCAAAGACAGCAATTCGCCAACATCTCTGACGATCCCATCAGGCCGTTGCAGATGATCGGGCCATGCATGACCACCGCGATTGACCCAGACAGATTTCAGCCCCGCTTCACTGGCTCCTACAACATCCACTTCGGGATGATCGCCGACATGCAGCGTTTCACTCGCTAGTGCTCCACCGGCCTCCACTGCAACATCGAAAATCTCGCGAGCTGGTTTTGCCGCGCCAGCCGATGCCGCCGAAATTACCTCATGGAACAGGTCGCGAAGACCTATGGTTTCGAGATCTGCATTGCCGTTGGTCACAGCTACGATGCAGTAGTCTTGCCGCAGCGAATTCAGTGCAGGACGAACCTCCGGAAACACCTCCACATCGTTACGCAGCGCGCTGAATACGGCCATTGCCCCATCGACGAGCCCCTCACCGTATCCTGCTGCAACACCGAGTTGACCGAGTACCGCACGGCGCAGGTAGGTGAAGTCGTGACTCCTGGCAGGATGCTCAGAGACGATATCCTCTCGCAGCTTGAGGATGTCGTCCTGCGTGTGCATTTCCGTAATACGTGGATAATTGTCGCGCAGCCAGTCATAGAGTTCCTTCTCCGCGCGCTCGATGACCGGACGAATCGCCCACAGCGTGTCATCGAGGTCCAGAGTGATTGTACGAATGTCCCGCATAGGCGATTATTGTGGCATGAAATACTTACATACGATGGTACGCGTCAAAGATGTTGACGCATCACTGAATTTCTATTGCGACAAACTCGGGCTCGTCGAGTTGCGTCGTTATGATAGTGAACAGGGACGGTTTTCGCTGATTTTTCTCGCCGCACCTGGCGATGAGGAAGCGCAGGTCGAACTGACCTGGAACTGGGATCCTGAGGACTACGGCGAAGGACGCAATTTCGGGCATTTGGCCTATGAAGTCGACGACATCTACGCGCTTTGCCAAAACCTTATGGATGCCGGCGTTACAATCAACCGACCGCCTCGGGACGGGCATATGGCGTTCGTGCGTTCGCCCGATAACATCTCGATCGAACTGTTGCAGAAAGGCGATTCGCTGCCCGAACAGGAACCCTGGGCATCGATGGAAAACTCCGGCCACTGGTAGGAGCCCGCCTGTAGGAGCCCGCCCCAGCGGGCGAGCGTCAGCTGCGGCCGCCAGGCCGCTTTGAGTCTGATCGCCCGCTGGGGCGGGCTCCTACGAGGCAGGCATTAGCGGCGGTAGTTTCTCGTCGGCCTCGGAATCGTCTTCTTTGAGGACGGAGAAGGAGCGAATCGCCGTCGCCAGCGCTTCACCATCCCAATCACCACGGTTCGGCCCGTAGCTCAGGCTCGACAGATTGTTGAGCCCATCGGAGAGAGGTACGGAGACTCGGCGCGCAAGCGCCCCAATGCTGCGTGGCGTGTCGTCCGGCCATTCCAGAGCACCCCACTTGAGCAATGCTTCGCGTACGCCCGGACCATCACCGGCCCGCGCTGCCTTCCGTGCATCCTTGAGGTGTCTTGCCTGGCGCTTGTGCAACGGCACTGGCGCAGGCTCCCGCAGTTTCTTCTCCGGTCGCGACGTCCACCACCAGGCCAGCAACGTGACCAGCCAGACAGCCGCGAGCAACTCACTGACACGCCGCCAGAAGCCGCCCGGCATGCTTGTTTTCTCCGGCGCTTCGGCCGCGGTTTCGGCTTCGACCGGGATCGCAGCCTCCGCAACCGGCGCAGGCGCCTCACCCGAATGCAAGATATTGATTGATTGCTCAGGCAGGCGTGCGACCTGCCACTCGGATTCCACAGTGTTCCACCACGGCACTTCGAGTTCCGGCAGCACGACGACACCGGCAGTCACGCCAATCATTGCGTACTGGTCCTTGCGCACTCCTCTAATTCCGCCTGACTCGATGCGGCGACTGAGTTCAGGCTTGTCCGGATAGATATTGATGCCCGACGCCGACGGCGGCTCGAGCGCCGGAATCTGTGTTTCGAGCTGCCCGAGCGCGCTGATCGTGACATGCCGGGTCAGCGGTTCACCTGCTCTGATCTCGTCCGAATCCCTCGACCAGTCTTCGATAAGTTGCAGGTCGCGCGCGGGCAACCACACCGCATCAGGGAATTCGGCCGGCCGCGGTGGAATCGGTAACACCGTGACTATCTGCGGTTCAGACTCATACACCTTGCGACCGGTGATGCGTCCGTTGCGCAGCACGCGCGCCTCAAAACGCGCGGGTGAAATTTCGATCTGCCCGCTTTGTTGCGGGAACAGTGCGTACACGCGCTCGACAACGTTGTATGCCGTACCGTCGATAACCGCTTCGTAACTTCGATCATCGCCTGCAAGCTCGCTCAGGACCTCGACCCCGCTCAACGTAGGATCCCGCAGTGCGGGCTGGCGAGTTGCGACGGACCGATAGATCTTTATCGTCAGTAGCAGCTGCGCCTGGACATAGGTCTCGCTGAAGTCGACTTCGCTCGTCACGAAAACCTCGGCCACGCCGGGCGGCGCATAGCGCGGCTCGCTGACCGTAATCACTAGCGGCTCGCTTTGCTCGCTGCCGATGGAGATTGGCGGAATCGTAATCTGGCCGTTGACCTTCGGCATCAATACATAGGTCCACGTCTTGCTGCGATTAATCTGGCCGTTGACGATCGTCGTATTGCTGAGCTGGCTGCCCTGACCTACATAAAAATACTCGTCAAGCGCGGAGATGTCGGGCTGCAGATCGATATTCGCGTCCGTGATGACTTCGAGTGTGAATGACTCGTTCAGCTCGATATCAGCACGATCAACCCGGGTTACGACAGCGGCCAAAGTCTGTGCGCTGAGCAAAAATACCGAAATTGCGAGCAACACTGTTTGTCGCGCCTTTCTTCCTACCACGGTTGCACCTCATCGTCGGGCCAGGTGTTGTTGCCGTCCTGATCTTTGCCCGTCTTCTGGTATTGATAGCGAAACTTGCGACGCAGCAGGCCGCCCGGATCGTTCGGGATCCTGCGCAACCACTGTTCCATCGCCTGTTGTTGTTCCTGTTCGCGGCGCAACGCCTCGAGTTCTTCGGGCGTCAGCTGTTGCTGTGCCATCTGTTGCTCGTTTTGCTGCGCTTCTTCGGCAGCTCGCTGCAATTCTTCCTGCAAAGCCTCGAGATCTTCCTGGCTCGCTTCCTGGTCGTCGCGCTGGGATGCGTCGCCGTCTTCGGCCTGGCTTTCCGACTGCGCCGAGCTATCCGAACTTTCCTCCTGCGACTCACTGTCACTGTCCGACTGTTCACCGCCGCTCTGCTGATCCGATGACTCCTGCTCTTCGCTTTCTTGTTGCTGTTGTTGCTGTTCCTGCACCTGTTTCAACAGGTCGCGATTGTATTCGGCGTCGGCGTTTTCGGGATCAATCTCGAGTACCTGCTCGTAGGCGTCAATGGCTGATTCGAATTCACCCAGCCGCGCCATTGCGTTGCCCAGGTTGTAGAGACTTCGAGTGTCTTCACGCTCGGCAAATGCCATCGCGCTCTCCGTGTAGTCCTGCGCTCGGTATTGCGCGACAGCCCGCCACTCGGGATCCTCGAATAACTCAACTGCTTCCGCGGCAGCGCCCTCCTCGAGTTGCCTTTGCGCCTGTTGATCCCTGGTCAGCCACAGGTCGTTCCAACTCGCCGCGTGTACGTCACTATCGGGTGGCAAAATGAAGAATAGTAAGGCTACGACCCAGCCACGTCGAAACGCCATCGCGCCGAGCGGCAAGAGCAACAGCAAAAGCCACGGCCCTTCCTCACGCCAATGATCTGTCGCGAGATTCTCATCATCGGCTTGCTGTCGTCCAGCCTCTCCGCTGAGTAAATAGTCGAGGTCGCGATTGTCCGTCGATAAAACAGAAAAGCGACCACCGCCTGCGACCGCAAGCGCGCGCAAGGAATGTTCTTCAAGACGCGGCACAGCAATGTTGCCTGACTGATCAGTAACGAAGCCACCACTCAGTTTCGGTATTGGCGCGCCCTCTGTCGTGCCCACGGCGAGCACCGACAAGGTATAGCCCGTGTTTCTGAGATCACGCGCGATTCGTTCCGCAGCGGGCGATGAACTGCCGTCGGTGATCAGCAATATTTCACCGACAGCAGCGCCGGCCTGCTCGAGAAGCTGCCTGCCCTTGTTGATTGCGGCGATCGGATAACTGCCACGACTCGGCATGATGTCGGTGCTCAGGCTGTTGACCAGCGCAGTAATTGTGTCGTTGTCCGTTGTCAGGGGCGTAACCGTGAACGCATTCGATGAGTAGACGACGAGCGCGGTTTGGCCACTGCCCCGCCGTTCGAGCAGGTCGAGAATCTTGAGGCGCGCGCGCGTCAGGCGACTCGGCGCCATGTCCTGCGCATCCATCGATCGCGACAAATCGAGCGCGATGACAAGCGCCTGATCGGAGCGAAACACGGGTTGTTCGACACGCTGCCAGGCAGGACCGGCTACCGCGACTGCGGCTATGACACCCCCCAGGCCGAGCAGCCACCAGCGATAGTCAGCGCGGCGATTCGCCGACCGCGACAACACGTGTGGAGCGAGCGATGCGTCGACTACGTTTTGCCAGCTGCCCGGTCCAAGTTTTCGGCGCGCCAGCAATATCGCACTCGCGATCACAAGTGGCACAGCCCAGAGCCAATCGGGCCGTAAAAAGTGAAAATCAGCCAACATCAGTTTGCGCTCTGGCAATGCGTCGCATCACGACGTTTTGCAACAAGCTGACAATGCAAAGGAGGGCAGCGAGCGCGAATGCGCCGCCGAGGGGCCAATAATAAAGAGACTTGACCGGACGGAACCCGGCTTCGGGTTCGTCGACAGGCTCGAGCTCATCGACGAGCCGATAGATGTCCTGCAAGCCCGCCGTGTCTTTAGCCCGAAAATAACGGCCGCCGGTTAATTCAGCAATACCGGTCAGCGTTTTTTCATCCAGGTCCGCCGACGGGTTGATATTGCGCCTGCCGCCGATCAGAGAGGACACCTCCAGCTGCTCCGCACCGATGCCTATTGTGTATATACGCAGTCCAACCTGTTGCGCCAGCTGCGCCGCTTTGAGTGGTTCGATCTCACCTGCTGTATTTGCACCATCGGTGAGCAGAACAAGTACCTGCTCGCTCGCGTCAGCTTCCTGATCATGAATTCGTTTGACTGCGAGCGTAATCGCATCTCCAATCGCAGTCTTTTCGCCTGCCAGGCCGATGAAGGCCTCCATCAGCAGCACTTTGACGGTCTCTCGGTCGAGCGTCAGCGGCACTTGCAGGTAGGCGCGTTCGCCAAACAGAATCAGGCCGATGCGGTCGCCCTCGCGGCGACTGATGAAATCACTCGCGACCGCTTTGGTCGCCGTCAGCCTGTCGACACGACGGTTGCCGAGTTCGAAATCCTTCTGATCCATGCTGCCTGACAGGTCCACCGCGAGCATCAAATTGCGGCCCGACACCGGAATATCGAATTCGTCACCGATGCGCTCGGGTCGTGCTGCGGATACGACCAGTAGTACCCAGGCGATTGCGGCCACCCAAAAGCGCCAATTCAGTAATTGATCAGTATCCGGCCGCTGCGAAAGAGCCGAGAAAAAGGACAGTGAGGGAACCTTGAGTCCCGCGTCCTGCAGACTCGGTGACTCCGGCATCAGTTTGCGCGCCAGAATTGGCAACGGCAGCGCCAACAAGACCCACGGCCAGGCAAGCGACCACATCAGCGTTGTCCCCCAACCGGAGTGGCCAGTCGCTGGCGTACGGCCGAGACGACGTCGACAAGCTCCATCGCAGACACCTCATCGTCAGGCCTTCTGTACGGCAACTCGAGTAACTTGCGGCCCGTTGCGCTCTGAAAACGTGGTTGATCAAGGTCGAGATCGAGCCACGCCAGCCACTCTTCACCCGTCAGGCCAGCGACTTGCTGCCGAGGCGCGTAGGCCAGCATCGTGCGACGTAGAAGTTCTGACAAACTACTGCTGAATGCCACAGCATCGTGGTGCTCTTCGAATTCGACCGTCAGCGCATTGAGCTGTCGCAGCGCGTGGCGCCGCGCCGCTCCGCGGGCATGCTTTTGAAGGTACAGCCGCAACAAATAGGCGAGCAGAATCACAGCAATTCCAATGACAAGCCACCAACCCGGCGCAAGTGGCCACCAGCTGATCGCCTCAGGCAAATGCAGGTCGCGAAGCGGGATCTCTTCGGGGTTCATCAATGCTCTCTGCGCCCGAGCGCGGTCTGTAGCGCGGTAACCGGATCGTCCTCTGTCGATAGCGGCATCAGGTGCACCCCATAGCGCTGACAGAATGCCTCGAGCTCCTGGCTGCGTACCTGGAAGGCTTCCCGGTAATCTCTGCGCGCACCCCTGGCATATGTGTCGATCGCCATTTCGTCATCGCGTGAGACGAGTCGATAGTGTCCGGGCGGCGGCAACTGCCGTTCCAGAGGATCATTGAGGAAAACGGCCAGAACTTCATTGTGTCGCGCAACGCTCGACAAATATGACTGCGCCGCGCGCGAGAAGCCGAGAAAATCGCTCAGAATCACGACAAGGCTGCCGGGGCGCGCAACCCTGCGCAGCGCCGACATGGCTTGCGTCAATGGCGCGGCATCGTCGCTGCCCGGCGCTCGCTCGCGATTCTGCCAGTCCGGGTGAGCGACGAGCTCGTGGACGTATCGCAGCGCGGCTTGCCTGCCGAGCCGGGGCTTGAGCTCGCGATGCGTCGTGTCGCCGAAAATCAGGCCACCGAGCCGGTCACCACGATGGTGCGCGGCCCACGATAACAGCGCTGCCGCGCGGCTTGCGTTGACAGACTTGAAGCAGCCCCTGGTCGCGAAATGCATGTTAGCGCGAAGATCAACGACGACAAGCACAGGTCTCTCGCGTTCTTCGCGAAACAGTTTGGTATATGCAGTGGTGCTACGTGCAGTCACGCGCCAGTCAATGCTGCGTGGATCATCGCCGGGCTGATACGGGCGTGACTCATCAAATTCCATGCCGCGACCGCGGAAGTGAGAAACATAGGCACCGGTCTGCAGTGAATTCACGCGCAGCACATCGAGGGCGATAGCGCGCGCCGGGCCATTGAGTCGAATCAGCCCCGCCTGGCTGACACTGACCGGCGACGCATCTTCATAAAGGTGTTCCAGCCGGGGCACTAGGGAACTCCGACGCCATCCAGAATGTGTTCAATGACGGAATTCGCGCTCACACCGTCAGCCTCAGCTTCAAAGCTCAGTACCAACCGATGGCGCAGGACATCCGCAGCGACGGCCTGAATATCCTCTGGACCGACATAGTCGCGCCCGGACAACCATGCATGTGCGCGTGCTGCGCGATCAATGCCCATACAAGCGCGCGGGCTTGCGCCGTACATGACCTGGCCGTCAAGTGACTTATCGACGCGACCAGGGTCTCGCGTGGTCACAACAATATTGACGATGTACTCTTCCAGTTCGTCCGCGAGATGCAGCCGCAGGATGTCCTGTCGCGCTTGCATGATCGACTCGACCGAGAGTAGCTCCGGTGGTTGAAACGCGTCACGCTCTCCCGACTTCGCCTCGTCACGATTGAGAACGAGAATACGACGCTCGTCCTCTTTCGTCGGATAGCCGACTTCGACGTGCAGCAGGAATCGATCAAGCTGTGCTTCGGGCAACGGATAGGTTCCTTCCTGCTCAATCGGGTTTTGCGTCGCCATGACCATAAACAGGTCTTCGAGTCCGTAGCTGCGGTCGCCAACCGTGATCTGGCGTTCTTCCATTGCTTCAAGCAGTGCAGACTGCACTTTCGCCGGCGCACGATTGATTTCATCGGCAAGAATCAGGTTGTGAAACAAGGGCCCCTTGCGAAACTCGAATGTCCCCTCCTGCGGCCGATATATATCGGTGCCGGTCAAATCTGCAGGCAGCAAATCCGGCGTGAATTGCAACCGGTGAAAATCACCCTCGATGCTCTCCGCGAGAACCTTGATTGCCCGGGTCTTGGCAAGTCCCGGTGCCCCCTCAACGAGCAGGTGGCCGTCGCATAGCAGCGCAATCAGCATGCGGTTTATAAGGTGTGACTGTCCAATGATCAGGCTGCTGGCATGTGCCTCCAGCTGTTGGACTTGTTCTACGACGCTCATCAATTACTCCGGACAAAAAATCGGCGTGCCATTTTAGAGAGGATGCATGGGCGAGCCAACCGGTCGCCATGTTTTTTGTTCAAACCGGGCCCACTTCGGTAATAATGCTCCCTCTTCGAACATCAACCGACCGTATACTTTGCGTAAAATTCAGAAAAAATGCGCCACATCGCGCTATTTTGTGCTCAAACTCAGCGTTCTGGTCGGTCTCGGCACAACCCTCGCAGCCTGCAAACCGGCCGTTGAGTCCGATCCCGCGCCAGAAGTTGCCGCAGCTTCAGCGACAGAGGAAGAACCTGTCTTGCACTGCGGAAATGACGGCCAACTGAGTGCCGACATATACGGTGCTATCACGACACGACTGGAATGGAACAAGAACGAGCTCGCGTGTAATGGTATGCCGAGACCCGGTGGTCGAGGTGCCCGTTTGCGCTTCGCTGGAATCGTGGGCGACGGTGAGCGGCACATCGCCATCATCATCGCCATTCCCGAGCTCACGCACGACTCAAGCGGCACCGAGCTCGAAAGCAATGTCACCTTGATTGAAGAAGGTAATGGCCGTTTTTTCAGCACGCCAGACCTCAACAATTGTCTGACCGACATTACATCGCTGGTCGCACTTGGCGTCTCCAGTGGTCGTTATTCGATTAGTGGTGTGTTGTATTGCGTGTCGCCTCTGCCCGAAATCAATGGCAAATCGAGCGTCTCGATTCCAGAGCTGCATTTCTCGGGCCTGATGGACTGGGGTACTTCGTGAGGGGGTGGTTGGCCTGTGCCGCAATCGCGTTGCTGGCGGCGAAACCTGCTGCCGGGCAGGAAGAACTCAATGCCGTATTTGCCAAAGATGTACTGGTTGTCGAGGCCAGCGCCCTCGGCTGCTATCGGTTCGACGTGTATCTCGCAACCAGTCGTGAGCAACAACTGCGCGGACTGATGTTCGTCCGCAACATGCCATCGACCACAGGGATGTTGTTCGTATATGGCACCGAAGAATTCCATTCGATGTGGATGAAGAATACGTATATATCGCTGGACATAGTTTTTGCGCGCAGGGACGGAACGGTGTCGTCAGTTGCCGCGGATACCGAACCACTGTCGCTGCGCTCTGTCGCCTCAGTCGAGCCTGTCACTTTTGTCCTTGAACTCAACGCAGGAACGGCCGCGAAATTGTTCATTGACGAGGACAGCCGACTGATATGGGAGCCAGCTCATGGCGATGTCGAGTAATCAACACAACACCGTGGTTCTTCGCCAAACGACGCTAAACCACACGGGCCTGCAACTGGCATCGATCGTTACACGACACTGCGCTCGGGATGCTTCTCTCACTCATGGCTCCCTTCGGTCCGCTTTACTTCGTTCGATAAGCATCCCTCTCGCAGGTCCTTCGATGTACGGGAGGGCCGCGGGTAGGATCTTTTTTTCCGGAACTAAAGCGCAGCGCAGCGAGCCATTCCGGAAAAAAATGATGCTAGCTGCGAGCCCGTGCGACCGTGCCAATCTATCGCCCGCATGGCGGGCCCCTACAGACGGCGTTCGGGCCTGAAGGCCCTCCTACAATAGCTTTTCTACATCCTCTCTTGTCGGCAAACTCGGTTGGGCGCCGAGTTTTGTTGCGGCGGCCGCACCTGCAGCGCATGCAAACTCCAAGGCGGCTTGCGGCGACTGTCCTTCGACCAGCGCTAGGGTTAACGCGGCTGTGAACGTGTCGCCCGCCGCAGTTGTATCCACCGCTTCGATCCTCGGTGGTTTCGTACGCGCGATATCTTCACCGTGCCGCGACAGGACCGCTCCGGCAGCACCGAATGTGGTAGCGATCATGCCCGAGCAGGCCGTCAGGCTTTCGCCATACCAGGCCGCTTCTGATTCATTAACGACGACAAGGTCTGCGCGCTGCAAAATTGCAACATCGACGTGCATCGCTGGCGCAAGATTGACTGCAAAGAACCCATTGAAGTCCTGCGCAGCTCGAGCAATTGTGTCGGTTGGCACCTCCAGCTGACAAATCAATGCATCGGCGGCAGGAAGGTCCAGTACCTCTGGCGCGAGCTGACGATTCGCACCTGGTGCAACGACAATGTGGTTCTCACCCGACGGCGCGACGGCAATCAGTGCGGTACCAGTTGGAGCACCGTCGACCTGTTGGCAGGAACCGAGGTCCACGCCACCATCCCGCAATAATGCCAGCGCTTCATCGCCCGCTGCGTCATCCCCTATGCATGCAATCAGTTCGACATCAGCACCGAGACGTTTTGCTGCCAGTGCCTGATTCGCACCTTTGCCACCAGGAAAACGACTGAGTTCAGCTCCTGTCACTGTTTCACCGGGCGTTGGCAAACGATCGACCGTGGCGACAAGATCAAGATTGACTGATCCGATAACGATGACAGACGGCATATCGCTCAATCGCCGAAGCGGGCCAGCCGCTCTGTCAGTAAATCAAAGAACCCATCCGCGTCGACGGAATAGACCCAATGAACATTGATAGGCCGATCCGTAACATGCCAAAAGTCGACTGCCGTATGACCCAGCATCAGCTCGGACTGTGTTTCGATCGAGACGTTGCAGTCTTTACCTTCATACAGATCGGGTTTGAGTAACCAGGCTATCGTGCAGGGATCATGCAGAGGCGCGCCTGCGGACGCGTATTTTTTCGTATCGAAGCGATCGAAAAAGCTCAGCATGCCTGCTGTCGCAAGAGCAACCGCATTGCCAAGCGCCTTTATGCGATCGACTCTTTGCTTGGTAGACAGTACCTGATGTGTAACGTCGAGACCCATTTGGGTGATCGGCCTGCCGCATTTGAAAACGATGTCAGCTGCATCGGGGTCGACGAGGATATTGAATTCAGCAGATGGTGTTCGATTTCCGCCCTCCCGCATGGCACCACCCATCAGAACGATTTGCTCGATTTTCTGCAAAATCGCAGGCTCTCTGTCGATGGCAGTCGCGATGTTTGTCAGCGGACCAGTTGGCACGAGTGTGATCTCACCATCGTTTGCGGAGAGTAGCGTTTCGATGATGAAGTCCACCGCATGTTGCGACTGCAGTTGCGTTGCGGGATCTGCTATCTCGATGCCGTCTATGCCTGTTTTGCCGTGAATCATCTCGGCAGTCCGCAACGGACGAATCATTGGTTTCGCGCAGCCAGCAAATACCGGCACATTACTCTGGGCGATGTCGCACATGAGCCGTGCATTGCGCTGAGTTAATTCGAGCGGAACATTCCCGCCAACTGCCGTAATACCTAGCAGGTCAAGCTCGTCAGAAGCGAACGCGAGAAACAACGCGACTGCATCGTCCTGTCCCGGATCACAGTCTATGATGATTTTGCGGCGTTGCACCGGATCAAAACGTCAGCATGAGTCCCGCAAGCGCCGCACTCATGAGGTTCGACAGCGATGCGGCCAACACGGCCTTTAATCCAAGCTGGCCTATCAGGTCCCGTTTTTCAGGCACGAGCACACCAAGACCACCCAGCAAAATTGCAATCGACGAGAGATTCGCAAAACCGCACAGCGAGAAGGTCGCAACCGCAATCGTTCGTGGACTCATGCCGGCCAGGTAATCATTGAGGTGCGAGAAAGCGACGAACTCGTTAAGAATCAGTTTTTCTCCAAACAAGGCTCCGGCTGCCTCCGCTTCCGCCCAGGGCACGCTGAGCAGGTACATCAGCGGCTGAAATATCTTGCCGAGAATCAGCTGCAGCGTTACACCTTCAATTCCCACAAGGCTGAACAATCCGCCAACAAGGCCATTGAACAAAGCGATCAGCGCTACGAAAGCGATAAGCATGGCGCCAATGTTGGCGGCCAGCCGCAGGCCATCGGTGGTACCCGATGCTGCCGCGAGGATGACATTCTTGTGATGGCTCGGTTCCATAATCAGTTTTTCGTGACCACCAGCGGGAACGACTTCGTCATCCGGCATCACAATCTTGGCCATTAGCAAGCCGCCAGGTGCCGCCATGAACGCGGCGGCGAGCAGGTATTTGAGCTCCGCACCCATGAGCACATAGCCTGCGAGTACGGTGCCTGCGATTGATGCGAGCCCCGACACCATCACGGCGAACATCTGAGGTTCCGTAAGGTTCTTCAGATACGGCCTGACGACTAACGGCGCCTCTGTCTGACCCACGAATATATTGGCCGCCGCATTCATCGATTCGACGGCGCCGGTACCAATAATCTTGTGCAAAGCGCCGCCAACAAGCTTGACGATCCATTCCATGATTCGCAGGTGATACATCACGGACATGAGCGCGGAGAAGAAAATGATGATTGGCAAAACATTAATTGCGAAACTGAAACCGATCACCTCTGTATCGGCTAACGGCCCGAACACCATATCGATGCCCGCTTTGGAATAGTTGATAACGGCAAGCACGCCTTTGCTCAGCGTATCGATCATTTTTCGACCGTAGTCAAAGTACAAGACAAAAGCGGCGATAGCCGCTTGCAACGCCAGGGCAGCACCGACGACGCGCAGATTGATTGCCTTGCGATTACTCGAAAACAGGAACGCGATTCCAAGAATCACGATAATGCCGAAAATCCCGATGTAGTCGCCCATGCTGGTACCCCGAAGTATTGTTCTTTTTATTCTTGCAGACCCTAAGGATACCGTATCGCTTAGGGCGTTCCCGTCAGAATCTCGCTAATAACCGGTGCTTTTGCAGGTTCATCGGCAACCGTCGTACAGGCCGCGAGTAACAGCTCCTCGGCCTGTGCCGCATCGTCCTCGCTCGCCGCATGCACGACGGCCAGCGGCGTCTCGCCATCGAGCAGCGTGCCAACCGACGCGAAGTCGCTGAAACCGACCGACAGATCCAGCGCTTCGCCAACACGGTGGCGTCCGCCACCAAGTTCGATAATCGCATTGCCGACACCGCGAGTATCCACGCTAGCAAGATAACCTGCCGCGTGAATCGGTCGGACGACTGACGCTGCCGTAAGGTGTTTTTTTCTGTTCTCAATAATGTCCGACGGACCGCCGAGCGCCGCAACCATTTTGCCGAATATCTCCAGCGCACGACCACTGGTCACTGCATCGTCACATCGTTGCAGCGCCGCGGTGCGATCAGCCTCCTTACCAGTTGCAATGAGCATCTCGGCGCACAAGTTCCACGCGCCGAAGGGGGTCGGCGCGCTGTACGTGCGCAAGGGCGTGAAGATCGCCCACCTCGAGCTCCAGCTCGAGCGACTGACCGCCCCGCTCCACGGCGAGGCGCACGACCCCACCCACGTTGTCATCCAACACGGCTTCGATGGGAATGAACGAGTTCACCAGCTCGCCCTGAACGCGCACCAGGATGTCGCCCGGCTCCAGTTTGCCGTCGGCGGGTCCGCCCG
>Ga0209271_10000231_pt1 | contig 19396 bp, 9 predicted proteins | sample tdAd002_FD_187123 | JGI IMG/M metagenome (GOLD analysis project Ga0209271, IMG submission 187123) | Marine sediment microbial communities from the Atlantic coast under amendment with organic carbon and nitrate - tdAd00.2 (SPAdes)... | ecosystem: Environmental > Aquatic > Marine > Coastal >... | reverse complement strand
TATATCAAAAATATTATACGTCTCTTCAGAATAGTATCCTTTGTGAGCTACAATATCCCATTCCCAGATTCCAATTTTAGAAATTTTTTGTGCCTCCCTAAGTTTTGATTCACTCTCTATAAGAGCCAATTCCGCCTTCTTGCGCTTGGTAATATCGGTAGCAAAAACAGCAATACTGATTACATTTTCACCATCTGTATCAAATACCGGGTAGATGTTGTTTTCGAAGTAATTACCTTTACGTTCATCATAAAAATGAATAGGCTTTCCTGTTCTAAAAACCTCCTTGCTAGAGTTTTTCCTTTGGTGCAAAACCTCACCTTCCAGGAACTCGTATATATTTTGGCCAATCAATGCCTCCGGGGTCTTACCAAAGCGACCGGCACCACCTTCATTAATACTAAGTACAATTCCATCACGACTGAGAAGCATGATAATTTCAAGTGGGGCGTTTAATAATGTGCTCAACGTTTCTTCGCTCTTGCGCAAGTCCTCGGTTCGTTCATCGACAATGCTTTCCAGATCGGTGCGCATCCGGTGTAATTCAATATGCGTTTGTACGCGCATCAAAACCTCTTCTTCCTGGAACGGCTTGGTGATGTAGTCGACACCGCCGGCGTGAAATGCCTTCACTTTATCATCTGTCTCGCTCAGACCGCTGATAAAGATGATAGGGATTTCTTTCGATTGATTGTCTGCCTTTAAGCGATTGCTCAATTCAAAGCCATCCATGTCAGGCATTTTGATGTCGAGCAGGATCAGATCGGGGATTTTTCTTTTCACAGCCTCCAGGGCCTCAGCGCCATTTGATGCAGGCCGAACCTTATATCCCTCTGATGTCAGCAGACTCACTAAAAGTTTAAGATTTTCTGAAACATCATCCACTACCAAAATATCGGCAGAAAACGTACTATGATTTTCTTCATTCATGATTTAAAATCCTCCTGATTGTAGTAAAGTCCATTTCATCCACACGAATTTTTAAAATATCTGCAAGTTTAGGCTGTATCTCAGCGATTCCTTCGAGAACCTCATACGTCTTTTCCATGTCCAAGGCAATGGCAGCCTGTTCCAGCTCATTATACAACTGCTCAGGTAAGGAATCCACCATCTCCTTTGCCAATTCGATATCTATCACTTTTTGAGCCGAAGAGGGCGACTTGCCAATCTCCTCTTCATATATATAGTGTATACCCAACTGCTCTCTCATGGTTTCGAAGATCTCATGAGGCTGGTATGGCTTGTGTATCACTTCATCACAGCCTGCTTCTATAATGCTGTTGCGCTGCTCTTTGAAAACACTGGCTGTAATGGCGATGATCTTCACTGTATCGCCACCCGGTATGGAGCGGATCTTTGCCGTGGCCTTGTAGCCATCCATCACCGGCATGCGCATGTCCATCCAGATGAAGTGGGGCCGCCACTGTTTGAACAGGGTAACAGCCTCTTTGCCATTCTCCGCCTGCCGTGTATCGAAGCCAACCTGGACAAGCAGGCTGTTCAGCAACAACCTGTTCTCAGCATTGTCCTCCACCACCAGGATGCGCCAGGCGGACTGACCAGGTTCCAATCCTAACACCGCCGGCCGGGCTACCTCAATACCGCTGGCCTCCGCGGTTTCAGCCAGGGCCACAGCCAGATCGACACGGAATAGTGAGCCCTCGCCCGGCTTACTTTCAACGCTGAGCACGCCTTTCAGCAATTCCACAAACGACTTGCAGATATTCAGTCCCAGTCCGGTTCCTTTGATTTGGGTATTTGACGGTTCTACCTGGACGAAGGATTCAAAAATATTTTCCAGATGATCAGAATCAATGCCAATGCCTGTATCTTCAACTTCAAAAAGAAGCGTCTGGATATTCTCCGCCACAGCACCAGACCGCACTCTGAGAGTCACACCTCCTGTTTCTGTAAACTTCAGGGCATTGCCAAGCAGATTGATAAGCACTTGTCGCAGTTTGCCTTCATCGCTTTTGATGTAGCGAGGCAAGTCATCATCTTTCTCCAGTGTAAAGAACAGGCCTTTATCGATCATCCGGCTGTGAAACAAATCTGAGATCTCATCAAGAAAAACAGACAAATCAAAACTCGATATTTTTAACGTTTCCCGCCCGGATTCGATTTTGGCGATGTCCAGTATATCGTTAATGAGAGTCAAAAGATGTTTCCCGCTTCGACTTATGATGTTGACCCTTTCCTGCTGTTCCTTACCAATTGTCAAATCACGTCGCATCAGTTGGGCAAAACCCAATATAGCATTCAACGGGGTGCGCAGCTCGTGGCTCATATTGGAGAGAAACATGCTTTTGGCCTGGTTGGCGGCCTCGGCCTGTTTGGTCAGGTTTTCAAGGGTGTCATTTTGATCCGCCAATTCTTCGTATTGAGACCTGATTTCCTCATTTTGGGCTAATATTTCATTGTTTTGTTCTTTTACGAGCCGTTGAAATTTTTCTTTATTCACTTTAAAATTGTATATCCTCCATTTATAAAATGAGGTTAATATTCCGATTGTCAAAAGTACGAAGCATATTTTAGCCCAGCCGGATTTCCACCAATGTGGTAAAACTACTATTTTCAAGTTCTTCCCTTTTTCATTCCAAATTCCACCATAACTTGCAACTTTTACACTAAATATATATTCGCCTGCATCAAGATTGGTGTAGCTTGCTTCTCTTTTACTGCCTACATAGTTCCACTCAGTATCAAAACCTTCCATCCTATAGGCGTATTGGTTTTTTTCAGAAAATAAATAATTGAGTGCTGCATATTCAATAGTAAAAGAGTTATGAACAGGCAATAGTGAAAGTACATCAGTTTCACTAATATGTTTTTTTAAAGGAGAATCTTTCTTGCCGATAGGAACCTGTTTGTTGTGAATTAGGAAGTTTGTAAAAACAATAGGTGCTATCTGTTTTGGTTCATTTATAGTATTGGGATGGAAATAATTGAAGCCTTCTATTCCTCCAAAATACATTTCTCCATTTTTTCCCTTCATGTACGCCCTTTTGTTAAATTGATTACTTTGAAGTCCATCAAGTACAGTGAAGTTTCTAATTGAATACGTTCCCGTTGTATAATCAAAGTTTAATTTTGAGATACCGAGATTCGAGCTAATCCAAAAACTCTTGTCATCAGCTTCCAATATTCCGTAAACCGAATTGCTTGCAAGACCGTCTTTTACCCTGATATGAGTAATGTTTTTAGTTGCCTCATCAAATATTTTAATACCATCACTTCCGGTACCTATCCACATATAACCTTTTTGATCCTGGTATATGCAATTCACAAATTTATGACTCAGGCTATTCAAATATGAAGTATCCTTTTGAAAATTTTTAAACACGGAAGTTGCCGGGTAAAAAAGGCTCAGCCCTGTCCCATAAGTTCCTATCCATAAGGTATTGTCCTTATCTTCTAAAATGTTCAGCACATGATTTCCTGATAAACTATTTTTGTTGTCTTTTCCAAAAGGATACCTTGTGAACGAATTTGTTTCATGATCGAAGCGGTTCAGCCCTCCATTAAAAGTACCGATCCATATGATGCCTTTTGAGTCTTGATACACACTATAAACGTTGTTTGAACTAATGCTCAATGAATCCAATGGATTATGACGAAAGTGAGTGAAGGTATTTCGTTTTGTGTCAAAATAATCTACCCCACCATTCCACATTCCAATCCATAAATTATCGTGCTTATCAATGGATAAGGAGAGTACTTTGTCACTGCTTAGGCTATTTTTTCCAGGTGTATGTCGAAAATAAGAAACTACTTTAGTTTTTTTATTAAAATAATTAAGCCCTCCGCCATCGGTTCCTATCCAGATATTCCCAGCACTATTTTCTGCAAATGAAGTGACATTGTTATGGCTCAGACCATAATTGCTTCCGGTTTCATATTTAACGTGCTTAATTGTTTTTTCCTTCGTGTCGTAGATATTTATTCCTCCAAATCGGGTTCCAATCCACATTCGATCTGACTTATCTCTATATAAATCAGTAACAATATTACTGCTTAGACTGCCAGCAAGCATAGGATTGTGGTGAAGGTTTATGAAATCTTGTTCAGGAGAAGGTTTTCCAGGTACACGAAAGATATTTAATCCTGAATTTGTCGTGACCATTATGAGGTCTTGTTCAATTTCAAGGATTTTATTTATTTCATTATGGCTTATGGATGATGGGTCAGAAGGATCATGTGTATAGCGGGTGAACTTTTTAGTTTTCACATCAAAATAGTTTAATCCTCCACCATACGTGCCTACCCATAAATTATTGGACGAGTCTTCATAGATGTGTATGACATAATTACTACTAATACCAGTAGGATCATCCTTATTGTATGCATATAAGTCAAACTTATTTAATGCAATATCAAACATATTCAAACCTCCTTTTGTGCCAATCCAAAGGTTTTTATTGCTGTCTTCAACGATGCAATTTACATTATCATTTGCGAGGCTATTGAGATTATTCTGGTCGTGTACAAACTTTTTAAATGTATTTGTTTGGCGCTCGAACAGATTCAATCCCCCATTTCGTGTCCCAATCCAAAGTCGATTCTTCCTATCTTGATAAATAGCCTGAATGTAGGTTCCCGAAATGCTTTGCTGATTGTGAGCTTCAGGGAGATATTGGGTAAAAGTATCTGTGTCACGGTGATAGGCATTTAGCCCATTCGTCGTACCGATCCAAATTATTCCTGTATCATCTTCAAATATTGGACCTATATAATTGTCAGAAATGGATGTAGAATCATTGGCATTATGCCTGTAAATCGTAAAACTATAACCGTCATATCTGTTCAATCCATCTTCCGTGCCTATCCAGATAAATCCTCTTGAATCTTCTGTGATACTGGAAATATTCGATTGAGAAAGCCCCTCATCAATTTGTAAATGATCAAATTCAACCTGTTGATAGGTGTCATAGCTTGATTGGCCAAAAATTGGTAATACAATAGATAATAGAAATGATGCCGTAAAAAATAAGATTTTCATTCCCTCAGATTGTTTTAATGCCAAACAAAATCCAATAAATGTGATTTGTTTGATTTAAAATTTTGTGTGGCTCAATATTTTGTTTCTTTTCATTTATCATATGTGTTGAAATAGTATATGAAAAATAATTATTCTCTGACGACATTTAATAAATTTACTCATTGTGCATTTCACGTGCTGTATGTTACAAGATAAATTTATAATTCCATGTCCTAAATTTGGGATAGCATGATTCTATTTCACAAAGAATAATCGATTTGCACCGAATTGAGGAAACCAGGAACATCCAACTCTGAAATATTCATTGCCAATAATTCCACACATGAAAAGCCCGCACTTTCACAAGCCTGGCGGGTGTCGTCAAAGATAGCGCCACTAGATATAGAATATAAAATTATCAAATCATAAGCTAAACAGATACGTCACTTGAAAGTTCATTGATCCTGCTGATCTCCTGTTTTTTTAAGGAACAAAAGCTGTCCATTTCTCTGCAAAGAGATCGGGGCGTGAGATAAATATGAATTTTCGCGGATTTGACTCAAACTGCCTATAAATGGGGTCGGAATCAAATATATCAAATTCCTTGTAAGCCCTTGGTGTCTTTTCAATGAGCTCTCCTCCGATGTAGTTTGTATTGAAATTCCAAGCGATTGATTTAGCATCACTCAATACCGGATACCAGGCCAGCCCTTTGCGCTTACGAACCGGATCGTAAATAAAACCATAGTCACGGTCACACCAGGCTCCAAACAGGAGGGGTTCTGTCGGTGATGCGCTGATGGTACAATGAGCCCATCCGGGTGGTACAATTACAGTTTCTCCCGGGGAGGCCCTGACCGCAAAACATCTTCCGGGATTTTGCTCGGAGAATTCCTGCATGTAGATGATGGCTTCACCTCTCCATACTTCATATAGTTCAGGTGTGGACCAGCCATTGGCATATTCAGAGGGTTTATGAATGTGTCCCTGACTGCGAATGGGTTCCTGGCCCAGCCTTCCTGAGGCATAGGCTACAACACCAAACAACAAGTGCAGTTTATACAGTGTTGCAGCATCTTTCTCCTTTCCCACATCCATACCAATGGAGTAGACAATTTCGGGACCCTCACAGGATGGATCCATCAGGCTTTTTCTAATATCATCCAGTTTGCGCTGCTCGGGCTCTGGACCAAAACAGTTTTTTCCGTAGGTGAATCCAAGGGGATCCTTTTGCATGGTGACTTCCAGCCCGGGATCAAAATGTTTTCCATTTGTCATAGCAACGAAATTGTTTTGTTAGGACCTTACAAAGGCTTTGATGGTACAGCACTCTTTTCCCAGTGATGTGCCATGTGGTGAAATGGTATATTCTTTAAGTGTCGCCGGAATGATAAAAGTTTCAGCATAGTGGACAACAAAAGGATCAAAGGCTTTATCGGGACTTTCAACAATGATCTCATCTCCTTCAATAAGGCAGAACACCTGGACGCTGTTTACAGCTTGATGCGACACCTTTTCGGTGAAGCAATGCCTTCGGGTTTCGATAAATTCCCGTTCATGCAGACCGGTCCTTTCCTCATACCAGCCATCTCCCGATCCCACAGTTTCAATTCTGTTGATCAACTCCTTTCTGGTCCATTCGGTGGTGCGGTCCCACTGGATGACTTTTTCTCCATGCCTGATATTTATTGGACGTGGCTTTCCATCAATACCAAGTCGGCCCCAATCCCAGAGTTTAAAAGTAAAAATATAAGGTGTTGCACTGATTTCCAGCACCATACAATTTTCTCCCGAACAATGGACCGTTCCCGCCGGGATTAAAAAGTGATCGTGTTTCCTGGCCTCCCATTTTTCAACATGTGCTTCTACTTCAAATGTACCTGTCTTCTGGGCCTGATGTAAATCCTCTATCATCTTATCCGGATTAACATCCTTTTTTAGTCCCAGGTAGACACAGGCATCCTCTTTGGCATCCAGGATATAGTAGCTTTCGTCCTGGGTATAGGTCATACCAAATTTCTCCTGAATGTATTCGGTTAGCGGATGAACCTGGAGACTCAAGTGTCCCCCGTCCATGGTGTCCAGAAAGTCGAAACGAATGGGGAACTCATCTCCAAAACGGGCATGCACCGGATCACCCAGTAATCCTGCCGGATCTCTGAAAACCAGGTTGATGGATGGTATTTCTATCATTTCACCAGCGATTTTCAAGAGGAGGCTGTTCTCTTCAGGAACACAGTTGAAACACCAGGCATAGTTGTCCCGGCTCCTGTCCAGGTCACAATTCTCTTTCATCCACTGCCCTCCCCATGGACCCGGATCAAAGAATGGAACCACGCTGAAGGGTTGTTTCAGCGCCTGATCCATTCCCTGCAGAACTGCCTGATAGGAGACCATTTTAGGATTGGATCTTTCATTGGTATCCAGTAGAAAATCGATCTTTTCAAACAGCTGTTTTTTCAGTCTGTCGCATACCCGCCAGTCCACAAAAAATCCTTGCTTGTAAAACAACATCCAATCTTCTTCCCACCGGTTTTTTACACCCAGGTTATCAACAAGGTGTTCCCGCATTCTCAATTGAATTTCCCACCGAGCCATATCGACATAAATAAGCATGTCGTAGTGCTCAGGGATCAGGCTGGCTCCTGTGCCGTATATAATGCAGGGTCGGAATGGATCCTCCTGTATACTCAGGCGGATTAATTCAATTTTCGCTCTGTCGAAAAAATCATCCATCACCAGTCGGGTCATATATCCAAAAAGCCTGTCGTCAGTCAGATCGGGGCGGATCATTGCCTCAATACCTTCCTCGGAGAGCATGGCCTCTTCAGCATCGATCCATCTGAACTCAGGAAAGCTATTTTGAAGTTCTGGACCTAACTCTTCATGGAGAACTCCCTGGTAACACTCGATGACAATGATGCTCCCTTTTGAGCCCCCATTTTCCAGTTCAGCACGAATCTGCCCTCCTATCTGATCCCACCCTTTGAAGCAGGGATGTGAGGCATTTACCTCTATGTATGGGTGCTTGTTAAATGATCTGCTCATTGATTTAAACTTAATTTATGGTGCATTCCGAGGAGTGCGATTTTGTCGACAGAAGAAGAGGTGGCAATCTTTATATCTCCCCAGGAGATCCAGGCATATTTGTCGATATATTCCTGAATGATGGGCAGGATAATGTCTGCACTATTCATGATACCACCGTGCAGGATGAAGAGTTCCGGATCATATGCATGAATCATATTGACAATTCCGGCTGACCAGATCCCCATATACTTTTCAGCAAGCGGTCTGGCTTTGGGATTTCCCTGCCTGTACAGTTCAAAAAGGATTTTGAAGTCGGGTTCAGATTGATCTGTTGCAGCAAGCTCTTTCAGCTTCCAGGATGAGGCCAGTGCCTCCACGCATCCCCTGTTGCCACAATTGCACAGATCTCCATTGTAATCTACCGTGAAATGGCCTCCAAGTATGCCAGCCTGGTTGTTTCCTCCATAGAGCATCTTCTCATCTAGCACGCATGCACTACCAATACCGGTTCCAAAGGTCATCAGACAGATGTTTTTATAAGACCGGCCGCTTCCGAACTGCCATTCCCCATAGAGGGCAGCACGGGCATCATTTTCAAGAACAAGTGGCAGGCCCCATCTCTCCTGGCTCCATCCGGTAAAATCGAATCCAACGGCACCGCAAAATTTTTGATTGACCGATTGCAGCCTGTTAGTATGAACATTTACCACACCCGGAATGGCGATGCCAATGCCTGATAAATCCGGGCTCCCGGATTGTTCCATCAGATCATTTATCAGCTCTTCCAGGTTTAGGATCACCTCTTCGAATGGAATCTGTGAATGAGATGGAATCACGGAATATAATGCTATTTCTCCGTTCTCGATGATGCCGGCTTTAGCCCTGGTTCCACCTAGGTCGATACATATCGTTTTCATTTGTCAGGTATTAATATGGGGATTCCTTTCTCTTCAAATAGCCGTGCTGAGAAACCATTCATATCAATTTCTTCATAATTGTGACCTGCATCAGAGGGCCAGCAGGCATTAATAATAAGAGGGGAATCGCCGGTATTGGCCACCCTGTGTGCCACCCCTTTATTAATATAATGCAGACTACCCGGGGCCATCTCTACTCCCCAGCAATTGCGGTTTGTATCCATATATATTAATACACCGGTTCCACTGATACACCAGTAATATTCGGCTGTTTGTAGTTTAGAGTGAAAATGTCCACGGGTCATGAAGTATTCATTTCCGACTTTGCCGGCTTCGATTTTGGTAGTACCCCAGAACAATCCTCCCGGGGTGTTTTCCTCTTCAGGCAAGTGGGCCTGGACGGTATAGATGTGCTGCTCCTGATCCATGGCCTGCCGTGCCTGCTCATCCTTGAAAACACCTTCCAGTTGTTTGAGTTTTTTCTCAGCCGTGATAAAATCACCCGCTTTCAATAGTCCGCTTTTCAGGTCTATAATCTGTTCCGACTTTGCTATTCTATTCATTATTTGAGTTTGTATAAGTGAAGGTGGTGGTGGAAAGGTCCGATTCAGCAGATGAGCTACCCAGATATAGCTCATATTCCATCTCTTCAATCTCCCACTTTTCTGCTTCCGGATTGTACCATGCCAGTTCCTCCATGGGAATTTCAAATTTCACCAGTACTTGTTCGCCAGGAGGCAATTCCACTTTCTGAAAGCCCCTGAGCAATTTCACGGGCCGGTCCACCCTGGAATTTTTAAATCCGATGTATAGCTGTACGACCTCCTCACCAGTGCGGAAGCCGCTATTGCTTACATTGATCTCTGCTTTCAATACCTCACCTTCTGAAATCTCTGTATCGATAAGGGCCAGTTCCTTATAGCTAAAATCGGTGTAACTGAGACCAAATCCGAATGGATAGGCAGGTTCTTTCTGCTCCTTATCAAATAGTGTATATCCATGGTAATAGCCATAGCGGACCTGCTTTGTAAAGGGATCAAAGAGGGGCAATTGTTTTTCATTTTTGGGAATGGTAAAGGGCAACTTTCCTGATGGATTGACCTCACCAAACAAGATATGTGCCAGGGCGGTTCCACCCTCCATTCCGGCATACCAGGTCATCAGAATAGAGGGAACAGACTCCTTCCATTGCTCCATGACTACGGCACTTCCACCCACCAGGGCAACAATACATCTGGGATGTGCCTTTGACAATTCAAGAATCATTTTTTCATCTTCCGGTTTAAGGCGGAGCGACTCCCTGTCACCTCCCTCTTTGGCCCGTGCACCCTCCTTTGAGGGATCATTGATTACATACTCTCCCTCATCGTTATAGCGGTAGCCGGCCACAATAACAACGGCATCGGCATCTTCGCAAGCTTTCCTGACAGCATACAGATCAGTACCATCATGGTGCTGAATTTCAACGCTTTGACCCAGTGCATTTTGCATCCCTTCAAGATAAGTCACCACGTAGGGAGGCTTCACATAGCTGCTTCCATGATCGCCGGTGTTTATTTCCGAGGCAAGCGATCCTACTACGACCAGTTTCCTGACAGATTCCTTTTCAAGGGGCAGGAGATCTCCATCGTTCTTCAGCAGTACCATGCTCTTCTCTGCCGATTCCAGGGCCAGGCTGGCATGAGCCGGGCCGGCAATCTCAACAGTATTGTAATTCATGTGATCGGGGGTAGATATGTACTCCAGTTTTCTTCTAACTACCCTTCTTACCCGCCTGTCAATCAGATCCATTGACAGCGATCCTTCATCGATCAGTTTTTTGATCTGTTTGGTACTGTAGAACTTAGTTATGGGCATTTCAATGTCCATTCCTGCTTTCAGGCCCCCTTCCGCTTCATGAATCCCCCATATAAAATCGGAAACAACAAAACCTTCAAAGCCCCACTGGTCACGCAGAATGCCGGTGAGCAGATGGGTGTTTTCACCACAATAGGTGCCATTGACCCGGTTATAGGCACTCATGATGGAGGCGACTCCTGAATCGACCACTTTTTTAAAGTGTGGCAGGTATACCTCGTGCATGGTTCTGTCGTCCATCTGAACATCCACATAAAAGCGTGCATTTTCAATGCTGTTGGCAGCAAAATGTTTGGCACAGGCCATCACCTGATGCTGTTGTACTCCTTCCATTAAAGCCACACCCATCTCGCCCAGAAGAAAGGGATCCTCTCCATAGGTTTCCTGTGCTCTTCCCCAGCCCGGATGTCTCAGCAGATTGATGCAGAGTCCCCCGAAAAAATTGGAATTGGATGCCCGTAGCTCTTTGCCCATCACATCGGCCACTCTTCGTTCCAGATCCACATCCCAGGAGGCTCCACGCGCCATGGCTACGGGAAATCCGGTGGATGAACTGACTGTAACACCACGTGGGCCATCACTGAATGCAATGGGTGGAACCCCCAGCCTCTTATTCATGCCCGAATAAAAAAGCGGGAATGGTTTGGAGTGTTTAAATAGTGCGAACCGCACCCCCATCCGGATGGCTGAAAAAGCCCCACCACCACTTAACTGGTCCACTTTTTCCTCCAGAGTCATCTCCTGCAGAAGGCTATCGGCAATAAATTCTGGATTGAAGTCCTCCATGTTCGACCACTTGTAGTCTGAGGGATTCAGGGGGTATTTGGGATTTGACAGTCCTATTATCACAATGGTTGAGATAAGCACTGCCAGTACTCCGAGAATGATTAGAATGGTCTTTGGTATCATATGTTGTAATGTTTGGGCTTATTACTATTATTATCGGATTTCTATTTTCCTGGTGGATTGTACAGGTCGATTATACTGATCCATGATTTCTGCATGCAGTTCATAATCTCCTGGGGTCATGGGAAACTGTACGGTCAATTCCACAATGGTCTTGCCTGAGGCTTCTACCCACACAGGGGAGAGAGTCGTATTTGAAATTGCTTCCTTATCTTTTACAAAAGAGATCTCTGCCGTCAACAAGCGGGGAATCTGCAGATCATTGATCAGTACAATGGGTATGGGTTCTTTGCTTCCCGCCGGGAAGCGGTCACTCCAAAACCAGAGACATATTCCTTCGGGTGAGAAAGCATCTCGTACGTATTTACCAATGTAGGGTTCAACTACCAGGTTTTCGATATCCATGAAAATATCAGTGGTTTTGCAGCCTTCGTAATTGCTGTTTAGACCGGCGAACTGCATGACCCCGGCAGCCCTGAGAGCTCGGTAATATTCGGTCTGCAGGGCGCAATGGTATGCGTAGTACTCAAACCTGTCAGAAGCAGTGAATTCAGGAAAGTAGGTGCGGTATCCTTGTTCGCTTAGTTCGGTTGGTTCACCATCCCTGCGGACCCAGAGCCAGGCATATTCGTTAACCAGGACTGGATTGGATCCTTGGCTTAGTAAGATGCTGTCTGGTTTGGTATGAGCAAAAGTATCAATGGAGGGAAGGGGTTTCAGGTCCTTTCCCAGGAAGTTGTACATGGAACCAGAATAGAGATAGGGATGTATTTCAACAGGATCAGTTTCTCTTTGAGGATCGCCCCATCCGTTATCCCATGGCCGGTCCGACCGGTCCAATCCTCTGACCATATTCAGTGCCCAACCGGTTCGTGGCTCTTTCTTCTGAGCGCTTTCATTTTGGGCATCCCAAATAAGCAGGGAAGCATGGTTCCAGCGTTCTTCCATCCAGTCGACATATTCAGAGACCAGTGTATCCAGTTTAATGCCTGATCTGAAAATATTAAAGGTCCATATGGCATACTCATCCTGAACGATCATCCCCTCCTCGTCAGCGATTTTATACCAGAGTGATGGGGCAGGCCCCACATGAAAACGGACGGTGTTCCAATGCATTTCCTTAAACTGATGGAATAGCTCTCTGATCCACTCTTCGTTCCATAATTTGTCACCCCGCATCGGATCTTCAGCAAATCTGTATATAGGTACATTTGTGCCTCTCAAGTAGTAGGGCTGCCCGTTTAGTATGGGCACCTTTGTTTCAGGATCAAAATGAAACTCCCGCATGCCAAATGTTGTCTCTAACTGATCATCGGCTGTCTGGGCGATTAAATTATAAAGCACAGGTGAATCGGGCGACCAGGGACTGAAGTCTTCCATGGATAGTTCCGTCTCCACCAGGACAGATTGTCCGGGGGCCATTTGCAATGTTTCGCTTTCAACAGCATTGCCCACTATCTGATCCAGCGTATCCTTAACCATAAATCTCACTCTGGTCTCAATCTCTTCTACATTCCGGTTATTCACCCAGGCCAGTACACGAACCGATTTCTCCAGCAATTGTGGCACGACTTGGATTTTATCGATATACGTATGACCGGAAAGGATCAATTCCACATTGTCATATATCCCGGGAAGCTGCCTGGTTTTCTCCAGCACATCACCGTAGATGTTCTTGTTATTTTTATTGTGAGTGACAGAAGTACCCACCCGTACTACCAGTTCATTGTCCGCACCCCGACCCTTTAGTATTCCGGATACATCATAGGTGCCTGAAAGGAAATGTCGACTGTTCTCTCCCAATCTGACACCATTGAGCCAGACCTCTGAACCATATTTGGCTTTGTGGATCCTAAGGAAAGAAACAGCAGGCATAGCTTCTTCAATGGCGAACACTTTGCGGTACCAGAAAGCCTCCCTGTTTACATCCCGGAACTTAAGAAGGGACAGGAATCCAGCAGGAGTGGCAGACCCAAGCCCTATAAGGGTTTTCACCTTTCCGACATCCGAGAATTCAGGATAAGACATATCGGCAAATCCGGGAACCTGTGTGGTGTGCGTAAATTTGCCGGGTATCTGTGTCAGATTGCCTTCTTCAATCTCCCAGGTGCCATTCAAAGATATAATCCGCCTGTATGGCGGTTCAATCGCCAAAGCTCCAGTTTGGGCTTCAGGAATGGCTGAAAAGTCAAGGTTCGCAGAAGGAGGTAGATGGAAGGTACCGTCCACAAAAGGGTAATCTACATTTTCACCTTTGTAGGACTTAAGTTCTTTCTCCGGAACGACTTTAAACTGCAGGTACCAGATGATTGCAAAATAGCCGGCAATCAAGATAATGAGAGCAAGGAGGATTCCAAGAATTCTTAATATGGTTTTCATAGGTACATTATTGTGGAATTATCTCAAGACTGCCTGGCAGGATTTTGTTTCCCAAAGGGTCCATTTCAAGTTGTATTGCTTCACCGTGTGCAGTAAAATTGAAATTAAGTTGAGGACTTTCACTTCCACTCTCTAAACTGTAGCTTAGCTCTTCTTGCCCGTTTATACTTAGGCTGATTGGTCCAGGAATTGAATCGCTGAAATGGAAGATGGCTCTGTAATTCCCGGGAGACAGGGGCTGACCCCGCCAGGTTTGTATCTTCAGGGTGATTGGCTTATGGCTTGAGATCCATTGATCGCTGGTCTTAGTAGGAGTTGTATTGTTGCCTTCAGCCTGTGAATTGGGGATTTCGATTTCCCCCAATCCTCTCCAAAATTCCCCATCCTCATCTACGAAAAAGGAGAAGGTGCCCGGTGCCTGGGCTAGTGGATCCTCTTGTGTGCTTTGGAAGTTGTAGCGTATGGCTTCCAGCCCGGCCAGTTGTTTCTGGTTGATAAAATCGGGATACCATCTGAGGTTCAGGGAAATTATCATGGCCGATTCACCTCTGGTGGTCCCTGAAAATTGAAGCAGATTACTATATAGCTCAATACTTTCCTCCGGATGAGATTCAGCTATCAGATTTGTTGCTTCTTCGTATCGGCCTTCCATCCAGGCCAGGTTCGATTGCTTAAGGAGGGTCTGTTGCTGAATGAAACTCTTGTAGAAATACTCCAGTCCCAGGTAATAGACCACCTCCTTTTTTGCTGTAGGATTCAGATCCTTGGAATTGAGTTCCTTGAGCAAAGCAATCCTATAATCAATGGATCGAAGGAGGGCATCCGGATCGGTCGGGGATTCACCAATGATAAATGTACCCGGGTTCATGAAATAGTCAGATGTTTCTCTGCCAAACATGGGAGCTTTCAGAATCCAGTCGTTCAGGAATTCCTCGAACAAAGCATATTCTTCATTAAATATCTTCCTGGAGTGGTTGCTGTTCAGAGAGGAAATGTCCTCATTCATGGTTTGCATCCAAACCTGTCTTGAAAGGCTTTGAAAGTATATATCCAGGGGGCGGGTTAGCCAATGGATGATTCCAAATCCGGAAGCACCGGATTCAGCCAGTTTGTCCTGAAAGGATTCAAAAGGGGTATAAGGTTTACCCAGGTAGCGGTGATCATCGTGATGTGCCCAGACAATCGGGATCATGGATCTTTCTGAACCTACCGTATGGAGCTGTTTTCTAATGGAATCGGAGTAGAATAGAACCTTGAAATCCAGGGGATATAGGGTGACTTGCTCAGGATAGAAGTAGGAAGCAGTGGGGAGGAAACCAAACTCCCAACTTCCTGAACCTAAGTCAGTATTTGATCCTGCTTCTCTGAGAATTCGATCATATGCGCTGAAGATCTTTCCAATTGCAAAAGTGCTGGCTGCATAAATGTCCTCTCCCATAGCTGGAGAGCGTTCAAGCAACTCTTTGTACTCCAATTTCCATTCCTCAGGAAACTCTTTTGGAGTAAGGGATCTCAAAGGAGTCATCCAATAAGGATTGGGATTATATTTTCTGGTCCAACCTATGAGTCTGTCAATCTGCGGATAGTCATTGAGCAGCGCCAACACCTGCGACCTGTAAAATTCATATCCTTCCCTGGTGTCCGGATTCGCAATGGAATACCCTTCGGAAGTAGTTATGAGTGCATGTGAAGGAAGAGTTCTCAGGATCTCCTGCGGATTTGCCGAATACGTATCCATATCGAAGGCAAAGTTGATCTTCATTCCTACCAGATCAGCATACTTGAATACCTCTTGCATCATAGTTTTTACTGCTGAAATCCGCATGCTATCCTCAACAAGGGCAGCACTACTGCCAAACACAGCCTGGTCAAAAATTCCACCTCCTACGAGCTTCCTGACATCATTCACATGTTCCGTACCCCAGTCCCTTCCATGGGAGGAAGTTGCCAGGTATCCCACGGGTTTCTGTATCCCATTGTGTTCGAATGCATGGATGGGATTGTTACCATAGGTGTGGATCATGAGGGTATTGTATCCCAGTTTTGCAGATTGCAGGATCCATTGCTTCCATTGATCGTGATCCCATCCGGTGCAGCCGCTCAGGAAATTATGCCAGGTAAATACCAGCCTTTCTTTTTGTAGCGGATAGTCGGTGAGTTCCCAGGCATCAAAAGCAAATTGTCGCTGAGACGAGGGTATGATATCATGAGAGAGCTGAAAATCATACCCCAGTTTCTCGAGCATACTATATACACCCTGCAAGACCCCAAATTCGTCAAAGCCCACGATCACAGCCTCCCTGTCCTTGTGCATGACGGTGAAGGCACCCCCGATTGGCTCAGGTAGGATGAAAACATTATGGTCTTCATTGGCTCCTATTCCGGTAAGCAGATGGATGGAATAGCCCTTGCTCCTGGATTGCTTACTGACGGTGAATTGGGTTTCGGGATAGATATTACCCAGCTTATCTGCCAGTTCAGAAGCTGCAAAGAGGAGAGAAGGCGATGCGTTTGAATCAATAATAATCTCCACCTTCCTGCTCTTGGAACAAGAGGCCAGAATTAGCAGAAGACAAAGTATGATACACTTTCTAAGCATTCAGATAGACTTATTTTCTTTTATAGTAAATCATTATCTATGGATGCATTATGAATGATTTCAGTCAGTCTCTGATGCCATTCCACATCGCGCCACATGCCCACGAATTGAGGTCCGCAAAAATTACTGGTGGCCATGGAGGTCCATCGTCCGGTGGAAGCAGCCTCTTTTACACCAATAGCACATAACTCTTTCACCCAATCCCAGGCAAGCAAGGGCCAGTCTTTATAATCAACCACAGCCCAGCATTCGGTGGTTGATAATGGAACTCCTATGGTCCTGGATTCTTTGGCTGCACACTGAATGCGATATTTCAGCACATTCTGCCAGTATTCAGGATCCTCCCGGTAAGTGCTTTCACCTTTCATGGCCAGATTGTCATACCCTGTGCTTTCAAATTTCTCATAATTGTAACCCACCTTTTCATAGAATGGGCCACCTGCCATCCAGATATGAAGATCAAGTATATCAAATTGTGATAGATTCCGTTCAACTATTCCACAGTTCTCCCAATTAGAAAATGCAAAATCTAAGTCCGGGAAAGTTGTGCGGACTACTCCCAGCGCTTCGTTTATCCACTGAAGCTGTTCTTTGTTTGAAAGAGGAAAGAACTGGTCACGTTTGAAGGATTCTGGCAGAAAGGGGGTCCAGGCAATCAATGGAAATTCATTGCACAGATCCACATACAGTATGGAATCCAATAGTCCGGCGGATTCGATCTGCTGCAGAGTATTTACCCAGATCTGTCCCAGGATCTCAGGCGATTTAATATCCAGGTATGCTTTGGTCTTGTCCTGCCTGAACCATGAGGACAAGGCCACCTTTATATTACGTTCTGCGCATTTTTCGATGAATTTATTCAGTCCAGGTTGCACCTGTACCCTGTTGACAGCAGGGCTCCCCCAATCCTGCGTACTCCATACCGGCAGCAATTCCCAGATTGCATCAGCATCTTTGCTCACCAGGTGGGGATAAGCATCAATTCTTACAGCATCATATCCTCTCATTACCAATTCATCGAGCACAAGGTTCCAATCCTCATATCCGGCACCGGGCCAACGTCTTTCCAGCCAGGAAAAATCCCACATAGTAATGGCGAGTGGTTTTCCTTGGGTTTTAGCATTTACCTTGGTCTGAGACTCCTGATTTCCTATAGAAGGCAAATTTGAAGCCACACCCATTGTGGTGGCTGCCATCAAGGTCTTTTGAATGAATTGCTTCCTGTTCATAATAGTAAGATTTACCTGAGCTGCATAATTACTCAGAAGGCACCTGATACTCCGTTTTCAGAGAATCCAATCCGCTTAATAGTTCTTTTGTGAGATCTTCAAATGAATCCTTCCCATACAGATTGTTCATCTCTTCCGGGTCAGTCTGTAGATCGTATAGTTCCCAGAACTCCTCCTCATCAAAAAAATGAATCAACTTGTACCGTTCAGTTCTTATCCCTTCATGTTTTCTCACACCCCATCCTGACTCATAAAAGTGATAATACAGAGCGTCCCTCCAATCAGAGGGTTCTGGATCTGAAAAAAGAGGAACCAATGATTGGCCCTGCATCTCCGCCGGGGTATCTGTACCGGCCAGTTCAAGAAAAGTAGGAGCTAGGTCCAGATTTTGAACCAACATCTGGTTTGAAGTCCCCGGGCTAATTTTGCCTGGATACTTCATCAGCAGAGGTGTTTGCATGGACTCTTCGTACATATAACGTTTATCAAACAGGCCATGCTCACCCAGGAAAAATCCCTGGTCTGAAGTATAGACTACGAGGGTATTCTCTGCCAGACCGTTTTCATCCAAATAGTTGAGTAAAGCACCTACACTTTCATCCACTGAAATGATACAGCGCAGATAGTCTTCGAGGTACCTTTGAAGTTTCCATTCATCCAAGGAAACCCCACTGAGATCACCGTTAAAGTATTGTTCTATTTCGCTTGCATACCCCTTATTCCATCTCATTCTTTGCTCCGGATTCATCCTACTTAGCCTAAGCTCATAGGCGCCAGGAGCCCAGCTATTTACTTCATCGACCGGACAAGTGTCGCAGGGGATTTTCAGATCCATTTGGAAATCCATGTGTTGCCTTATGGTCAACTTCTGATCCTTAAGACTGGCTCTCTGGCTTAGGTCTTCATGGAAATTACCCGGTACTGGGAACCTGATTGATTCAAAAGCATCCAGGTTTTTAAGGTCTGGCATCCAGTTCCTGTGCGGAGCTTTGTGATGAACCATCAGGCAGAACGGACTTGAACCATTCCTGTTCTCCAGCCAGTCAATCGCAAGATCAGTAGTAATATCTGTCACATACCCTTCATAAATCGTATCGTTTCCATTATCGATAAATGAAGGATTGTAATAATCACCCTGGCCAGGCAGGATATTCCAGTAATCAAACCCTTTCGGTTGACTCTTCAGGTGCCATTTCCCCACCAGAGCAGTTTGATATCCTGATTCCTGCAGTAAGCCTGGAAAAGTGATCTGAGAAGGGTCAAAACTGGTGTGATTGTCCCTTACTCCATTCAGATGGGAATGAAGACCCGTGAGAATCACAGCCCTGCTTGGTCCGCAAATGGCATTGGTAACAAATGCATTCTGAAATAACATGCCTTCCCTGGCCAGCCTGTCAATATGAGGTGTCTGGATGAATTCGTCTGAATAAGCACTGATTGCTTTAGACGCATGGTCATCAGACATGATAAACAGGATGTTAGGGGGCTTTTTTGATCCCCC
>Ga0209271_10000230_pt1 | contig 19414 bp, 17 predicted proteins | sample tdAd002_FD_187123 | JGI IMG/M metagenome (GOLD analysis project Ga0209271, IMG submission 187123) | Marine sediment microbial communities from the Atlantic coast under amendment with organic carbon and nitrate - tdAd00.2 (SPAdes)... | ecosystem: Environmental > Aquatic > Marine > Coastal >... | reverse complement strand
TCTCCGACTTCAGCTTTGCGCCAGTCGCTGATCGTGCCGGGCTCGTAGCGGAGGTATTGGCCAATCGAGAAGAATGCATCGAGGAGTGTGACCAGATGTTCGACGAGGGTATGTATGAGCAGTTTCTGATGCAATATGGTGAAGATTGCGCAAACCTGCCCGAGGAAGCCTTGCAAAAACTCGCGCAGGCCAGGCAGCAACTCGGGATATCAGCGTGAACGCGATAATGTGCGGATAGTTTGTCCGGGCCGGTCGCGGTTCAGGTTATAGCAACAAGTCGCAGCGCTATAGCCCACATGACGCAGCCAATCAGGAAATCGAGTACCCGCCAGGCGCGTGCCTGGGCGAAAACCGGACGTAGCAGGCGCGCGCCATACCCCAGCGCGAAGAAAAACACGAAAGAAGCGGCCATCGCACCGCTGGCAAAGTAAACGATTTGTTCGCTGAACTGGGTTGAAACAGAACCGAGTAATACCACCGTATCGAGGTAGACATGCGGGTTAAGCCAGGTGAAGGCAAGGCAGGTCAATGCTGATTGCCAGGCGCTGTTACTCTTGATGTCGCTGGGCTGCAGCCCTTGCTGCACGCGCAGCGCATTGTAAAAACTGATCAGTCCGTAGACGAATAGAAACGCGGCGCCACCAAAACGGGCGATCGTCACCAGCGATGGAAACGATGCCACCAGCACATGGAATCCGCTGACCCCGATCAGGATCAGCAGTGCGTCTGACAGCGCGCAGATGAAGCAAACCAGAAAAACGTGCTCGTCCTTGAGACCCTGTTTCAATACGAAAGCGTTTTGCGCTCCGATCGCCAGAATCAGTGAAAACCCGAGTGAGAAACCGAATAAAAGAGCATGCATTGTGTAAAACCCGATTAAGGTTCAGAATTGCGCGCATGTTAAAACAGCATCTGCAAAAACCCGAGATCTTTCTCTACCTGTTCGCCGCGGCGGTGCCGCTCAGCTTTGCCAGCTGGCAGGCGCTGATTAATAATTTTGCGGTTGAACAGGCGAGCTTTACCGGGGTCGAAATCGGTATCCTGCAAAGCCTGCGCGAAGTCCCCGGTTTTCTGGCCTTCGGAGTGGTGTTCCTGCTGGTGATGATGCGCGAACAGACCATTGCCTTTGTATCACTGCTGGCACTGGGTATCGGCACCGCGATCACCGGGATGTTACCTTCGGTGCTCGGTCTTTATTGCACCACGGTGCTGATGTCGGTGGGTTTCCATTACGCGGAAACCATCTCGCAATCGTTATCTTTGCAATTGGTCAGTCACCAACGCCTGCCGCTGGTGCTCGGTCGACAGCTTGCAGTCGGTTCGTTCGCCGGGCTCGCAGTGTTCGCCATCATCTACCTGCTGGTGGAATGGCTTAAGCTCGACTACCTGTGGATTTACCTGTTGTTTGGCTGCCTTACAGTCGTGCTCGCCTGTCTGATGTACTTTGCCTGCCCGCATTTCAAGGGTGAAGCCGAACAGCACAAGACCATGGTGTTACGTAAACGCTACTGGCTTTACTATCTGTTGACGTTTCTGTCCGGTGCGCGGCGGCAGATTTTCGTCGTTTTTGCCGGGTTCCTGATGGTGGAGAAATTTGGTTTCACTGTCTCGCAGATGACGCTGTTGTTCCTGGTCAATGGCGTGTTGACGATTTACCTGGCGCCACGTATCGGTCGCCTGGTGAGTTACTGGGGCGAGAAACGTACGCTAACCCTTGAATATGGTGGCCTGGTAATCATATTTACCGCCTATGCATTTGCCGAAAGCGCCTGGGTTGCAGCGGCGCTTTACATCGTCGACCACGTCTTTTTCGCGATGGCAATCGCGCTCAAGAGTTACCTGAAGAAAATCGCCGACCCCGCCGATATGGCCGCAACCGCCGGGGTTTCGTTCTCGATCAATCACATCGCCGCGGTTGTATTGCCGTTTGCTCTGGGCCTGCTCTGGGTGGTTTCGCCGCCATTGGTATTTATCATCGGCGCTATTATCGCGTTTGCTTCGCTATTGCTGTCGCAGCTGGTGCCAGGCGCGCCTGTGCGCGGCATGGAAACCGTATTTTCTAACGGCTGATCTTTCGCGTTTAAGCTGGTTCGAACTGGCAGCCCGGCGTCGATGCCGATAATTCCTGTTCCGCTGCAGACATCTCGGCCTCGATGCCCTCAAACAAGGGTGTCGTCAGGTAGCGCTCACCGGTATCGGGTAACATGCATAGTATGTTTGCCCCCCTGGGCGCAGTCTCGGCAACTTCCAGGGCTGCTGCGAGAGTGCCCCCGGCGCTGATACCGACAAAAATACCTTCCTGTTGTGCGAGATTGCGTGAACACTCCATCGCGCTCGGATTGGCGACCGTTAACACCTGGTCAGCGTATTCAGCATCCACTGCGTCACCGGTCAGCTTCGGAATAAAGTCCGGCGTCCAGCCCTGCATCGGGTGAGGACTAAAACTCGGATGACTTTCGGCAGGAGATCCGTCGGCATTGCGTTTCTGCTCGATGCCACCGGTCAGCAAGCCTGCCAATTCGGGTTCACAAACGATGATTTTGGTAGCCGGGCTTTTTTCCTTGAGCACCCTGGCAACGCCCTTCAGAGTCCCGCCGGTTCCATAACCCGTTACCCAGTAGTCCAGTTGCATACCATCGAAGGCTTCGAGAATTTCCGGTGCCGTGGTTTTGGAGTGCATGTCGGCATTGGATTCATTTTCAAACTGACGAGTTTGAAACCAGCCATGCTGCTCGGCGAGTTCACGCGCTTTTTGCACCATGCCGCTGCCTTTCAGGGGCGCCGGTGTTAACACTACTCTGGCGCCCAGGAAACGCATCAGCTTGCGTCGCTCTACGCTGAAACTTTCAGCCATGGTAACTACCAGCGGGTGTCCTTTTTGCGCACATACCATGGCCAGGCCGATCCCGGTATTGCCACTGGTTGCTTCGATTACAGTTTGCCCGGGTTTAAGATCGCCCGATTTTTCGGCGTCTTCAATAATGCCCAGTGCAAGCCGGTCTTTCACCGAACTCATCGGGTTAAAGGACTCGATTTTCGCGAACAGGTTGACATGTGGCGGTGCCAGTTTATTGATTCTTACTACCGGGGTATTGCCTATCGTACCCAGAATATTGTCATGAATTTTCATAGCGACTCCTCATTTTTAGAATATGGTTTACGACATTATGCGATTTTTGTTTTCAATTACTATTCGAATTTGACTAACAGAACCGAAGTCTCCATTCTCAAAAACTATCCAGGCATCGATGATAACTAAGTGCTTACCGCACAGCGATTGCTCAAAACGCCAAGGCCCTCTATCGTTACGGCGACGACATCGTCATGTTCTAGCCAGATCGGTGGATTACGAAACGCGCCCACGCCGTGGGGGGTGCCGGTAGCAATGACGTCGCCAGGCAACAGGGTGAAAGCCTCGCTTAAGTAGTTTATCAAGTAGGGAATTCGGTAAATCATTTCGGCTGTGTTTGAATCCTGCATCGCCTGGCCATTGAGTTCGCATTTTATCGACAGCTTGTGCGGGTCGTCGATTTCATCACGGGTGACGAGATAAGGTCCCAGCGGGCAGAAACTGTCGAGACATTTGCCGCGTAGCCATTGATCGCCAGGCTTGAATTGCAGATCACGGGCACTGACGTCATTGCAGTTCATATAACCGGCGATGTAGTCACAGGCGTCGGCCTCGCTTACGTTTTTTGCAGTTTTCCCGATCACTAGCGCGAGTTCCGCTTCGTAATCGACCTGTTGCGTGAGTCCTGTCGACCAGCGTATTTCGTCCCCGGAGCCGATGATCGCCGAGGGATATTTGCAGAACATGGTCGCCAGCTCGGGAACCCCGATGTTGGCTTCGCGAATGTGATCCATGTAATTCAGGCCGATTGCGACTACCTTGCTCGGATTGGGTATGGGAGACAGTAGTTTCACCGCATCGAGCGGGATGTCGGCCCGGGCCTGGCCAAGCAGATCTTTCGCGATCTGCATCGCGCTATCACCGGATTGCAGAAACCCCAGCATGCTGTCCGGCAATTCACCTGCACTGAGCTGATGCAAATTAACGATCTTGTCTTCGATTACAGCGCCGAGATGAATGTTTTCATCTTTGAGCCGATAGCTGACCAGTTTCATTATTATTTCACTCCGCGTTGCGCATGAGGCATTCAGTAAAAGTAAATCGGGCTATCCGGTGTTGCGTAAACCCGCGGCGATACCATTTATCGAACTCAACAGGGCCGACTCCCATTGCTTGCGGTCGGTTGCCGACCGGGTTTCGTCACGATACTTGTGCAGCAGGTCGATCTGCAGGTAGGCGAGTGGGTCGAGGTATGGGTCGCGCCGGGACAATGACAGCGACAGCACCGGCTCGTTAGCCAGCAACTCTTTTACATCGGCGACCTGGAGTACCCCGTCTATGCTGCGCTGATTTTCCTGTTGCAACATATGGTAAATCACATCTGCCAGCTTGCGGTCGGTGCAAAGCTGGCTGTAATCGAGGGCGATCCGCATATCGGATTTATACAGCGACATCTGTAAATTGCTGATCATTGCGGCGAAGAAGGGCCAGTGTCGATTCATCTTGTGTAATTGTTGCAATGCATCGGGGTTGCTGTCGAGCCATAGATGGATTGCATAACCGACGCCGTACCAGGCTGGCATGGTGGTACGTGACATGCTCCAGCCGAATACCCAGGGAATCGCACGCACGGATGACTTTGATAAATCACCGCTACGCCGATGCGAGGGGCGCGAGCCTATATTCATCAGGCCAATCTCACTGACTGGGGTAGTCGCGTAAAAATATTTGAAGAAACCGTCGGTATGGTCGGTTAACTGCCGATAAAATTGTTCAGAAAAATCAGCCAGTTGCTGCATCACGGGGTGGAACTCATCGTAGTTGGCCTTGTCCTGTTGCAACGCTCCCATGCTGGCTTTCATCAGCCCGGTAATGCCCATCGCCAATTCGTAGTTTGCGGTTTCCGCATTACCGTACTTATGCGACAGCACTTCGCCCTGTTCAGTGAACTTGATTTGCCCGAGTACGGTCCGCGGCGGTTGCGCCATTATCGCTTCATGAGTAGGTCCGCCACCCCGTGTGATGGTGCCGCCACGACCATGAAATATGCGACAGCCGGTAGCATGGCGGGCGGTGATCTGAATCACCTTTTGCTGCGCCTGGTAAAGCCCCCAGGCTGCCGACATGATGCCACCATCCTTGCAGGAATCGGAATATCCCAGCATGACTTCCTGCATGCCTCCGCTTTGCGTCAGTAACTGCTTGTAAACATCGTTTTGCAACAACGCGTCCAGTACGTTATCGATATGCTTGAGGTCATCGATGGTTTCGAATAAGGGTGTGATTTCGAGGCTGCAAAAATACTTGCCGCCTTGCCAGCCAGCCAGCCCGGCAACATATCCGAGATACATGGCCTCCATGATATGACTGGCATTATGAGTCATCGAAATGACGTAATTGCCGATGCATCGCTGACTGATCTGGGCGCGCATCTCGCGGATTGTTTCAAATACTTCCAGCGTCTGACGATTTTCGTCCTCGAGCTGACTCCGCTCGAATGCCGGCATCTGCTCAGACTTGATTTGTTCGGCAAGAAACTGCAGACGTTGGCTTTCGTCCAGCTGCTCATAATCGACGCTCGCCGACAAGCGTAATATTTCGCCGACCGCGCGGGTATGTCTTGACGACTCCTGGCGCAGATCGAGGGATACCAGGTGAAAGCCAAAGGTTTCAGCGATACGAATAACATCTTTCAGGTCGCCATTGGCTGCGGCATAGTCGCCATGGCTAAGCAGTGAATCACGTATCGAGTAGAGGTCGTTGAGATAATCCTCTACATCCGGGTAAGCGTGACTGCTATGCGGCGTTTCCATGTCACGCATCTGGTTGCGAATCACCGCCAGATTTTTCTGCAGGCGATAATGCATATGATAAAGCTTGCGCCGGTAGATTTCGTCTTCGAACTGATCCCGGCGCTGGTCGAAGGACCCGATTCCCATGGCTTCGTCCAGACTCAATCTGTCCAGAAACCCGGCGCCCGGGGTGAACCACCGGGTGGACATGGTTAAGACCTGGGTCAGTCTGTAAATCAGGCGCACGTGCTCACTGAGGATTTCTTCGGCCTGCATGCGCAACGCCATGCGTGTGACCTCCGGGGTAACAAAAGGATTGCCATCGCGGTCGCCGCCAATCCATGAGCCGAATTCGATGAAGCCTGGAATGCTTACCACTGGATTGCCGTAATCGTCTTCACCATAAGTATTAATCACCGCGCGCTCGAGGCGCCGATAGTCGACTTTGACCGCTTCGTAAAGGCTGCGTTGAAAATAGTGCAAACCCATCTTGATTTCGTCGGCAACACTCGGTTTGCTGCCGCGAACCTCATTGGTTAGCCACAGGGTTTCGATCTGTAGCTGTAGCCTGTCGACCAGGTCGTCTCGATCAAACTGACTCAGGCGGGGATCGGTAAGTTGATCGATGATTTTAAAAACCTCACGCTGGTGATGCATTACCGTGCGTCGTCGGGACTCGGTTGGATGGGCCGTAAACACCGGCTTGTAGAGAAGATTGTCAAACAGGGTTTGCAGGTCATCGGGGCTGGTGCCCTGGGCCTTGAATTCCTGTAAGGTATGAAAAAACGAACCCACCCAGGCGGCGTGCCCGTGTTGCTGTACGGAAGCGCGGCGCAGTCGGTGCAGGTAGTCCTCTTCGGCAATATTTACCAGGTTGAAGTACATCGTGAATGCCCTTACCACCTGGCTGGTAACCTGTGGGTCGAGTCCGGTAATTAGCTGCATCAATGCCTTGCGCCGCGGTTCGCTGTCGCGTTTGCGTAACTGGATAAAACCGGTGCGCAGCGATTCGACCGCGTGAAAAACTTCTGCGGATTCATGTTTGAGCAATACGTTACCCACCAGCTTACCCAACAGTTTTACCCGCGAACGTAGTTCCTGGTCTGATTTCACATGAAAACTGGTAGTCGGGATAGACATAAGCCGGGTCCGTATTTTTTATAACCGCGAGTATATCAGGACTATATCTGTGCTTTGTTGGAGAACCGCAGCATGACGTCGATTTAGCGACGCAATAAAATCGGCGATGATGGTAGCTTTGCAGCGAATGCTAGGGTATAAATTCAGCATGTTACTCTACCTCCCGGAAACGGTATATCAACTTGACAAGGCCGCAGTCGAGCAGGATGGGCTGGCTGAAATCGAGCTCATGCAACGTGCCGGGCAACGCGTCTGGCGATCACTGGTAGCGCGCTGGCCCGAGGTATCGACAATTACCGTGTTTGCCGGTGCTGGCAATAATGGTGGCGATGCTTTCGTGGTGGCGCTTATTGCCCGCCGGCAGGGCGTAGAAGTGCAACTGCTGATCCAGGGTGATTTATCGCGCCAGTCAGATACATCCAGCCATTTCAGGCAATTATGGGAACAGGCTGGAGGTGAGTACGAAGACTGGCAGGGACAGGCATTATGCGGCGATGTCATTGTCGATGGTTTACTCGGCATCGGCTTGCAGCGTGAACTGGATGACCATTGGCAGGAATTGATTGCCGCGATCAACGAGTGCGATGTACCCCGGGTCGCGATCGATATTCCTTCGGGACTCAACGGTTCCACCGGTAATCCTCAGCCGGTCGCGGTCGAGGCGCAACTTACGGTAACCTTCATCGGCGCCAAGAGCGGACAGTATCTTGCCGACGGTCCGGATTATTGCGGTGAGCTGGTTTATGAAGATCTCGGGGTTACTACCAGCCGGCGTCAAGCTATCCCGGCCGCGTTAAAAGTTATCGATTCCTGTCAGCTACCGCCACCGCGCAAACGCAATTCGCATAAGAACCATTACGGTAATTTACTCATTATCGGTGGCGACCAGGGGATGAGCGGTGCGGTAGCGCTGGCAGCGCAGGCCGCACTGCGCAGTGGTGCGGGGCTGGTTACCGCGCTGGTGCATCCCGAGTGCCGCGGCAACCTGGCCAGTTTCCCGGAAATCATGACGCTCGGCTGGAATGCGCTCGAGTCCAGGTTGTCACAGGCGAGTGTCGTCGTCATCGGTCCGGGGCTAGGCGATAGCGCCGCTGCGACAAAATGCCTGCAATCCTTGCACCAGGTCGATTTACCGATGGTTGTCGACGCCGGTGCCCTCAAAACTGAATTTCTGCATTCATTGAAATCGAAACATGTGGTGATCACCCCGCATCCGGGTGAGGCGGCGAGGTTGCTGGCAGGCTCTGCTGCCGAGATTCAGGCAGATCGGCTCAAGGCCTGCAACCACCTGGTCGAGATTTTTGCCGCGACCTGTGTGCTGAAAGGCTCGGGCACCCTGATCGGACAGCAGGGAGCCACGCCCGCGCTAAATACCGCTGGCAACCCGGGCATGGCGAGTGCCGGTATGGGAGATGTGCTCAGTGGTATCATCGCCGCCATGCTAGGGCAGGGATTGACCCCCTTCGAAGCAGCAAAAACCGCGGTGTTTATCCATGGCCTGTGCGCCGAGTATTATTGCACCGATCAGGACCAAAGCGGGTTAATCGCGAGCGACATCATCAAGCAAATTCCAGCCGTGGTAAAACGATTGCGGGATGCGGACTAGCCCGTCCTTGATAGCTCGCGATGAAAATGAAATGCGTGGTCTCGGCGCCAGCTTGATCGCTGCCTGCGAGCATGGCGGCGTTATCACCCTGAATGGTGAACTGGGTACCGGCAAGACAACCCTGGTACGGGGTGCGCTCGAGGCGGAAGGTGTCGTTGGTGGAGTCCGCAGCCCCACCTACACCCTGGTCGAGTACTATCCGTTGGCCCGGTTTGCCGTGGCGCATTTCGATTTGTACCGACTCGCCGACCCGGAGGAACTTGAATACCTGGGCTATCGAGATTATCTGAATCAGCAAACCCTGTGCCTGATCGAGTGGCCGCAGCGCGCCGGCGGCTACCTGCAGGCAATCGATCTGGAAATTAAACTGGAGTATGTTGCGCAAGGCCGCCGTGTCGAATTATCGGCTGGAACGAGCTGGGGCCAGCAGCTGGTATCCCGCTTAAATCAGTCGATTTGAAGTCAGATCTTCAATTATTTTTTAAATAACGCCACTATCTAGTTAATAAATAAAGAAAAAAGTTGATTTCTTGCGTCAATTTTACTATAAATATGACCCAGGCTAAGTACAATAACTCGGGCAGCATGGATTCATTCTCTACAGCAAGGCGATTTTTCTTAAAGCGAATCTCCCGTTACGGGCTATCGCTCGCGCTGCTGGCCGGTGCCAAACCTGCTTTCGCCAAGCCGAAAGCCACCCTTACCGGTATCCGTATTTCACAATCTGCAGATGACCATACGCGGGTTGTTTTTGATCTTAGCAAGGGCTTCGAGCACCGTTTGTTTACCCTCTCCGATCCGCATCGCATCGTCATCGACTTAACCGATACGCGCAAAAGCCAAGCCATCGAAATCGATAATGTTACCACCAGCCTGATGAGTGGCCTGCGCTCGGCAAGTAAGGATAACGATCGTTTGCGTGTGGTTATCGATCTGCAGGGCAAAGTTCGCCCGCGCAGTTTCGAGCTGGCGCCCGATGGTAAGTATGGCCACCGCCTGGTGGTTGATCTGCATGCCACCAATCTGAGCCCCACACCGATCAAGACCAATCAGCAGAAACGCAACAAGGTCAAGCAACAGTTTGTCATTGCACTCGATCCGGGACATGGCGGCCGCGATCCGGGCGCCATCGGTAAAAAAGGTACCCGGGAAAAAGATATTGCACTTTCCGTGGCGAAGAAAATGAAGACGCTGATTAATCGCACCCCGGGATACAGGGCGATTCTGACGCGCGACGGTGATCGATTTGTAACCTTGCGTAATCGGGTTAAAAAGGCGCGTGAAGCCGAGGCTGATATTTTCATCTCGCTACACGCGGATTCATTCCATAAGGCAAACGTGAAAGGTGCTTCGGTTTACGCCCTGTCGTTAAGCGGTGCGAGCTCTGAAGCCGCACGCTGGATAGCCAGGAAAGAAAATTCTTCCGATCTCATCGGTGGTATCAGCCTCGATGATAAGGACGATCTCATCGCGTCGGTTTTGCTCGATCTTTCACAAACTGCGACGATCCAGGATAGCCTGGAGCTGGGTTCGGACGTGCTGTCGCACATTGGCAAAGTTTCGAAGCTGAACAATCGGAAAGTACAACAGGCGGGATTTGCGGTACTGAAAGCACCTGACATGCCATCGATACTGATCGAAACCGCATTCCTGTCAAATCCGGCCGAAGAAAAGAAACTGCGCAATCCCAAGCATCAGCACAAGCTTGCCAAAGCGGTATTTTCCGGAATTCGCAATCATCTCAAGAACCGTCAGGCTTAGGTTTCAGCCCCAGTAAGAAATTCTGTACCAGCTCACGATATTCGGCGAAGTCGATGATGTCATTGTGTGCGGCGCCGGCAATCATTTGATACACCACCTGAGCAGGGTTGAATTTCTGTTTCAGGGCCAGGGTATGCGGTAAGCGAATCTCGCGATCGTTTTCTGCGCTGGCAATCAACACGGGAACATCGATGCTACCCGCGCGCGATGCAGAGTCAAAGCGGTCCCGGATCAAATAGCGCGTCGGAAACAGCGGGTAAATTCCTTGCGCGACTGCCGCCACGCTATCGTAAGGCGTTAACAATATCAGTTTCTCCAGCGGCCGCATGGCGGCCAGGTAAACAGCGACGCCACTACCCAGGCTGCGCCCATAGGCAGAGATCGAGTCGTGTCGTTGGATCAATTCATCATAAATGGCCAGCGCGTCGGAAAACAATCCACTCTCAGTGGGACTACCCTGGCTTTTGCCGTAACCGCGGTAATTGATCAGGTAAACGCTATAGTCGCTGAACACATTGTCGAAATACTCCCGCCGATGGGTCACCATTTCGGAATTACCACCAAAGTAGATCATCGCCCTGGGTTTGCCGGGGTTCAGCACCCAGCCATGTAACAGGGTTCCCCGGTTGTCGATGCTGATTTCATCTGCGGCGAATTCCGGATCCACCGTCATTGGGTAGTAAATCAGTTTACGCTGGTAAACATATAAATATGCGGCAAACAGCAGGTAAATGCTGACTAGCACCAGGAAAATGGAGGTGATTTCTTTCATCGTCAATTATGCCAATCCGGAAAGTGGATTTTCTGGTATTCTCTGCGTCCAATCTGTCACCACAGCCATAGTACTGAAGCAACGATCAATGAACAAACTCGATCAATTGAAATCCATGACCCAGGTGGTAGCCGATACCGGTGACCTGGACGCTATTACGCAATATCAACCGCAGGACGCTACCACCAATCCGTCACTATTGCTGAAAGCGGCAGATTTGCCGCGCTATCAGCCACTGCTGGAGGAGGCGCAACGCTGGGGACGGGAGCAGGGCGGCAGTCCGACTTCACGCGCCGCCGCGGCCGGCGATTACCTGGCAGTCAGCATTGGTCTCGAAATCCAGAAATCCGTACCCGGACGGGTTTCGACCGAAGTCGATGCTCGTCTTTCCTTTGATCGAGACGCGACAATTGCGCGCGCTCGGCGCATCATCGATCTCTACGAAAGTCGCGGCAGTAACCGTAACCGGGTATTGATCAAGATTGCTTCGACCTGGGAAGGTATACAGGCGGCTCGTGAGCTCGAAAGTGATGGCATCAATTGTAACCTGACCCTGTTGTTCAGTTTTACCCAGGCGGTGGCCTGCGCCGAGAACGGCGTATATCTGATCTCGCCTTTCGTGGGTCGAATCCTGGACTGGCACCTGGCAGCATCGGGGCAGACTGCAATTGCCGCCGAACAGGACCCGGGCGTGCGCTCGGTCACCCAGATCTACAATTACTACAAACAACATGACTATAAAACAGTGGTCATGGGCGCAAGTTTTCGCAATACCGGTGAAATCGAACAGCTGGCCGGTTGCGATCGTCTGACCATCAGCCCACAATTGATGCAGAAATTGTCCGCCGACGAAGCGCGGCTGGAACGCAGGCTGCTGCCCGAGCGGACGGGCGATGTTGCTGAAAAGCTTAGCCTGGACGAAAAATCCTTTCGCTGGATGATGAACGAAGATGCGATGGCTACTGAAAAGCTGGCCGAGGGCATTCGTCTGTTTACGCGTGACCAGGAGAAGCTGGAATCACGCCTGGTGGCCTGAGCATCGCATTGCCACAGATTCATACCTTACCCTCACACCTGATCAACCAGATTGCGGCTGGAGAAGTAGTCGAACGACCTGCTTCAGTCGTAAAAGAGCTGGTCGAAAACAGTCTCGACGCGGGTGCCGGGGCGGTTACCATCGAGGTCGATGCGGGTGGTACCAGGCTGATTCGGGTCAACGATGATGGTTGTGGTATCGATCGTGATCAGTTGGTGAGTGCGCTGTCCCGTCATGCCACGAGCAAGATTAACAGTCTGACAGATCTGGAAAACATCGCATCGCTCGGGTTTCGTGGTGAAGCCCTGCCGAGTATTGCATCGGTATCGCGTTTGACCCTGATATCTCGCTCACAGCAGGCCGATCGCGCGTGGAAGTTGCAGGCACGGGAATCTGCCGATCCGGTGCCAGATGCGCTGCCACAGGGAACCCAGGTCGAAGTGCTGGAACTATTTTATAATGTGCCGGCGCGGAAAAAATTTCTGCGCACCGAGCAAACCGAATACAAGCATATAGAAACGCTGTTCAAAAATATGGCGCTGAGCCACCCCGCGGTAGCTTTCAAACTCATCCATAATCAAAAAGTCGTATATCAACTGGCCTCGGTGCAAAATTCCACTGACCAACGTCGCCGGCTCGCGACCTTGTGTGGCAAATCATTTGCCGAAAGCCTGGTTGAAATTGATATCAGCAGCGACCACCTGCGGCTGCAGGGCTGGGTGGCATTACCGACGTTTAATCGCAGCCAGGCCGACATGCAATACTTTTTCGTCAACCAGCGCATGGTCAGGGACAAGCTCATCAATCACGCGGTGCGCCAGGCTTACCAGGATGTGCTGTTTCATGGCCGGCACCCGGCATATGTCCTGTCACTGACCATGGATGCGCGAGAACTCGACGTTAACGTACACCCGCAAAAACATGAAGTGCGTTTTCGCAATTCCCGCATGGTGCACGATTTCCTGTTTCGCAGCCTGCACCAGGCGCTGGGTGAAGTGCAACCGGCGCAGCAAATCGATTCACCCGGATTTGCGCTCGCCGACGAGGTCACGGCAGCACAACCAGGCCAGTCCGCGCTGATTTTCAATCAACAATACCGTGGTGATCGCTCGTCTAACCTGCGCGAACAAATGCAATCCTATGCCGCGTTGTTGCAGCCAGGCTCGCAGCCTGACGAGGCCAGGGAAGAACAGCAGGAGATCCCGCCGCTGGGGTTTGCGCTGGCGCAGTTAAAAGGCATATATATTCTCGCTGAGAATAGCGGCGGCCTGATCATCGTCGATATGCATGCGGCACATGAACGTATCGTATACGAACGCATGAAACAGAATGCGCAGCAGGAAGACGTCATCGCGCAACCGTTACTGGTGCCGATTGCGTTTAATGTAAGCCAGGCTGAAGCCGACCTGGTCGAGGAGAATGCCGGGTTTTTCAGTCATCTCGGATTTAAGGTCGAACGTCTGGGACCGGAACAGATTCGCCTGCGCGCAATCCCGGCATTGCTCAAACATGCTAACAGCGAGCAACTATTGCGTGATGTGCTGGCCGACCTGGTCGAACACGGCAGTTCACAACGCATCCAGGAGTTTCAAAACGAAATGCTCTCGACCATGGCCTGCCACGCGTCGGTACGCGCTAATCGCCTGCTTTCAATCAACGAAATGAATGCCTTGCTGCGCGATATCGAGCATACCGAGCGCAGTGGACAATGCAATCACGGCAGGCCAACCTGGAAACAGCTGAGCCTGGATCAACTAGATAAGTTTTTTTTGCGCGGCCAGTAGCATGCCCGCGCCGAAAGTTATTTTGCTAATGGGGGCCACGGCAACCGGCAAAACCGAACTTGCACTGCAAATCAGTCGGCGTTTCGACGTCGAAATCATCAGTGTCGATTCAGCCTTGATTTATCGGGGTATGAACATTGGTACCGCCAAGCCCGAGCCTGAAATCCTGCAGTCGGTGCCGCACCACCTGATCGATATCATCGACCCTGCCGAACCTTTTTCCGTTTGGGATTTCGTGCAGCAAAGCCGACGCCTGGTAGATGAAATAGTAAAACGTGGTCGAATTCCGTTGCTGGCGGGTGGCACGATGATGTATTGCCATGCGTTCGAGCATGGTCTTAATCGTTTACCGGAGGCAAACCAGGCACTGCGCCAACGCCTTGACCTGGAGGCGCGACAAACAGGCTGGCAGGCGATGCACGATAAGTTGGCCGAGGTTGATCCGTTAAGTGCGAGTCGCATCAAACCGACCGATTCCCAGCGTATTCAGCGTGCCCTGGAGGTTTACCAGATTGCCGGTGAACCGCTCTCTCGATTACATCAACAAAAAACGACCGGGTACGCCGGCCAGATTGAGAAGATTATTCTGGCGGTGAATGATCGTGCCCGGTTGCATCAGCGTATCGAGTCAAGATTTTTGAGCATGCTCGAGCGGGGATTGGTTGAAGAGGTGCTAAATCTTAAGGCTCGGGGGGACCTTAACCTGTCGCTGCCCTCGATGCGCTGCGTCGGTTATCGCCAGCTATGGCAATTCCTCGATGGGGATTTATCGCGTCAGGAAATGATCGACAAAGGGGTTGCAGCGACGCGCCAGCTTGCCAAGCGCCAGATCACCTGGTTACGGAAACAACCGCAGGAAAATGCCTTCGATTGCTTGAATTACAGTAAAGATGCTATATTTGATGTAGTCAAAGCCGCTTTTTAGCGGCTTTGACTGGAATGTTTTCAAGGGAACGGAATCATAGACTCTGCCAACGATTTCATATCGCGCGTTTTGGTGGATTTACAATAATAACTTTAAGGAGTACCGACTATGTCCAAAGGGCAAATGCTACAAGAACCCTATCTGAACGCTTTACGAAGAGAGCATGTTCCCGTATCGATTTTCCTGGTAAATGGAATCAAGCTCCAGGGCCAGATAGAATCATTCGACCAGTTTGTTGTGCTGCTGAAGAATAATGTCAGCCAGATGGTCTACAAGCACGCGATATCTACCATTGTTCCTGCGCGTAATGTTCACGTCGATCATCCCCATCAGGAAGAGGCAGAGGCAGAAGGAGAAGGTAACCGCTAGATGACCCGCACCGGAGGCCTTGTTGTTCGAATTTGAGCGACCGCGAGGGGGCGAACGAGCACTTCTGGTCCACATAAATTTTCCGCATCAGCCAGATCAGGATGATCTGGCCGAATTCATTGAGCTGGTGAATTCGGCAGACGTCGACAACGTCGACCTGATCATCGGCACTCGCCAGCAGGCGACCGCGAAAACCTTTGTGGGCAAGGGCAAACTCGAGGAAATCGCTGGCCAGGTCGAGTCACAACAGATCGATGTGGTGCTGTTTAACCACGCCTTGTCACCATCCCAGGAAAGAAACCTGGAAACGGCTCTGCAGTGCAGGGTACTCGATCGTACCGGGCTGATTCTGGATATCTTCGCCCAGCGTGCGCAATCATTTGAAGGCAAGCTGCAGGTCGAGCTGGCGCAACTCAAGCACCTGTCGACCCGGCTGGTGCGTGGCTGGACCCATCTGGAACGGCAGAAGGGTGGTATTGGACTGCGTGGACCCGGAGAAACCCAGCTCGAAACCGATCGACGCCTGCTGGCTAAACGCATCAAGTATTTAAATGGTCGTCTGAGCAAAGTGGCACGCCAGCGCGAGCAAAGTCGACAGGCGCGGACCAGGGCCGAGGTACCCACTGTTTCGCTGGTGGGTTATACCAATGCCGGCAAATCAACCCTGTTCAATGCACTGACCGATGCCTCGGTTTATGCCGCGGATAAGCTGTTTGCAACGCTCGACCCGACCCTCAGGAAGCTGCAGCTATCGAAACAACAGACCGTGATTCTTGCCGATACGGTAGGATTTATTCGACATCTGCCGCATGACCTGGTGGCGGCGTTTCGTGCCACCCTGGTGGAAACCAGGGAAGCGAATCTGATCTTGCACGTGGTCGATAGCGCTGATGACAACCGCCAGGAAAAAATCGAAGCAGTTAACAAGGTATTGCACGAAGTTGGTGCGGGCGAAGTGCCACAGCTGTTGATTTACAACAAGATTGATGCCGTCGGGTTTGACCCACGCGTCGATCTGGACGATCAGCAACATGCCTGGCGAATCTGGCTATCTGCGATAACCCGGTCCGGATTCGATGGGCTGATCGAAGTATTGCGCGATCGATTTTGCGAAAAAAGCGCCTTCTACAACCTGGTTTTGCAAAGCAATGAAGGTCAGATCCGGGCATTTCTGTTTGAATCAGGCGCAATCGAAAGCGAAAATTTCGAAAATAATGGCGACATTCACTTGAAACTGCGCCTTACGCCCTCATTATTCAAGGGTTTGCAACGAAGATTCGAGATTTCTGCTGATCGGTTCGAGATACTGGATGATGCGCTTGCAGGAGCCGCATGATAGCCATACAATCCGCACTCTTTGTGCGCCCGCAATTCACTGACCACTATTTCTGTATTTGGAGTTAACTATGCCCTGGAATGAACCGGGTAAGGATAAAGATCCATGGGGACAACGTAATAACGATGGCCCCCCCGATCTCGACGAACTGTTTAATAACTTGAAAAACAAGTTTGGTGGACTGCTCGGTGGAGCTGGCAAGGGCAAAATTCCCAAAGTGCCCGGTGGCACTGGCAACCTGTCAGGGGTAATCGGGTTTTTCGCGCTCGCATTGCTGGTGGTATGGTCGCTGACCGGCATCTATATAGTCGACGAAGGCTGGCGCGGTGTGGAAACCCGGTTTGGTGAAAGAACCGTGGTTACCCAGGCTGGCCCACACTGGCATTTCCCGTACCCGATAGAAGATGTCGAATTGGTCAACGTGGCCGACATCCGCACCGCACGTAAAAATTCAAAAATGCTCACCAGCGATGAAAACATCGTCGTTATGAGTATCGAAATCCAGTACAACATCAAGGATCCGCAAAATTATGCGTTTGAGGTGTTTGATCCCGACCTTACGCTGGAGCAGACCGCCGAGACCGCTATCCGCGAAGTCGTTGGTAATAACGATATGGACCTGATTATCACTGAGGGCCGGGCGGTCGTCGGTAGCGAAACCAAGGAAATCATGCAGGACATTCTTGATAATTTTAAAACCGGAATCAACGTGGTTACGGTCAACATGGACGAGGCGCAACCGCCGGAAGAAGTGCAGGATGCGTTCGAAGATGCGATCAAGGCTCGAGAGGATGAGCAGCGTATCATCAACGAAGCCAACGCCTATCGAAACGGGGTCGTGCCCCAGGCCCGTGGTGAAGGTGAAGGCTTGCTTGAACAGGCCGAAGCATACAAGACACGGGTGATTAAATCCGCACAGGGTGAAACCAGTCGTTTCGATCAGTTGCTGGCCGAGTACCAGCGTGCCCCCGAGGTAACCCGTGAGCGGCTCTACATCGACACCATGGAGTTGGTCATGTCGCGTTCGCCCAAGGTTATGCTCGATGTTCAGGACGGTAACAACCTGATGTTCCTGCCGCTTGATCAGTTATTGGGTCGCGCCGGGATGGGTAATAACTCTGCTGGCGGACTACCCAGTTCAAACAGTGACAACAAATCCCTCATCGATGAATTCAAACGTAACGTAAATCGCAGCCGCGAGCGGGAGACACGGCAATGACCAATAATGCTCGCTTTGGATTTATCCTGTTGGCGGCAGTCGCTGCCGTTATCTACATGTCGACCTTTATCGTGCACGAACGTGAACTGGCGATAAAATTCAGACTGGGTGAAATCGTTGAAGCCGATTACCCACCCGGTATTTATGCGCAAATCCCGATCATCAATAACGTGCTCAAGTTTGACAGTCGGATACTGACCATGGATACGCCTTCGGAACGATTCCTCACGGCGGAAAAGAAAAACGTAATCGTTAACTCTTTTGCCAAGTGGCGAATTGACGATCCCAAGACCTTTTATACTGCGACCGGTGGTGACCAAAGGCAGGCTATTGCGCGCATGGCGTCCATCATCAACAATGAACTCAAGGGCAAGATCGCGTCGAAAACCATGCGCGAGGTGATTTCCGGGGAACGCGACACTATCATGCAGGAAGTCACCGCCAAGGCCGGTGTCAAGATTCAGGACCTCGGTATCAAATTGATCGATGTGCGCGTGAAAAAGGTCGAGTTGCCGGAAAATGTCAGTAATAACGTGTATCGACGCATGGCCACCGAGCGCCAGACCGTCGCCAAGGAGTTTCGTTCACGGGGTGAGGAGCAGGCCAAGAAAATTCGCGCTAACGCCGATCGACAGCGCGAGGAAATCCTCGCCGAAGCCTACCGCAAGTCGGAACAGATTCGTGGTGAAGGTGATGCCACGGCCGCCAAGACCTACGCCGATTCGTTTAACCAGGACCGGGAGTTTTACTCGTTTACTCGAAGCCTGAAAGCCTACGAGACGAGCTTCGGTAACAATCAGGATATCATCCTGCTCAGTCCAGATTCCGAATTTTACAAATTTTTCAAAAATTCCAAAGCACAGTAAGTAGCCGGACAGTCAATTGATATCTAAACGGGCGATTGCGATGTCGCCCGTTTTTTTGCGAGGCAAAGATGAACTGGGAAGACTTCCTGGCAGCAATGGCCCTGGTATTGATATTCGAAGGTTTGATACCCTTTTTTAGTCCGCAAGGCTACAAGAATATGGTACAGCAGATGGCGACAATGCCAGCACAAATGCTAAGAAATGTCGGCCTGGTTTTAATGATCATGGGCGTCATCTTCCTTTACCTGGTGCGAGGGTAGAGGTGCCTGACCTGTCGAACAAACGCTGGTTGCTACCCGATGGGGTACAGGAAACCCTGCCACCCGATGCCCTGGCGGTCGAATCTCTACGTTTCAGCATTCTGCAAACCTTTCATCGCTGGGGTTATGACCTGGTGATGCCGGCGATGATCGAGAATATCGATTCGTTGCTCACCGGCACCGCACATTCACTCGATACCAGGACCTTCGCGCTGGTTGATCAATTGTCAGGCAAACAAATGGGCGTGCGTTCGGATATGACCCCGCAGGTGGCACGTATCGATGCGCACCTGCTGGCCGATGATGCCCGGCACCAGCGGGTTTCGCGCCTGTGTTACTGCGGTCATTTGTTACATGCGATCGGTGACGGAATTACCTCGAGTCGCACCCCGTTACAAATTGGCGCCGAGATATTCGGTAGTGACTCGATCAGCGCTGACGTTGAGGTTGTCAGTCTGATGGTGACCACCTTGCACGC
>Ga0209271_10000226_pt1 | contig 19627 bp, 21 predicted proteins | sample tdAd002_FD_187123 | JGI IMG/M metagenome (GOLD analysis project Ga0209271, IMG submission 187123) | Marine sediment microbial communities from the Atlantic coast under amendment with organic carbon and nitrate - tdAd00.2 (SPAdes)... | ecosystem: Environmental > Aquatic > Marine > Coastal >... | reverse complement strand
AAAGGTATCGATTCTGAAAAGCAGCTTCCCGGATTTAAGTCTGTTGCAAGGGCAACCGCACAATTCATATCAATCATGTATCGCCCCTTCGCGCAAGGTTCTTTTAAACAAAATGCCGTTCCTGGAAGCAATGTAGCGACAACACCCGCTTTGGCAATATCGATGATCCCTTTATCAGAAGCCTGAAGTAGGTGATCTGCCGAAACAGCGCCGATCTCAGCAGCCAATTCAGCCCCGCCTAACTGGACAATTTCGTCTGCATGAATCTTTATTTTCAATCCGTTTTCTTTTGCCTTTAATAACAGTCGTCTCGACTGCCGCACTGAAAAGACATTCTTTTCACAAAAGACATCACAAAATTTTGCAAGATTTCGATCCGCAACTTCGGGTAGTACTCTTTCGATGATATAGTCGATATATGCATCTTCTCTTCCTTTATAATGCCCAGGAACTGCATGGGCGCCCAGAAATGTTGGAACGATGTCAACAGGATGACGGTTGTTTAATTCCTTCATTACTTCCAGCTGTTTTATTTCTGTACTGTGATCTAGACCATAGCCGCTTTTTCCCTCAACAGTTGTCACGCCGAATGATACCATTGAATCTAATCGATTTGCTCCTGTTTCGATCAATTCTTCTTTATTAGCCGCTCTTGTTGCCTTAACCGTATTTAGAATACCTCCGCCTCTTTTCATGATATCCATGTAACTGTCACCGCGAAGTCTCCAGGAAAACTCTTCAGCCCTGTAGCCGGCGAAAACAAAATGTGTATGAGAATCGACAAACCCAGGCAAAACCGCCTTGCCCGTGGCATCTATGATATCAAACCCTCTTGTATAAAAATCTGCTTCATCAAAACCGGTTAAAACATCTTCTGTTTTTCCCACTGCCTTGATAATACCTTCTTCAATAACCACAGTGCCGTCTTCAACAACATACAGATCAGACATCTCTTTTCCCTGTTTTGCTTTAAACCCGCTGCAGGTAACCAGCTGTGAGGCGTTCTTGATAATTACATTTCCGTTCATAGGTTTTTTCTCCTATGATGCCCTTTCAAAGGTCTCATATTGTAAAGGCATCACTCCATGATCCTGGCTTCAAGTACCTGCTTCATGGAAAAATTTTCGATACCAAGATAATAGACAGAAGTATCTATTAATGCTTCCATGGGTACAAGGCCGATGATTTCGCTGCCGGCAACATTTACGCCACATCTTTTTGCTTCTGTTTTAATGAGTTCAAATGATCTGTAAAGGGCCGTTTTCGTGTAATCCGTCATATTCATTGAAACCTGGACAATACCTCTTTCTTTTAATTCTACGCCGATGCCTTTACAATATTGTAACCCCCCGCTGATATGACGGACTTTTTTAGCGATATTATTGGCGATTGTAAGGTCGTTGGTATCTAAATTCACATTAAATGCAACCAATGGCATTCTGGCGCCCACAGCCGTTACACCGGCAGTCGGATGGATTTCTGTGGGTCCAAAATCAGGTTTCCATTCCGGCTGCTTAATTTTATCCGCCATAGCTTCAAACTGGCCTTTTCTGATATCAGCAAGGTTTCGTCTTTCGGGCCGGCTGGCGGATTCCTCATATAAAAATACAGGCAAATTATATTTTTCAGATACTTCTTTGGCAACTTTTCTTGAGATATCCACTGCTTCTGTCATGGAAACATTTTTGACAGGGATAAATGGAACCACGTCTATTGCGCCCATTCTCGGATGCTGTCCTTTGTGCTGAGTCATATCGATAACCTCAATGGCTGAGCCCAGGGCCTCTATCAGGGCAGTTTCTAAAGGCACAGGCTCTCCCACAACGGTTACGACCATCCGATTATGATCCATATCACTCTGGTAATCCAGAAGTTTGACACCTTTTTTTCCTCGAAAAGAATTGACGATTATTTCTATTTTTTCCAAATTTCTGCCTTCACTGAAATTCGGTACGCACTCGATGATTTTTTTCATGACTGACATGGTTTTGTTCCTTTTCACTTTTCAAATGAATCGGCCACTAGATCCTTTATTAGATTTTCATCAGGTATAAACGGGAGTGTAATATGATCTGTTCCTTTTCTTGTTTTATTATAATTTATGCTGGTTTCAATGGAATTTTCATTTCTCGCCCATGCGCGCCTTGCAACACCTCCCATAACATCCCATGGTATTGCGTTTTTAATGATATTATTGACTCTATCACTCCCGTCAAGGACGAGTCCGAAACCTCCGTTTATCGCATTGCCGATTCCCACGCCGCCGCCGTTGTGCAAAGCAATCAGACTCATACCTCTGGCAGCATTCCCGGCAAAACATTGGGTTGCCATGTCCGCCATGATGTTACTGCCGTCTTTGATGTTTGCTGTTTCCCTGAAAGGTGAGTCGGTCCCGCCGGTATCGTGATGATCTCTTCCCAGCATGACAGGCCCGATGTCTCCATTTCTGACCATCTCGTTGAATCTCAAAGCGATATTCATTCTACCCATGGCATCCTGATATAATATCCTGGCCTGAGTTCCGACGACAAGATCGTTTTTATTAGCATCTTTCATCCATTCGTAATTATCTCTATCCTGGTATCTTCTATTTGGATCGATACATTCCATGGAAGCAATATCTGTCTTCAACAGGTCCTGTTTTTTTCCGCTGAGACAAACCCACCGAAACGGACCGTAACCATAATCAAACAGCAATGGTCCCATTATATCTTCTACATAAGATGGGAAAATAAAGCCATCCATGGGATTTTCACCATTTTTACAGATTTCTTTAACACCAGCATCGAATACCGCCTTCAAAAAGCTGTTTCCATAGTCAAAAAAGTAAACACCTCTATCCACAAGAGTTTTAATTAATTCATAATGGCGAATTAAGGACGTGTTAACATATTCTTTGAATTTCTCAGGATCTTTATTAAGAAGTTCAGTACGCTGCTCAAATGTTAAACCCTGAGGGCAATACCCGCCGTCATAAACGGCATGGCAAGAGGTCTGGTCTGATAAAAGATCAATTTTCTTTTCATGTTTTACTGCGTATTCAAGCAGGTCAACGATATTGCCATAAAAAGCAATGGCCATACCCTGCTTTTTATCCTGGCATTTTTTTGCCGACTCAAATGCCTTCCCTGGATCATCGACAATTTCGTGGACCCATTGTTGTTCATGCCGGGTCTGAATTCTTGAATAATCGACTTCAGCAATAATTCCGACTCCATTTGCAATCTCTACAGATTTTCCTTGCGCGCCGCTCATGCCGCCGAGGCCTGACGATACAAAAAGATAGCCTCCTAAATCACTGTCCGGAGGTATTTCAAGCTGTATTCGCCCTGCATTTAAAATCGTATTGTAAGTTCCATGAACTATTCCCTGGGGACCGATGTACATCCATCCGCCGGCAGTCATCTGGCCGTAGTTGGCGACACCTAATGCAGCAGCCCTGTTCCAGTTTTCTTGATCGTTAAAAGTGCCGATCATGAGTGCATTGGTTATAATTGCTCGCGGCGCTTCCTTGGGTGATGCGAATAATCCCAGCGGATGACCCGATTCGACAACCAGTGTCTGATGCTGTTCCAGCTTTTCCAGGTACAGTTTGATGAGCTTGTACTGCATCCAGTTCTGACAGACCTGGCCTGTTTCGCCGTAAGTAACGAGTTCATATGGATAAAGTGCTATATCAAAATCCAGATTATTATCGATCATCACCTGAAATGCTTTTCCTTCAATACATTTCCCTTTATATTTATCGATCGGCATGCCAATAATTTTTCCTTCCGGTCTGAAGCGATACCCATAAACTCTTCCCGTTGTCAAAAGCTCATCTAAAAACTCCGGCGCCAATTTTTTATGCCATTTTTCAGGTATATATCTTAATGCATTTTTTAAGGCGAGCTCGGTTTCTTGTTTGCTAAGTGTAAAATTCCTTTTGGGCGCCCTTCGAATACCTTCAACAAACTCAGGCATTTCGGGCAATTCTTTAAGGGTATCTTCCAGCTTGATGGTCATTGATTTTGAAATGTCAATATTGCCAACCATTTCAAACCTCCCTTTTTATTTGATAATATAATTGTTCTAAACTATGATAGTTCCGTAAAAAGTAAAAAGTTAAACGTTAAAAGTCTATATGTTGTGTAATATTGCCTTAATGTACTAAATGTAGTCGTTTTACATTTCACGTTTCACTTTTCACGAATTCATCAAACTATATTATTGTTAGCACTTCCAGACAACAACAAAATTTATTTTGCCCTGAAAAACCTGGTCTTTTGAGCCAGGTCAGAGTTCTCAGGCTCTGCCTGAAGAATCGCTGAAAGAGTTTGAAGTGAACTAAAGTTTAAAGTGAGCTAAAGTTAAGGAATTCTGTCAATTATATAAAAACAGCGGAGCGACCTGCCCGCTTGTGCCTTGCAATGGCAGGCGGGAGCGACACCATAACTTTAGGCACTTTAGATCACTTTAGGCATTTTTAACTTGTACGGCTTTAAGTAAAACAGCCTCTTTCAGGGGCAAACCAAAGCCTGGTCCTTTGGGCCAGGATTCTTTACATACGGGGAAAAAGTAAGGAAGGTTATTATGAAAGAAATCTTTTTCGGCATGGAAGGAATGACCCTTGAAGACTTGGCGAGCATTTCAAGAAAGGGTGTAAAAGTTCAATTAACTAAAGGGTCTCAAAAGCGGATCAAGAAAGCCCGCGAATTGATCGAACAATGGGTTCAGGAAGAAAAATCGATTTATGGAGTGACCACCGGTTTCGGTGCCCTTAGCGATGTCGCCATCTCCAAAAAAGACACACGGCAACTTCAGGAAAATATTCTCATGAGTCATGCAGCAGGGGTAGGGGATGTGTTCGATGAAGAGACGGTTCGGGCCGTCATGGCTCTTCGCATCAAGGACCTGGCAAGAGGGCATTCGGGCATACGTCTTAAAACAGTTCGACACCTTATAACACTTCTTAACCAGGGGGTCTGCCCGGTTGTACCGGAAAAGGGGTCTGTGGGAGCCAGCGGTGACCTGGTTCCGTTAGCCCACCTTTCCCTGGTTCTAATCGGGCAGGGAGAAGCTTTTTACAAAGGACGGCGAATATCCGGATTAGAAGCCTTGAACCGTTGTGGCATAAAACCTCTCCGGTTGGAAGCAGCAGAGGGACTTGCACTTATAAACGGCACCCAGGTCATGACCGCTATCGGTGGACTTGCGGTTTATGATGCTTTGGGACTTTCCAATCTGATTGATATAGCAGCAGCTATGAGCCTCGAAGTCCTCATGGGGAGCCGGATGGAATTTGACCCAAGAATTCATCAGGCTCGACCGCACCCGGGACAGGCCGAAGTTGCTGATAATATGTATCGGATCACACAGAACAGCGAAATAATTACTTCTCATAAGGACTGTCGTCGTATCCAGGACGCCTATACCTTAAGGTGTTCCCCTCAGGTCCACGGCGCCAGCAAGGATGCCGTTGCTTATGTCAAGAACGTGGTGGAAACAGAGATGAACGCTTCAACAAATAACCCTCTGATTTTTCCGGAGTCGCAGGAATTCCTGCTGGGTGGTAATTTTCACGGTCAGCCTGTCGCCCTTGCCCTGGATTTTCTTTGTATGGCAGTTTCGGAATTTGCAAACATTTCGGAACGTCGTATCGAGCGACTGGTCAACCCCAAGTTGAGCGGACTTCCTGCATTTCTCGTGAGCGACGGGGGCCTTAATTCAGGATTCATGCTCGCCCAGTACACCGCTGCATCCCTTGTATCCGAAAACAAAGTTCTTTCCCATCCTGCTTGTGTAGACTCCATCACCACTTCGGCCAACAAAGAAGATCATGTGTCCATGGGAACCATTTCCGCCCGAAAATGCAGAGAAGTCGTAAAAAATTCGGAAAACGTCATTGCTATTGAACTGCTGTGCGGCGCTCAGGCATTGGATCTTTTCACCAATCTTAATCCTGGTGAAGGTACGTTGGCTGCTTATACAGTCATCAGGGATGCCGTATCCCATCTGGACAACGACCGTATACTGTCCAAGGACATCGATACAATTAAACAGCTTATGCGAAGCGGAAAAATCCTAAAAGCGGTCGAAAGAAGAGTTGGAAAACTCCAGTAGCTAAAATCAAGTCAAAAAGGACGCAGATTTTCGCAGACCCGCCTGCCATGCGAGCTCGCCCGCCAGCCAAGCAAGGCGAGGCGGCCTGGGGCACAAGCGGGCATGTATTCTCAGATAATTTTTTAATTACCTTTAAATATTGACAATTCTTTAGTAATATGCAAAATAAAACTAAATTCGTTTGCTAAGTGTCTATCATATTAAAATTCATTAAACATATGAAGATATATAATGCAACACTTGTTCATACATTTAGACGCATTCCAACATTCCAAGATCAATATCACCCTTAGCCGCATTATATTATCTATGATATCATATAGTTGTAATATTTAACAAAAAAGTGCTATACGGTAAAAAACCCATCTATTAGAAATAGGCTGCGTTTTAGCCGTATTTCCCTTTTCAATATTAAATAACTGTTGACGATAAGACATTGCGGCAAGCCATCGGGCGCGAGATGACATGAGCTGTTGTCCGCCGCAAAGCGGCGGCCATCAACTCAATGGAGCAGACACCGCTCCCTTTGGTCGCGGCTACGCTTCGCTTGCCCCCTTGGTTGGGCAAAATGATGACCCGTTAACGATTAAACGAAATATACGAAAAAAAATCTTAATAACCCATTAACAGCAATACCGCGAAAGGGGCTGTCATCATTTTCCCCAAGTCGGGGGTGCAGCTCATCTCGCGCCCGTTAGGTGTTCGATGTGCTCAAAACCAGAGTGGATGATGGATATAAAAACTGCCAACACGATCTTGTATTGTAGGAAATGGAAAGAGACAGTTGCTTTTTACGAAACACAGCTAAGGCTACCGGTAACGACTTCCCGTGAATGGTTTGTGGAGTTCAAATTAAATGAGACTTCTCGTCTGAGCATCGCAGATGAGGCCAGGACGTCAATTGATAGCAACGGTGGTAAAGGCGTTACCATCACGATGGAAGTAGATGATATTGAAGCGACTCATTTATACTTGAACGAAGTAGGGCTTAATTCAACACCGATAAAAGATCATGCCTGGGGGGCCAGAGTTATTCACATTTACGACCCTGAAGGCAATAGGCTTGAGTTCTGGTCTCCAAAAGTAGAACTCGATTAAAAATCTAACAACAGAGTGCACGTGTAAAGGGGGACGGAGTTGAATTTAGGCGTTTCTTTTTCATTTGTTTGTGGTAATGAAGTCACATGCCACGTCAAGCCAGAATAGATGCCCGGCCCGCCTCGCCTGAGCTCGCGATGGCGGGCAGGCGCCGGGTGCCTTGCATCATATCATATGCAGGGGTATCGAGCGACGAAACATTTTTAAAGACAATACCGATCGAAATCGGTTTCTGGAAAGACTCGGTTCTGTTTTGCAAAAGACCTCCACTCTTGTCCTTGAAAGACTAGAAACGCGTAATTTCAACCCCGTCCCCTTTTTGCAACACCCCAAAAAACCCTTGACAATGATATCAATAATGATACTATATGAAAATGGCTAAAATTGAAGAAATCCTGTTGCAGATGAAGCGGAATCCCAAAGGTGTCCGATACCGTGAATTGTGCAAAGTTTGCGATTTCTACTTTGGGAATGCCCGCCAAGTAAGTAGCAGCCATCGAATATACAAAACGCCCTGGCAAGGTGACCCAAGGATAAATATCCAAAATCATAAAGGAAAGGCCAAAGCATACCAAGTAAAGCAGGTGCTTATGGCTATTGAAAAAATGGAGGACGATCATGCCTTTGAAAAATGACCGTTATACATATCGAGTAACATGGTCGGAAGATGATAACGAATATGTTGGACTGTGTGCAGAATTTCCAAGCTTAAGCTGGTTAGCTAAAACACCGGAAGCGGCCTTGAAAGGTATACGAAAGGTTGTTGCTGATATTGTAGTAGATATGCAGAGTACTGGTGAAACCGTACCCGACCCTATGGCAGGTAAACATTATAGCGGTAAATTTATGGTGCGGATTCCACCTGAAGTTCATCGAAAACTTGCGATACAGGCATCGGAGTTTGGTGTCAGCTTAAATCGGCTTGCTAGCTCAAAGCTAAGCCAGTAACACATTTCAGAGTGAATGATGTCAAATCTTGTATTGTGAATAGTGACACTTTGTTCACTGTTCAAGACACGACACCAATACTTTTTTTCCCGGATACCAGGCCATATATCTCCCAAAATCGCCAGGTCTGGCAGATCTCCCCGGATAAGAACGCCTACCCAGTTGAATAGGGTTCCCTCAAAAAAACCTTGCAATCTATCCCAATAGTGATTACAATGTAATACAATAAAACACATTGGAGGTAACGTATGAGTACAGCAATCTCAGTAAGAGTTCCTGACGAACTTGCCTCAAAACTATCTGAAATCGCTAAAGAAACAGAACGGCCAAAATCTTTTCATATTCAAAAAGCTTTAGAGGCGTATTTAACTGAACTGGCTGATTTGCAGGTAGCATATGATCGGCTACATGATACCACTGATCCGGTTATATCTATTGGGGAAATGAGGAAAGAACTTGAGCTATAAAATCGCGTTCAAAAAATCAGTGGCACGTGATCTTAAGAAGATTGACAAAGATCAAGCCGATAGAATTTTGAGAAAAATTGAAGATGAGCTTCCAGAAAAAGCTGAATCTTTCCCAGTATTAGCTAGAAAATTTTCTGGTTTGAGAAAGTTTCGGGTTGGGGATTACAGGGTAATTTATTCTATTATAAATGATACAGCTCTCATATTAAGAATTAGCCATCGGCGGGAAGCGTACAGATAGAAATATAGAAGAAAGAAATGAAATTCAACTCGCCATTGTTCAAGACTTTAGTGATAGGGCCTGTTTTTCTGGGCATCGTTGCGTTTCTGATACCTTTGGGAATCTTCATAGCAACTCGACACCGGATTCTGGCCGACATGGGTACCGTACGGTACGCCGGACTGATTCCCTTCACACTTGGTGCTTGTCTCTCCTTTTGGTGCGTGAAGGATTTTGTAGTACGCGGGAGAGGCACCCCGGCGCCCTTTGATCCTCCCACCCGACTTGTACTGCAGGGACCGTACCGATATGTGCGGAATCCTATGTATGTCGGTCTATTCCTTGTGCTGGTTGGAGAGGCGATGCTCTACGCTTCCTTCTTCGTTTTGCTGTATGCTCTTTTCCTCGTTGCTGCTGCACACATTTTCGTAGTTTTCTACGAAGAGCCGACATTGAGACGGAGATTTGGCGAAAGTTATAAGCAATACTTGAGATCGGTTCCCAGATGGCTACCCCGAATGCCACAGCACTAGTTGAAACGAAAGACATTCTTCTAACCAGAGCTTTCAAGCGACTTGGTGTTCCGCGCACGGAACACCAAGCGCCTGAAGCTCGACGTTGGCTTCATAAAAATTATAGTGATGGCTAAACAGAAAAAATATTCTCACAAATATCAAATTTGGATTGACGCACGAAAGAAGTTTAAGCTTTCTCATGCGCATATTCAAATGGCCCGCGAACTCGGAATGAATCCGAAAAAATTTGGAAAATTGAATAATCATAAACAAGAACCATGGAAAGCACCATTACCGGTATTTATTGAAGATATCTATTTCAAAAGATTTGGTAAAGAACGACCTGAAAATATACGATCTATTGAACAAATGGTGAAAGACAAAAAGCGTAAACAACTTGAGCGTAAGCAGAGAAAACTAAAGGCAAAAGAACAAGCCAACAAGTCGCTGGAGAGGGACCGGGAAAAGCCGGGGCTTTTTTGAAAGTCATATCTAACCGAATTCTGAGGCCTTTTACGAAAAAAAATCTTAATAACCCATTATCAGCAATACCGCGAAAGGGACTGTCATCATTTCCCCAAGTCGGGAGTGCAGCTCATCTCGCGCCCGTTAGCTTTCCAGGGTAAAACTTCATGGTTCAAAATCAATCCAATATTGTTTTGATTGGAATGCCTGGTTCGGGCAAGAGCACTGTTGGTATTATACTGGCTAAGATGATATCACGCGACTTTGTTGATACAGATGTCGTTATCCAGATATCACAAGGTCGTTCCCTTCAGGATATCGTCAATATGGAAGGGCATATGGTCTTGCGTCAAATCGAGGAAGATATTCTTTTAAACCTCAAGTGCTTTAACCATGTTATTGCTACTGGAGGCAGTGCTGTATATAGTCATTCTGCTATGAAATACTTGAAATCACAAGGTGTCATCGTTTTCCTCGATGTGGATTTGCCTATACTTAAATCAAGGATTCATAATTTTGAAACAAGGGGCCTTGCAAAGCGCCCAGACCAGACTTTCGCGGATCTGTATGAGGAACGTTGCAACCTATATAAAAAGTATGCAGATATAACGATCGATTGCGGTAATTTTAAACAAGAGGAAGTATGCGCTATTATCATTGATGAATATAGATTGGATAGCTAACAATTCTCTGGAGAGGACAGCAAGAAAATCGCGGATGAGCATTTGTCATAACCTTTTATAAAAGAGGCAATTGCAAAGAACTGTTTTTTCTTGCCGCCTCTCAGTTCCACGTTACAAAATATGGGATTAACAAAAGGATGACGTTAAATGGTTAACAGACTGATAAAATTAAACATTGCTATTATTATATTTTGTTTGGTTTTTGTAAATAATATAACTGCTAAAAAATCATCCGAATTTATAAACAAAATCTCTTTTTTAAAAGAAGGAGAAGTTTGGACTTCAAATATACAAGGAAAAGAGATAGAAAAATTAACTAACACCAATGGGAAAATTGAAAATTTCTTATTCTCTCCAACTTTACTGTATATTGCCTATTCTAAGATAATTAAATATGTTGATCAACCAGGATTATGGGAGGAAGCTGAAGCTTCTAAATGTGCGGTATCTTCGATAGTAATCAAAAATTTAAAAGATGGCTCTACCATAAAAGAAATATTTCCTTCAGAGTGGATACATATAACTAAATGGAAGACTGCTAATAAGTTACTTTATCATAAATCTTCAGGGTTTGACGTTTCTGGATTTTGTGAATATGATATCCAACAGGGTTTTATTAACCAGATAGAATACATGAAAGGTAGTATCTTAGATAATGCAGATTATCACAAAGATGGATCACTCGTAGCCTATGTAGATGACTCAGGAGTGGGGAATGAGTATACTCGAAATCTGCATTTAGTAGATACTAAACTAAACACTGATACTATAGTAATATCAAAAAGAAGTATTCTTGATCCTAAAATATCTCATGATAAAAACTATATTGCGTTTTTTGAAGTAGAATGGAACAGGGATACAAACAAAGGACTTGATAATGTATGGGTCTATTCAATTAAAAATAAATCATTAAAAAAAATATATACCGGTTCTTCAAAGCCTAAAATTGGAGGCAAAGAAGAATTAGCATGGTCTCTTGATAATCAGTATCTTGGGATGTTTCATCCAAGAGTAGCATTAATATTGAACATTCAACGGTCAGGACATACTCAGACTATATCTGGCGCAGATTTTCAGTGGATAATAAATAATAACATTATATTTTCCCAAGATGAAAATATATATATTTACTTGTTAAAGGATAACAAGAAAGAACTAATCCATAAACATGCTACCAGTCCAGTATTTTTATGGAAATGAAATTCTTATGTAGTGGCCATCAACTCAATGGAGCTAACACCGCGCCCGTTAGCTGATCAAATATCTACTGAGGAGGACGTATTCATGAATTCTTTCGATGCTCAAATTCATAAAGGTTTCAACGATCGATCTCCAGAACCGAAGGCGATAGGTATCGGAGGCAGTCCCAGAAAAGGCGGAAATTCAGATGTGCTTTTAAAACATATTCTAAAAGGAGTTAGTGAAAACCAAATCATTGCCGATAAGGTACAATTACGAGATTATCAATATCAGGCTTGTATCGGATGCGAGAGCTGCAGAAAGGATAAAATCTGTACCGGATTGAACGACGGGATGTCTCTTCTTTACCCGAAAATATTTGAAGCAAAAGGCTTGATCCTCGTATCGCCCACTCACAACTATAATGTTACGGCATGGATGAAAGCCTTTATTGATCGCCTATACTGTTTTTATAACTTTGACAGCAATCGTCCAAGAGGGTGGTCGAGTCAGTTGTCAGATCAGGGTCGCAAAGCCGTCTTGGCGGCAGTGTGCGAGCAGAAAAATAAAGACGATATGGGGTTTACGCTTGATGCTATGCGTCTTCCTCTCGAAGCATTGGGATATGAAATAATAGGAGAATTAGCTGTTTTCGGGATCTTTGACAGAGGGAAAGTACAGGAGAAAAAGGAAATATTGATCAAAGCCGCGAAACTAGGGTCAGATTTGGCGAAATCAATTTTGTAATAAACTCAGTTCATATGTCAGCACTTTATTCTTGATATAGCAGCTAACAATGGGTTGGTGTGGGACTTCGCTTCGCTTGCCCTCTTGGTTGGGCAAAATGACGACTATAAAAAGAGCAGCACAGGAAAACGAATCGTAATCAACCAAAACCACAATCGAGCATTCAGTGCAAGAGACTTTCGAGACGCCCCTAATTCCAAATAAATTCTTCATGAGAGATTCGAATTAAAACGTGGTTCCGACTCCAAAGCCAAAATGGAAGGCCGGTTGGGTCCGTATCTCCTTTGGCCAAAGTTTGATCTCAATTGCTTCCACAATGGGATAGACATAATCTAAACTATCAATAGCTCGGATCTCGCTGCCCTTGAGGATACCCGCTACTGTGAGTAACATCCCTTTTTGATAGGTTGCAGGATCAAGGAACTGCTCTGATCGGACAAGGAAACGACCCTCGGATTGATCAAGATTCGCGGGTCGACCACTCCTGCCAAGCACCAGTTGCAAGACCGTGAGTTCGGATGAGGTTGAAGATACTTTGATCTCTAATATCTTTCCACCGAGCATGACGACCTCGCTGACATAGGCGTCAGGAGTCTTTTGCAACTCTGAGAACGTACCTATGTAAGTAACCTTTGAACGCGACTGCTGGGAAATTCCTGTTGCACAACCAACCACAAGCATAACGAGAAAAATGCCTAAAATATGCATAGTTTGTTTGATTGCCACGTTCGTCCTCCTATCAAAATGGTAACCGATACGCTATAGCCGACAAATCTCATAAACACCCATAATCCTCCTACCAGTCATATGGAGGATGACGATGCCAATGCCAAAAGTAGGGATATGGATAATACCAAGGGTCATAATAAGGAGCCCGGTAAGAATACGGGTATTTAGGCCAAAGGTAGATCTCACGATTCTCGATTTTGAGATATGTATGGGAAAAACCGTCAATTTTTTCAACCACAGTGCCGACTAACGTGCCCGCAACGGTAATTTTACGATCCTTGCTGTAAATCTCCGGGTCCAAGAAGCCCATTTGTGAGATTATGAATCTCCCCTCTGAATGATCCCTTGATTTGGGCTCTTCTATGAACCCTAGTGGTGCTTGCAAGATCTTGATAATCGATTCATCAGCCAAATTCTTAGTTTCCAGGATATATCCTCCCAGAATTACGGTATCTCCTATATAGTTATCTGCTCCCTCCACAAGTGTCTTATAATTAATAGAGGGCATTGATTCCGTCCTAACTTGTTGAGAAATAACTGAACAGGACCCCGTAAAAAGTGTTATTATCATTATTAGCAATGCTGTCCTCAAGACAATCATAATATCTCTCTGAAGTTAAATGGACACTAAGAGACCTTTGAAAAACGTCCCCTTTTGCCCAATTCCGGCGTCAGGCTCAAATTTTAATCCTCGAAATACTCAATGTATTCCTGCCTGCCCCGTAGGTCCGGCAGATCGTACTGGGGTGGTTAAAATTTTCGCCTTTCTTGGCCTTGAACCCCGGTTAAATATTAAATATGGATTTAACTGGGCAGGCAAAATTGAACATTTTTCAAAGGTCTCACTAATTGGACCAATATAGAAACTTTTGTACGTGTATGCAATCTCTTTTATTATTACTTAAAACCTGCATTAACTATTCGCGAAAGAAATAAATTTAAAATAATTACGGTAAGGAAAATGGTGTTATTTTTTGTTTTTCTTGACATTCTAAAATATTACGATAGATTACATTACAGTACGACATTTTTTCAATTTACCAGGTTATTCAGATGACCGAACGATGCTTCAATATCCTTCAACCGTACAAGGGAGGTAACTATGGATAAAATTCTAAGAATCAATATGGGGAATGACGGTGGACCTCAAGCCAGTGAAGAACCGTTGGGTGATTATACTGGTTTGGGCGGCCGCGGTATGACATCGGCAATTATTGCTACAGAAGTACCGCCACTGTGTCACCCGCTTGGAAGGGACAATAAGCTGGTCATTGCCCCCGGGACGCTTAGCGGGAGCCATGCTGCTCAGTCAGGGCGAGTCTCGGTGGGGTGTAAGAGTCCGCTCACCGGCGGCATCAAGGAAGCCAATTCTGGAGGCCAGGGGGCTCAAGTCCTCGCCCGGCTGGGCTATGCAGCCATTGTACTTGAGGGAAAGCCCAAAGATGACACTCTTTACAAGGTGTTCATCAATAAGGATGGCGTAGAAATCATCCCTGATAACAGCCTGAAAATGCGGGGGAACTACGACCTGATTGATAAGATAAAAGCAGAATACGGCGAAAAGGTTGCTTGTATCTCCATCGGTCCGGCCGGCGAAATGAAAATGGCCGCTGCTACGGTAGCCTTCACAGACATGGAGCAAAGACCAACCCGGCATGCGGGCCGCGGTGGTGTTGGTGCCGTTATGGGGTCCAAAGGTGTCAAGGTCATTGTGATGGATGACAGCGAGATGCCCACAAGGTCTCCCAAAGACCCGGAAAAATTTAAAGGGGCCAATAAGGTGTTTGCCCAAGGGCTTAAAAAACATCCCATAACGGGCGAAGGCCTTCCTTCATTCGGAACCAACATATTGACCAATTTGATTAACGAAGCCGGTGGACTGCCCACTCATAATTTTAAAACCGGCCGGTTTGACGGCGCCTTCAATCTTAGCGGTGAAACTCAGTCGGAGATTATGAAGTCTCGCGGGGGCACGGTCGCAAAAGGCTGCCACAAAGGATGCGTCATTCGGTGCTCGGGCACCTACAATGATAAAGACGGCAACTATTTGACCAAACGCACGGAATATGAGACGGTCTGGGCTCACGGCGCCAACTGCGGCATTGACGATATGGATGCCGTTGCCATGCTGGATCGCCTGGATGATGATTACGGTCTCGATACCATCGAAATGGGAGCCACCATCGGTGTGGCCATGGAGGCGGGCCTTGCCAAGTTTGGCGATGCCGAAGCTGCTATTAACCTCTTGAAGGAGGTTGGCAAAGGCACTCCGCTGGGTCGTATTATCGGAAGCGGGGCTGCCGTAACCGGTAAGGTTTTTGGCGTTGAAAAGGTTCCTGTTGTAAAGGGTCAGGCCCTGCCGGCCTACGATCCACGATCGATCCAGGGAATCGGAGTGACATACGCCACCAGCACTATGGGTGCCGACCACACCGCCGGTTATGCGGTGACGGCAAACGTTCTTTCTGTTGGAGGAACAGTGGATCCCTTAAAGCCCGAGGGTCAGGTGGAGCTTTCTCGAAATCTTCAGATCGCCACAGCCGCCATCGATGCAGTTGGATATTGTCTGTTTATTGCGTTTGCAATTCTGGATCAGGAGGATACGTTCAATGCTATGGTCGACGTGTTAGGTGCATTTACCGGTCAGGATCTTACTGCTGACGACGTCGTCGCACTGGGGAAAAAGATCCTTGACTATGAAAGAGATTTCAATACCCGGGCCGGCTTCACATCAAAGCAGGACCGGCTGCCCGATTTCTTTAAAACTGAACCTCTGCCGCCCCATAACGTAACATTTGAGGTCAAAGACGAAGATCTCGATCAGGTATTTAACTGGTAAACAGACTTCTTTTGATTTTGAATCCAGGGGGAGTCCCGTCAAGGGCCTCCCCATTTTTTTCTATCTGATACGAAAAAACATAAAAATGTCATCAGATCCGAATAAAAACCATAAAACAACCCTGTGTTTGACCGTAGAAAAGGACCGGGTTCCTGCTTTTTTGCCGCTGCTCTCACAGGGTTTTACCGTAAAGACCAAGGTGGGACTTAGCATCCGGGAACTTTTGTGCAGTCAACTCGGCCTGAGTACCGATTATTTTGAACACAGGCTTCAAACCATTCTGCTGGACGGAAAAGCTGTGGATGATGTAAGAGCTGCCGTGGTCTGTCATGGCTCCACGCTGGCCCTTTCTGCTGCTATGCCGGGACTGGCCGGGGCTATTCTGCGTCGCGGCAGCGTTTATGCCTCGATGCGTCATCAGATTACTCATAAAAAAAACGCGAAGAACGAAATTGTTAAAGAAGGTACGATAGTGCTAAAGCTCTTCAATCTTGTAGCTGAGGATATCGGCCCCATGTTTCTAATGCAGGGCATATGGATCAGGGGGGAAAATCTCCAGGATTTTTTCCGTAGAGCACCGGATTATTTCTGGGCCGGATGCCGAGCTATGGAAATCGATGACACTTATAGGGAAGTGGACAAACTTGTTCATATCGACTGGAGGGATCAGCAGGTCTTTTTGAAACTCGAGGTCAAATAGATTTGCGAATTCTTGACTTTAACACATCGGTAAATGTTCAGGGGGTGTCTGGAGATCGAAAAATGATGCAAACGTATATTTCAATTAAACTATTTGCAACACTGACCAGATATACACCGGCTTCCGGGGATAAATACCCGGTTTTACCGGGAACTACAATCCTTGATCTACTTAAAGAGCTTGATATCCCGGAAAATGATGCCAAGCTCATTTTTATTAACGGCATAAAGGGGGATTTGACATCCTCATTGCATGGGGGAGAGAGAGTTGGAATTTTTCCTCCGGTGGGAGGGGGGTAATAAAACGCGTGAATATCAAAAGAATGGGCTTTAAAAATTGCCTGCGACCCTTCCTGTATGGTGAGTTGACTGGTTATGTGGCGATATCCCATTTGGTGCTTGATAGAAATTCATTGAAACTCAATATGTTGGCATAGGCCGATCCCAAAGCTGCCATAAACGAACCGTGGACCTCTTCTGCTAATATCTTTATACCCCTAAATTCAAGATTTTTTGTAGCACATGCATCATAAACAACTATGCATGAAAATCCGAGGTCAGCAGCAGCCCGAGTAGTAGCATCAATACACATATGACTCATAGCACCACAGATCACAACTTGCTCAACTCCGGCATTCTTCATTTCCTTTAGAAGCCTTGTATCTCGAAAACTGTTGGGGAAATTTTTCTGTATAATAGTTTCTTCCGGTAAAGGTTTGATGCTTTCGTGCAGTTCAGCCCCTTCAGTATTTGAGAGAAAAAAAGTTGCACCATCATGTTCCGCGATATGTTGTATGTGGAATGTCGGCCATTGGTTTCTGCGGAACAGGGATAGCAAATCTTTAGCATTTGAGCCTGCCTCATTCATCCTGACAAGTTCCATATTGCCGCCCGGAAAGTAATCGTTTTGAATATCAACAAGTATTAACCCTGTTACCATCTGTGGTTCCTTTCATTCTTTATTAAGCAACATAACGACCCGGATAACCAGCACAAAAAGCAACTGTTAAGTGGCTAATGGTAATGTTTTACACAAAAATGCGATAAAGAGTAAAATGTTCGTGCTTTTTGTGTCCGAGTTGATCCCACTGTTATACTTTTTCAATTGCCATTCTTAATGCCGCTCGTGCAAGCAGTCGAGTAGAATCCAATGTTGGCAAGGGGCAATCATCTGGATTGACTATTAACGGAATTTCCGTACATCCAAGAATAGCTGCATCACATCCACGTTCTTTAAGCTTTTGTATGACATCGTTAAAATATAGTCTGGATTTTTCAGTGAATATACTGTTTACAAGTTCATTAAATATGATCTTATCAATCTGTTCTCGATCATTTTCATCTGGTATTTCATATGAAATGTCGAATTTGTCCAAAGTCTTTGAATAGACAGGACCAACCATTAGATATTTTGTTCCCAAGATGGCAAGTTTTGAAAATCCGTTCTTTTGGGCTTCTTCAGCCACCGCTTCAGCAATATGCAGCCAAGGTATGGGCGACTTTTCAGTGACGAATTCAAATGCTTGATGGATAGTGTTGTCAGGGCAAATAGCAAAATTTGCTCCTATTTCGAAAACTTTGTTAGACGATGACAACATGAGTTCAGCAACGTCTTTCCAGTCCCCGGTACGTATATGCACCATGTATTCCCCAAGTGGATGGGTATGCATGCTTATTTCGGGGTGCATGTGTTCACCCATTTGAAGCGGTGCTTCTGCACATATAGTTCGATAACAGAGGGCTGCTCCTTCTGCACTACATGCTACGATCCCGATATGTTTTGCCACAGTAATTCTCCTTTCTCAAAAAGTATAACGAAAAACTCACCAGACGCCGAGGGCCGCTGGCCCTTGGCGTCTGGTGCATCGACAAGTTCGGCGATTTATTGTTTTGTTGCAATTGCCTTGAAAAACGTATAGCAAAACACCCCATCTGTTTCTGTTGTTCTGTACAACCCCTTAATTCCGTCATCAAAGGTTTTTTCGTCAATTAAACCAGCTTCAATAGAGGATTCACGTACGCCTTCAATCATTGCCGTGAAAGTGTTCTTTGTGAAGCCTTCCACAAACCGAGGTTTACTTGAATCAACATAAACCATTCGTGGAGATACGTGGATAGAGCTGAAACCTGCTGCGTTTAGGAGAGGATATAGCTCTCTGCCTATATTGGCATTGCCGCCATCTCTCTTTTGTAATTCGACCTGACACTGAATCGCTCTGTGTGCAGCATCATTGTCCGGATAAAAATATGTCGATCCATGATCTCCTTCAATGACAGTAGTTGTACCTCCGACTTTGAGATAATTTTTTAGGAAATTCAGCGCCTCAAGTGGACGTGCCAAATGTTCAAGAACAAAACAAACAAAGATATGGTCGAAGGATTCTAAGTCAAATGCCAAGTTGAAAATGTCACCCTGCTGGAAGTTTACATTGGTGAATCCTGCTCCCTCGATTCTTTTCTTTGCTTCCGCAACCGAACTCTCAGATATATCAATTGAAGTGATATGTGCATTAGGACTATTACGGGCCAAAGTTATGGTTTGTGCACCTACACCGCATCCAGCCTCGAGGACTTGGCTCCCTGATGGATAAGATGTATCCGAGTGTAATAATTCGACAAGAGTCGATGCTTGATCCTGCAACCGTAAATTTTCTCTCAGATCATATCCATGCACGTATTTCTTACTCATTAATCTCATCCCTTCTTTTTAGTTCTTTTTGTCTTAAACCGGGTGATTGTGCAAATTCATCATCACTCATGTTCGGATCACGTAATTCAAGAAACGTTTTACATGGAAAATCTTCACATAATCCACAATGTTCTAATTGTTTTTGATTTCGGCAGCAATCATGTAATGGACAAATTTCTATTTTCATCAAAGTGGTCCAAAATGGTTTGCCATCCACATATCCACAGCCTGTACATTCTTTCCTCAG
>Ga0209271_10000222_pt1 | contig 19775 bp, 18 predicted proteins | sample tdAd002_FD_187123 | JGI IMG/M metagenome (GOLD analysis project Ga0209271, IMG submission 187123) | Marine sediment microbial communities from the Atlantic coast under amendment with organic carbon and nitrate - tdAd00.2 (SPAdes)... | ecosystem: Environmental > Aquatic > Marine > Coastal >... | reverse complement strand
TCGACTCAAACCCGGGAGCGACGACACGGTAGCGCAACACCGAACCGCTTGTGCTTCCAAAGATTCGCGTATCGTGGCCGGCCTGTTGAAATCTCTGATTGACCTGTTCGGCAACCTCCTCGCTGCGAGTGGAAAACAGGTACACCGTATATATATAGTCAGATACCTCATCCTGCGGGGTTGTCCCGGGCGCCACTGCCTCGAAGCCATCAGTAGCAGCATCGTTTTTATCAACGCTATCGAGGGAATTAGCCGGGACGTCCTCTTCGCCAGTTGCCTCGAACTCAGCCTCGGTAAGTTCCCCGGTATCGGCATTGTTACCAGCAATATTTTCGGGAGTATCAACCGGGGCAACTTCCTCAACAACTGTCTCGACGATAAACGGTTTTTCTATTTCGAGAGTTGACAAATCATCACCGGGAAATAGTAACTTGTATGAACCGTCATCTTCGATGTGAACTTCAGTTCCGGTTTCGCTAAGGATTATCATATTTGGATCAACAGTATGGGTAACCTGCACGCTACCGGTACGCAACTTGATAGCCGACAGGCCATCGACTCGAAGCACACATATATCGCCGTGAAGGTGGATGGAGGCAAACATCATGTCGCCGATGTTGACTACAAATTTCTGTTCGCTGCTGGACAGTGCTGTGTAATTGATACAGGCCCTGCCCTCGTGGATGTACAACTCGGGATGACCGTCGGCAGCAGTCTGGTCGGCTTCCTTTTCGGTTCGAAACGAGATTTCGGAATTCGAATTAAGCTGTAACCTGGCATTTACCCAAAGCTGGATCTCGACTCGACCTGCATCGCCGGTTGCAATATTGTCCCCGATTTTCAATTTGCTGTTACGGCCGAGTTCGGTTTTGCTATGGACCTGTTGTATCCACACAGGTGATTTCAGTGCGGTAATAGTGACGGTAGAGGAGGCATTTGCGCTGGCAATGCCGATGATGCCAGTGAGCACCAGGAGATTCAGGTTTTTCTTTTGCATGCGTCTAGTGACTAATTTTAATGCAAAGATTATGCGTCATCATACTCACTTTAATTAGCAGAAGATATTCGCGAACGCCGTTATAACGGCCAGCGGGCTGTTCGAAGCATATCGTCAGCCACAGGAAAATATGCCCTTGCGGTAGTAAGCATCCATTTCCGCTGCAGGCACCATGCTGCCACCCGTAGCCCAGACGATGTGGGTTGCCGTAACCAGTTTACCCTCCAGTCCCTGTGCTCGCAGATAATCCCGTCCCGTGCTTGATTGCGTGAGCATCGCGGGCCCTGTCATACCGGCCAGTGCCGAGGGTTCGAGCGCAATTTGCTCGGTATCCCGTGTCATTGCGAGCAGCCTGAACAACATCTCGTCCTGGATCGTGAAGACGCCACTGATCATTTCCTGCATGAGTCTGCCGACAAATCCGGATGGACTCGATACCGCGAGTCCGTCGGACTCGGTGACATTATCCAGCCCGAAATCCCTGACATCGACCTGCTCATGCAATCCCGTCATTAACCCGAGCAGCATGCAGGGGGAAGCGACCGGCTCTGCAAAAAAGCAATGCACCCGGTCACCGAAAACCTGCTTGAGCCCGAAGGCAATGCCACCCGGTCCGCCACCGACGCCACAGGGCAGATAGACAAACAACGGGCTGCCCGCATCGACTTGCATATCCTGCAACTGTTGGCGCAGGCGACAGGCCGCAACCGCGTAACCGAGGAATAAATCGGTGGAGTTTTCGTCGTCGACAAAATGCATCGCGGGGTCAGCTGCCGCCTGTGCCCTGCCCTGTTTTACCGCCTCACCATAATCGGCATCGTACTCGACTACATTGACCCCCTTGCCGCGCAGTAAATCCTTTTTCCATTGACGGGCATCGGCGGACATATGCACTGTCACCCGGAAACCAAGCTGGGCCGAGATGACGCCAATACTGAGACCGAGATTACCGGTCGAGCCCACCGCCACCGAATGCCTTGCAAACAGCCGCTTGAACTCGTCACTATCGAAGCGGGCATAATCATCGTCGAGGCTGATCAAGCCATGCCCCAGGGCGAGAGATTCGGCGTATTTCAATACTTCATAGATACCTCCACGCGCCTTTATCGAGCCCGAGATCGCCAGTTGGTTGTCGCACTTGAGGAGTAACTTGCCCGGAATCTGCCAGCCAAACACCGACTCCATGGCCTGTTGCAGTCCGGGAACGGCGCGCAACGGCGATTCGATCAAACCGCCATCGGCACGGGTATCGGGAAAAACCCTCGCGATATAAGGCGCAAAACGTTCCAGTCGATGCTCGGCATCGAGGATATCGTCGAACGAGAGCTCCACTGGGGATGTGATCCGCTCGATACCGCGATAACGTGGATTAGTCCATAGCAGCGGTGATGCCGCGATAACCTGGTCGATTTGAGGAAGTTGCTGGCGCCATTGCGCCAGGGTCTTGCCATGGATCAGCACCGGCATCAACCGCGTCCGATATAAGGCATCCTGGTCGCCATGATAGTCATGAATTGCACGTTGGTATCGAGTGGCAGTGACGCCATTTGTAACACCGCCTGCGCAACATGCGCGACATCCATGACCGGCTCCACGGCTCTTTCCCCGTTTGCCTGCGGTACCCCCTTCGGCATGGCCTCGGTCATCGGCGTCGCGGCGTTGCCGATATCGATCTGGCCGCAGGCGATATTATGGTTACGGCAATCGAGCGAGATCGATTTGGTCAGACCGGTAATGGCGTGCTTGGTCGAGGTATAAGGTGCCGAAAACGGTCGTGGCGCATGCGCGGATATCGAACCATTGTTAATAATGCGCCCGCCCCCGGGGGTTTGCGCTTTCATCATACGGATCGCCTGCTGCGCACACAGGAACGGCCCGGTCAGGTTGACGTCGACCGTGGCCTGCCACTGTTCGTAGGACAGCTCTTCCAGCGGTATGCCCGGCGTATAGCTGCCGGCGTTATTGAATAGCAGATCGAGCCGGCCGAAGGTCTGCGCGGCCTGGGCGAACAGTTCCCTGACCGGTTCGGGTTTACCGACGTCGGTGGGGACGCACAGGACGCGCGCCGAATCCGCCACGGAGAGCGCCACGGTTTGCTGCAATGGTTCGAGCCGTCGGCCAGCCAGTACAACGGCATAACCGTCATTCAGCAGAGCGTGGCAAACCGCCCTGCCGATGCCGCTGCCGGCCCCGGTTACGAGTGCGACCTTTAGCTTGTCTGCCATTTTTTACTCCTTCAATATTCGACTTCAACGTTTAACCCGGGGTCATCGTGCATCGCCCAGTAGCCGTCGTTCAGTCTTGCGGTCAAGGAACCGGGCTTGCCGTCGCCAAGCGGCGCATTCGAGATGCGGGTGACCGGCATGACACCGCCCGCGGTACTGGTAATGAACATTTCATCAGCCGCCCTTGCCGTGGCCGCAGGCAACGATTCCTGCTTCACCTGCAAATTTTCCCTGCCCAGCAGCTCCAGTATGCTAGCCCGTGTCACGCCTTCGAGCACGCCACGTGCCGGAGTGATTACGGTATCGCCCGAACGCACAAATACATTGAAGCCGGGGCCCTCCACAAGATTACCTGCCGCGTCAACCAGCACCGCGGTATCGGCATCTTGATCGTAGGCTTCGAACAGGGCCATGACCATATCGAGCCAATGGTAGTTCTTGATTTTTGGGTCGACAGATTCCGGTGGAATACGCTGCTGCCGACTGATCAGCAAATTAAGCCCCTGTGCGCGCAGCGCGTCGTCGGCGATCCAGACAAACGGAATCGCGAATGCCAGAAAGCGGTTTTCGCAGCTACGTGGATCGCGTGAACCGGGAGCGGGTATACCGCGGGTGCAGACAACCTCGACATAGGCGTCACGCAGTCCGCTGCGTTTGGCCAGCTCGAACATGATCGAACGAACCTGTTCTCGACTGTAAGGGATCGACATGTGCAATTTCTTCATGCTGGCATGGAAACGATCCAGGTATTCATCGACCCGGAAAAACCTGCCGCGCCAGACATGGGCGACGTCATAGGTCGCATCGGAGTGCAGAAAACCCCAGTCCAGCAGTGGAATCTTCGCATCGGCAATCGCGACATACTCACCGTCGATATAGGCGATACCCTCTGCAAAATCGGTCATCACAAATCTCAGTTGAACTCGGGTTTACGTTTGTCGACGAAGGCCTGGATTCCTTCGCGTCCATCCGGCGAAGCCGCGCACTGCGACACCAGCTGACCTTCGAGCTCCATCTGGGTTTCAAGATCATTGCCGGAACTGGCCAGCAACAGTTTCTTCACGTATGCGGTCGACAGGCGCGCGCCAGCGGCGAGATCAGTGGCGACCCGCTGCGCCTGTAACTGTAACTCGTCATCGGCCACCACGCGCGTGACCAGACCCATAGCGCAGGCTTCCGCGGCGCTCAGGGTGCGGTTAGTCAGCATCAATTCCTGCGCCCTGCGCAAACCCACCAGGCGCGGCAGGAAGTAACTCGAACTCCCGTCCGGGCACAATCCTGCCCTGGTATAAGCCATCGTGAAACTGGCGGACTCTGCCGCGAGGACAATATCGCCGGCCAGTGCGAGGCTGAACCCGGCACCCGCGGCGACGCCATTGACAGCGACGATCAACGCGGCCTGCATGCGGGAAAAAGTCGAAATCGCACTGTGCAGATCGTCCGCCAGTGATTTCACCGCGTCGCCGATCGCGTCCCCATGGGACAGCATTTCCTTGATATCTCCCCCGGCACAGAAAAAACGGCCGCTGGCGCTCAACACCACGGCCTTGAGCTCCGCATCATTGCTGCATAATTGCGCCGCCTGACTTAATTCGCTGGCCATGAGCGCATCTAGACCGTTGGCCGCATCGGGTCGATCGAATGCTAGCATCGCAATTGCGCCCTGCTTGTCGAACTTGATGTGTTTGAATTGATGCATTGGTGACTTGATCGGGTTGGGTTAAACGCAGTATAACGATTCCGACAAACATGCAGAACCTATTATCACAGCAAAACCGTAACAGGAGACAATCGTGAGCGCTTACCTGGTTGTAGACACATTGATCGAAAATTCGGACGAGTACGAGCAATACAAGCGACAGGCGAAGCCCATCGCCGAGAAATACGGGGGTGTTTATCGTGTACGGGGCGGCGCTATGGATGTGCTGGAAACCGATCTATGGTCGCCAACACGCATGGTAATTGTCGAATTTCCGGACATGAACGCCGCACGGGCGTTTGTTAATTCAGACGAGTATGCGCCGCTTAAATCCCTTCGGCGCAACAACGCCAGGTGCACCCTGGCGATTCTGGACGGGGTTTAACCAGGCTCCAGACTCACCAGGTCAGGCCCTCTTGGCGTGGAGATTCGCAATCGCCAGATCAAAAGCGTCCACGGCTTCGGATTCGCGATCACTCAAGCTTGCATCAACACCGCTGACTTGGTTGTGCTCCGACTTGTTCCACAGGATTTCGGAAGCGCTGTTGAAAGCATCGACGAACTCCACGTAGGTGTTGGTCGGAGACATCAGGGTATTCATGAAGCTCATGACAATCGATAACACGATACCGAGTATCGAAGTGCTGAGTGCAAACGAAATCTTGATCAGGAACACGTCGATGACGAGCTTGCTGGCCTGGGCATCGGTGATATCCATCCCGGTTAGTTCCGGCAACGCCCTCATGATACCGAGGAAGGTACCGAATATACCGCCGACGATGAAAATACTGGGCATGATGTTGAGTACGTCATTGGTTCGACTTAACGAAAACACGCCTAGCACCCGGTTAAACACCGGGTTTGCACCAAATACGCTATTCGAAATCTCGTGGAAATCGGGCTGATGCCCCGATTCCTTGCGCAGGTACCTGATGTTCTGTAAAAAATCATCAATCAGCCGAATAATGCCATCCTGGATTAAAAACACCCGGTCACCGACGCTCATGATATGGTCTTCATTGCGGCGTTTGTAACGGGCGCGTAACTCGAAATTTTCAAAATAAGTGCGCGTCAATGACCTTTTGACATGATTATAAAAAGAACCCCTGGGTTCGGGATTGGCCATGATGTCCTGGTGCACGCGCTTGCAGAATTCCTTGACGAAACGTTTCTGACGATGAACGGTGACGGTGATCAGCAGGCGCATGATTACCGCGAGCACAAAACCCAACAGCAACAGGGGCATCAGGTAATCGGTCGCATACTGCACCACAAGATTGATCAAATCGACGATAGCTGCATTCATTACGAGTTCTCTTTTTCGGTTAGTCCAAACTTGATAATTACGCGTTGTGATTCGTAGCAATTGTATTGCGCACAAAATTCCTCACGCGTCAGGTTACCCGTGTCTTCGGGATTGACCTCTTCGGTGAAAAAGCTTCTGCCGGTAACCTTGATTAACGGCAGCATGCTGTCCTGGTACTTGAACTTGATCTTGCGGGTATCGAAAGCATATTCGAAAATCGACTTGGCGCGCTGGTAACTTAAATCGAGGTTGTAATTGACCGCTCTTCGGTTCGCAGCCGAAAGTTCGGTCGGATCTACCGGTTTACCACCGAAGGTCGGCGATGCGAAGCCGATTATTTCGACAGAGGAAATATTGGCGTTGGCCGATGCGCTATCGAACAGGCTATTGGCATAAACCGGGATTGCTTCACGAATGGTCTGCCTCATACCGGGCTTGAGTCGGTGACTATCGGTCTCAAAGTAATCCTCGCCGAAATCCAGAATCACGTCACCAGTACCGCTATCGACCTCGGCGCGAATTCCGGCTTTTTCAAAATTATCCTTGATGCGTTGCGCGACATCCAGTCGATCTTTTGCCAGTTCCAGCGCTTTTTGCAATTCGCCCGAAGTAGCTGCCAGGTTGGCTTCAGCCGCGTCGAGTTTTTTACCCGTATCCTGCAACTCCTCCCGTGCGCCACCGAGCTCCGCTTGCGCCTTTTCCAATTCCCCACTGGTTGCTGCCAGGTCCGCTTTGGTTCCACCGAGTTCATCCTGCGCCTTTTGCAATTCACCACTGGTTGCCGCCAGGTCTGCCTCGGCTTTGCCAAGCTTCTCACCCGTGTCCTCCAACTCCGCCTGTGCGCCACCGAGATCCGCTAGCGCCTGTTGCAACTCGCCGGTAGCCGCAGCGAGCTCAGCTTCGGCCTCGCCGAGTTGTTTACCAGTATTCTGCAACTCTGCCATTACATTGCCAAGATCGTCCTGCACCTGCTGTAACTCTCCAGTTGTCGCAGCCAGGCCAGCTTCGGCCGCGGCGAGTTGTTTACCCGTATCCTCCAACTCCGCCTTCGCACCACCGAGATCCGCCTGCAACCCGGCAACTTCTTCCTGATTCGCATAATATGCGTCCTGCAGTCCCTGGTTCTTCTTTGCGAGCTCATCGAGTTGCCCCTGATGCGCTTCCGCAAGACTCTCTACCTCCGCCTTACCCGCCTTGATATCTTTTGCGAGAGATTCGACTTCATTTAATTTGTTATCATATTCGCCCTGCAGATTCTCGTACTTGTCTTCAAGGCCCGCCACTTCAGCTGCGGTCGCATTTTTCAGCGCCGCCTTCTCGGCTTCCTGCTGGCCCAGTTGCTCTTCCAACGCCGCCAGTTCGGTCTGGCTTTCACCCTGCTTTTGTGCCAGTTCCTGAATTTTACCCTCGAGATTTTTGGTCTGTGCACCCAAAGAGGCTTCCAACGCTTTCTTTTCTGCAGCCTCTTTAGCCAGGGATTGGGCCAACGCGGCGAGTTGGGCCTGACTTTGATTATGCTCAGCCGACAGTTCGGAAATCTTGCCTTCCAGAATCTCGGTCTGCGTGATCAGGGTCGCCTCCAATGCCTGCTTCTCGGAAGCGCGCTGTTGCAACTCTTGCTGCAGGCTCGCAAGCTTGTCCTGATTCTTGCCATATTTGTTGGCAAGACCTTGCAACTGGTTTTGCAGGCCCTGGGCCTTTTGCTGATAGTTTTTTTCCAGTGCTGCCTTGGCCTCGAGTTCCTGTTCGATCTGACCTTCCAGCATCTCGGTTTGTGCAACCATGCTGGCTTCCAGTTCCTGTTTCTCGGCGGCACGCTGCTGCAATTCCTGCTCGAGGTTCGCCAGCCTGGTTTGATTTTCTCCGTACTCACTGTTGAGCTTCTGCAACTGGTCCTGCAAGTTCCTGGTTTGCTGCGAATGTTGTTTTTCGAGCGCCGCCTTTTCCAGGGTTTCCTTTTCTATCTGACCTTCGAGCGAAGCCAGGTTACTGAGGCTCTGGTCATGCTCGGATTTCAACGATTGAAACTTTTGCGCGAGTTGCTGGGTTTGTTGCTGGTGCAGCTGCTCCAGTTTTTCCTTCGCTTCCGCTTCGGCTTTAAGCGTTTCCCCCAGGGTCGCGACCTGGCTTTGCCCCTCTTCATGCTGCGCCTTCAACTCTTCGTATATATCGGCGAGCTTTTGCGCCTCCTGCGCATGTGCTTTTTGCAGGGACTCACGTTCCTGCACTTCGGTACGAATAAACTGTTCCAGTGAAGCCAGTCGGGTTTGATCGTCTTCAAACCTGGATTTCAGCGTTTCGATTTTCTGTTCCTGTTGTTTAGACTCGGCGACGTTTTGTTGTTGCAGTTGGGCCAGCTTTTTTTCTTCCTGTTGTAACTGCTGCTGCAAGGATTCGAGGTTCTCGCTACTCTCGGTAACCTGTCCCTGCAGTTCCTGGTTTTGCTGCTTCTGCGACGACATTTCCTCGACGGCTTCGGCTCGGGCAACCGTATTGGCATTCATCATAGCCACTACCAATTGCTGGTATTGGTTCAACGAAGATTCTCGCTCCGCCTGATCTTTAGCTTCAGCGGAAAGGCGCTTCTTTTTCGCCGAGGCTTCATCTTCGAGCAATGCGATCTGTTCAATGATTTCTGTGTATATTCTTTTCTCTTGCGCATTGCTTTGCTCCGTCAGGTATTCGTCCTTGACGGTTTCGTAGATTTCGAGCTGTTGTTTGACTTCTTTTATTTCGGCATGTGAGGAAACCGAGATCATGCCGGTGCGCAGACTCGACACCATGTACATGATCAAAAAGATGAAAGCGAGCACCATGAAGAGATCGCTATAGGAAGCCCACTGGGTTTCACTGGCGTGTTGTTGCGCGCGAATTTCTTTATAGTCGAAGCTCACTACATGTCCCTGGTACTGTCACAGTAAGTCTGGAGCAAAAAAGTTTACGGTAACTGGCAGTGCTGTCAATTGAACTGTGTAATAGTTTTATAGCAAAGTTTGACAATATGCATGCACAAAAAGTGCCATTGGAGACGCGATAGGCAAAATTAAGCTGAAATCTAGTACAACCATAAGGCTAGTTGAGCCGGTTATTGCCAGTCATTAGCAGTTGCCGAATTTCTGCAGTATGCAGGTGTTCAAGCTGGCGATGGGTTGATGCATCGAGCCTGGCGAAGGCGGTTTGCAGGATTTGCAATGCATCGCCATGGGAAACCAGCAATATGGTCGCCGCGGAATACTGATTCTCATAGTCAGCTATCACTGCAGTCACGCGGGCCATTACCTGGTTGGCGCTTTCGACACCCCTGACCCGGCTATCAGGATTCACTTCATCCTGTTGCCAGACTTGATCGTAGCTGTCGTCGGAAGCCAGTTCCAGCTCTCCGAAATGACGTTCACGCAGGCGAGGCTCCTCGCATATAGAGACACCGCAGGCAAACAGTTCAAAGGCGATGTCAGCCGAATCCCTGGCGCGCTTGAAATCAGAAGTAACCACCACTGTATTTGCATCGAGCTGGTTATTTTGCCGCAGACTCGCGCGCACCTGTTTGCGTCCCAGCTCGCTCAAACCATAGTTATCGCGACCATTTTCAGGATGGCTGACGATAATCCCCTGCTGGTTGGCGAGGCTATGGCCATGCCGCATCGCAAAATAGCGATTGTTGAGTCGTTCGATGCTGAACAGGTGGTTCACAGGTTGATTTCTCCAGTCGGTAACCCGGGTTCGAGGAAGGACTTATCGCAGCAATCCCGGCTTGCGACAAACCCACAACAGTTGCATACCCACAATCGAATCATGATAATGAGTCTGCTTCGGCGAAAAGCCCCAATATTTCTAACTAATAACAATTCCGCCGATTAACCCATAGTGAGGATAATTATAATGACTAGTTCCACTTCGATATACAGCAAGCTGATAGGACTGTTTTTCATCTTGTGCTTCTCCGGCAGCACACTGGCTGCAGATTGCTTCCGCGGTACCCTCGACAAGCAATACTGCGACCGTGATCATGACCTGGTCGCCGATCTGCCGCTCGACCCGGCCGAATGGATTGATCCCGATACCATCATATTCTCCTACACACCGGTCGAAGATCCAGCGATTTACGCCAAGGTCTGGGATGGCTTCGTCAAGCACATGGCGGAAGTCACCGGCAAGAAGGTTGTTTTCTTCCCGGTACAATCCTACGCGGCGCAGTACGAAGCGATGCGTTCCGGCCGATTGCATATCGCCGGGGTCAATACGGGTGGTAACCCGGTTGCGGTATCCTGTGCCGGCCTGGTGCCGTTTGCGATGATGGCGTCAAAAGACGGTTCCTACGGTTACGAAATGGAAATTATCGTTCCTGCGGGCAGCGATATAAAGTCACCCGCCGACATCAAGGGACGCACGCTGGCATTTACTTCACCAACCTCAAACTCCGGTAACAAGGCGCCTTCGGCGTTGCTCAAGTCGGAATTCGGGCTGGTCAAGGAGGTCGATTACAAGACAACGTTTTCCGGTAAACACGACAATTCCGTACTCGGAATCGCCAACAACGACTATGAAGTTGCCGCGATAGCAAACTCGGTCATGAACCGCATGATTGATCGTGAGGTGGTAAAATCAGAACAGATTGTATCAATTTATAAATCGGCCACCTTTCCTACCACGGGCTACGGTCATGCGCACAACCTGCATCCCGAAGTCGCAGCCAGGGTCAAACAGGCCTTCTTCACTTTTAACTGGGAAGGATCTGATTTGCAGAAAGAGTTTAAAAAGGAAGGTAGTTTTGTTGCAATCAACCACAAGTCTGACTGGGACGTGATCCGTAAAATCGACACCGCCAACGGTGTCAGTTACGGCTGCAAGTAGTATTTGTTATCGATATGGTCCGAGCCACGAAATTTTTTCGTGGCTCGGTTTATGTCCCCGCTCGCAGAATTTTATCCGGCCGCAAAGTGATCATTCATCGGAATAGTTAAATGCTTCGACTCGAAAACCTGGAAAAACAGTATCAAACGGGAGATCTCGCGCTGAAGAGCATTAACATCGAAATTCCCAGGGGCCAGGTGATGGCCCTGATCGGTCCCTCGGGTGCCGGCAAGAGCACCCTGATCCGTTGCGTGAATCGCCTCGTAGAGCCCACCTCCGGCAAGGTTTACCTCGGTGATCTCGAACTGACCCATCTCGGGTCTTCCGAGTTGCGGCGCGCGCGCAGGCGCATGGGCATGATCTTTCAGGAATATGCGCTGGTGGAACGCTTAAGCGTGATGGAAAACGTTTTATCCGGGCGCCTTGGCTACGTCGGCTTCTGGCGCAGCTTTTTGCGTAAGTTTCCGCAATCGGACATCGATGAAGCCTTCGGTTTACTGGAACGGGTCGGACTCGATCATATGGCCAATAAGCGCGCCGATGAACTGTCCGGCGGGCAACGCCAACGCGTGGGTATCTGCCGCGCGTTAATCCAGAATCCCGATTTACTGCTGGTCGACGAACCGACCGCAAGCCTCGATCCGAAAACCTCGCGTCAGATCATGCGCCTGATCTGTGAGCTGTGCGATGAAAGACAACTGGCCGCAATCATTAACATACACGACGTGTTTCTGGCACAGATGTTTGCGCGCCGGGTGGTCGGCCTGCAACTCGGCACGATTGTCTACGATGGACCGCCCGAAGATCTGACACCCGAAGTGCTGACCGATATCTATGGCGAAGAGGACTGGGAAGCAACTATCGAACCGGTCAAGGACGAAGACGAGATTGTTCCTGATATTGTGGCGGATTCAAACGTCAGCACATTGAAGCCCGTCTCTTGAGTCAACCCGCCATCAGTCGTCGCTGGCAACGCCCGCCGTTCATCACCAATCCGACGCTGCGCTGGGGATTATGGGTCGGCGTTGCAATCTACCTCGCACTCGCACTCGGCACCATGGAAATTGACTGGACCCGGGTCACCGAAGGCGCCGGCCGCGGCAAGCGATTTATCATGGCATTTTTTCCGCCTGATTTTCTATCACGCTGGGATTCGATCGAGGAAGGCATTCTCGAAAGCATGTGGATGACGATTACTTCGACGGTCATCGGCATCCTGCTATCCATTCCGGTCGGCCTGGGTGCAGCCAGAAACCTATCCTACCGTCCGGTCTACCTGTTTTGTCGCGGTATTCTTGCAGTGTCGCGAACTTTTCCGGAAATCATTCTGGCGATCTTTTTCGTCAAGCTGTTCGGCTTCGGCCCCTTTGCTGGATTTCTCGCACTCAGCGTCGGCACCATCGGTTTTTACGGCAAGCTGCTGGCAGAGGATATCGAGGACATGGATCCAGTGCAGGCGGAGGCGATTAAATCGGTCGGTGCGAGCTGGCTGCAATGGTTGAATTACGCGGTGCAGCCGCAGGTCATGCCGCGCATGATCGGATTGGGCATTTACCGGCTGGATATTAATTTTCGTGAATCGGCGGTGGTTGGAATCGTCGGCGGTGGCGGCATCGGCGCCACCCTGCTGACATCGTTTGACCGCTACGAATTTGATTCCGCGGCCGCCATACTGCTGGTCATTATCGGCATAGTGATGGTGATGGAATACAGCTCCGGCTACATTCGCCGATGGGTCCAGTAATGCCAACCATACAAAAGGCCGACACAAAAATCTGGCAACGCCGCACCCCACCGCAGCAATTCGCGGTGTGGTTTGGCTGGTTTACCGGCGTGGCCATTTTTGTCTATTGCTGGCAACTGATATCGGAAAAAACCATCTGGTTCTTCGTCACCGACGCACCCAAACAGGCCGTCGACATGGCCGAACGCATGGTGCCACCGAAATGGTCATACATGGATACTCTATGGGCCCCGGTCTGGGATACGATCAACATCGCCACGCTGGGCACGATGATCGCGATTGTCATCGCAGTACCGGTTGCGTTCTGCGCGGCACGCAATACGACTCCCAGTGTTCATTTCGTGCGCCCGGTCGCGCTGTTCATCATCGTGTCTTCGCGTTCGATCAATTCGCTGATCTGGGCATTGATGCTGGTTACGCTGATCGGCCCCGGCGTGCTCGCCGGGGTAATCGCCATCGGGCTGCGCTCGATCGGTTTCTGCGCCAAACTGCTGTACGAGGCGATCGAGGAAATCGACCATAGCCAGGTGGAAGCGATTATTGCCACCGGCGCGGCCAACAGCCAGCAATTGAGCTTTGGCATAGTACCGCAAATAATGCCCGCTTTTGCCGGAATTTCAGTGTTTCGCTGGGACATCAATATCCGCGAATCGACCGTGCTCGGGCTGGTCGGGGCCGGTGGTATCGGCCTGCAACTCGATGCATCGATTTCAACCCTGGCCTGGACCCAGGTTTCGCTGATATTGCTGGTTGTTCTCGCCACCGTCATCGTCAGCGAATGGGTTTCCGCTAAAATTCGTCACGCCATTATCTAGGCGGCGCAAGTTGTTGCTCGTATTGCTCGATAAACCCCGGCGACAGCTTGCGTAATCGATCCATATCGACCCGTCCGGACCGCATCAGGTAAGCGAACGCGAAGTCCATCGGCAGCAACCAGCGCGTTGTTGCAGGAGTCGCAGCAGTCGCAGGCGTCCGATAGCGGAAACTAACAGTTTAGATCTCACCCGTCAGATGCCGAGGTAACGGGCTTTCAGTTCCGTATTCCCGCTCAGCCCATCCGAATCTCCCTGCCACACCACCTGCCCCTTTTCGACGATGAAATGCCGGTCTGCGATATGCGCGAATTCATCGATATTCTTGTCGATCAACAATATGCTGAGACCGGACTGTTTGAGCTGTTCGAGCCGGCGCCAGATTTCCTGCCGGATCAGCGGCGCCAGACCCTCGGTCGCCTCATCGAGGATCAACAGGCGTGGATTGAGCATCAGCGCGCGCCCGATCGCGAGCATTTGCTGCTCGCCGCCGGAAAGCTGGTTGCCCTGGTTAGCGAGCCGTGCACGCAGGCTCGGGAAGAACTCGAGCACCTTGTCGAGGGTCCACGGATCGTCGCTGCCGCTGTAATTGGCAGCGGTCGCCACCAGGTTTTCACGTACGCTGAGATTAGGGAAAATCTGCCGCCCCTCGGGCACCAGGCCGATCCCGAGCTGCGCGACCTCGTAGGCCGGCTTGCCGCGGATGGTGACGCCATCAAACCGAATTTCACCGTTGCGACTTGCGAGGGTACCGATAATCGAACCGACCGTGGTGGTCTTGCCCATGCCGTTACGCCCGATCAGCGTCGTGACCTGTCCTTCCTCGCAGCGCAGGCTCATCCCGAACAGCGCCTGGATGGTGCCGTAAAAAGTCTCTACGTTCTCAAGCTCAAGCATGACCGTCACCGAGGTAAGCCTTTTGCACTTCGAGGTTGTTGCGGATATTGGCAACGCTGTCAGTGGCGATGATATGACCGTTTACCAGCACCGATAACTGGTCCGCCATGCTGAATACCGCATCCATGTCATGCTCCACCAGGAGGATCGTCATCTCGCCCTTGAGGCGGTTCAGGATATCAACCATTAGTGCGCCCTCTTCCTTGCCCATGCCCGCCATCGGTTCATCGAGCAGCAACATGCGGGGCCGCATTGCCAGCGCCATCGCGACTTCGAGCTGACGCTGTTCGCCGTGTGAAACATTCGCGGCGACTTGCCGGGCACGGCTTTCGAGGCCGACTTCGGCCAGACTGGACATGGCAGCGGCTGCCATGTCGCGGTCTTTGCTGACCGGCGACCAGAAGCGAAACGAGTGACCGCTACTACCCTGGACCGCTAGCATGACATTTTCCAGCAAGGTCATCGGCATCACGACACTGGTGATCTGGAACGACCGGGCCAGTCCGCGGCGCGCGCGGCTGGCAGTATTTTCATTGACAATACTGTGGCCGCCGAACTGGATATCCCCGCTATCGGGCTTCAGCTGACCGGACAGCTGCGAAATCAGGGTGGTCTTGCCGGCACCATTGGGACCGATGATGGCGTGGACCTTACCTTGCTCAACGGCCAGATTGACATTGTCGGTCGCGACGATACCGCCAAAATGCTTGTTCAGGCCGATGATTTCCAGCAAGGTATCAGCCATGGTCCGCAGCCTTGCGATCCAGCCGGCTCAACCAGCCGTGGATGCCGCCCTTGCCGAACAATACCAGCGCCACCAGCAAAATGCCGAAAATCAGGTGCCAGTAAACCGTGATCGCAGACAGAAATTCTTCCAGCAATACGAACACGAGGGTGCCTACCAGGGGGCCGAACAGGGTTGCGACACCGCCGATAATCACCATAAAGATCAATTCCCCGGAGCGCGCCCAGCCCATCATGTCCGGGCTGATGAAACCGGTGAAATTGCCGAACAACATCCCGGCAAGGCTGCAAATCATCGCCGAGATCACGTAACAGGCCAGGCGGTAGCGATAGGTATTGAAGCCCAGCGCCTGCATGCGCTGCTCGTTAAACTTCGCACCGACGATGACTCGACCGAAACGCGCGTGTACCAGCCGATGGGTGAAAAAAAGCGCCAGCAGCAGCACGGCAAAGATCCAGTAATACAGGCTAGTGCTGCTGTCCATGCTCAACCATGCGGGGAACTCGCTGCGCGAGTAAATCACCAGCCCGTCGTCCGCGCCGTACTCCTCCAGGCTGAGAAAGGTGAAATACACCATCTGGCTGAAGGCCATCGTAATCATGATGAAATAAACACCTTTCGTGCGCAGGCTGATGGCGCCGGTGACCAGTGCGAAGCTCGCGCTGACCGATAACGCCAGTGCCATGTGCAACCAGCCATTGTAGTAGTCGTAGTAAGAAGGTATGCCCACACAATAGGCGCCGATGCCGATATAGGCCGCGTGACCGAGACTGACCATACCCCCGAAACCGAGAATCAGGTTGAGGCTGACAGCCGCAATCCCGAGGATTAATGCCCGGCTCAACAGGTCGAGATAAAAGGGCTGATCGATCCACTCGAGTATGAAGGGTGCAGCCGCCAGCACCAGCAATAGTGCCGCATAACTTCGACCCGATACGCTAGCTGGCAGCCAGTTCACAATTTCATGCCAGCCGGTGGAAACAGCCCCTGCGGGCGAAACGCGAGTACGCCGGCCATCAGGATATAGACCAGCATCGCCGACAATGCGGGCGCCGCGGTTTCTGCATAGTTATCTGGCATCGCGAGTTGCAACAGTAAATCCAGGTAGGAACGGCTCATGGTATCAATCATGCCGATGATCAGGGCCGCGTAAAACGCACCTTTTACCGACCCGATACCCCCGACTATGACGACCACGAAAGCAATAATAATAATATCGTTACCCATGCCGATGCTGGCCTCGGTAATCGGCGCAATCAGCATGCCGGCGAGTCCCGCCATCGCCGCACCGAGAGCGAAGACGATCAGAAACAGGCGGTTGATGTTGATGCCGAGCGCTTCCACCATGCCACGGTTGGACGCGCCGGCGCGGATCAGCATACCGAGCCGGGTTTTGCTGACCAGGAAATACAGGATTGCCGCTACCAGCAATCCCGCAAAAATAATCAGCAAGCGGTAAGTCGGCAATACCAGCTCGCCAAGCGTGAGTCGACCGTTGAGAATATCGGGTAACGGAATCGCCATACCGGAAGCTCCCCACAGCAAATGCACCAGCGTATCGAAAATCAGGATCAGACCGAAAGTCACGAGCACATGATCGAGATGGTCCTCGCGATATAGCTTGCGCGCAATGAACCACTCCACCAGCGCGCCGACGATGAACACACCAACCAGGCCAATCACAACGCCCAGCAGGAACGATCCGGTATAGGCAACGATGCTGCCGCAGAAATAGGCGCCGATCATGTAAAAGGAGCCGTGCGACAGGTTGATAAAGTCCATGATGCCGAAAATCAGGGTCAATCCGGAAGCCAGCAGGAACAACAGTAGCCCGAGCTGCAGCCCGTTCATCAACTGGGTGATGAGCAGATTCCAGTCCATATCAGATTACCCTGGTGTGAAAGCCGGGGACGTGCCTGGCTTCTTGATACCAGGAAACCAGGCACATCCCGAACGAGTCCTACATCTTGCAATCTTTGGCGTGCGGATCCTGATGGTTCTCGTACACAGTCCGGATGATTTTGGTAGTCCAGCGACCTTCCGCGTCTGCCACCACTTCGCGCAGATAAAAATTCTGAATCGGCATGTGGTTGCTGCCATAGGTATAGCGGCCACGCACCGAGTCAAAATTTGCTGCCATGAGCGCCTTGCGAATCGCATCCTTGTCCTTCAGGTTGCCAGCGGTGGCTTCCACCGCACTCTTGATCAACATGATCGCGTCATAGGATTGCGCACCGTAGAAAGACGGATACTTACCATGCCGTTTAAGGTAATCAGCAACGAAACGCTCATTGGCCTGATTTTTCATGTCTGGCGACCACTCCTGGGTCATCTTCGATCCCAGAACGCCACTCAATCCAGCTTTCTGTAACTTGGGTAATGCAATTGAATCGACCGTAAAGACGGTATATAACGGCATCTTGTCCTGCAGGCCAGCCTGCTGGTATTGCTTTATAAAAGCGCCCCCGGCCTTGCCCGGATAGAAGACATACAGGGCCTCGGCTCCCGAAGCCCTGGCCTTGGCCAACTCGGCGGAAAAGTCGAGTTGCGCGTCCGCGCCCCACTTGGTCAGATCCTTACCCTTGACCTGACCCTTGAAGGTACTTTCCACGCCGTTGGCCATATCCTTGCCCGCGGCATAGTTCGGCGCCATGATATAAATCGACTTGACGCCCACCTGGTTCAGGTACTCACCCATCGCCATCGGGGTCTGGTCGTTCTGCCACGAGGTCGAGAAAAAGTTTTTGTCGCAACGCTTGCCGGCAATCTGCGAAGGCCCGGCGTTGGCGCTGATCAGGAACTTGTCCGCGTCCAGCACCGACTTGGCCGACGCCAGCAACACGTGCGACCAGATATAACCGGCGACGAAGTCGACATCGTCCTGCTTGACCAGCTTGTCGGTCTTTTGCTTGCCGATATCGGGTTTGAAACCATCGTCTTCCATGATCAATTCAACATCGAGCTTACCCATCTTGTAGCCGATGTGTTCCAGCGCGAGCTCGACTGAATTTTTCATGTCCTCGCCGATAACCCCGGCGGGCGTGGTTAATGTGGTGACGAAACCGATTTTCACGCTGGCAGCCTGAGCCATCCCCGTCATGATAATCGCACTCGCAATTATGGCTGTACGAATTAACTTAACTAACATCATGCTCTCCTCTGGAGTTTATTTAATCATCGATGGCATGCGCCATCCGTTTCTATACCGGGCAGTAAAATGCCCGGGTTTGTCAAAACCAGTCCGTTTAAACGAGTTTTATTATTCTTATCGCACCCGAACGACAGATGAACACCCTTCCCTGTCGGCTCAATTGTTACGCTTCCTGGTGTCGATTTAGGGCGAATTATATTGCCTATTCCGCTGCGGACGCTACTGCAATAAATTTCGTTACCTTGCTCGAGTCACCGATAAAACGCGTTACCCTGTGAATCAATTCGTCGGCCTGGTCACGATGCGGCGAATGACCGCAACCGGCAAGCTCAACGACTTTGGCATCTGCAACCCGCCGCGCAATACCATGAATCTGCTCAAGCGTACCATATTCATGGTCAAGTCCCTGCACCGCAAGCACAGGACAGCGGATATTCTCGATTTCCGCTTCAATCGACCATTCCCGAAACGGCGCATGCAACCAGATATCGTTCCAGCCCCAGAACGCTAAATCCGGATCCGCGTGGATACCGACCGCGAGCAGGTCGCCAGTCTGATGGGGCGCGTCGTCGAAGTGGGCAAGCTCGCCAGCTGGATTGCGCCCCCAGCCATTGGCATCAATCGTCAAGCGGTCAATTTCGAGTACATTCGCTTTAACTAGTTGCAGTCAGGATCGACATTTTCACTGCATCCGGTTTAACATCGTGCCGGACGCGAAAGGCCCCGTTATCCTGGATAAGCCCCGGCAACGACCGGCAGTAAAACGTGGCCTGCACCTGGAGACCTGCTAATGAACGACCTGAAAACTCTCGAAATCAGCCCGCGCGGCAATGGCGTGGCGCAAATCACGATGTCGCGACCCGATGTTTTCAACGCCTTCGACGAAGCGATGATTGCTGAACTGGACGCCGCCTTCGACCAGCTGATTAATGACGCCGGCGTGCGCGTCATCGTGCTGGCCGGTGCGGGTAAACATTTCAGCGCCGGCGCCGACCTGAAGTGGATGCAGCGTGCCAGTAACGAATCCCAGGAATGGAATCTGGCCGACGCACGGCGCTTAGCGGCGATGCTGGGCAAGATCGACGCCTGCCCCAAGCCGACGCTGGCGCGCGTCCAGGGCGCGGCGCTGGGCGGCGGCGTCGGACTCGCCTGTACCTGCGATGTCGCGATTGCGGCCGACAATGCCAGTTTCGCAATCAGCGAGGCCAGGTTCGGCCTCCTCCCCGCGACCATCAGTCCTTACGTGATCAATGCGGTCGGCAAGCGCCATGCCCGCCGACTCGCGTTAACGATGTCGCGCATCCGCGCCGCGGAAGCGCTCGCGCTTGGCCTGGTACACCAGGTCAGC
>Ga0209271_10000221_pt1 | contig 19813 bp, 11 predicted proteins | sample tdAd002_FD_187123 | JGI IMG/M metagenome (GOLD analysis project Ga0209271, IMG submission 187123) | Marine sediment microbial communities from the Atlantic coast under amendment with organic carbon and nitrate - tdAd00.2 (SPAdes)... | ecosystem: Environmental > Aquatic > Marine > Coastal >... | reverse complement strand
CCGAAAACAAAAAATGGCACAGACCTAAATCTTCGCTGCAGGATGAGGCTGATTAGCATGGCGGGGACAAGCGCCCAGCCAGTACTTCGCGTCGCCACCGCTAGACCTGTGACTAAGCCGATTACCAACCACAAATATATGGAGTTACGCTTTACAGATGTGAGGGCTAGAGCTGTAGTCGTTAAAAGAATATACAAGTGTTCCGAAAACAGCATAGGCAGCGGTGACCGGATAGACCCGTCGACGCTTCAATTCGGCGGATAGCTCGGACCAGGCATGGAACCTGTTCTTTCTCAGTTTAGTCACGACCCCAGTTTACGGCAAATCTCAACCCGTAGGTGCGCGGCGCCTCGAGGAACGGTGCTCCGGGACCAGGATCTGTAATTGGATTTCCTGTTGCCGCGGCAGACTGCACATCCTGGTTTTCGAGGTTCTTTGCCCAGAGCCCCAGCGACCAGGTGCCACTGCCTGAGTGATACGTCAATGCCACATCGGTTTTTGTGTAACTCTCCTGATACATACCAGACGAGTGCGAGAAGTCGCCCCAGAAACCGCTTTCAAAACGCGAGCTCAGATCCACCTGGATGCTGGCGCCAGAGTTCAGGGGCCAGTCGTGAACGATGCCAATCGTCGCTGTCCAGTCCGGTGCATTTTGTAACTGGTTGCCGTTGAACGCATCGAGTGAGTCTTCGATGAAGTCATCGTACCTGGCGTGCAGATACCCGATAGACAATGTGAACCTGGTGTTCTCCATGCTCGCCGGAACCAGGGCAAGGTCGGATTGCAGCCCATAAATAATCACATCGGCATTCGTCAGGAAATTTGTTCCTGTTGCTGCGTTGAAAGCTTGAGTCAGGAGATTGTCATACACGTAATAGAACGCTTCATTGTTGAATATGAGATGACCACCCATGAATCGGTTCTTTGCGCCGATGGTATAAGACAGCAATTCGGATTCCTCGGTAGAAGCATCCGGAAACACGTCGAACGTGCCTGGCTGAAACCCGGTCTGCGCCGTTGCATAGAGCAAGGCATCATCGCCCGCGTCAAACTCGACACCCAATTTCCAGTCGATATTGTCCCAGCTCTCGCTGTTAGACCACGCCGGCGGTGCCTCGCCCGTAAACAAGGCGACCGGATCAGACGTGATCGCTGGCTCGACGACAATGTCTGGTTGAAAACCGGACCCGGTTCTCTTGTCATGCGAAATACGCCCACCCGCAACGAGGCGCGTGCGCTCCGACAACGAATACACAACCTCGCCGAATAATGCCGTGCCCTTCAGTTCGTGATCGCGAACATCGCTGGCATCCAGCCATAGGCCTGGCGGTGAACCGGGGAACAACTCGTCGGGACCGAACTGGATGAATAACTGTCCCGCCGTTTCGATCTGATAGGCATACACACCGCCCAACCAGGTAACAGGCCCGCCATTGTCAAACGCCAGACGCATCTCATGCGTCTGCTGGTCAATGGTCTCGTTGAAGTCGCCATTTTTGTGCGTCAGCCAGTATCCCTGGTGCCAGTCAAAATCGAGGTATGACGGCACATAGGTCAGCGACAAAGTCTCATTGATGTCCCAGTTGACTTCTGCTCCGATCAGCACGGTGTCCCACTCCCGGGACTGGGCATCGATAGGCCCCAGGGTCGCGTAGACCGCCAGATCCCCTTCGAGCCGGTCATTCCATGGATCGCTGTTCGGAAACGCCTGGCTTTTTGGGTCGCCGACACTGCCCTTGCTCAGCAAATTGGCCGCATAACCGTCCCGGCTCTCGATGTGGCTCCATAGATGAATGTTCACGCTGTCCGCGGGCGACGCTTCGAATGCGAAAAATCCGGCGAAGTCGTCAGCCGAATCCGCACCACTTTCCAGGTATCCGTCGCGATCGAAATAACTCAGAGAACCACGCAGACTCGCCCTGTCACCAAGCGGAATATTCTGTGTGATTGTCGCTCGTACATGAGAGTAGTTTCCGGCTTCAACTGTCGCGAAGGTCTCCAGCTTGTCCGTCGGGCGCCGCGTGATCGTGTTGATGACTCCGCCAATTGCGCCACGCCCGTACAGTGTGCCTTGCGGGCCGGGCAAAACCTCCATGCGTTCGATGTCGACAAGCGACGCAGATGTAACCTCGCGCGGCACATACACACCGTTGATGTTGTAGGCATTTGGCGGCTCGATCATGGGCAAATCCAGTGTGGAGCCGACACCGCGAATGTAGATTTCGGTCGAAGCTGATTCCTTTTGCAGGCGCACCGATGGCACGAGGTTCTGCACATCCGCCAGTGTCGTAATTCCCCTGACTTCGATCATGCCGCGATCAATCGCGGTTACTGCGGCGGGAATTTCTTGTAGCAACTGACTCCGCTTCTGCGCCGTTACAACGATCTCATCGAATGGGATTCGAGCCGTTGGCTCGTCGTCCTGAGCGAACGATGTCGCTGATAATTGCATCAATAAAAGTGACAGCAGCGTTATGCCTGACTGTCGGCGAAGCAATATTTTTTCTGGTCTCATCTAGGCCGGGCTCCTAAAGATTCTTGAACGGCAACGCCGTATCGGTTTTTATTTCTTTGAGGACGATGTTCGAACGCACCTGCGATACGCCCGGAAGTCTGAATATGAAATCGTCAAGGAATGCGTTATACGCATCTATGTCCTCGACGACCACCCGCAAGTGAAAATCCGCCTCGCCACTCGTGGCGAAACACTCCAGAACCTCCGGGTGCCGCAACACCTCGCGAACAAATTGCTCGACATGCGTCTGCTCGTGACGAGCAAGAGAGACATGCACCATTGACGCAAGGCCAAAGCCGGCCTTCTTCGGGTTCACTATCGCGGCGTAGCGATCAATAATCCCTTCTTCCTCGAGGTTTTTGACCCGCCGCCAGGTCGCCGAACTCGACATGCCAACTTTGTCCGCGAGTTCCTGATTTGTCAGCCGGCTATCGCGCTGCAGTTCAGCGAGAATGCGGCGATCCTTCCTGCCGAGCATCGATTTCTCCGAAGTTCGATATCTTGGTTATTTTTTCCATTTTATATAACTTTATAGACATTTTCTTCCATATTATTACGTAAAACCGGGAAGTTTGGTGACCTTTTACAGCTAAAACCTGTTCTACTGCAGGTTCCGCTCGCATGCACGGTATTCTCATGGCATCCCCGGCCTCGCCCCTTCCGCGTCCCGACTATCGTCTCGACAACTACGAACTCCTTGATCGATATCGGCGTGAATCGGGGCGTGTTTTTCTAACCGGCACTCAGGCGCTTGTTCGAATCCCATTGATGCAACGCACGCTCGATCGCGCAGCCGGGCTGAACACAGCGGGTTTCGTCAGCGGCTACCGGGGCTCACCACTCGGCGCCCTCGACCAGGAATTGTGGCGCGCCAAATCATTTCTTGACGAAAGTGGCATTGAGTTTCTTCCTGCCGTCAACGAAGACCTCGCGGCGACGGCGATACTCGGTTCGCAACAGGTCGAGACCGATCCGCATCGCACGGTCGATGGGGTTTTCGGCGTCTGGTACGGCAAAGGACCTGGTGTCGATCGTGCCGGCGATGCACTCAAGCACGGCAATGCCTACGGCAGTTCCCCTCATGGCGGCGTACTGGTGGTTGCCGGTGATGACCACGGCTGTGTGTCGTCATCGATGCCGCACCAGTCCGATGTCGCATTTCTGACTTTCGTCATGCCGCACCTGAATCCGGCCAACGTGGCTGAATACCTCGAATTCGGCCTTTATGGCTTAGCACTGTCCCGATTCTCCGGAATGTGGGTTGGGTTCAAGGCGATCTCGGAAACAGTCGAATCGGCCATGTCGGTGGAACTCCCGCCCTACCCTCAGTTCCGCGTGCCCGACTTCGAGGCCCCTGCCGATGGCCTGCACTATCGCTGGCCCGACTTGCCGGGCTTGCAGATCGAGGAACGGCTCGAGGCCAAGAAGGCGGCAACACTCGCGTTTGCCGCCGCGAATCCGATCGACAAAAAAGTTTTCGATATCCCGAAGGCGCGCTTTGGCATCGTAACCACGGGCAAGGCACATCTCGATCTGATGGAAGCGCTCAGGATTCTCGGCATCGACCGCCAGGAGGCCGAACGCATCGGGCTCGATGTCTACAAGGTCGGCATGGTCTGGCCGCTCGAGCCTCAGGGCGCGCTTGATTTTGTACAGGGCAAACACGAAGTGCTCGTCATCGAAGAGAAGCGCGGCATTATCGAAAGCCAATTCAAGGAATACTTCTACGATTACCCTGGCAGAAAGCCCAAAAGAATGGTGGGCAAGGAAGACGAGAACGGCGAGCGTCTCGTGCCGTGGATTGGCGAGCTGTCGCCAATTCAGTTGGCTGGCATAGTCGCGCGTCGCCTCGATGCGGAATTTATTGGCTTGAATCTGACTGCGCGAGCCGAGCAACTAAAAGTGAGTAGCTCCGACATCATCCAGGTCGAAGGCGCAACCCGCATGCCCTATTTTTGTTCGGGCTGCCCGCACAACACATCCACGCGACTACCCGAAGGATCGAACGCACTGGCTGGAATCGGCTGTCACTTCATGGTGAGTTGGATGGATCGCGACACCGAGGGTCTGATTCAAATGGGTGGAGAGGGCGTCAACTGGATCACGCGCTCGAAATTCAACGGTGGCCGGCACATTTTTCAGAATCTTGGTGACGGAACGTTCTACCACTCGGGATCGCTGGCCATACGGCAGGCAGTCGCTGCAGGAACAAACATTACATTCAAAATCCTCTTTAATGACGCCGTCGCAATGACCGGTGGTCAGCCCGTCGACGGTCCAATCTCGGTACCAGCCGTCGCGAGCTCGGTTCGCGCTGAAGGGGTCGAACGCGTCGCCGTCGTGTCGGACGAACCGGACCAGTTTGACGCCAGCGATTTTCCGCGGGAAGTGACGTTCACTCACCGCCGGGACCTCGATGCCGTGCAGCGCGAACTGCGTGATATTCCTGGCACAACAGTGCTGATCTACGCGCAAACCTGTGCAACGGAAAAGCGTCGGCGACGCAAGCGCGGCACGATGGTCGAACCGAAGAAGTTTGTCGTCATCAACGACCTTGTCTGCGAGGGCTGTGGCGATTGTTCGGTCGAATCAAATTGCCTGGCGGTGGTTCCCAAGGAGACGCCGTTTGGTCGCAAACGGAAAATCGACCAGAACTCGTGCAACAAGGACTACTCGTGCGTTAATGGCTTCTGCCCGAGTTTTATCACGGTCGAAGGCGGGGAACTCCAGCGGCACGAAAAAGCCGATGCCGGTGATGCGCTCGCACAAAGCCTGGCCGATCTTCCGCTGCCGCAAATCGGCACTCTCGAAAATGGTTTCGACCTTCTGGTCACCGGCATCGGTGGTACCGGCGTCATCACGGTCGGCCAACTCGTCACGATGGCTGCCCACCTCGAGGGCAAAGGCGCCAGTGTGCTCGACTTCATGGGCTTCGCGCAGAAGTTCGGCACCGTAGTTAGCTTCATCCGCATTGCCGATGACCCGCGGAGTATCAACCAGGTTCGCATCGAGCAAGCCAGCGCGGATGCGTTGATTGGCTGCGACATTGTCGTCAGCTCATCGCCAAGGGCATCATCGAGGTTCCGCAGGGGCCACACGCGCGCGCTGCTAAATACCTCGGAGATGCCGACCGCCGATTTCGTCAAATACCGCGATGCCAGTCTCAGGATCAACGATCGTGTGTCTGCCATTCGCCAGATTGTCGGTGATGACAAGGTCGAGACGCTCGACGCGAACAAGTTGGCGGAGGCGCTATTAGGCAATACGATCTATGCCAACGTACTGTTGCTTGGCGCCGCCTGGCAACAGGGCCTGGTACCGGTCGCCCTCGATGCCCTGCTGCGTGCAATTGAGCTGAACGGTATTGAGGTCGAGAAAAACAAACAGGCTTTTGGCTGGGGCCGGGTCGCAGCCGCTTGCCCTGATCGGCTCCCCGAATGGGACGACTTCGGCCGCGATTCAGACGTGAGTCTCGATGACATCATCTCGCGTCGTGCCGAATTCCTCGTCGGCTACCAGAACCAGGCGCTGGCGGATCGCTATATGAATCTCGTGCAACGCGTACGCGACTCCGAGACTGGCAATGACGGGCTCGTCGAAGCTGTCGCGAAGAGTTACTTCAAACTGCTCAGCTACAAGGACGAGTACGAAGTCGCGCGCTTGCATACATCTACCGGTTTCCTCGAATCCGTAAGGCGCGACTACGGGAGTGAAGCGAAAGTGCGCTTCCACCTTGCTCCGCCGGTTCTCAACGGGCAGCGGGACTCGCGAGGCCGGCCACGAAAGAAGGAATTCGGAGCATGGCTGATCCCTGGATTTCGAATACTCGCAGCGATGCGTCGTCTGCGAGGAAGCAGATTCGACCTGTTTGGCATGACGGCCGAGCGCCGCATGGAGCGCGCGCTCATCGCGGAATTCGAGGCACTGATCGACACCTGCCTGCCAAAACTAAGCGCAGAGAATATCAATCAGTTGCGCGACGACGTGGCTCTGTATATGGACGTTCGTGGTTATGGGCCGGTCAAAGAACAAGCGGTCGAAGATGTTCATGCCAGACTTTCCATGCGACCATTCACAAATGCCGCAGGCGACCATTAGGTACGAATTCGACAGCAAACCCGAGATCGGGCAGACGATGCCGGTCGTCGACGGCATGCATTGGCTGCGTATGCCGCTGCCGTTCATGCTTGGCCATATCAACCTTTGGCTGCTTGAAGACGATGATGGCTGGGCTGTCGTCGACACGGGCATTGCCACTGACCTGAGTAAGGACGTCTGGAAAGAGACGATTTCCCGGCTTATGGGCAAGAAACCCATCAATCATGTCGTGGTCACGCATCTGCATCCGGATCATGTTGGTTGTGCGGGGTGGTTGACCGATGAATTCGACATTGATCTGTGGATGACTCGCGACGAGTACCTGCTATGTCGGGTGCTGGTTGCAGACACAGGTCGTCCGGCACCTGAGGAGGGTGTGAACTTCTATCACGCTGCCGGGTTCCCGTCCGACTCTGTGCACAGATACCAAAAGATGTTTGGCATGTTCGGCAAGTACGTGGCGCCGATGCCGGAAGCGTATAAGAGACTCAAAGAAGGCGAAAAGCTGACATTCGCAGGCTATACCTGGGAGGTGCTCATAGGTCGTGGCCACTCGCCCGAGCACGCATGTTTTTTTGATGCCGAACGGAATCTTTTTGTATCCGGTGATCAGTTATTACCGACCATATCGTCCAATGTGAGTGTTTACCCAACTGAACCGGGGGCGAATCCGTTAAAGGACTGGATCGAATCATTGCAGATGCTGAAATCGCGTTTGCCGGACGACGTACTTGTATTTCCGGCTCACGGCAAACCCTTTCGCGGCGCACATGGTCGTCTCGACGCACTGATTGACGAACACATGGATGGGCTGGGAAAGTTGTATGACTTGTGCAGCGAACCGCGCCGTGCAGTGGACACATTTCCAGCATTGTTCAAGAGCAAGATTTCGGACAGCAATCTGATTATGGCGACCGGCGAATCAATCGCGCATTGCAACTACCTCATCAATGACGGCTCGCTTGTCGCAGAACCTGACGCTGATGGGGTACTGTGGTATCAACAGCTGCGCTGATTTCCATCTCAGACACGCGTGGGCGATCACCATCGCAGTCGAAACTCGATACCAATCACGTTGTCTTTGCTGGTCTCGAACTGCGCTAAGTCTGAATTGTGTGGGCGGAAGCCGGTGCGAACATAAGGCTGAAAGTGAATGTCGGCATCTCGCCTGAATAGCCTGTCGACACCTCGATTCATCGCGCCAAGAGGATCTGTCAGCACCATCACCCATTTCTCCCCGGTCGATCGATAGCCACGATCCGTTTCCTTCGCGTAGATATTGCTCCGAACGCGCACGAAGTACGTGCCTACCATCGTTCCCACCACTGGCGTGACGATCAGGTCCTGGATAGACGGCTGCTCAGCTATTGCCTCCGCACCAAATTCGAAAATACACGACAGCAGTACTGAGTACCAAAATCCACCCCAGTGGCCATAACCTCGTTCTCGGGCGCGGACATAGTACGCGGCTCCCCAATATGGATGCAGCACATAGTTGAGGTAGTCCTCATCCGAATCCCAGGTCGGGTTGCTGGCGTTTTCCCACCATGTGTCCAGGTCGTAGTCGCTCTTCTGCTCGTCTGTCCAGCCGGTAACGCTCTCGGGCATCAGGTACAGAATACCGACGGCCACAAATTGATAGCCGACGAAATACCAGGTATCGCGACGCAGCCCTTTCGGGTCACGTGTGTCGGTTTCAATCCGGAATTTTTCGCAGGACACCCCGCCTCCACCTGGAAGACACTCTTCGCTCAGCGCTGCATAATTCGAATGAAAGTAATACTGAGGAGATAACAGCGACAGGTAATCCGTTTCGTCTGCACGTACAAACGCGCTGGCAAATAAAAGCCAAATGCAAAGAACTTTTAGCGTACAGGGCATTCTCCTGCTCAGGCTATTTGAATTTACTGTCCTCCATGGGCGCGTACTGCAATTTGCAGTGCCACGTCAGTAGTCGCATTTGAGAAAAGATCTTCGACAACAGCGATGGACAGGGAGTATCTGCTGTCCCTGAATCGATACGAGCCACCGAGCGCTGCTTGTACCGAATTTCCACCGAGTTCTTCCACATCACTGTCGAAATACGGGGTCTGGGCGTTGACCTGCAGTGTTACACCGAATCGTTCCGTGGCTTGCCATGTCGTGGCGATGCCGCCGAACATTACTGCTCGCTCCTGAATCTCCGGCAAGACGTCGCCATCGCCGAGCAACACGACGCCCACAAAGCCAGACAGATTCAGGTTCAGCCTGGTGAACGTGTTGTCCGTCACATAGAGGCCCACTGACAGATCAGTTGCGCCACTACCGAGGAGAGCCTCCGAGTCGCCTGTCGGCAGTTTGAGACTTGTCCGCAAGGTGATTGCTGGCCTGTCGGTGCCGGCTCCGCCCGACAATGGCACTGCGGCTGTCAATTGCATGTCGCCAATACCGCTGGCCGATGACTGAAGATTGTACGAACCCGCGTCCACACCGTCGTAGAAAAATTGTATCTGGTCTCTGACCCCCTTACGCTCGCTGTTAGTTAGCCCCCAGATCTTGTGCCAACTGTCGATTTGCTGATCGAAGCTGCCACCTGAGTGAGAAATGAACGGCAAGTCAAAGCCGAATTCCAGCCATGGCTTGGCGCGGTAGCGCAGGGACAATGAAACGAAGTAACTCTCTCCATCGATAATGACGGATTCGTCTGGCGTATCCTCAGATTCAGCGTGGTTCGCCAAATCGAAAGAGATGCCGTATTCGAATTCGCCCTCGGGCACCAGCACCGCATTTTGAAATGGCGGCAGACCGAAGATCTGCAGGAAGGGATTGTGATTTCGCAGCGCAAACGACTGGTCACTGACCTCCGCCAGACTACTTGTCGCCTGCATAAGCGCGACGCATGCAACTAGCAACGCTGTCCAGGTCCTAGACATGATTTACCTGCAGTGCTCTGCCCGCGTTCACCCAAAACAAGTACCATGGCACCGTCGGGAGAGATATACACAGATATACGTAACGCGGTCAGATGAGGTCCGCAATTCGTGCGTCGTCCCAACCGAGCTCCCGTAACACGTCTTCGGTATCGGCGCCTAGCTGCGGCGCATGGTGGCGAATCGGGCTCGATTCACCATTCAGGAGAATCGGGTCGCGTACATAGCGGTAGGCACCTTCGGTCGGGTGCTCGTCATTCCGATACAGGCCAACTGCTGCGAAGTGTGGATCGTCCCCCAACGTTTCGAGATCAACGACTTCGGATGCCGGAATCGAATGTTCTTTGCAGAAAGCCAGCCACTCGCTCGTCTCTTTCAGCTTCACGATGTCATTGAGCAAACCGTACAAGGCATCGGCGTTGGCGATACGATCGTCACCTGTCGCGAACCGTGGATCATCTTTGAGGTCCGGCCGCTCCGCGAACTCGAAGAAGCGGTGCCAGTTGTCCCTGCTGTAAGGAAGGATAACGATCCAGCCATCTGCAGTACGCCGTGGCCGTCGGTGTGGCGTCCGAATGCGGTTGTAGCTGAACTCGCCAAGTTGTGGGCGAAAAGTCTGACCGTTCAGGTGCTCGACGAGATTAAACGCGGCAATCGTCTCGGCCATTGGCACTTCGATACTCGTGCCTTCACCGGTCCTGGCGCGACCGTGCAGGGCCGCCGCGATTGCGAACGAGATGTATGCACCGGCAACCTTGTCAGCCATGATGGTTGGAAGAAGCTTCGGCTCGCCTTCATTCCAGGCGAAAATCGACGCCAGCCCTGAGGCCGCCTGAATGACGTCATCATAAGCCGCATGATCGGCGTAGGGACCATCGCTGCCGAAACCGTTCGCCACACAGTAGATGATGTCAGAGCGTATTTCTCGCACCGCGGCCTCATCGAGACCGAGTCGTTCGACAGCCTTGCGTCGAAGATTGGTGACAAACACGTCGGCTGTTGCCAGCAGCCCGGACATAGCTTCTCGTCCGATGTCCGTCTTGAGATCAAGTGCGATACTGCGCTTGTTACGACTCAGGCTCATACTGAATGCGCCCATCTTCGGATTGCGCATCGGTTCATAGCCGCGTAACGCATCACCGTCCGGCGATTCGACCCAGATCACTTCTGCACCCATGTCGGCCAGCATGCGCGTCGCAAGCGGGCCCATGACCATGGTTGTCAGGTCGACAATGCGTACACCTTCGAGCGGCAATCCGGGCAATGACTTCAACCTTTTGCTTGCTACGACGTAAAGCCGACGGCATCCCCAAAATGTATCGATAACACGATGAATACGGCTGCCAGCACGAGAATCTTGAGCATCAACGGTGCGACAAAACGGAACCACGCCGTATACGGAACCTTGCCAAGCGCCAACGCGCCCATAACAAGGGCGCTGGTCGGCACAATCATGTTCGTAAACCCGTCGCCGAATTGAAATGCGAGTACGGCTGTTTGCTGCGGCACATCGGTCAAGGTTGCGAGCGGCGACATAATGGGCATTGTTACAAACGCCTGACCCGTGCCCGATGGAATGAAGAAATTGCAAACAGACTGCACAATCAACATGCCCGTCGCCGACACGTCAGGTGGCAAGCCCTCGAGCAGGCCCGCTATGGACATGACAATCGAATCAATGATCTGACCGTCTTCAAGCACGATCGCGATCGCCCTTGCGAATCCCACGATGAGTGCAGGCGCGGTCATCTTTGCGCAACCTTCCAGGAACGTACGGCTGGTCTCTCCAGGCGCAATACCTGCAATCGCAGCAGCAATTATGCCTATCGCAAAAAAGATCGCGTTGAGTTCAACGATAAACCAATGGTGATTCGCGGCACCATAGACGAATGCGACAAGGCCCAGGAGAAAGACCAGCAGTATCGCGATGCGCGGGCGCGTCATTTGAATGTCGTCCGGCGTTTCAAATCCGGAGCTGTAGTCGATGTCGGCGACGTAGCTTGCCGAAGGATCGCGTTGCACTTTCATCGCGTAGCGGTAGACATGATGAAACCCCAGCGCCAGGAAGACCAGCATCATCACGAATCGAGCTTCCCAGCCTGATGTCAAAGTCACTCCGGCGATGTTTTGCGCAATCAACACGCCGAACGGATTAATACCCGCACATCCCCAACCGATTCCGTAAGGCACCCAGACCATGCCCATCGCGACGACCGCATCCATGCGCATAGCCAGTGTCATCGTGACAATGATGGGTATGAGCGGTACGTACTCTTCACCCATACCGATCGTGTAAGACCCAAGGCTGAACATCGCGAAACAACCTGCGATCAGGATCCATGGACTATGACCCAGCCTGGCCACCGACCTGTGCAATGCAGCATCGATCGCCCCACTCTTGCGTAGAATCTCGATGACACCACCAACGATGAAAATCAGGAAGATGATGTCCTGGGCATCCGCAAGTCCCTTCGTGATGCCGATCAGGAAATGCCACGCTGGCAATGTGATTTCCTGTTCCGGTCCGATCGCCTCAAAAGTACCTGCAACTACCATTGAGCGGTCCGGGTTGTCCGGATAGGGCACTCGGTCGAACTGCCCTTGCGGCACGACATACGAAAGTAACTGAGCGAAGACGATGAATGAGAAAATCAAGACGAGCGAGTCGATATTCAAGCCGCGCTTTTGCATGGGTGTCCCCACTTATTATTGTGCGGACAGTTTACTTGAATTCGCTCCCGGCGGAAGGATCAGGTTCGGGCGCTATCGATACCGACGACCGATGAACCGTGCTTCAGGCTCTGAGTATCCTCATGGCCATCACACCAACGCACGAATCGCTCTGCAGGCATCGGCTTGGCAATAAAGAAACCCTGCACGAGATCGCATCCCAGTTTACGAACGATCGCATACTGTCGATCGGTCTCAACACCCTCCGCGACGATGTCCAGGTCCATCGCCTTGCCGAGCGCGATAATCGCCTGAACGACTCGCGTATTTGGTTCGGATTCAGCCAGCTTGGCGATAAACGAACGATCGATTTTAAGCGTCTTCACCGGCAATTCAGCGAGATAGCTCAATGACGAATAGCCTGTGCCGAAGTCGTCAATGTGGATGCCGACTCCCAGAGCAGACAGGTCATTCAGGATCGGACGTGCGATTGTCAGATCTTCGAGCAAAGCTGTCTCGGTCAACTCGAGGTTGATTAGTTTGCGATCTACCTCTTTGCTCATAAGAATTCGTTTCACGAGACTCACGAGATCTGCGTTTCGCAATTGGTGAGCAGACAAATTGACGCTGACGGGTGCAGTCCATTCGCCCAGTTCACGCCATGCAGCCACCTCATTGCACACATCGGTCAGTATTGTTTCGAACAACAGGTCCGAAATACCCATCTCCTCGCTAAGAGGAACGAAATCACAGGGCGGAACGATTGTTCCGTCGGCGCGAATCCAGCGCGCCAGTGCCTCGACACCGGCGAGATCACCAGTCTCGATACATTGCTGCGGTTGATAAAACGCCTTGATTTGCCCATTGACGATGGCATTGCGAAATTCGGCTTCCATATCGAATTTATGGCGCGCTCGATATCGCATTTCGCTGTGGTAGTAGGTAATCGCGCCGTCGAGATTGCGCATTGAACGATGCAACGCAGCTTCAGCACAGCGGAAGATCAGGTTCGAATCGCGCCCGTGAACCGGGTGCCAGGCAACGCCAATACTCGCCTTGAGGAAGATGTCTCTGCCATCGATAAGGAATGGCTCTTCAACGAGGCGCTGAACCTGCTCGGCAAGCTCGCGAATGGCTGTATCGTTGTCGACGCCGGGCACCAGGATCGCGAACTCATCGGCGCCGAAACGACCCACGACCGCACGTGAACCCTTCTGTTCCTCACATAACGCCCGACTTAGGCGGTTCCCGATTGAGCGCAGCAACTCCGTACCCGCGTCAAAGCCCATAGTTTCATTGAGGAAGCTAAAACGATCGATATCGAGCAGCACGAGCACTGAATCACCACTGGTGTCTTCGGACTTGTCGATCATTGCCTGCAATTCATCGAGCAGCAGCAGTTTATTGGGCAGCCGGGTTACCGGGTCGTAGTACGCGAGTTTGTGCAATGCCGCAGTGCGTTCCTGTACGCGAAGCTCGAGTTTTTCGTTCGCACTTCGCAATGCCATGTCGGCATGCCACTTGCCACACAATGCAGCTGCCAATTGCCGGCACTCCGCCGCGTGAAAAGGCTTTTTGAAGAAGAAAATCTTATCAGCGGGCGGTACTTCAGCATCGAGATTATCGACTTCAGCACTCATGGACCCGGTCACGATTACGATGTTCACATCCGGATCAAGTGCGCGGATGCGCTTCGCAGCTTCGATGCCATCGATGCCCGGCGGCATACGAATGTCAAGAAAGACTATCGAGTACGGCTGCCTTACCCGGATTGCTTCCTGGACCGCCTCCACCGCCAGGTCACCTTGATTTCGCGAGTCCACATCGAAGCGTGCAGCACCACTTTCATCTGTTTCGTCGCCAAAAAGGACCTTCTCGAGTTCCGAAAGCGTCGTCGTCGCGCTATCGGGTTCGTAGTCCTCGCCAAGGCACCGCAGATACTCGGCAATGAGAATTACGTCGTCATCGACGACGAGTACGCGATTCGTAGTGGTTTCGTGGATATCCGCCATCAATAAGACTCAGTGAGCACGCACCATGGACGCTACGTCCTGGGCGAGTTGCGTTAATGAAAGTGGCTTGTTGAAGTAATGCAGCTTCATAGGCGGTGGTACACGACGTTGTAACTCCTCGAGTGGCACATCGGAGAACCCTGTCACAAAGACGATCTCGACATCCGGATCAAGTTCGCGGATTCGACTGCCGGCTTCGACGCCGTCAATCCCGGGCGGCATGCGAACGTCGAGGATGATGACGTCAAAAGGTTGTCCGCCGTCCGCCGCCTGTTTCGCAAGCGAAATAGCGTCGTCACCCTGACTGCACGCTACGACGTCGAAATGTGGCTCGTCCTCGTCTGCTTCACGCGGCTCGAACAACTCGGCTGCAAGCGCATCCAGAGCTTGCATTTCCAGGGTTGACTCCGTGTCGGAAAACGCATCCCGGTACGCCTGCAGAATGTGCTCATCATCATCTGCGATCAGTACGCGGATGTTTTCATGATTCTGAAGGGAAGCCATCTTCAAGCTCCCTGCGCCGCTGGCAGCAATACGTGAAATTCGGCGCCCTTACCTTCACCCGCGCTGTCGGCAAAGATGCGTCCGCCCATGCTGGCAACCGCGTTGGCACACCAATGCAGTCCAAGTCCTGTTGTATCGCCTATTGACTTCGACGAGAAACCGCGTTGGAAAATCTTGTTGCGGACATCCTCTTCAAATCCGCAGCCATTGTCGCGCACAGTCAGCTGCACCATCTGTTTATCGTCGAGAACCGTGTCCTTCGCAAAAAGCATGATCTGGCCACCCGCGCTGTTGGCGCGTTCAATCGATTCGTGGGCATTCAGGATCAGATTCCCAAGTACCTGGAGCAACCCGATGCGATGTGCACGAACTCGAAAATTCGTGAGGTTCTCGTCAACATCCATATCGATTTCGGTAGACGATTCTTTGGGAATGACGTGCGCTGCCTCTTCAACGACCTCATCGACAACCAGGTTTTCCGCAACCGGCGCAACGTTTGTGAATTTTTCCTGGTCAGAAAGTATCGCCTCGACCTGGCGCGCCTGGGAAATGACAACCTTCAGGTCTTCAGACGCCTCGCCATTAACAGACTTGATGCGGTCGAACGATGCGCCAATGTATTGAACGTACTTGCCAGCGCGATCTGGTGGACATTCCGGGTCTGACAAGTTTTCCACTGCTTCGCTGACATGCAGACTATCGGTCACTTTGAATACCTTGCTCAGACGATCCAGACCGTTGATCATCGGCGTCATCGCATTGCGAATGTTGTGCAGCACTTCCGCAGCCGTGTCGGCCTTGCCCGCTTTGAAGGACTGGTGCAGCAGCGCCGCTCTTGTTTCATGCACCTCTGTCGTCAGGCTGTCGTACTGTCGTGCGAGCAGTCCGATTTCGTCTCTTGTTTGCAGATTCAGCTTGTCGGACAGATCGCCGCTCTCACGAATCTTGTCCATGTGCTTCGTCAGGTGCTCGATAGGACGAATGACGGTCCCTTTCATATACGACCACATGACAATCATTAGCAACAGTCCGGCGATAGCCACGAAGAGCAACGCGGCATTGACCGTCTGCTGCCCGAGATAAGTAATGTTGCGCGGTGTCTTGGCGCTCACTACGAGCAACGGTGTACCGAAAATGTCTGCCAAAACGATGCAGTTCGTAATCGTGGCGTCGGTAATCCTGACTGGCAGAATTCCAAGCTCGATGTCCGAGGGCACGCGCTCGTCTTCCGCCAGAAAATCTTCAAGGTTCAGCCAGGACATGTCGACTTCTGTTCGTTCACGCAGGCGAGCGAGCCGCGATTCGTTGAGAAACTGGCCCATCACCACGGCGCCGGCGACCGGCCCGGAGTCGTCCGAGCGCAGGATAGGTTGTGAACTGATGAGCAATGGCCCCAAGGTCGTTTGTACGATACCGATGGTGCCACTGGCAGGATCGTCGTGCCTGGTCAGTATGCGCGATCCAGTGTCCTCGGCGCCAAGAATGCCGAGGTCCGCGAGCGGTTGCTCTTTGCCGTCGACCAATAACTGTCCCCACTTCGGCTCGCTGCCGTGCGAGTAGACGGCCAGCATGTCGAGGCCGAGATTCGTCAGGGTCGCGCGATTGAGGTTCGATTTCTCAAATGCCGGATTTCGCCCTGAAACATATTCGTAGATGTCGTCCCATGGCGCCCAGTCCAGCGTGACGGCGACCAGGTTGTCGATGTCAGTCTGGATCGAGCGCTCTGCACGAATGAGGTCGGTTTCTGCCCGCGATAATTCGAGATCTTCAAATGCAGGCGTAATGACAATGTGCAGGATCAAGTATATAGCGGCGATGAATACCGCAATCGCCTGCAACAATCGCAGCGACAGTTTTTGTTGCAAAGAGCGCGTCACTTCCGTTTTTGACATAATCCATCACGCAACAGGACATAAACTCATACAGACTTGCCCAAGTGTACGAATCAGGACCTGGCGCTTGCGTGATGCAGCGCACTATCTGGGAAAACCGGTGAAATCAGGCAATTATTTGTAGGAGCCCGCCCCAGCGGGCGATGACAACACCGGGTTACGGTGCCTGTCCCTGTAACTCGTAGGCCAGCAATACGTTCCCGGGCATTTGACCGAACATGCCATAGCCGGATTGCACGAATAGCCGCTTGCCGTCGACGACGACACCGCTCAGATCAATCGCACCACCGTGACCCTCGATGCCGTTGTCAGCGGCATAGCTGCGCTTCGTATCGATGATTCTGAGTACCTCACCAGTACCGGCGTCGAGCATTCGTAGCTTGCCATCCAGCGCGCCCGCATAAACGACTCCGTTTGCGTACAACGGAGCAGCCGAATGGCCGTAATAGAACGAGCAGTCGGGCCAGGGATTGCTGGGGGCAGCATCTTGCATCGCGGCCAATCCGACCCGCGGGGCTTGAGCCGGATCGAACTCGCAATCGCGTTCGACCGCGAGCGACCAGCTTACTTCACCATCAGCAAGTTGCAGGGCATGGATGCCCGGACGCGCAACATAACCCTCGCGTTGTCGTGGTGGATCAGCGATTGTCACCCAGACCGTATCGCCGGCCGTCGCCACCCCCCAGTGGATGCCTCCGTTCGACGTTCCCATGCTTAATCGCTGCTGCCAGATGACTGCGCCTTTTCTGTCGGGATCAAGAGCAAATACATGGCCGGACTTTTGGCCAGCGACGATGACGTCATTGCCTGCAGAGTTCTGCGTCAGCGTGATTCCGCCCCCGAAATCAAAATCCGGCCCTGCATCAGCAGGACAATTGGCACCACCCAGGTGACAGGCGACATTCCAGATATCGCCCGCCAGCGCCTGAAACACCCACTCCTCCGCTCCCGACTGCATATTGAGTGCGATAACGGAATCGCTGTTATGTGTCGCTGGCGCCGACATGTTTTGGGCGCTACCTATGTATAAGAATCCGCGCTTCGCATCGACAGCCGGTGTCGTCCAGACACCAGCACCGGAAGGTCCCCAGATATCGGTACCGGCGCTTGTGGTTCCCACTTTCATCGCCTGTGGCGTGGTGTGGTATTCCCAGACGACAGATCCGTCATCTGTATCGAGTGCCGCAACGCCGCCGTGCGAACGGCAACAAGGATAACTATCCAGTCCCGCAAGCGCGGTTTCAAATGTCGATACCGGAACGAACAGACGATTGTCGTGAAACGCGAATGAGCCACTGATGACTGATACCGGGAACCAGCGTAAAGACGTCTTCCATCGCAATCTGCCGTTGTTCGCGGTTACCGCGTAGACCGTGCCAAGATCGTCGGCAAAAAATAGTGTCGCTTTGCCGTCGCTCGCTGTATCGAGATTCAGGGATGAGCGTACCGAGCTGTCGGCCGCAAAACGCCAGCGAATACAGCCTGTGTCCTGATCGAGCGCGAAAACATTGCCATTTGACGTACCCACGAACAAGGTGCCATCCGCGGCGACCGGTTGCGAGCGCATCTCGGTCGCACCCGGAATCGCGAGCGACCATATCAATTCCAGGTCATCGACGTTGGCCGGCGATATGCTGGCGCCCGCCTCAATCGCACGACGATTTCCCGACCCGAAACCCCAATTGTCCTCGTCACCTGCTGCAACTGCCAGGGCCTTGCGTGACCGGCAAGTCCGCTCTGCGATCCATTGATCGCGAACTTCAGTGCTGTCACTGCTCAGATACTTGGCGATCGCGTACCGCTCTTCGCTCTTCAGGTGTGCAGCCTGTTGCATCATCATGCCGAACTCGAGCGAGCGAGCAAGCCGCGTGAACGGCATTTGCTTAAGCGTCGCAAGCTCCGGCGCTTTCATGTCCGGCAACACGTGGCAGGCTTCGCAATGCTGCTGATACAAAGCAGCGCCCTGTGCTTCCACCGGGTCAGCCGGAACGCCGGTATCGATGCGGATCAGCGTGGGTTGCCCGTCCTCGATCATCCAGCTCGGGAAGTGCGAGTTACTCGTGTAAACACTACCGTCCTCTGCCACCTCGATGTCTCGCGTGAATGTTCGCCGGCGTGACATCGGATACATCCTCCAGGTTTCCGACGCAACATGAAATGACATTATCGTGTCCGACTGATTACCGTTGACCCAGACCACGCCACGCTCGCGATCGACGTTCAATGCATAGGGAGTCTCGCTTGTGACTGGCAGATCATAGAGTTCAAAGGACTCTTCAACAGGATCGTACTTCGCAAGCTTGCCGTCCGAAAACGCGACGATCCAGACATCGCCATCTGCATCGATGCGTAAGCGACGCGGGGCATTGAACGGCGTCTCGATCATCGTGATCTCGCCGGAGTCCGGATCGATTTTGGCCAGGTCGTCAGCATAGAGGCGCGCGACCCAGACCGAGCCATCGACGGGTGATATATCGATTCCGTACGGCATTGGAAATCCACTCGTCACCCAGTCGAAATCCGGGCGGCTGCCGACGTAACCATGTCCCAGGCGAAACTTGATGATCCTGATCGCCGCCCACTCTTTGATCCCGCGCGCCGGAAGGTCGTAATAAGTGAACTCTTCGCTTTCACGATCGAACATTGCGACTTGTGACGACAGTGCCAAAGTGAACCAGACTCGATCCTGGTCGTCGGTACGAATCGTGTGCGGATAGAAACCATCGTCCATCTTGTAGCGATGGAACTCGCCAGTATCAGGATTGAACTCGATGAGCTCACGCTGCATCGATGGCGTCAGGAAAATGTGTCCGTCTTTCGGCGATATCGCGAACGAGTGCACGCCCATGTAGTTGTCGGTCTTCGGATAGGTGCCCATCCGGTTGCCGAGAATGCCACCGTGCGTCGCACCCTCATCGTGCGGCACTTTATGAACGTCGTATTCCCCGGTCTCCGGATTGAATGCATAAATGCGATCCATAAGATTGTCGCCGACATACACCTTGCCGTTCGGGTGCAAGACGAAGTCATGCATCTGCGAAAAGCTGTCGCCTATCGGCCACTCGGTAATTTTTGCAGCCGACAGGGCCGGATCCCATTCTTCAAAGGGCGGCAAGTCCTCGTGACGCCGATTCAGATCAGCATAGGCGCCTGCGAGACCGGCAGGGGCATCGTCCTGAAAATCACTCGCGGCCATCGCGCCGTATGCATCCA
>Ga0209271_10000220_pt1 | contig 19828 bp, 22 predicted proteins | sample tdAd002_FD_187123 | JGI IMG/M metagenome (GOLD analysis project Ga0209271, IMG submission 187123) | Marine sediment microbial communities from the Atlantic coast under amendment with organic carbon and nitrate - tdAd00.2 (SPAdes)... | ecosystem: Environmental > Aquatic > Marine > Coastal >... | reverse complement strand
ACTGGGTATCAATCCAAACACCCTGCGATCCCGTATGAAGAAACTCGGTATTTCGCGCCCAGGCAAGACTTAATCAATCTCCGGGCAGTTATCCAGGTAGATTAGGAATTGTCAACCAGCCCCTGTGGTTTGATGGGACATTGGTTGTTTTCAACATTCCGTGGGATTACCGGGTGAGGAAAGCGATAGTGCATACGTCGAATATCTCAACTCGGACTCCCGGGGCTAATGCATATGGAGTCTACCCACCGCCGGCTGCTTGACTGGTTTTGGCATGCAAGTAACATGGAGTTTTGATTAGATTATGTTGGCTCAATGTCGATTCTGTGGCGCAGCTGGATAACATTTACCGCGATAATTGCCACGGTTCTCATTGTTCTGGCCGTACTCTCATCGCTGCAGCACAATGCGCTCTATTCCGACCTGATTAAGCAGCGTCTGTCCGTTCTTGCACAAACTTCGGCTGATTCATTTCAGTCGGTAATCAAGCTCGGCCTGCCCATCTCCATGGTTCGCAATGCGAGTGAAATCCTGATGCGAGCACAACAGACCGACCCCCAAATCAGCGCAATACATGCCTTCAATCCAAGCGGTATCATCGTAAAAACCACGGACCCGACGCAGCCGGGCCGTGTGCCGAAAGAAGTCGTGCAGGCCCAGTCCCTGGCCGATAGTGGTAAGTGGAGTATCGAAAACGACGCTGAATTATTCAGTGGAGTCAACATTTCCAATGCACAGGGTACCGCGGTGGCAAGCATTGTCGTGGTCTACCCAAAGCGGGAATTCGATACGCATAGCTCGGCCGTGATTGAAAACATCGCCATCACCACGCTCGGCCTGTTGGCAATATTCTCGGCAGCAGCCTGGCTTTTACTTCGACTACGTCTGTCCGGCGCTGTACGGGCGCTGTCAAGGCTTGAGTCGCTGCTAACGACTATTCGCCATGGGAAGCACCCTGCGCAACCACCCCAACCGATGAGCGAAACGCAGGCGGTAAAGCTCGGCTTTCTGCGTGACGACATCGAATCCATGGAAGATAATCTTCACCGGGCCAATCAGAATTACGCCGCCGTCATGAACAATCTCGGTAGTGCCGAGGTAACGCTCGTGGAGACCTTGTCTGCCGAAAAAGACTATGACGATGCGCAACCTATAGTCATGGCATCGAACCCCGATACCTCGCTGGCACGTATTATTGCGCGCAAGCTTATGCCCTGGGCCGGCCTACTGATCATTGGCTCGGCCCTGGTGCTCGCTATTTTCACCATCAATACCGTCAACCGCTCGATCGAACCCGAAATTGCCAACCGCACCACCCTGATGGGAACTGTCATCAACCAGAATATCCAGCGTGCGGTAAGCGCCGGTGTGCCGCTCGCTAACCTGGTCGGCGCCGAACAGTATTTCGGCAACTTCCTGCGCGAGTTTCCCGAAGTCGCCTATGTCGGTGTTGCCACCGGCCGCATTATTCTCGAGGCCGGCAAACGAGAGGAAAACATTTACGGGCCGCGTCGTGCCAGTAAGGGCATGGTTGCTTATCCGATTAAGTCGGGCGAGGAACAGATCGGCTATATCATCATCGATGTCGATAAGAGTTACATCGCGCGGGAATTCGAAAACGTACTACTTGACCTCGGAGTTGTTGCGCTGGTATCCATACTGCTCGCATTTGAAGTACTGGTGGTGATGATGAGTGTGTCACTCACCGCACCCTTCAACCGGCTTCAGCATCTCGTCACCTTGCAGGCCAGCGGCGATTTCTCGAACAGAATAGAAACCAGCGGTAAAGCCACGATTGATTTGATAAGTGCCAGCCTGTCGCAACGTGCCGAGAAGCTGCATCGGGCATTCGCACTGGCGCGGGCGAAGGTAACACCGGGGGATGATGCACAAACCCGGTTACTCAACGATCTTAAGTCGCGTTTCGGCCTTTCCGCCGAGCGTCCGAAAATTATGCTGTTCTCTTACCTCAATGACATTCGCCTGCCACTGTTTCTGTTCGCCGCGGCCGATGAGTTGCCACTGGCATTCTTCCCACTGTTCACGCGCGCTGCTGACAACCCCCTCACCTGGCTCGATCTGGGTGTCGTCATCAGTCTGCCGCTTGCCGGTTACCTGATTGCGATAATGGCGGGTTCCCCCTTTGCAAGACCGCTGGCAGATCGATTCGGCCACCGCAAGCTCATATTGATGGCAGCCGTACCAACCCTCGCAGCTCACCTGGGGCTTTATTTCTCCACCAATGTCATCGAGATCGTGTTGTTTCGGACGATCGCAGGCTTCGGTTATGCCGTCGTCACACTCGCCTGCCAGGATTATGTGCTTGATGTAGTATCAAAGGATCAGCGTACACGAGCGCTGGGAAGTTATTCGGGGGTCTTGTTCGCCGGGATTTTTTGCGGCACCGCGATGGGCGGTGTGCTCGCTGACCGGCTGGGACAGGACACCGTATTTTTGGTAAGTGCCGCTCTTGTGCTGGCCTCAGGTCTCCTGATACATCGTCTTTTACCTGGCCGCAAGCTCCCACCGACCAATACCGATAACCCGTCTCCTGCTAAATCCAGTTCTATCTGGGCACCGCTCCATAGTTTTCGTTTCTCGGCGCTGCTGTTTGGCATTGCCATCCCGGGACAGGTGCTCTTGCAGGCCTTCATCAGCTATCTGGTCGCACTCTACTTACATGATCTGGGCGCTTCAGCCGCCGATATCGGCCGCGTATTAATGGTATTTTTCCTGATGATCACCTTGTTGGGACCGGTGACCGCACGGCTCACCGACGGACGCTTCAATCCATCCCTGGTGACCGGGTTTGGCGGTATTCTCTGCGGCATCGCGCTGCTGGCAGGTGCGAGTTGGGGTACGCAGTTCGGTGTCCTCGTCGCTGTCTGGATTGCCGGCGTGGGCCAGGGCATGATGCGTGGTCCCCAGGTTTCAATCGCCATGTCCCTCGCCGAAACCGATCTCGCCCAGCTGGGATCAAACACCGTGCTCGGCTCCTTGCGCACCCTTGAGCGCGGGGGTAGTATCGTTGGTTTGATCGTGATCGCACTGGCGAGCAGCCATATCGGCTATCCGGCCTCGATGGCTGTTATCGGGGCATGGGTGCTGCTGGGGGTTGTTGCCTTTGCCGCTGCGTTCGCGATACACGGTAAACCATTGGGGATTCAAAGCAGGGAATAACTATGCAGCATTTGAAAATGCTCGGCGTGATGCTGTTTCTGATTAGCAGTCTGTTATGGCCTGGCAGCCACGCAATCGCGCAGAGCAGCAAGGTATTCACCATCTACATGGTTTTCTGGCGAGGCTGCGAGGAAGCCTGCGAAGGTTTCAAAGAGTACATTACCCAAAAAAACATCGACGCGAACCTGATCATCCGTGATGCGAACAGAGACAAGGATAAACTACCGGGTTTCGTAGAGGAAGCGCGAGCCCTAAACGCCGATCTTGTTCTCACCTGGGGCACCAGCGTCACACTTGGTATTGCCGGTACCCTTTCGGATCAGGACGACCCGCGTTATATCTCTAAGATTCCGCTCGTGTTCATGGTAGTAGCCGATCCGATCGGTTCCAGGATCATCGAAAGCTACGCACACACCGGCCGCGAAAATATCGCTGGCACTCGCAATAGAGTTCCTGAAGCCGTTAACATAAATACTATCCGATCATACCATCCTGCCTTCAAACGCCTCGGCCTGTTGTACAACACCAACGAAAATAACTCTGTGGTAAAGGTGAAGGAGCTGGAAAACCTGGCGGAAAACATGAACTTTGAACTCGTGGCATTGGAACTCGAGGCAGGTGTCGACGGCAAGCCTGAACCAGAGTCCATTCCGCTGGCTATTGCAAAGCTTAAGGCCGCTAAGGTAGATTTTATTTATCTTGGCTCCAGTTCTTTTCTTGATGTACACGGAGACCTCTTCACCCTGTCTGCAGTCGATGCCGGCATCCCGGTGCTCTCCCCCTACGAACGACTGGTGCGAAATTCTCACGCCCTTCTATCTATCGCCGCGCGTTACCAGGATGTAGGGGCGCTTGCAGGCCGCCAGGCCGAATCGATATTGATCGACCAAAAAAAGCCGGGGGATCTGCCGGTCCTCTCCGTCGACCAGTACGCATATGTGGTCAATATGACTACCGCAAAAAAGCTGAAGATGTTTCCATCCGTCGAGATCTTACAAATAGCTGAAACAGTAGAGTAAATGTTGGCAGTCAGCGCACTTCACGAACTCGGCGCACTGGCTGGCGGTATCACGACCTCTTTTCAATTTTATCAGGGTTGGCTAATGTAATTGAGAAGTGTAAATCTTGAAACTTGAACCAACCATCGACAGCGCAACCGTTCGTCAATGGCTTGAAGTGTTTTCTTCACTGGGTGTCGATAGAACTGCATTGCTGGCCGTACTCGATTGTGAGGAATCTTTAATTGCGCAGCGGGACTCACGCCTGGCACAGCGTTGCCATAATGAAATGCTGCAGTTTGGGAGCCAGTCTTGTGGAATTCCAGGCATAGCCTTGCTGGCCGGGGTGAAGACAAACCCCGATAACCTCGGCCTCAGTGGTTTTTTGCCGATGCTCGTAGTGCAGACAGGATCGGTATTATTCGGCGCCGGTCTGATTTGCATGGGATTGACGATCATACGTAACCGCCAGGCTAAAGGTATAAACAAGGACGCCCGATAATATGCGAATCAGGCGGTTAAAGGCATTGACCTGCACCGCGTCAGCCGCTAGAATTCGGCCCCTTTTTCAGTATTGCTTCGGAGAAACACATGTACGCTGTCATCGCCACTGGCGGAAAACAGTACAAGGTAACCAAGGGTGAAACCCTGCGCGTAGAAAAGCTGGCCGGCGACGAAGGTTCGACCGTCAAGCTCGACAACGTGTTGATGGTTGCTGACGGCGACAAGGTTTCCGTGGGAACCCCGACGCTCGACAAGGCATCAGTAACTGCAAAGATCATGGCGCATGGTCGTGGTAAAAAGGTGGAGATCATTAAATTCCGTCGCCGTAAGCACTCACGTAGCCAGATGGGTCACCGTCAAAGTTATACTGAAATCGAAGTAACCGATATCAAGGCATAGGGACTGAACAATGGCACATAAGAAAGCGGCGGGCAGTACCCGCAACGGTCGCGATTCGGAATCTAAACGTTTAGGCGTGAAGAAATTCGGCGGTGAAGTGGTAATTCCAGGTAACATTCTGGTACGTCAGCGCGGCACCAAGTTCCACCCCGGGGACAATGTTGGCTGTGGCAAGGATCATACCCTGTACGCGAAATCCGCGGGCAAGGTCGAATTCAAGGTCAAGGGACGTCACAACCGCACCTTTATCAACGTGGTGAATTAGCGACCTCCTCCGTACTTGAACTGAACCTGAAAAGCCCCGCCATTGCGGGGCTTTTTTATTTGCCGATGGTATTATCCAGCAATGAAATTTATCGATGAAGCCAATATTTACGTGAAGGCCGGCAACGGCGGCAATGGTATTGTCAGTTTTCGCCGTGAAAAGTACATCCCGATGGGTGGCCCTGACGGTGGTGACGGCGGAGATGGCGGTTCGGTTTACGTCGTCGGTTCGACGGATTTGAATACGCTTTCCGATTTTCGGCATACGCGTCGTTTTGTCGCAAAGCGGGGTGCTAACGGACAGGGTAAAAATTGCACCGGCGCCCGCGGTGAAGACGTCGTTATCGAGGTTCCAATGGGTACCATGATAACCACCGTGGACCAGGGCGAACTGATCGCCGATGTCGCACCTCAGTCTGAACCGATTTTAATTGCACGCGGGGGCTTCCACGGGCTCGGCAATACGCGCTATAAAAGCTCGACCAATCGTGCCCCTCGCCAATGCAGCAAGGGTAGTGCGGGCGAGCAGTTCGACCTCAAGCTGGAACTCAAGGTTATCGCCGATGTCGGCCTGCTTGGCATGCCCAATGCAGGTAAGTCGACTTTTATTCGCTCGGTATCGGCTGCCAGGCCCAAGGTCGCCGATTATCCTTTTACCACCTTGCACCCGAACCTCGGGGTGGTCAGCGTCAGCAAACACCGCAGTTTCGTGATCGCCGATATTCCCGGGTTGATCGAAGGTGCCGCCGACGGGGTTGGTCTCGGCATACAGTTTTTGAAGCACTTGCAGCGTACTCGCCTGCTGCTGCATATAGTCGATATCATGCCTGATGTCAGCGCGGATAGCCCGACAGAATCGGCGACCAAGATACTGCGCGAGTTACAACGCTATGATGAATCGCTTTACCAGAAGTCGCGTTGGCTGGTTTTGAACAAGCTCGATTTGCTGCCCGCGGACGAGGCTCAGGCGCTGTGTGATGAAGTCACCGCTGGACTCGACTGGTCGGGTCCGGTGTATGCGATCAGCGCCATCAATCAGCAAGGAGTCGACCAGCTTTGCCATGACATTATGAGTTTCCTGGAAGGCGATGAGTCCTTATAAAAAAATAGTCGTCAAGATCGGGTCTGCGCTGATCACCGCCGGCGGCAAGGGCCTTGATCATACGATGATCACCGCCTGGGCGGAACAAATGGCGCAGTTACGTGCCCAGGGAATCGACGTGGTGCTGGTTTCGTCGGGTTCCATCGCCGAGGGTATAACCCGGCTCGGATTGAAATCCCGCCCCAGTAATATATCGGAGTTACAGGCAACCGCGGCAATCGGACAAATGGGGCTGGTGCAAGCCTATGAAGCCTGCTTCCAGGCGCATGGAATAAACAGCGCGCAAATCCTGCTGACCCACGCCGATTTATCGAATCGGCAGCGTTATCTGAATGCGCGTACTACGCTACGCACGCTGCTCGAATACGGTGCGGTGCCGGTGGTCAATGAAAATGACAGTGTCTCCAACGAAGAAATCCGTTTCGGCGATAACGACACCCTCGGTGCGCTGGTGGCCAACCTGGTGGAAGCCGATTTACTGATCATATTGACCGATCAGGAAGGTCTGTTCGATGCCAATCCGGCCGACAACCCCGATGCGAAGCTGATTGAACGAGCCGATGCACGTGACCCGAAACTGGTGGAATACGCGGGGCCCAGCAGCGGTCATCTCGGTCGAGGGGGTATGCAGACCAAGGTGAGTGCGGCTGTGCTAGCAGCACGCTCGGGCACGCACACGGTTATCGTGTCCGGTAAAATCAACGATGTGATCAGACGCGTGGTACAGGGTGAGGCACTGGGCAGTTTTCTGGAAGCCAACGAAGGGCATCTCGCGGCCCGCAAGCAATGGCTCGCCGGGCACATGCGCTGTGTCGGCGAACTGAGCCTGGATGATGGGGCTGTTAATGTGCTGCTCAACAAGAATGCCAGCCTGTTGCCGATTGGAGTCAAGGCTGTGAGCGGCGTGTTTAACCGCGGGGAAGTGGTTGCCTGCCTGGCTCCCGACGGTTCCGAAGTGGCACGCGGTCTGATTAACTATCCGTCCGACGAATGCAAACAGATTATCGGCAAGCCGAGCCAGCAAATCCCGGAGATCCTCGGCTACCAGGATGATCCCGAACTGATCAACCGTGAAAACCTGATTCTGATGGAAACTTAGCCAGTGGCCCAACGAATTATCGCCGTTGCGCTCGGCCGCAACAACTGTATTTCAGGACAAGGTTGCCGGATTTCTTACCAGCGCCTACCAGTGGTGAGTTCATGCATTCTCGCCGGCAAGCACCCTGTTTTCCGATGCGTAGCGATCGCCACTGTTTTCGATCTGACGCTCGCGATACGAGATATATAAACTACTCGAAATGAGTATCATTATGCCGACGATCGTAGTCATACCGGGAACTTCGTTCCAGAACAGGTAACCGAATACGACGGCCCAGATTATGTAGGTGAACTCAAACGGCGCGACCGCGCTCGCTTCGGCCATGCAGTAAGCTTTAGATAAACAGTAGAATCCAATTGCGGCAATCGCACCAATTGCAAAAATCAACAAAATATCGAAACTACCCGGCATCGACCAGGCTCGCCCGAAGAATGCCAGCGAAGGATGATTTGAGCTAATCGAGATAAGACCGCTCGCCAGCAGGATGCTCAACAAGGTACTGGCAATAGTGAAAATCAGCAATGCGTTGAACGCGATCGTGAGCGGATGATCGTGATCACTCAGGAAGCGTGTAATAACCGAATGTGTGGCGTAGGATATGGACGCGGTAAAGGCGAGAGCTACCGCGAGTGAATTGAACTCACCGCTCGGTGACAAAATAATCATGATGCCGATAAAGCCGACGATGACCGCTCCCCAGCGCCGTAAGCCAACTTTTTCACCCAGGAAAATCGCTGACATCGCGGTGACAAAAAGCGGCATGGTGAAGGTAATCGCCACTACCTCGGCTAGCGGCATGGCTGCAATAGCCAGGTAGTAGGCGATATAAGAGGTAAATCCGAGTAGTCCACGCGCCAGAATCAACTTTGGTTTTCTTGATAACAGGGGTATCGACCTCCTGGTTATTGCCAGGAAAGCGAGAATCAGAATCATTGCGATCTCACCGCGTAACAGTACCAGCTGTAGCACGGAGTACTTGTCGCTGAAATGTTTGAGCACTATGTCCTGCAATGAAAACAGGAACAATCCAAAAACCAGGAAGGCTGCACCACCGATTGTTCCTCCCAGGGAATGATGAGAACTGGATTGCATCTTTTTTATTTCGATTTAAAGCGAAGTTGAATATTAGGATAATTAAGGTATTCAAAAAGCGATATTTTAAGATTAGTATGATCGAATATTCCGATTGCCAAGATGAGTGGAGATTCGCGTGAAAATAGACCATATACGCACCTTTCTGGAAATTTCCAATTGTGGCAACTTCAATCGTGCCGCGGAGAACCTGCACGTCACGCAATCGACCATCAGTGCTCGTGTCAAGGCACTCGAAGAACGATTTGGCAGAATTTTATTTAAGCGCGGTCACTCCGGGGTTGAGTTGACCTCGGCGGGCCAGCATTTCCGTGAGTACGCGCTTAATATTCAACGTCTCTGGCAACAGGCGCAACAGCGGGTAGCGCTACCGGAAAATTTCAGTCATGGCATCGGCCTGGGCTCGCAGGTCAGTTTATGGGATCGCCTGATTCTCAAGTGGATTCCGTGGATGCGGCAAAATGCCAGCGATGTCGCGATTCATGTTGAGGCGGACTACTCGCCGAGCCTGATGCGTCAACTTTCGGATGGCCTGCTTGATATCGGCGTAATGTACAATCCACGCCAGACACCCGGCCTCATCATCGAGGACTTACTCGAGGAAACCCTGTTACTGGTTGCGACCGATCAACGTGAAATGCTCGATGGCTGGGTTGAAGACTACGTTTTTGTCGACTGGGGCGAAGATTTTCGCCGCCGGCACGGTGAAGCCTTCCCGGATATGGATACCCCGGCGGTTTCAGTGGGGCTGGGCTCGCTCGGGCTCGAGTATATCCTCCAAAACGGTGGTTCGGGATACTTTCCACGGCGAGTGGTGCAGCCTCTCATCGATAAAGGCGAGTTGTTTCTGGTCGGTGGCGCGCCGGCAATGCAGCGCCCGGCGTACATGGTCTATCCCGAGGTAGCGCGCTTTCAGGAAACGCTCGACCTGGCGCTTAACGGATTGCGCGGAATCGCCAGCCAATGGGAACAGCGCTAGCAGCCATATCTGGGTAAGTGGCACCAGGCTATCAAATCTCGATCATTTCGAAATCATCTTTGCCCATGCCGCAATCCGGGCACTGCCAGTCGTCGGGGACGTCATTCCAGCGGGTGCCCGCCGCGATTCCATCCTCGGGCCAGCCTTCGGTTTCATCATAAATGAACCCGCAAACGATGCATTCCCAGCGTTTCATTGACCAAGCCTCAGTAATGTTGCTTTAGCAGGATGTAATGATTTGCCACGTAGGACAGGTATTCTATCTCGGCTTTTGTCAGCGCGCGTTTCTGTATCGCCGGGTTACCGAAATACAAATATCCTGATTCCAGTACCTTGCCCGGTGGCACCAGGCTGCCCGAGCCGATGATGACCCGATCCTCGACCACCGCGTTGTCGGTAATGATCGAACCCATACCGATCAGGCACTGGTTACCGATGCGACAGCCATGTAACAAGACCTTATGCCCAATTGTCACCTGGTTACCGATATGCAGTTCGGCGCCTTCAGGGCTGTACTCACCACTATGCGTGACGTGCAACACGCTGCCATCCTGGATGTTGGTGTCGTCGCCGATGCGGATTTTGTTGATATCTCCGCGGATTACGGTAAGCGGCCATACTGAACAATTTGCGCCAATCTCGACATCCCCGATGACCACCGCAGATTCGTCGATATAAGTGTTGGCGCCGATACTTGGGGTCGTATCCCTGAAACTGCGAATCATAGTTTCGCCCTGGTGAAAGAAACGCGTATAGTAACTATTTTTTCGCTATACGCATCGATTTTTGGTGAAACTTTCTGCACTGACCATCCCCGGGCTGCCCCCTGAACCCGGCTCACGACTCGATCTCTACGCCAGGTTAATCCGCTTCGAAAAACCGATTGGTTTTTACCTGTTGCTATGGCCGACCCTCTGGGCACTGGCAATTGCGGCGGAAGGATCTCCCGATAGCTGGGTCCTGTTTGTATTTGTCTGCGGCGTTTTCCTGATGCGCTCGGCGGGTTGTGCGATAAACGATTACGCCGATCGTGATATCGATCTGCATGTCGCGCGTACCCGGGAACGCCCGTTAACCAGCGGCAAGATTGCGCCCAGGGAAGCGCTTGCGGTGTTCGCGGTGCTGGGATTGATCGCCTTATTACTGGTGTTGACCCTGAACCGTTTTACCATCCAGCTGGCCATGGTCGGGGTCTTGCTCGCCGCGAGTTATCCGTACATGAAGCGATTCCATTACCTGCCACAGGTGCACCTGGGCGCGGCCTTCGGCTGGGGAATTCCGATGGCTTTCGCGGCGCTTACCGAGACGGTACCCAAGCAGGCCTGGTTATTGTACGTGGCGGTACTGGTATGGACGGTGGCCTATGACACGATGTACAGCATGGCCGACCGTGAAGATGACCTGAAGCTCGGGGTAAAGTCGACAGCAATCCTGTTTGGCGATTACGATCGCATCATGATCGCCGTCTTCCAGATATTGTTTTTACTGGCCCTGGTGCTGGTTGGACGCGATCTGGAATTTTCCGGCGTTTATTATCTGGGGCTGGGATTTGCCGGGTTATTACTCGGCTATGAACAGTTCCTGATTGCCGATCGTAATCCCGCGCATTGCTTTGCGGCGTTTCTACACAATCACTGGGTCGGTGCAGTTATTTTTATCGGCATTATGGGGCACTACTACTCGATCTAACCAGTCTGCTGTTGATAGCTGTTACCGATTAATTGTGTTATCTCTTTTGCCAGGGATTCAACCAGTTGGATATCCTGCGTGCTGAATGGTTCATCCCGTTGAGCCATACTGCTGAAATCCATACAGCCCCAGGGCTGACTGTGCAACATAATGGGAACGCCGATATAGCATTCCAGTGGTAACGATCGGTACAGGGGGTGATGCAGCTTCAGTGGTGAATTTTCCGTGCTGGTGACGGCGATAGTTTCCTGCTTTTCAAACACTTCCCGGCTATAGCTGATACCAAGAGAATATTTTTCCTCAGGCACGTAAGCCCCCGAGTTTGACTGTACCGCCACAATCTCGTAGTTGTTATTTTCGATTTGCGCCAGCACTCCCAGTGTCAGCGATAATTCACGGATACCGAGTAACAATAAACTGTCGACGCGATCTTTGAATGGGTTGACCCGCATTAAAATGGCAGTTTCTCCAGACCGGGCAACTAATATTAGTAGCAGCAGGGGCTAACACTAATTGTAAATTCCTATTTCGGGCACGGGACGGAAGGACTATTTTCGGGCACAGACGGTGGTATTTTCACGCGCCACGCAGAAAATGAGCGGGCAGGCGCAAAAAACTGATTGATAAAAGTAATCAAATCCATACCTGATCAGGTTACTCGGGTCAGTTTGAAGCGGGGCCGGTCAATAAATTTCGTTTTTTAAGGCAGTCTCGACCACGCCGATGCGGTCTGCCAGCCGCTTCGTCAATCCTGCCAATGCTGCATTAACCAGTTGCGCAGGTCGACCACGCTGGCATCATTCTGTAGATTATCGCGGCAAATAAAATAGTAGCCGAGGTCGGTTTTCAGTGACTGTTCGACAGGACGCAGCAGGCGGCCCTGGGCAATCAGGTCGTCGACCAGGTAGCGCCAGCCCAGGGCTACGCCCTGTCCGGCACAGGCCGCGTCGATTACCAGTGGATAGCTGTTAATCTGCAGGTTACGATTTGCCAGAGGCTGATCGATATTGTTACCGCCTAGCCACAGGCGCCAGTTCATCCAGTTCCAGTGACTGTCGGCGAGGTCAATCAATTGCGCCTGCAATAGCCATTTCACCCAGTCCTGGCGCGCGAGTTCGTGGTCGAATCCGGGACTGCATACCGGAAACACTTCTTCATCAAAAAGTCGCGAAGCATGAAAACCAGGCCACTGTCCATCGCCGTGCAAAATAGCGACCTGGACATCGTTGCCCAGGCTCTCGCTGTAATCGTCGGAAGCGATAATGCGCAAGGTGACCTCGGGCATCAACAGGCGTAACTGTGCGATCCTGGGGCTTAACCATTGGGTGGCGAATGACTGGTCGCATCCAATCACCAGTTGTCGGGCGAATTCGACGTTTTGAATATCCATCGTGGCGCCGGCCAGTTGCTTCAATATTGCAACTACGGTGTGCTGGTATTCACGTCCCTCGTTGGTTAGCTGTACCGCGCGATGCGAACGGGTGAACAGCTTTACCTGCAGGCTTTGTTCGAGGCTGCGGATTTGCTGGCTGATTGCAGCCTGTGATAAATGCAATTCTTCACCGGCGCGGGTAAAACTGAGCAGGCGCGCGGCCGCTTCGAAAGCAATCAGCGGGTCGAGCGGTGGCAGGCGAGTTTTCAGCATTGATCAATAAGAAATTATTATCTATTTTAATAAAATAATAGCGTTTGAATCTATATATTCATTAGTTTAAATTATACGAAGTATAAAAAATAGCCTGGAGTCAATAATCAATGAATGTTGTAGCCCTGCGAAAACGCACCGATGATTCGTCTTTCGATCGCGATCCGGAACAATCCTTCACCATTCCGGCACGCTATTACCAGGACACCGATATCCTTGCACAGGAGAAGGCCGATATTTTTTACCGTAACTGGTGGTATGCCGGGCATCAAAGCCAGTTGACCGAATCAGGCTGTTATCTGACGGTGCAGGTTTGCGATCAAAATATCATCGTCATCCGGGACAAGAGCGGCGAACTCAGGGCTTATTACAATGTCTGCCAGCACCGCGGTCATGAATTGCTCTTCGGTAGCGGTAAGGTGCGCACCATTACCTGCCCCTACCACGCCTGGTCATACGGTTTTGACGGTGACCTCAAGGCGGCGCGCAATACCGAGAAAATGGTGGATTTCGACAAGTGTCAGTTTTCACTGAAGTCGGTACAGGTCGAAGTATTCTGTGGCCTGGTGTTCGTCAATCTCGATCCCGAGGCGACCCCGCTAAAAGTACAGGCAGCCGATCTCGAAACCGAGATACGTGAATTCTGTCCCCGCGTCGATGAGGTCAGGTTTGCGCAGCGTGATGACTATGATGTCGCCAGCAACTGGAAAGTGATGGTCGACAATTTTCTCGAGTGCTATCACTGTCAGCCTGCACACAAGGATTTCGTCAACCTGGTCGATATGAACAGCTACAACTCGAAGGTAAACGGAATTTATTCGAGCCATATTTCGAACGCGGCTGCGACTACTGAAAGCAGTGCCTACCATTTCGAAAAGGGCGAGGTGGATTTTGGTTATGCGGGATGGTTTCTGTGGCCGAATCTCACCATCTGGATTTACCCCGGGGAGCCGAATATATCTACCCTGCAGATGATCCCCAACGGGGCGGGGCAAACCATCGAACATCAGGACTGGTATCTACCGAATCCGGAGCCGACCAGGCAGCAGCGCGCCGCGATGGATTACCAGCGTGAGGTACTGCAACCGGAGGACGTCGGTCTTTGTGAAAGCGTGCAGCGCGGCTTGCAGTCTAAGGGTTACAACCAGGGACGTTTCGTGGTCGATGCCGAGCGTAGCGAGCTGTCCGAGCACGCGGTACATCATTTCCAGCAAATGTACGTCGACGCCATGGGCAGCGATATCTAACGGGTGGCTCCGACCCCGACCTTCCCGGTCCTGAACCCTCGGGGTCAGACCACGCTTTTCGTCATGCACTTCAACCTTCGCTCGGAAAGCACCGAAAACCGTGCTCTGACCCCCTCGAAGCCCCCAGCCGACTCAACCAGCCAGGGTTTCAATAGCCTTGCAGATGCGGGCGAACGCCTCGCCTGCAACAGTGCTGACCTGCCGGGCGCGCAGATAGTCGTGTACCAGCCCCGCCTCGTTGATCCATTGCGCTGACACCTTTACCGCCTGTAATTTTTCAACGTAAAGCCTGGCGTCATCACGCAATGGATCGACATCGGCGGAAAACACAATCGTCGCCGGGATGGCGCTGAAATCGTCGGCCACCAATGGATAAAATTCTGCGTCGCCGGTGGGTAAGTCATCGGTTGCGCATCTTGCCCCGCGGTAAAAAAGGATATCTTCGCTTGTCAGTAAGGGCGCATTCGCATTATCCCGGTACGAAGCCAGATCAAGACAATCACCACCCAGAGCCGGGTAAATCAATACCTGGCCTGCGGGCTTATGTGGGCTTGCTCTCAGTCGGTAACACAAAGCCGCAGCAAGCGTACCGCCGGCCGAAGCGCCGACCAGGATCGTGTGCTCGTGCCCACAGGCGTTGAAGGCGTCTTCGACATCGTCCAGGTGGGTAGGATGAAAGTGTTCTGGCGACAGCCGATAGTCGATCGAAACCAGGTCATAGCCGGTATTTGCGCAAAGTTCCGCACAGATATCGTCGTGCGAGTCGAGGCTGCCGAGGATAAAACCACCGCCGTGGATAAACATGATAAGCGCATCCCCGTTACCTTGCTGGTAGCGGTAATGACGCAGTGGAATCATCCCGTGGCGGCCTTCAACCGCATCATCCCGGGAGTTCAGCCCGGATGGCCGTGGGTAGCAGAAATGCCGCACAACGGCGTCATAGTCGATACGTTGCTGCGTAACGCTGGTCGCGGTCGACAGGTTCGAAACGTCGAGATATTTCTCGATAAATGCGACGATCTCGGGATCCAGGTTGAATTCTTTCATCGGTTTATCTTAACAAGCCGAATTTCGAATGGAAGCGTCGATTTGCAATAGTCATAGAGCGGCGTAACATTGCAAATGCGATGAAATTGAGGCGCTACATCCCCGATCATGCGATAACCACGATACCGGTGCTCGCACTTATATTTGCGGTGCATTATTTCCTGTTGCGCGATGATTCGGTTGATACCGGTATCGAGCTGGTAGACGGCGCGCCGGTTTATGACGATTACTGGCAACGCGCGGGTGCCGAAACCGGATTCGATATCGATGGTGAAATTGAGCGACTCGAACTCGATGATACCCGCCGCGATCGCCTGATTCGTGAGTTGTTGCACCAGGGCAAGTATCAGCAAGCGCGTACCCAGTTACTCGAAGTGGCCGCTGCTGCCGTGTCGCAGGATGACCAGACCCGGCTTGGTGGTACCCTGCTTTTGCTCGGTGAAGTCGCGATCAATCAGCAAGAGTTGGCCAGCGCCGAAATATATCTGCAGGAAGCGCTTTACCTGGCGATGTCGAGTGACAATGTACTGGCGACCGCGCGCAGTTACCAGTTACTGGGCCAATTGAATATCAGCGCGCGTGAACTGGCCCGACACGCAGCCAATACCTGGGACCACCTGTGGCAGGCACGTAATTCGATAGCGCGTGGGTATTACCAGGGGGTGAATGAAAACCTGCAGTCCGTGATTCGCGATAACCTGGAAATTCGACGCTATGGCGCCGCCGCGGATGCATGGGAGGCACTAGCCTCGTTGCACGACAAGGTGCACGATGACTACCAGGCGCAACAGGCGCGCATCGAGGCGGCCAGGTTGTTTGCTTCCACTGGCCAGATGACCCACGTACGTCGCCTGGTCGATGGCCTGGACCGAAGCTTTTTTAGCGATATAGATATGGCTGAAATCGAACGTGAAATACAGGGCCTGTTCGAGGAACATCAAAATGACCTGATAAAATCCTCGCAGGCGCGTGACTATCAAATGCTCTACCATCATTATCTGCGCAATGGACAGGTCGAGCGCGCCTGGGAGTTCAGGATAAAATCCAGTGAAACCCTCGCCAATACCAGTGATCGCTCGATGTTTCAGCGACAGGGCGATATTATCGCGGTACTTTACAATTCCAATTTCGCGATGGAAAGGGCAAAGAGATATCTCCGTCAGGCTGATGCCATTTATGATGACGCCGGTGTGTCCGAGATGCTCGAACAAACCCGGGAAATGGAATCGTTAATTTATTAACCGGGAATTCCGTGCATGACTGCTGGCAACGAAACTGAATTCGATGCGCGCGACCTGCGTCGCGCGTTTGGTAACTTCGCCACCGGGGTTACCATCGTCACGACACTCGATGCCGATGGTAACCCCTGCGGCTTTACCGCTAATTCCTTCACCTCGGTCTCCATTGAGCCACCGCTGCTACTGGTCAATATTGCGAAGTCGGCCTTTGGCTGTGGCGTATTCACCGGGTCACGTGGTTTCGCGGTCAACATACTGGCGCGTGAGCAGCGAGATTTATCCAACCGTTTCGCCTCCGCCGGGACTGACAAGTTTGCTCACCAGGGCTGGTCTGCCGCGGTGACCGGTTCGCCGATTATCGATGACGTGGTGGCCTGGTTTGATTGCGAGCACTTCGAACAGATTGACGCCGGCGATCATATCGTTCTGCTCGGCCGGGTAATGCAATATAGCTACAACACCCATGCGCCGCTTGGATTTTGCCGCGGCGCTTATGTCTCTTTTGGACTGACGCCGAATATGTTGCAGTTAATTGCTTCTCCAGGCAGTCTCAAGGTCAGTGCAATCATCGAGGCTAATGGCAAAATTTTGCTGGAACGCAATCCCGAGAATGGACAGTTGCTACTGCCGAGTTCGTCTATTGTTGGTGACTCCGCAACTCCTGATAGTCTGCTTGGTAAGCTTGCCTCCGCCGGGATCGAAGTTGATTTACCATTTATCTACGCGGCTTATCATGAAAATTCACAACGCTTTGTCTATTACCTGGGTGAATTGTTATCGGTAAAGGATGCGGTTGAAACCAGAGCTCTACACTTTTACGAGTTTGACCACATAACCTGGGAAGAAATAAGTGATGCCACTATCATCGCCATGCTGGAGCGCTTCATCAGGGAAAAAAGGCTCGGCAACTACCAGGTTTACATCGGTGATCAGGAACGGGGCGAAATGCACCCCGCATGACCGGTCCTGGTTCGGCAAACAGGCCGTGAATCCAGGAAAACCGATTAATAATCAATAATATTCTCTCTTCTGGCAGTGTCGCGTTAAGGCAATGTGAAGTCGCTGTAACGTCAGCCCCAACACCCGTTAAAACCTATTCTGCTGGTTCACATTTGCCTGCCCAGGCAACTGACGATTGCGTGAGGAGTATATTAAATGACTGACTACGATGACGACTACGACGATGAAGACGATCTGGATCTGAACACCTTGCCGGATGATGAGCTCGTCGAACAAATGCACGACGATTTGTACAACGGTCTCAAAGAAGAAGTCGCTGAGGGAACACAGATTTTGCTGGACCGTGACTGGGGCGCCAACAAGGTATTGAACGAAGCCCTGGTGGCCGGCATGACAATCGTCGGTATCGATTTTCGCGATGGCATACTATTTGTACCCGAAGTATTGATGTCTGCCAATGCGATGAAAGCCGGTATGGCGCTGCTCAAGCCCTTGCTATCGGAATCTGATGAACCCGCGGCGGGTAAAATGGTAATCGGCACGGTCAAGGGTGACATCCACGACATCGGTAAAAACCTGGTATGCATGATGATGGAAGGCGCCGGTTTCGAGGTTGTCGATCTTGGTATTAATACGCCGGTGGAAGACTTTCTCGCCGCGCTCGAAGAGCACAAGCCTGAAATTCTCGGCATGTCAGCATTGTTGACGACCACCATGCCTTATATGAAGGTCGTCATCGACACCATGAAGGAACAGGGTATCCGTGATGATTACATTATCCTGGTGGGCGGTGCGCCATTGAACCAGGAATTTGGTGACGCAATCGGCGCCAACGCCTATTGCCGTGATGCCGCGGTAGCAGCGGATACCGCTAAGCAACTCGTTGCTGAAATGCGTGCGGCCTAGTTGCCCGCAGCCTGGTTGTCAGGGTGCTAATACGAAATGAAAAAATCAGCCCCGATACTGGTAATCACCTGTGCAGCGATTGCACGTGAAGTTAATGAAATAAAAAAAATTGGACAATGGTCACAGATGGATCTGCAGGCCATTAGCGTTGACCTGCACGCACGTCCGGAAAAAATTCCAGCCGCGGTGGCCGAAAAAATCGATCAGGCCGCCGACAAGTACGAACATATTTTTGTCGCCTACGGTGACTGTGGCACCGCCGGCGAACTCGATAGAGTTCTCGAGGAGCGCGGTGTAAAGCGGCTGCCCGGAGCGCATTGCTACGATTTTCTCGCCGGCCGGGAAACCTACGAACAAATGCAGGAAGATGAGCCCGGTACCTTCTACCTGACCGATTTTCTGACCCAGCATTTTCAGCGCCTGGTGATCGAGATACTCGGTATCGATCGGCATCCCGAACTGATGGAAGTGTATTTCGGCAATTACACACGCCTGGTTTACCTGGCGCAAACCGAGTCAGACGAATTAACCGAAATGGCAAGCGCGGCAGCCGCTCAACTCGGTCTACGCTTCGAACGGAAATTTACCGGCATGGGTGAAATGGTGCCGGAGCTGGATGCGGCCATGCAGGAGGCTTTGTGGCGCAACTGAAAATTGTTTATTGGCGCGATATTCCAGGGCAGGTGGTCATTCGTAAAGGTGGGCGCAGCACCCGGATACGTTTGTCGGCGCGCTTTATGAAGGCAATTGAGCGGGCTGGATACCGTCTCAAGAAAAAGCAGCAGGACGCGTTGTTTGAGCCCTGGCGTGACGTCAAGCAGCCTTTTGATGGTGATGTCAGGGTGCAGGCAGAGCAGCTCGTGCAGCAGCTGGAAGAACGCTATACGGAAGAGGTTCTGGAGATATTAATTCGAGCTAGCGGTATCGACGAAACCTGCGGCTCAAACGTCTGATAAGGAGCGATTTGTGAATAAATTTCGTCAATGGTCGGTTACGAATTCGAGAAAACTTGAAGCTGTTTATCGTAATTTTGAGCCGGTGCTGATGAAACTGCATCCGCTGTTTAAGACGCTTGGATACGGGCGGCTCGAGAAACCGGTGCGAGTTTTCGAACAGGCGGTGAAAGGACTGATGTTTGACTGCCAGATGTGCGGTAAATGTGCCCTCAGCTCGACTGGTATGTCCTGTCCGATGAATTGTCCCAAATCGATCCGCAATGGTCCCTGCGGCGGGGTGCGTCTCGATGGCCACTGCGAAATCAAACCTGAAATGCGCTGCGTCTGGGTAGAAGCCTGGCGTGGTAGTCAGCAAATGCGCGATGCCGATGCAATCCAGCAGGTACAGCTTCCAGTCAATCATTCGCTCAAAGGCAGCTCATCGTGGCTGCGTGTGGTGCGCGAAGATTTTGCTACGCGGGACAGTGAGACCGCCCAATGATCGCAGCTTACGAACAGCATCCGGGAAGTCCGTTGCCACCGA
>Ga0209271_10000219_pt1 | contig 19955 bp, 19 predicted proteins | sample tdAd002_FD_187123 | JGI IMG/M metagenome (GOLD analysis project Ga0209271, IMG submission 187123) | Marine sediment microbial communities from the Atlantic coast under amendment with organic carbon and nitrate - tdAd00.2 (SPAdes)... | ecosystem: Environmental > Aquatic > Marine > Coastal >... | reverse complement strand
ACTGAAAAGACCTGTAACTCTGGACAAAACACCGGGTTTATTTTGTAATAAAACAGAAATGGTATGTTTCATTTCACTTTCCTTTTATAATTTATACAATACTACTCAAGAATTGATTCAGTAATAATTTACGACAAAAGCATTTCGGTTGTTGCCTTTCCCGCCGGCACCATCGGATACACTCCTTCCTCCCTGGCAATAACAAAATCCATAAAAACTGTATTATCAGTTGCCAGAGCCTCCTTGATAACAGGCTCAACCTCACTAACCTTGGTAGCCCGTAGCCCGACAGCACCATATGCCTCCGCCAATTTCACAAAATCCGGAGAAACTTCAAGGTCAGTACCTGCGTAACGCTTATCATAAAAAAGCTCCTGCCACTGCCTGACCATTCCCAGATAGCCGTTATTTAAAATTGCAATCTTCACCGGGCATTTATACTGTCTCGCTGTTGCCAATTCCTGGATATTCATCTGAATGGAACCATCACCGGCCACATCAATAACAGTTTTGTCCGGTGCAGCCATCTGAGCTCCTATTGCTGCCGGGAAACCATATCCCATAACACCAAGGCCCCCGGACGTAAGAAAATGCCTCGGCCTATTAAAATGATAAAACTGGGCCGCCCACATCTGGTTCTGTCCAACCTCAGTAGAAATAATTGCATCACCATTTGTCATTTCATGGAGTTTCTGAACCACAAATTGCGGCTTGATGATATCGCCTTCTTCGACATATCCCAAAGGATGATCGCGCTTCCAATTATTAATTTCATCCAGCCAGGGACCAAGTTTTTCTTCCTGCTCCTTGCCATTGAAATCTTCCTGGATATCAAACCATCTGTTCATGGCTGTTAAAGCATACTTGCAATCAGCAACTATGGGTATGTCTACTTTGACATTCTTGCTGATCGAAGTTGGATCAATGTCCACATGAATGATCTTTGCATGTGGGGCAAAGGCATCAATCTTACCTGTTACCCGGTCATCAAATCTTGCCCCAACAGCAATAAGTAAATCGCACTGTGATACTGCCATGTTGGAATAGTATGTACCATGCATGCCAAGCATACCCATTGAGAGTTTATGGGTGCCGGGAAATCCTCCCAATCCCATAAGAGTCATTGCAACGGGAATGTTCAACTTGGTGGCAAGCTCAGTCAATTCTTCATTGCTGTCTGATGCAATGACACCACCTCCGGCATAAATCACCGGATTCTTCGCCTTCAGTATTTGTTTACAGGCCTTTGCAATCTGGCCTGGATGGGGCTCATAGGTTGGCCTGTAAGTCTGCATTTTAACAGGCTTCGGCTCAGGGAATTTAGCCTTTGCTATTACCACATCTTTAGGCAAGTCTATAAGAACGGGGCCTGGTCTGCCTGTTCTGGCAACATAAAAAGCCTCCCGGATAGTTTCTGCGAGGTCTTTGGAATCCTTTACCAAATAATTATGCTTGGTGCAGGGCCTGGTAATACCAATAATATCTACTTCCTGAAAAGCATCATTACCTATAAGGCCTGTTGGAACCTGTCCTGTAAAAACCACCATGGGGATGGAGTCACAATAAGCCGAAGCTATTCCTGTAACGGTATTTGTTGCTCCAGGTCCTGAGGTAACCAAGGCCACCCCTACTTCACCCTTCACTCGGCCATATGCATCTGCCGCATGGACAGCGGCTTGTTCATGTCTTACAAGAACATTGGTAATACTGGATTTTTCCAGCTCGTCAAATAAATCAATTATCACTCCACCGGGAAACCCAAAAATAACTTCAACTCCCTGCTCTTCGAGACATTTAACAATCGCTTCTGCGCCTGTAACTTTCATAGAAACTTCCTTCAATTCCTGATTTACTCTATTTATGCCCTTAATTTAAAATTTATGGGCACTCTCCTAAGACCCGAAATATTGATTCACTAGGGGTCTATCCTCCGATTCAATAAAATCGGGAAAAATCTTTGAAAAGAAAGGAATATATAGCACCATGACTCAACTTGTCAAGCCAATGTTTAGGCGAAATACTTGTCTATAGGCACTTACTGGAAAATGATTATTGGGTAAGTTGAGGTGTTGTTATCATTTAGAGATACAAACATAGAATAAGCTGACATATAAGTTTTCACACTACTATGTGTAAATCTTAGCCCCTTATCCTAATATGAGATTATTGGGGTATTATCTATAGAATCTGAAAATATGCCCGCCTGCCGTCCTTTTTCTAAAAAAAACTCAATAGCTGTCATCCCCTCTTCTCCCAAGTCTTCCGAAAAAGTATTCACATAAAGCCCGATATGATCGTTGATTACAGAGTCTTCAAGTTCCTGGGCATATTCTTTAATATAGGGGCTGCAAAGTTCAGGGTTTCTTTGAGCCCAGGCTATACTTGCTCTTAACGCCTTATCAATTTTTTCTATGAGGTCCATGCCGAGTGAACGCTTCACAGCGATTCCTCCCAGTGGTATGGGATATCCCGAGATTTCCTCCCACCAGGATCCAAGATCTTTGATTAGTTCAAGTCCCCTGCTCTCGTAAGTAAATCTGCTTTCATGGATGATGACCCCACAGTCGACCTTTCCAGATTCAACTGCAGGCATGATTTCATCAAATCGCATCATGACGACATTCTTCCACTCAGGCTTATATAATTTCAGCAGCATGGCAGCTGTTGTATATTTCCCAGGCACTGCAACAGTCATTTTTGCAAAATCGGCTGGAGTAACTTTTTGACCGGCTACCAACAAAGGCCCGCAACCACGCCCAAGGGCTCCACCGGATTTCAGCAAAATATAATCTTCCAGGACATGACCAAAGGCATGAAAGGAAAGTTTTGTTATATCAAGGCGCACCTGTAACGCCCACTCGTTTAAGGTCTCTACATCTTCAAGCCTTTCCGGTTGCAGACTCCATCCAGCATGAGGGATATGCCCTTTAACCAGGCCACAGAAGATATAGGTATCATTGGGACAGGGAGAGAATCCAATAGAAAGCGATTTCATAGTGCTACCAGAAATTGTGTGCTAATTAAGTCGCTGTTGGGGCGTATTCCCGCAGAAGGACCTCAACCACCCAGCAAATTTCATCAATGGCATCTTCGAGCATCCAGTTTGCTGTATGACGATCTTCAACCATGTTGCTGATACAACGCAACTCAACACCGGGGACTTTAAAAGTATTACATACCATTGCCACAGCAGCTCCCTCCATGTTCTCACACCCGGCAGCAAATTTTTTCCGTAGATAGTCTCCACGCTTTTTTGTGCCACTACAGCAGTTGACAGTTACGAAATTTGCCGCCCTGAATTCTATTTCATTGGCATTTAAAATATTCTTGCAGTTTGAAACAAGTTCATTATTAAATAAAAAGTGAGTGTGCAATTGTGAAAGTCCAGAATCAAAATCCAGGATATCATCCTGCATACAGATGCCGAAATCACCGAAAATTTCTTGTTGAGCCAGGCATATGTCAAGCAGATTTATGCCACTGTCAAGATATGCGCCACCAATTCCTATATTTATCACACCATCAATATTAGAACCATGAAGAGCCAGATAGCTGCTAAGATTTGCAGCAGTTGTAACGGGCCCCATACCAGTAACCAGAGCTTCCAAATGCTCAGCATCTGAAAGGAATTGCTTTAATGGTTTTATTTCTTTTTCAGTGGCAGCCGCGACAAGTAACATGTACACCTCTAGTTTATTATTGAAAAGATAGCACGTCTTTGAAAGTTAGGGTATTTTCGTCCTGACAGCAACCAATTTTCTTTTACCTCAACACTCACAGAATCAACATGAATCCCGAATTTAACTTTGAATCATATCAGTATGATCTGCCTGCAGATCAAATTGCCCAGCTTCCAACTGCAATAAGAGACAAGTCTCGACTTTTTGTGATGGATTGCAGAAATGACAGTATGCAGGACATGAATTTTACAGACATTCTGAGCTTCTTTCAGGCTGGTGATCTCCTCGTAGTTAACGATACTAAAGTATTTCCAGCCCGGCTTGAAGGGAGAAAGGACACTGGCGGAAAAATTGAATTGTTTCTATTGGAATACCCTGATTTTAATAATCTTGACACGATGGAAAAATCAATTGGCCAGGCAGTTGCCCAAAAGGGTTATTGCCTTACCGTTACAGGTTTGCTGAAAAGCTCCAAAAGGCCCAAGGTGGGATCACGATTTTTTTTCAGTCCGGCAGTTGAGGGTGAACTCCTGCAATTTCTTACGGATGGGAAAGCAATTGTGAAACTCTGTTTGTATGCTGACAATGATGAGAGTCCTGAAGAAATATTGATGCAATGCGGCAGGGTTCCCCTACCACCATACATCCATAGAGATGATGAGGATCACCCCGATGACCGAGGACGCTACCAGACTCTTTTTGCCAGAAAATCAGGTGCAATTGCTGCACCAACTGCGGGTTTGCATTTCTCAGAAGAACTGCTCCAAAATCTTCAAAAGCGCAACATTCAAATAGCACCTATCACCCTTCATGTGGGATACGGCACTTTCGCACCCGTGAGAGTGAAAGACATACGTCAACACAAAATACACGAAGAGTATGTAGAGGTCAGTGCGAAAACAGCAGAGTTAATCAATCAAACACGAAAAGCCGGGAAAAAAATCTGGACAGTGGGAACGACGACAGTACGAACTCTGGAATTTGCAGCTAATGATAATGGACAGGTAGAGGCCAAACAGGGATGGTGCGGGCTTTATATTTACCCAGGTTATGAATTTAAAGTGGTCAACGCATTGATTACCAATTTTCACTTGCCCGGATCTTCACTTCTCTTTCTGGTTGCGGCCCTTACCGGCAGGCCAAACATACTCCGGGCCTATCAGATGGCAATACAACTTGGGTATCGCTTTTACAGTTATGGGGATGCCATGCTGATCATTCCCTGATTGCAACAGTTCCCTGCAAAATCAGTTCTATTAAATTTTTACCGGGATAAAATTGTCAGGCGGTTGCGGAACAGTCTGCTTTGCTTTTATTGGTTGCAGGGGAATCAGAAGAACTGCTTGTAGTTTTTTCGGCCTTTGGTGAGGTATTTTTTGTTGATTTATCTTTAGTTGATTTGTCTTTAGGGGTTGAACCTGAACCATTGGAGGATTTACTGCTGTAACCATCGGCATACCACCCTCCCCCTTTTAGCTGAAAAGAACTCTTAGACACAAGTTTATTTACCGGGCCGGAACAATCAGGACAGTTTGTTAATGGATCCTCTGTCATACGCTGAATAACTTCAATAACTTTACAACAGGATGTGCATTCATATTCATATATTGGCATTTTGTCATATACTCCAGTTCATATATATTCCCCGGCTTCAAGGGCAACGCATTTCACATGTGGCAATTCTTCTCCAATATCCTTTCGGTGGCAAATATTAATTTCGATCCACGCTATTGTCAACGCCACAAAATATTTTTTCATCATAAAATAAGGTTATAGCCGACGTATGCCGGCAATAAACCGAATAGTATCTATTTTTAATTTTTTAAAAAGGAAAGTCTTGCAAGTAATTAATATCAACAGTTATCTGGACAGAATCTCTGTAAAGTTGTATTTACGCAATTTCAGGATTGCAAATAACACACTTTTTCCTGAATTTAATTATCTTCGTTTCAATAGTATCGAAAATATATTTTTAAAAAAAATAAATCCATAAATTAATACTTTTCATTACAATCATGATTGGAATTTTCGATTCAGGAGTCGGGGGCATGACTGTTGCCCGTGCCGTGGAAACCCTGCTTCCTGATCTACAAATTATATATTACGGGGACCTGGCAAGGACTCCATACGGAAGTAAGAGCCCTGAAACTATTATTGAATACTCAATCAATAATACAGAGTTTCTCCTTAGTCACGGTGCTCAAGCGATCATCATCGCCTGTAACTCAGCAGCAAGTGTTGCCTCAGAAATCCTCCGGCAAAAATTTGACACCCCGATTTTCGAAGTCATCTCACCGGCAGTTAATCGTGCAGTAGCAACTACTCAATCAGGAAACATAGGTGTTATCGGCACTCGTGCCACTATTCGCAGTGAAATTTATACCCGAAAAATAAAACAAAAATCTCCCGATCTAAGAGTTTTTTCCAAAGCCTGTCCTTTGCTGGTACCGCTTGTTGAAGAAGGCTGGCTAAATGCCCGTGAGACCAAAATGATACTCAGGAAATATCTGGCGCCACTGAAACAAAAACAGATAGATACATTAGTGCTGGGCTGCACACATTACCCCCTGCTGAAAGATCTTATTCAGCATCGCGTGGGCAAAAACAGGATCAAGCTGATTGACTCCTCCATAGAAGTTGCATTAACATTACAAGCATACCTGGATGAAAATCCTGATTTTAAAGAAACTCTTCAGTATGACACCACAAACAAGTATTTTGTTTCAGATATTACGAAAGCTGCAATCAATACTGCAGAAAAAATATTCGGGCGTCATATTGATTTAAAAAAGGTTTGATAAACAATGACTTCTTCTTTTTTAACCTGTTTCCTTTCTGTGACCACACAGAGACCTATCTACAGAATCTTCACCATGCTGCTGTTTGCAGGCTTATTTCTGTTACCAATACAGATTGCGGCTCAACCAATGGATTCGATCGAGATTGCACAGAAACTGCAAGGCACATATGAAAAAGCTACAAATCTGGTGGCTGATTTTAATCAAACAACATCAATAAAATTCAGCGGGCGTATCCGGCAAGGTTCAGGCTCCATGATATTTCTCAGGCCAGGTCAATTGCGTTGGGATTATATTGCACCTGATCATCAGGTTCTCATAAGCGATGGAGAATCCATCTCCATGTATTTTGAAAAAAATAATCAAATGATAATCAGTAATGCGCGAGACTACCTGCAATCAGATGTCACTTACTCATTTTTTGCAGGCACAGGGGACATACTGAAAGATTTTGATATTGTTGAACCTGATTTTAAAAACGTCGAGGGAAATTCTCACCTTATCAAACTTGTCCCCAAATCAACACATCCGCATGTATCATCCATACATGCCTGGATCACTGATGGAACCTTCCTGCTTGAACATCTACGGATTGTTGACCATTTTGATACTGTCACTGATCTCTTTTTTGAGAATGTGCAAATTGATTCCAACTCCTACGGCGGTCGCAAAATAACGAAAAATCTGTTTTCTTTCACACCTCCGGCCGACACTGAAATTATCAAACAGTATTAACTGTTCTTCCTGAGAGTTGATTTTGGACTCAAAAAAAACACCTACTCCCAAACATTCTCCAACAAGAATCAATTTAATATCCATGCCGTGGCCCCTTTTTAACAGGCCATCCATACAGCTTGGCACATTAAAGGCTTATCTCGAAACCAGAGCCGATTGGCTTGCAGTTGACACAGAACATCCCTATCTGGAGGTCGCTTCCATTCTGGGGGCGGAATTGTATCACTGGATAAGCCAGAATGCATGGGTCAGTGAATCTCTGTATGGGCCCCTTGTCTTTCCTGAACAGAGGAACTCTTCTGAAACACTGGCAACGAACTATGCGCATAAAGCTGGTCCCCCAATTAATACATTATTTAATTTTAACCAAATACATGAAACAGTAGAGAGCCAGATCGAAAATTGGGTTAGCGACTGCGACTGGTCACAGTATACAATTGCAGGTTTCTCTGTCTGTTTCAATCAACTCCTGGCCTCACTTGCTGCAGCCAGTTCAATTAAGAAAAAATTTCCTCATATAACAATCGTTTTTGGAGGGTCGTCATGTGCTGCTACTGCAGGAAAATCTATTCTTGATGCATTTGACTTCGTAGATTTTGTTATCCAGGGGGAAGGGGAAAAGAGCCTGTTGGAACTTTGCGGGTACATTACCGGGCGAAGCGACAGACTTCCTCAGAATATATTTTCTGCAAAATCATCACTGCATCATTCCAACTTGAATGATCCTGCCGTTGGTTCCCAATTGCCTTCACTGGAACAACTTCCTGTCCCGGATTATGATGATTATTTTTCAGACCAGAAGAAATGGTTCCCAGACAAACCGTTTATCCCGGTTTTTCCTGTTGAATTTTCCCGCGGTTGCTGGTGGAATAAATGCACCTTCTGTAATCTTAATCTGCAGTGGTGCGGCTATCGTTATAAAAAAGCTTCGCAAATGATTGATGAAGTTACAGCACTATCCGAAAGGTATGGTTGTCTTGACTTCACATTTACAGACAACATGATACCCCCGCAGGAATCTTTACATTTCTTCACGCAGACAAGTGAACTCCATACTGATTTCAGCTTTTTTGCCGAAATTCGATCTATCGGTGAAAAAAAAGCTATTGATGACATTTTTTCTCTCTACCGTCGCGGGGGACTTTCGACAATACAAGTGGGTATTGAATCACTCAGCAACAGCCTCTTAAGAAGAATGCAAAAAGGGGTCAGCGTCATTGAGAATATTGCAACCATGCGGGCTGCTCAAGAACATTCTCTTGCACTGGAAGGAAACCTGATTATTCAATTTCCCGGCAGTACACAATCTGAAGTTGATGAAACTCTTGAGAATCTTGATTATGTTTTTTCATATAGTCCATTAAGCATTGCAGCTTTTTTTCTGGGACATGACAGTCCTGTCTACCTTTCTCCTAAAAAATATGGCATCAAGGCTATTGTCAACCACGCAAATAATACAAAAATCTTTCCACGAGAGACTCTGCAAAAATTAAAACTCATTGTGCAGGATTACAGAGGAGATCGTACACACCAAAAAAAAATATGGAAGCCGGTTTTTTTCAAAATAAAAAAATGGCAGGAATACCACGAAAAGAGAAAGGTAAGCGCACAGCACAAGCCTCTTTTGTACTATAGGGATGGTGGTGCCTTCCTGCTTATGCGCCAAGAATTAATTGACGGCACGGTTTTAAACCATAGATTGAGAGGCACATCACGACAAATCTACTTATTCTGCACACAAATAAGAACAGAGAAAGAATTATCTGAAAAATTCCCGGCAATCTCTCAACAAAAAATCCTTACTTTTCTTGCTAATCTTAAGAAAAAAAGACTTGTTTTCTCAGATAAAAACAGACACCTTTCTCTGGCAGTACACAGCACTTTATGAATGTCTACTGATTCTCAAAACCCAAAAAGGTAAATACCCAAATCAAAACTTATACTCCTGATTCTAAACTCAATAAATATTAAGGTGATCTTATGTCAGACGATTTTTCTAATCATGAAAGTTTTGCAGATTTATTCAAAGATGATGGTCCCTCTAAAAAACAACTTACACCCGGCCAAAAAATTAAAGCAGTGGTGGTCGATGTTTCCCAGGACTCCATCTTTCTGGATGTTGGTGGGAAAAGTGAGGGCTTCGTTGACCGGAAAGAGCTTGAAGATGAGACCGGAGATCTAACCGTTGAGACTGGAGACACCCTCGAAGTCTATTTCCTCTCTTCCGCCCGAAATGAAATGCTTTTTACAACAAAAATTGGTGGCGGTTCAACATCACTCGCCCACCTCGAAGAAGCTTATCGAAACGGGATTCCCCTTGAAGGGTTTATCAAAAAGGAGATAAAAGGCGGATTTGAAGTCACGGTTGCCGGCAAAATCCGAACTTTCTGCCCCTACTCACAAATGGATATAAGGCGTATCACCGACGCTGAAGATTATGTCGGAGAGCATATGCTTTTTAAAATTACAGAATACAAGGAAAATGGCCGCAATATAATCCTTTCACGTCGGATTATTTTAGAAGAGGAAAGAGAAGAAAAACGTGAGCTTCTAAAAGAAACCCTGCAGGAAGGCATGACTGTTCAGGGAGTAATCACCTCAATACAGAAATTTGGTGCCTTTGTGGATATTGACGGTATAGAAGGACTTATCCCAATTTCTGAGATCGGCTGGTCCAGGATTGAAGATATCCAGGAAATACTCACAGAAGAGCAGAAAGTTGAAGTAGTAATCCTTAAGCTTGATTGGGAAAATGATCGTTACTCCTTCAGTCTGAAGCAGACTCTTCCCGACCCCTGGGAAAGCATTTCACAAAAACTTCCTGTTGGTTCCTCGCATTCAGGGACTGTGGTAAGGCTGACAAAATTCGGGGCTTTTGTAAATCTTGCTGAAGGCATTGATGGTCTAATCCATATTTCCAAACTCGGCGGCGGCAGGCGGATCAACCATCCAAAAGAAGTTTTAGATGAAGGCCAAACTGTTGAAGTGAAGATAGAGGATATAGATGCGGAACAGAAACGTTTATCCCTAACCCTGGTTGGTGAAATGGCTGCAGAGGAATCCGATTCTGCCAGCGAAAAAGAAGATATAAAAGAATTTCAAGCAAAACACAGGGAATCTACTACCGGCACCTCTATGAGCACACTTGGAGATATTCTCAGGGCAAAACTGGAAGAAAAAGAAAAGAAATAGCTGTCTGCCGGAAGGATAAATTTTTATGTTTGAGCAAATGGTTTCTGATCTCAAAAACGAAAAACTCCCTGAGAGCACCTTACTCCGAAAAAGATTTGAGGCAGCTCTGATCAAGAAATTAGGTGTTATAAGAACTCCCTATTCCTTCTGGCCGGCTGACAGAAAAATCAATCCATCCACAAAAGAACTCCTTTGGGCAGCAGTACTTTTGCATGACAAAGAAAATTACAGAATGATAGAGGCTGTTATTTTATCTGAACTTGAAGAAAAAATGAGGGCCAAGGGATTAAAGAGCAGCACCCACGACCTCACTGACAAGGTCGAGCAAACCATACAAGATTATATTGCTGAATTGCTTGGGTTAGCACCATCTGAGGTATTCAAAAAAAAACTTCAACAAAAAGTACGGGCAATTACTCAATTTTAATTAGAATGCCACCCGGTCGGGCAGCATATTTATGATACCCGGGAAAAATTTACTTATATTTTGCCTTTCTTTGCCTGACTGCCTCAAACAGGATTACTCCTGCTGCCACAGATGCATTTAAAGAGTCCAGTGAACCCTGCATCGGTATGGATATATATATGTCACAGTGTTCAGCAACCAACGGCCGCAATCCCTTTCCTTCACTACCGATTACCAGACATGCAGGTACAGTTAAGTCTGTCTCATAAACTGCCTGTGATGAATCTTTTGCAGTCCCGAATATCCAGATACCCTCATCTTTCAATACTTTGAAGCTGCTTACGAGATTGGTTACCCTGCATATGTCAAGATGAAACGCGGCTCCAGCCGATACTTTAATTACAGTTCCGGTAATTGAGGCGCTTCGATCTTTAGGAAGAATAAGTCCGTTCACACCTGCTGCTACTGCAGAGCGAATTATGGCTCCAAGATTATGCGGATCCTGTATTGAATCCAGAACAAGCAAAAGGGGAGGCCCGGAAATATTTTTCAACTTGCCCACTAGCTCATCCAGGGTAAGCACCGGTAGGATAATCCTGGCTGAAACCCCCTGGGAACTTCCCTGCTCCAATGGGCCGGAATATTTTTTATAAGTCGCTTCTTTTGTAGACGTCCCAAAGATAACCGGAACGCTATTTTTCTGCGCCATTTCCAACAACTCTTCCAAGCGTAGTCCTTTCTTGCCCTTTTCAACAAATATTTCTTTAACACAATGCGGACACGCCTTAAGAGCTTCAAAAATAGAGTGGATTCCCCAAACAAATTGATCTTTGTTTAGAATGGAACGGTGGTGTAATTTGGGTGATTGTATGTCTTTTTTTCGAGATCTTTTTGGAGAAAAATACGCCATATGACTCCTAAAAATCGAGCTTGAGAGGTTCTCCGGACACACTCCGCCTTTTTCTACTTCTCTCAGCAATAATTATTGATTTCAGCACTTCAACTGCCCGGTCCACCTGTTCATTGACAATGACATAATCATAGTGTTCCAGACTCTTCATTTCATCATGTGCGTTCTTGAGGCGTGTTGAAATTACAGACTCCGATTCTGTTCCCCGGTTAGCCAATCTTTTCTCAAGCTCCTGCAATGAGGGAGGTGCAATAAAGACAAAAAAAGCCTTCTCTCCCATTTTGTCCATCACCTGACGGGCACCCTGCACATCAATATCCAGGATAACATCCTTTCCCTGTTCAGTTAATTCTTTCACTGCATGACTGCTGGTACCATATAGATTAGCATGCACCTCAGCCCATTCAAAAAAAAGACCTTGCTTCTGCATAGTTTCAAAGGTGTCCTTTTCAACAAAGAAATAGTCAACACCCTCCTTCTCCCCTATCCTCGGAGCCCTGGTAGTATGGGAGACAGAAAAAACTATACTCTTCAATTCAGAAATGACTCTCTTGAGTATTGTTGTCTTGCCGGTGCCTGATGGAGCCGAAATTATAAATAAATTGCTCTTTTCCATTAATAAACCCTATAAATCTTCGACAGGTGTACTTTGTTGGACATATGTGGGTACAAATCGCTGCATTATGGTTTCAGGTTGCACAGACGAAAGAACAACATGGTTACTGTCTAATATAATTATGGAGCGTGTCCTCCTTCCCTCCGTTACATCCAGAAGCCGATTGTTTCGTTTTGCCTCATCCTTTAATTTCTTCATGGGTGAAGAGTGAGGGTTAACCACAGCTAATATCCTGCTGGCTACAATCGAATTACCAAATCCTACATTAATCATTCTTCCATCCATACTTTCACTCCTACTCTAGATTCTGTACCTGCTCACGGATTTTCTCAAGATCATTTTTCATGCCAACGATCAAATGAGCTGTTTCCGCATGATTAATCTTCGAGGCAATGGTATTTACTTCTCTAAGAAATTCCTGCACGAGGAAATCGAGCCTTCTGCCAACTGATTCATCAAGATTGAGAAAACCATGAAACTGTTCCAAATGACTGCGAAGCCTGACTATCTCTTCAGTCACGTCCGACTTGTCTACAAGTATAGCTACTTCCTGGGCTAATCGCACCGGGTCAATATCTATCCCGGATAGAAGATTGTCAAGACGTTCCTGCAAGGCCTTCCCCCTTTTCTCAATAATAACTGGTAATGACTGCTCAATTTCATCTACCTTCTGCTGGAAAGTTGCTAAGCGCTCCAATAAATCCTTTTGTAATATCTCTCCCTCCCTCTGACGCATTTTCTGACATTCTTTCAGGGCGTCAATAATAGCCGCCTTAAGGTCCGGCCAAAGTTTCTCCAATATCTCTGCCCCCCCCTCCTCTTCAAGTGGAGAAATAATGTCACGATATGAAGCAAGCAAGGTCAAATCCGGTTCACCTGTGATTGAAAGTTCCCCGGCTACTTCTCTAAGGCACCTTAAATATTCTTTTGCTAAACCAAGATCAACCTTTAATTTTGTCGATTCAACACCTTCGTCATTGAACGTAATAAAGATATCGATCCGCCCACGGCTGTGTATGGATGAAATCTCTTTTTTTATCTTATCATCCCATCCTATAAATCTTCGTGGCAACTTAATGCTTATATCAAGATAACGGTGATTGACAGAGCGTAGTTCAACTGTCCATGAACTCTCTCTGCCGCTTGCCGTTCCCCGTCCAAATCCGGTCATACTCACAGGTTTTCCCATGATAACTCCTTTCCGTATAAATAGGCTGATGCACTTTGATATACTGTCACGCAACTCCCATATTAATTATTTTATTGTCGTTCATTATTTTTTTCTAATTGAACAAGCCTTTCTGCAAAACGTTCCGCAGAAAAAACAAGTGATTCCAGATCAAGAAAATCAAGAACACTGTGATCAAATAACACCTTGGCTTTTGCCTCTATCCCCACCTCGACATCTTCCTCCCAGAAAAGAAGGTATTGTGGAATCATGGGCAAAACAGGCACAACCACTGAAGAAGTGGCTGTTGAACCGAGATCAGGCGGCCCATCATATCCATCAAGTTGCACTCCTAGATCAGCTAATACATGCACTGGTTTGCCCGAAAGAAATTTGGCAATTTTTTTTTCACAATAGGTTGCCAATGTTCTTATTTTGGAAATGGAGTTAGGCAGACTTTCCATACCAATCCATGTACCATCAGGCTTTTTACCACCACATGAATGCACATAATTATAGAGAAGAATCTGGTCTCGAGGATCAACAACTGCATCATTACTTAAAAATATTTCAGCCTTTCCCAGCATGACTTCCTGACCAAGATATCGCAGAGACAAAACATCAGGATTATGCTCATTCCAACCGGCGCCGAGTGAACCGGCAATAGAGCCAAAATCGACCTTGCTTACTTTCTCCCGCAGGTGTTTGACCAGAGCCCAATCATGCTCCTCAGCAACCTGTCCGGCCAAATCTTCCATATCTTTTTTACTGCTCATAACCGCGGCCTCAAGACCTTGCAGATTAATATATGGACATACGTTGATATCTGCCCCAGCTCTTGCCACTGCTGCGGCAAAGGCAAGACATGTCAGGTGCCCACATTCACCACAGTTTGTCTTGGGCGTTCTATGGAGTATTTCCAATGGATTCATACAATAAATACTGTATAAGTTTAATTACTTTCGATCGATCCGGGTAAGAAGAATTATTCAAAATAACTATACATTGAGTTTCCTGAATAGTTATTTTGAATAAACAACGTACTGAGTCTCTTCAAAAAAAACAAAAGGTAATCAATTTATCAAAATAAATCTGCTGCCAGTTAGGGCCACCTAACTTTATTCAGCATGCCGAAAAAAACATTGACAGGCCGGTTTCATAGTCTTACTTTAGGTAGATCATAATCAACGAACCTCTGAGGAAGCACTTGCCATAAACTTATCACCAGTCATCCTGACAGATTTTTACTCCTTCATAATACCTATTAACTAAGGAATGTCACTTTGAAGCACTGCCCTGAATGCCATAATCAAAGCAACGAGCTTTCCAAGCCTCACAATCCTGGAATTGCCATTGTCGGCAATATGAACGTGGGCAAGTCCAGTCTATTTTCATGGCTATGCGAAAAGGAGACTGCCAGAAAAAATTTTCCGGGAACAACTGTTTCTCTTACAGCAGGACAGATCAAATCTTTAAATGCCACTGCCTATGACACCCCTGGCATCTACTCAATTTTTTCTTCCAATGAAGATGAAATGGTCTCGCGGGACATACTACTTCCCCAAAAATCCTTCAACCCAATATCCTCAATTCTTCTTGTGGCTGACGCCAAAAACATGAAGCGTTCCATCGCTATAGCCATGCAGTATGCAGAATATGGTCTGCCGATGCTTCTGGATATTAATATGATTGATGAGGCCGCATCTCGAGGTATTGAAATCAATTTTGAAAAGCTTTCTAATTTACTGGGCATTGATATCTGCACCTCTATTGCCAGAGAAGGCATAGGCATCCGCAAGATCCTCACAAAGCTCAAGTCTCCACGCATTGCCAAGAAACTTGTCAATTACCCGGACTGGGTGAATAACTTCCTTGATATCATTGAAAAACTTTGCAAAAATTCCGACATCTCCCCTCGAGTCATTGGGCTTCTCCTGTTAACAGGTGACAGATCAATAGAAAAATACCTATCAAAAAAATTCGGCACTGAGCTTTTAGATGAACTCAAAGACCTGGCAGCTGACTACCGCAAGGGTGAAAGCGAAACGTTCCAGGCATTACTTGTGAATCTCTACAATAAAAAAGCCGAACAGATCGTAAAGGAGATTCAAGAGGTTGAACCACCCCGGAAAAACCCTCTTCTTGTAACTTTTGGTGACTGGTGTACACAGCTTCATACCGGAATCCCCATCGCAGTTGCTGTTCTCGTCCTGATTTACTTATTTGTCGGCACCTTTGGGGCCACATTCATAGTGGATACTATTAACGGGGTTGTTTTCGAAGGTTATATCATCCCCTGGACCGCCAAAGTTCTAGCCCCCATTCCTAATCAATTTTTTAAGGACATGATTATAGACCCTGATTTTGGCATTCTGCCAACCGGTGTTTTTCTGGCCCTGGGACTTGTCATGCCTGTGCTTTTTTGTTTTTACCTTGTATTCGGCATTCTTGAGGATTCAGGGTACCTGCCACGTTTATCCATACTCCTTGATAAGGTCTTCAGGAAGATGGGGTTAAACGGCAAAGGGGTCATTCCGCTTGTCATGGGTTTTTCCTGTGTCACCATGGCAATTCTTACCACCCGGCTCCTTGATACAAAAAAAGAAAAAAACATTGCCACCTTCCTCCTGCTGCTGGGAATGCCATGTGCACCTCTCATCGCTGTAATGCTTGTAATCCTGGACAAGATGCCATTTTCAGCCACCCTGACTATCTTCGGTATTATATTTGCCCAGACATTCATCGCCGGCTTTATGGCAAATAAGATACTTCCAGGCCAGGGCTCGCCATTGATCTTTGAGATACCACCGATGAGGCTGCCAAAACCCATGCAGGTCATCAAATCATCTGCCCATAAAACCTATTTCTTCATCAAAGAGGCCATACCTATATTTGTTTACGCCTCTTTATTTGTTTTTTTATTTGAAAGGATTGGGGGACTTGAAATTGCTGAAAAGCTACTCCACCCTTTAACAAACAGCTTAATGGGCCTCCCGGAAAAAAGTGTCCAGGTTTTTATCAAAACTATTATCAGACGAGAGTCAGGAGCGACTGAACTAGAACATTTAAGCGGTATCTACACCAACCTGCAGCTTGTTGTAAATCTTCTTATAATGACTTTCCTGACCCCGTGTATCAACGCCATAATCGTACTTTTCAAAGAACGAGGCAAAAAGACCGCCGCTCTGATAATTGTTACTGTAATAATTTACGCGATTTTGATGGGAAGTTTGGTCAATCATGTTTGCCTTGCCTTAGGAATCACTTTTACTTAAATTTGATTTACTATATAAATAATTCTACCGGATCCATTTTTATGACAGGAGACAGGTCATGCTAACTGAAACACAGGAAGAGATTCTTGAATCAATCTGGTCTGTTGGAGACAGACAGCACAATACAATCGAGGCTGTAAAAAAACGTTGTACTGTTGACTTTACAGAGGCTGATCTTGAGGACATGGAACGACAGGAATTAATTACCAGGGATCAAGACGAGATCCACCTGGCCAATAAAGGAAAATCCATAGCTGAGATCATTATAAGAAGACATAGACTGGCTGAGATTCTGGTATCGAGTATTCTGAAGCTCAAACAATCGGACATGGAAGATATTGCCTGCAAAGTTGAACACAGTCTCCTCCCAGAGGTCGAAGAGTCAATTTGCACCCTGCTGGGGCATCCTGAATTCTGTCCTGACGGAAAAAGGATCCCACCGGGAAGATGCTGCTCCGGTAAACGAAAGGCCATAGATAGCAGTGTAGTAAGTTTAAAGGAGCTTTCTCCAGGAGAAAGCGGAAAGATCACCTATATAAAACCGGACAATCACTCAAGCTTTCATCAACTTATTTCTTTTGGACTTCACCCCGGTGTTGTAGTTACCGTACACAGAAAGAATCCGGCGTTTTGTATAAAGTTTGAAAATACAGAGCTTGCACTTGATGACAACGTTGTGGGAAATATTTATGTCTGGAAATTAACAAATGGTGAACCATAGCCCGGGTTTCTCACAAGCCTAGACGCCGGATAGACAAAGTGTGCTGAAATGTTCGTGAGAAATGCGGGCTAGGTTACCTCGCTTAACACCATAAGCACAATAAAACCCCGGAAATATTCCGGGGTTTTATTGTGCTCAAGAAATATACTTATATATCTTATTTGTCTTGTTTTTCAGCCTTTTGTCTAGAGTCAAGCTCTTTTGTTACCAATTCACTGATATCCAGAGTTTTGTCGAAATAGAGTAGGCCCGCACGGGAATCGATTATCATTGCATAACTGTTTTTTTCACCCATATCTGCAATAACCTTCTGGAGTTCCTGCACTACCGGCTCCATAATCTGTTTCTCCAACTGCTGCATTTCAAACTGGGCATCCTCAGACTTGACCTGTAGTTCCCTGACCATTTTCTGGTATTCCCTTTCCTTCTCCTCTCTTACCTGTTGACTCCATACGGAACTCTTTTTTTCGATCTCAGCCCGCATAGCCTCAACCTCTTCCTGTTCTGTCTGGAATTTTTTCTGGAACTCTAAAACTTTTTCCTCAAGAACCTTTTTTACAGCCTGACCGGATGAGGAACCCAGGAGTACCTCCTGGATGTTGACTGTAACAATCTCTTTATTTTCTGCAGCTATCACGTTCGAGCTGACAAGGCAGGCAATTCCCACCCACACTGCTACAATAGAATAAATGCTGACAATTCTTAAATTCATTTCTTTCATACCTCCTAAAAATTACACTGCGAAAAAGTTTTTACCAATTTTCATTCTTATAATCATTTTCAATGGTTGATGCCAACTTGATTTAATGCTCACATAGAGAAACCGGGATGGAAGTTGTATAAAACGCCTTCCTATCCCGGTTTAATCAATTTTTTTTCTACTTACAATAAACTAATTGTGCTGCCAGCCCGGTTATTTTACCAAAACAAGGTCATCTCTTCGGTTCTGGGCCCACGATAACTCATCATGTCCATACAGTAAGGGCTTTTCCTCTCCATAACTTATGGTATGCAGACGATCACTGTGAATTCCGAGATTGACCAAATATTTTTTTGCATTGATTGATCTGCGCTCGCCAAGGGCCATATTATATTCACTGGTTCCCCGTTCATCACAGTTCCCTTCAATGCGAACCTTAACAGCCTTATTCTGTTTTAAATAGTCAGCATTTTTCTCAAGGCGGGTGCGCTGGTCCTGCCTGATATTTGACTTATCAAAATCAAAGTAAACTGGAAGCAACGGTGCAGAAGTCCTTCCTTCAAGGACCTCGTGTTCTTTATCCATTGAAGCTGCCTGGGCATCCAGAGATTCCTGTTTTGCCGCCATACTCTCTTCATATATTTTTTCATAGCCGGGTTCACCAGGCTGTGGTGCTCTCTCTTCAGTAGCTGCCCCCATTTCTTCCTCAGCAGTTACTTTCTTCTTAGCGCAGCCGCCTACACTCAATGCAAGCCCAAACGCTATTGTCACAATCAGCACCAACAACAATGTTTTTCTCATTTTCTCCTCCCTTGGGAATATTATCTCAACAATATAAGGTACAATAGCAAAACACCTACACAATTTCCTTTTCATTTAGTCTATTTTTTCAACTATTTCCATAGGAACCTTTAACTGATTATCATTCTATATGGAATACGTTTAAAAAATATAACTACCTAAAAAGATTTCAAGCCCAATTAGGCTCGGCAAAATATCTACGTTCGATATTCTTTTAGAAAACCACAAAACACCTTATAGAAAAGTTGCTTTAGATTCAATATTTTTTTACTCCCAATCCATTTTATAAAAATTTACACAACTAAAATTAAAGCCTTTCATAATGTACTAAGTAATTTTATACTCAGATGTGCTTAGCGAAAATACTTTAAAAAACAACCCGTAAATTTTCTATTGATATGCAAAATCAATATCACGATACTCTCATTGACCAAAAAACGATGCTCAACAATATGGTCGCCCAAAGCCCTTTCGGCAGTTTTTTCGGCATTTCTCAGAAAGCGTTCGACCTCGTTTGGTCCAAACTTACTGCGAAAAACGGCAACTCTGCAGTCTATATCAGTATGGAAATTGGAGCTGACTTGGATGTTTTCAATCCAGTTAAAAACTATTTGTTGCAAAATGAAATAACCGACAGCAATGATCCTGTCCTGAGTTCATTTATCAATAAAGCGCTGCAAGGCCCCCCTAAAATTCCTAACTATGGCGGTGGTCTTGGTATTCTGGCCGGGGACACCCTGAAGAGTTTTTCTGCATGTAATATTCCTGTCGCTGCAATTTCATTGCTTTACAGAAAAGGCTACTTCTCCCAAATTGTTGACTCCAAAGTGGGCCAGATAAGCTGGTCAACTGAATGGTCCCCGGAAGATACCCCTGGTCTCTACCTGTTAAAAAATCCAGAATACCCTGACAAACCACTCATTATTGAAATCCCCTTCTTTGATAAACAGTGG
>Ga0209271_10000218_pt1 | contig 19969 bp, 16 predicted proteins | sample tdAd002_FD_187123 | JGI IMG/M metagenome (GOLD analysis project Ga0209271, IMG submission 187123) | Marine sediment microbial communities from the Atlantic coast under amendment with organic carbon and nitrate - tdAd00.2 (SPAdes)... | ecosystem: Environmental > Aquatic > Marine > Coastal >... | reverse complement strand
CAAGCAGCGTGCCCGGCAGGCACACTCTGGGAGCCGTACTCGGAAGTCTGTGCGGATGTCAGAGACGTGCAGGGCGAATTTCTCTCGGCGCTCAAGACAGTCAGCGCCATTCATAGCAACGCCCCGGTTCCCGGGTCGATGTCCGCGGGGATCGCCTATGCGCCGGACCAGTTGGTCGCCCTTGAAAGCGGTCGACTGCATACACGGATGTTCGTGTATCCGGATGGCCTCGAACGTGATGGCCCATTGCCAAGCTGGCTCTATACGACTGCCACCTCGCGCGTCGACAACGGCCTGGAGGTGTTAGCCATGTACACCGAGAGTCAGGATACGGGTTCCCTCGGGCTTTTTGCCTGGACCTGCCTGCCCGACTTTCCGTGCCCTGATGGTGCGACATTTCCGAGCTGGCAGTGGTCGCAGCCACTGCCGCAGTTCACCTGCAATATCACGCAGATAGTGGACCAGGGTGGCCACGCGCAAAAACAACTTTATTACGCTAACCATTCAGATCGCATCGACGCTGGATCGCCACCATTGTGGAAGAGTGCCGTTTACTTGTGGAATTACTGTGATGCGGCCTGGGATCTCGCCTGGGAGCACATGTACCGGCAGGACAAAGACAATTGTTCGGTTCCGGCAGCGGCATGTGCCTGGTGGGGACCGTCGGTCGAGATTTTTGGCGACGCCATGTATCCGCGAATTGGCGAGATAGGGTATGAAGATTCTCTACTTTACCACGATGGAACCTGGAGCCGGCTGCTGCCCCCGGAGGCAGAATTCAGGGATCCTGCCAACCCGGCCTGGGGTTCACAGACGCCCTGGCAGCTATTCCATCTCGAGCCGAATCGCAGTTATGGCGTCGGTAACTGGTTCAACGTGAACGATGCACCGGTCATCGAGGGTCAGGAGGTACTCAATACAGGAGAAGGCGAGCCGCTGAGCATAGACACCAGCCTCTTGACGATCAGCGATGCGGATATTGATACCGCCTACCATGTCAACTACGAGTTAACAGTGTACGCCGGCAATAACTACACCTACTCGAACGGTGAATTGACGCCCGATGCCGGATTCACGGGCATGCTTGTCGTGCCGGTCTCGGTCAATGATGGAGCTGCCGAAAGCGCGACATTCGAACTACTGGTCAGCGTGGGCACGGACACGGTTGCCCCCGTAATCCTGGGCCAGGTGCCCTTACAAACGCTGGAAGACCAGCCAATAGTCATCAGCCTTGACGACCTGGTCGTTGACTTTCTTGGCGGCGATCCAGCGAGCCTGGCAGTCATTGTCCATGCTGGCCAGTTTTACTCCCATACCGGCACAACTGTGACTCCGCTGGCCGATTTTTCTGGCGTATTATCTGTGCCGGTAACGGTCAGCGACGGGGTAGTGGAAAGTGATGTCTTCGGACTGAGCATCAGTGTTATTCCCGTTAATGACGCACCGTCAATCAACGGACAGCACCCGCTACAGACGCTTGAGAGCACGCCGATTGAGATAACCGCCGCGGACCTGCTGCTTTTTGATCCTGACAATGAGCTCTCGGAGTTATCGGTCAGAGTATTGGACGGTGCCGATTATCAACGTGTTGGCAACACGGTTACACCGGAGCCGGGCGTAATCGGAATGCTGGTCGTCAGGGTCGTGGCGAGCGACGGCGAGCTTGATAGTGACGTTTTTGATCTGTTGATCCAGGTCCAGGTACTCGCAGACACCGTACCACCGGAGATCATCCTGAACGGTTCGGCAACTGTTAGCATTCGGCTGGGGGATTCCTACACGGATGCGGGCGCCACGGCCACTGACAATGTCGATGGCGACATTAGCGATAGAATTGTCGTCACTAATCCGGTCAACACGGATCGCGCCGGTACATACACGATTACCTACAGAGTCGAAGACCTTGCCGGCAATGCCGCCGTCTCAACTCGGGCTGTGGTGGTCGCGGCGGCCACAACGGTCAAACGCAGCAGTGGAGGAGGCGCCGTGTCGTTGCTGTTTCTTGCGGTTCTCGCGGCGCTGGTGATTGCTCAGTCCGCGAGTTCTTCGACCAACTCGACAAACACCGGCGTATTTCGAAGGGAACGATAACGATTACGACGGGCGTTTTAACATATTCCATAGTAGTCTTGTGACTAATCTCACACTTCCATATGACGATTAGGTCTACATTGATGCTCAGGTTACCGACAACATCCAGTGACATGACCAGACTCCTCAAGCTACTTCCTCTTACAGGATTGTTCCTCGTTTCATTGGCAGCGCAGGCCGATGAGGGGGACTGGTATATTTCGCCGTCGATCGTCTATACCGACGATGACGGTGACCGGCTGATCGACGACTCCGTTGCGGGCGCGCAAATTCAGGTCGGAAGGGATATGAGCGAGCGCTTCTCGCTGGAAGGTCTGCTCGGCTATCACGATATTGACGGTTATCCAGGCCAGGAACACCTGGAGATCGGTTTTAACGCTATTCGTAAATTCCGTCCCGACAGCATGTTTTCCCCTTATGCCATTGGTGGACTGGGCTATCTGCGTGCAGATGCGGGTCTCCCGGATTTTGGTGGCGTTCCAGATGCCGGTACAACGTCGAGCAGCGTGACGGCATCGGCCGGCCTTGGGTTACAGGTTAATTTCAGCGACAGTCCCTGGTCAATGCGAGCCGAATATCGTTTGCGGCACGCATTCGACAGCACTGGTCTGACGGACCAGATTGCTTCGCTCGGCATCCAGTACTCGTTCGGCGGCGGATCCGACTCGTCGATACCGGTGGCAGCCACCAGCGCACCGGAACCTGTTGCTTATCAGGACAGCGACCATGACGGCGTGACCGATGACAGGGATCGGTGTCCAGGTACCGTGGCAGGCGCCAAAGTCGACCTGAACGGTTGCGAGATCCCAGAGATAATCGATCTCAAGAATATCTACTTCGGGTTTGATTCCGACGTGCTCCACCCGGCTTCGAGACGCCTGCTCGACCATTCGGCATCAATCTTGTCGCGCCATCCCGATCTGCAGCTTGAGATTGCGGGCTACTCGGATACTTCAGGGCCCGAACGCTACAACATGGGATTGTCGCAGCGGCGTGCCGAGGCCGTGCGTGCATACCTCGAGCAGGCGGGCGTTAATCCGGCGAACCTGACGGTCCGCGGCTACGGTGAATCCAATTCGGCTACCCACGCCGCAAACCGACGCGTTGAACTTCGTATAACGAAGCGCTGATCGCTATAAGGAGTGCAATAGCGCTCCAGCCCGATCAGGTCGTGCAGCGATACGGCATCTCCTGCGGCTCGCGCGGCTCCACACCCTGTGCTCTAAGCAGCTCGACCAGGTTCGGATATTGCCTGGGATCGAAATACGGAATATTGAGCCGACGTGCTGCCAACGATATACCCTATTGTTATATTGATAGGACGAATAGTACAATGCCCCGCGACCACTTCGTACACGTTGCGAAAGATAACGATAAGAATATGAGTGATGCATCTGGGCGCAAAGGCCCTCTGACAGACATACGCCTCGTCGAACTTGGCCAGCTGATCGCCGGTCCGTTTTGCGGCCAGCTTATGGCCGACATGGGCGCGGATGTGATCAAGGTGGAGCCACCGGGTCAGGGTGATCCGATGCGTTCCTGGGGGCGCGGGGAGTATCCACTTTGGTGGCAGGTCTGTGCCCGTAACAAGCGAGTCGTGACCGCGAATCTGCGTGAAGAGCAGGGTCAGGAGCTTGTTCGAAGACTGATATCCGAAGCGGACATGGTGTTGGAGAATTTTCGGCCCGGTACGTTGGAGCGATGGGGGCTGAGCTATGAAAAGCTCGCCGAGGACAATCCTGGCCTGATCATGATTCGTGTATCGGGTTACGGTCAGACGGGGCCGTACGCAACGCGGGCGGGTTATGCATCCATTGGTGAAGCAATGGGTGGCATGCGTTATCTGTGTGGCGAACCGGACCGTCAACCGAGCCGAGCCGGACTATCGATGGGCGACTCTCTTGCGGCGACGTTTGCTTGCATGGGTGCATTGGCGGCTCTGCATCATCGTGACAAGACCGGCGAAGGACAGGTCATCGACGCTTCGATTTTCGAGTCTGTTCTCAATGTCATGGAAGCGACCATCCCGGAATACACGGTCAGCAACTACATTCGTGAGCGCTCCGGCGCAACCCTGCCAAACGTTGCTCCGTCAAATATTTACGACTGTAAGGACGGCATTTTCCTGATTGCCGCAAACCAGGACACGGTGTTCCGTCGGCTATGCGCCGTGATGGATCAGCCTGAGCTGGCCGACGATGAGCGATTCAAAACACACACGGCACGTGGTGAGAATATGCAGGAACTCGACGCGCTCATATCCGACTGGACGAAAACCAGAGATATCGCCGAGGTGGACCAATTGATGCAGGAAGCAGGGGTGCCGGCCGGCAGAATTTACCGCGCACCTGAGATGCTCGAGGATGCGCAATTTCAGGCGCGTGATGCAATTATCGAGACGCCCACTGAAGAGTGGCCGGACCTCAGGATGCAAAACGTATTTCCAAAAATGTCCAGGACACAAGGTGAGGTTCGATGGACGGGTGCGACGACGTTGGGCGCGCATAACGAGGAAGTCTATGGCGAGTTGCTGGGACTAAGCAGCGAAGAGCTCGCAGAGTTAGAGAAAAAGTCGATTATTTAGGGGATCTGATATGACGTTTCGTCTGGGAGTTGATGTTGGCGGTACATTCACCGACTTGCTATTGGTCGATGAAGCCTCCGGCCGTACCTACATGGCCAAGGTGCCCTCTACGCCTGAGGATTCATCCATTGGTGTCTTGAACGGCATCGATCGCATATGCGACGAGTCGGATATTGATGCGAAACAAGTCAACCAGATCATGCACGGGACTACGGTTGCAACGAACGCGGTGCTGACACGCAAGGGCGCCAAGGTCGGGCTGATTACAACCAAAGGCTACAGGCAGGTACTGCAGGTGGCGCGTTCATTTTGCCCGGGTGGTCTCGGCGGCTGGGTCAGCTACATGAAAGCGCCGTTGCTGGCGCCACTCGAGCTTACGATTGAAGCAGACGAGCGTATGGACGCCGAAGGCAAGACTGTGAGACCGCTTGATGTTGATGCACTTCGTCGTGACCTTAAGTCGCTGGCCGACACCGGTGAAGTCGAAGCACTGACGATCTGCCTGCTGAATTCCTACGTCAATGGCGAGCATGAGGAGAAGGTTCGCGATGTCGCGCAGGAGTTTTTCGGCGATGTTCCGATCTCTATCAGCAGCAAGGTCGTGCCGGAAATGCAGGAGTATGAGCGAACGGAAACGACCGTCGTTAATTCCTACGTTCGACCACAGGTTTCCAAGTATGTACAGAATCTGCAGACGTCTCTGGAGCAGCGTCTCCACTCGGACGTCAATCTTGCGATCTTGCGTTCTGACGGCGGTTTGGCATCGTCTCGCGCGTCAAGCGAGTCGCCGGTCAACATGTTGTTGTCAGGGCCGGCGGGCGGCGTTGCCGGTGCAATGTACTTCTGTGCGCGCGGTGGCTTCGAGAACATTCTGACATTTGATATGGGAGGCACGTCGACCGACGTCGCCCTGATACAGAACGGTCAGGCTCGCATTCGCCGGGAAACACGTGTCAGCGACATTACGGTACGCGCGCCTTCAGTTGATGTCCGAACGATCGGCGCCGGCGGTGGCTCGATCGCCTTTAGTCCGGAGCTTACCAGGGCTCTGCGTGTTGGCCCGGACTCGGCCGGTGCGGATCCTGGACCCGCTGCGTACATGAAAGGGGGTGACAGGCCGACCGTCTGCGATGCTAACGTCGTACTGGGTTACCTGCCGTCGGATGTCAAATTGGGCGGCGCAATGACAATCAATCGCGACGCAGCTGTTACAGCGGTTCAGACACTCGCAGATGCGATGGATATTGACCTGATGGTGGCCGCCGAAGGCATTGTCAAGATCGTTAATGAATCGATGCTCGGTGCATTACGACTGGTGTCAGTGGAGCAAGGGTATGATCCGCGGGACTTTGCACTTGTCGGATTTGGTGGCGCAGGTCCGCTGCACTCAAATGCGCTCGGGGTTCTTAGTGGTTCGTGGCCGGTCATCATCCCGCCAGGTCCCGGTGTTCTCTGCGCTTATGGCGATGCAACAACACGAATTCAGGACGAAGCGTCGCAAACCTACGTGGTGCGAGTCGATCAACTCACAACGGAGGAATTCATTGAGCAGCTCGAAATGCTGCGGGCGCGTGCGAGTGAATCCTTCGAGGCGGATGGCATTCCGCCCGATCAGCAGGAAGTCGGTTATCAGGCGGATTTTCGTTACGCCGGGCAGGCCTTTCAACTGTCGCTGAATGTGACGATCGATGAACTAAATAGTAAGGGCCTTGCAGCGCTGACCGACGAATTCGACCGTCAGCACGAACAATTGTTTACGTTCGCACACGGTAAGGATCATGAAATTGTGATGATTCGCGCCATCGTCAAAGCAAAGAGCAGTCTCAAGGCGGATCTCAAGGAAGTCGGTGACGAAAAGACCAAACTGGAGGACGCCAAGATTCATGACACCAAATTCTATTATGAGCAAGAGTGGCACGACGCGGTGATCTACGATCGTGGCAAGCTCGGTGTTGCCACAGTGGTAGCCGGACCGGCAATTGTCGTAGAGATGGACGCGACGACGTTGGTTCTGCCAGGACATGCCGCTACTGTCGACAAGGTCGGCAACCTGCTCATTAACCCGGTCTAGAGGAGTTCGTCATGCCAGCAAATATCGTTGAAACAAACTCCACGCCATTCGAGACCGTCGATGTCGACACGGTAACGGTGGACATCATTGAAAACGCACTCAAGAACGTGCGGGTCGAAATGGATGCTGTGCTATTTCGCACGGCGATGAGCCCGGGTATTCGCGAGCAAGGTGATTGCTTTCCGATGGTCGCGAATCGCGACGGCAAAATGGTCGTCGGTCAGTTTGGCTCGTTCATTCGTGGCTTCATGGATGCCTACGAAGGGGACATCGAAGAGGGCGACATCATTCTGACCAACGATCCGTACATGTGTAATGCAGCCGTATCGCACTTGCCCGACTGGATCGTACTGGTGCCGATATTCAAGGATGGCCGCCACATGGCATGGTCGGCCATGTTCGGCCACATGTCCGATAACGGCGGCATGGTGCCCGGATCCATTCCGATTAGTGCAGAAACGATTTACCAGGAAGGCATTCGCATTCCACCCACCAAGCTGTACAAGAAAGGCGAATTGCAGGCCGATTTGCTCGAACTGATTCTGCACAATGTGCGAACCTCGGAGTGGAACCGCTTCGACCTGAACGCACTCGTTGCGGCGTGCCGCACGGCGGGCAAGCGCTGCGTCGAGATTGCCGAGCGATTCGGTGACGACACATTCTTCACGACCATGCAGATCATGCTTGATCGAAATCTCGAAGCGATGCGCGCCATTATCAACATGATCGTCCCGGAGGAGCCACAGTATTTTGAGGACTTTGTCTGTGACGATGGAGTCGGTAAGGGTCCTTACAAGATTGCCTGCAAGCTATGGCGCGAAGGCGATGTCGCGATCTTCGACTTTGCGGGTACCGATCCACAGGCCAAGAGTTCGATCAATTTCTATCTCAGCGAAGACATGTTCAAGATGTTCTTCGGCTCCTTTACGATCAACCTGTTCGATCCACACATTCTCTTTAACGATGGTTTCTATGAGCTTGTCGATGTTCGAATTCCAGACGGCAGTCTGCTAAAGCCGAAATTTCCGGCGGCATTGTCGGGTCGAACGCATGCGCTGGGCCGTATTTTCGACGTGATGGGCGGAGTTTTAGGCCAGGGCGCACCGGATGCGATGAACGCGGCTGGCTTTTCGGACAGTCCACACCTGTTCTTTTCCGGCTACAGGAAGAACGGCGAGTGGTTCCAGCTGTTCCAGATCGGCTTCGGTGGTATTCCTGGCCGCCCGGTCGGCGACGGGCCGGACGGTCACTCTCTATGGCCGGGTTTCACGAACGTGCCGAACGAATTCATCGAGGCTTACTTTCCATTGCGCATCGTCAAGTACGAGCCGATTACGGACTCTGGTGGTGCCGGGCTGCATCGTGGCGGCAACGGTCTCTCAGTGGCCTATGAGTTTCTCGTGGACGGCCAGGTTGGCATTCACGATGAACGCTGGCTGACCTATCCGTGGGGTGTGCGCGGCGGCGATCCCGGTATGCGATCCACGAAGCGATTGGTTCGTGCCGACGGCAGCGAAAAATGGTTGCCGGCCAAGTGCGATGGCATCGACGTTAAGGAAGGCGACATCCTGTACTTCAACACCTGGGGTGGAGGAGGCTGGGGCGATCCGCTGGAGCGCGATGCCGAGCAGGTCGGAGTGGATGTCGGTCGTGGCCTTGTCTCTGGTAGTGGCGCGGCGCGCTACGGCGTCGTCATTGACAAAAATGGAGACGTCGATGCTGCGGCAACCGACAAACTCCGCAAGAAGATGCTTGCCGAGCGCGGAGACGTTGGGTTGTTCAGCTTCGGCGGGACGATCGATGAGATCAAGGCACGTTCGCTCGAAGAGACGCACCTGCCGGCACCGGAGTCGCCACACGCGTGATTAAACGGAAGTATCGATGACTGAACTGCTGAGTTCATTGAAGTCAGAGTGGCATCTGGCACGGAACGGCTCGATGGACCGTTCGCCGCTCTATCACCAACTGTACTCGGTACTGAAGGCCGTAATCCTGGATGGCACGATACCCTACGATGCGCAAATGCCGACAGAGCAACAATTGGTAACGACGTTTGATGTCTCACGCATCACGGCCAAGCGGGCAATGGACGAGTTGGCAGCAGAAAATCTCGTGGCGCGTTTTCGCGGCAAGGGGTCGCATGTCACCTATCACTACACGCCGAAACCGGTGCGCGCGCCACTTGTTGGCATGCTTGAGAATCTCGTTGAGATTGCCAGGCATGGCACGATGCGAGTCGTTACTACAGAACGTGCTGTGCCGTCGGCTGGCATCAGGCAGATCCTGGCACTGGATGATCATGACGTTGCGCAAAAGGTCGTCCGTGTTTGCAGCAATGAAGACGGCGACGCATACGCCTATTACCGAAGCTGGACGGTCGGTGTTACCAAGGGTTTCACCAGGAACAAACTCGAGAACAACACGCGACTGGACATGTTGCGCGAGAACGGTATTCATCTCACAAAAGTCAAGCAGGTCATCAGCGCTGAAAGTGCGTCGGCACCCATTGCCAAAGAGCTTGGGTTGGAGGCCGGCGCGGCGCTGCTGTGGATCCGGCGCATCGGCTACATAGACAGCGGCGATGTGGTTGACGTTTTTGACGGCCTCTATCACCCGGAGCGATTCCAGTACGTCATGGTTTCGAGCTTCGACTGATCGAGCATGAATCATCCAATATGTTGTCAATTCTCATGAAAAGAACTAAAGTTATAACAAACGTGCAATACACTGTTGGTTAACCGGGGGGTTCCCACAATGAAGACCATTAAAAAAATCGTGCTGGTTGCGATCCTATTACCGTTCTGGCCGTTTTTGACGGCAAGCGCACAGCAAGACGGTGCGCTGGCGATCGACGAAGTCGTCGTCACGGCACGAAAGCGCGCAGAGAGTTTGCAGGAAGTGCCCATCGCAATAACGGCATTTACTGAACAGACAATTGAACGAGCGGGCATCGAGAGACCTGCCGACTTTATATCGCTAATGCCAAACGTCACGATCGTTGACACAGCGAACGTCGGCGACACACAGGTGAGTATTCGCGGCATCGTTTCCACGAGAGACGCGGAGTCGACCTTCGCGTATGTCGTAGATGGCATTCTGAGCACGAATCCGAACAGCTTTAACGAAGAACTCGTTAACGTGCAGCAGATCGAAGTCCTTAAAGGGCCGCAAGGTGCGCTGTATGGGCGCAATGCCGTTGCCGGTGCCATTCTCGTCACGACCAGGGAGCCTGGCGACGAGTTTGAGGGTCAGGTCAGAGTGGGCGGCGGCAGTGATGGTTTGACAAAGGGATCGCTGCGTATGAGTGGCCCGCTTGGAGGCTCGGCACGAGGTAGCCTGGCCGCCAGTTATCGTGAATTTGACGGCGTCTTTTCCAATGTTTACGAGAACCCTGGCTCCGCCGTTGACTATCTCGAGGACACGACCATACGCGGACGTCTGATATTCGAACCGAACGACCGACTCGATCTCGATTTTCGTGCGGGCTATTCCGAGGTCGAAGGCGGTGCGATCAATTTTAATGCCGTTTTCGCGATACCGGCGTTCGCGCAAGGCTTTGGGCCGACCTTTTTCGCAGACGTCAATGACCATGACTTCACGTTTGCCTTCAACGTTCCCGGCGAGAATAAGCAGGAGACGACCGAGTTTGCGTTCAAGGCTGACTACGAGACCGACAACGGTGATTTGACGTTTATCGCATCGTATAACGATCTGGACGAGTACTTGTTGTCCGACGGTACCAGCGCTACGTTTTATGGCTATGAATTGCTCGGTTCGTGCCAGTCCGACCGTACAACGCTAAATAACCTGCCGGTTGCAGGTGGTGGTGCCGGCCGAGACGATTTGTTTGGCGGGTTCTTCCAGCCGTTCGGCGTTTTCCCTCCAGGCAACGGTCAATTTCCGCCCAACAATATCCTGGATTTCGAGGGCATTTATGGACCCTATACGCCAACGGCGTGTGACGGTTACCAGTACCAGGAACGCAATCAACAGGATTCGAGCCTTGAGGTACGCTTTACATCACCGCAGGACCAGTCGGTTCGCTGGATCGCTGGTCTGTATGCGACCGAAATCGATCGCGAAGTCGTGGTCGCGTATGGGGCCGATCTGGGTCTCGGTTTCTCGCGCCAGCCGTACATAGATCCGACGGGCCCGAATCCGACGGATTTGCTGTTTTGGGACGAATTCGACACCAGCGTCATTGCCGCTTTCGGTGAGCTGGCTTTCGACGTTGGCGACTCCATGGAATTGTCGCTGGCGTTGCGCTGGGACCAGGAGGATCGCAAGGTTCGCAATAAGGTACCAAACGTCTCGGCTTCGGGATTAAATGTCAACACACTTGATCCGAACACGTTTTTGCCAGGCCCGATCAATCCCGGATTCGTCTCGAACCCGGGCGGAATTCCAAATCGCAGCGAGACTTTCGATCAATTGCAGCCGAAAGTATCGTGGCGCTGGGCTGCTACAGACGATGTTAATGTCTATGCAAGCTGGGGTATCGGCTTTCGCAGTGGTGGCTTCAACTCGCTGGGTAGTTCTGACCTGATCGAACTTTGGTTCAATGAGGGTCAGCCGCCGCTTTACCAAAATCCGGTCAATGCACAGTTAACGATCGAAGACGAATACGACAAAGAAGTCTCGAGCAGTTTCGAGCTTGGTATCAAGACGCAGTTGTTGAATAATCGCTTGCAACTGAATGCGGCCGTCTTCAGTACTGAGGTCGACGACAACCAGTTCTTCGAGTTCTTTGCCGGACCATTTGGGCTCATGCGCGTTGTAACGACGATAGATGAGACCACGATTCAGGGATTTGAAGCGGACTTCAACTGGCTCGTGTCTGATAGCTTCTCATTGTTCGGGGGCGTTGGATTCCTGGACTCCGAAATCAAGAAGAATATCAATCGACCATTGTCGGAAGGCAACGATGTGCCGCAGGCACCTGAGGAAACCTACAACCTTGGTGCGCAGTTGGATATTTCGATGGGCAACAGTTCGAACTTCTTTGCGCGAGTGGATTTTCAGCACGTCGGCAAGATGTGGTTCCACACGCTACAGGGAGAGCCCTCTCCAACAATCTGGGACGCATTTAACGGTGGTGGTGGATTCATTACGCAGGATTTGTCCAAGACGCAACGTGATGCCTACGATACAGTCAATCTGCGTATCGGTTTTGAAGCAGAGCGATGGGCGGCCACGGTATGGGGTCGGAATATCACCGATGAGGACTATCTCGAGGAAATTATTCCTGCGCCTGAGTTCGGTGGCTCATTCATTCACCCGGCAACGACGGCGACCTATGGTGCCGACGTGACATTCCGATTCTAAGGCAGTGAATGGGTGACGAGCTCACAGAGAATTACCGCGGGGCTTTCGATGGCAGCCTTGGCTTCGGCAAGGCACCCGCGTTAATTCTCGTCGACTTTGTTGCGGCTTACTTTGTCGAAAGTAGCCCGCTCTATGCAGGCGTTGAAGATGAGCTAGCGTCGGCACTGCGTATCCGGGATGCTGCCAGGGCCGCAGGCATACCCGTCATCTACACAAACGTCGTGTATCAGAAAGGTGGTGCCGATGGTGGTGTTTTCTACCGCAAGGTCCCGGCTCTCGAGTCATTTGAAGCGGGCAACCCTTTGGGCCGATGGGCCGAGGGCCTCGAGCCTGCGGACGGAGAGTTGGTGATTTCCAAGCAGTATCCGAGCGCATTCTTCGGCACATCTCTGGCGGAGACCTTAAAGAAACGTAGCATCGACACGCTAATAATCACCGGTGTTACTACGAGTGGCTGTGTTCGGGCAACCTGCGTCGACGCGATGTCCTACGGCTTTGTACCGATCGTTGTGGCGGACGCATGCGGCGATCGTCACACGGCACCGCAAGAGGCGAATTTGTTTGACATGAATGCGAAGTATGCAGACGTCGTGGACGAACACACCGTCATCGAGCATCTTGGGTGAGTAGCAAGACCATTACCCTGGTTGAAGTTGGTCCGCGCGACGGATTGCAGAGCGAGCCCGAGATCCTGCCAACCGGGAGCAAAGTTGAATTCATCAACAGGGTTATCGACGCTGGTATTCGCCGAGTCGAAGTTGCGAGCTTTGTTCATCCAAAGCGCGTGCCACAAATGGCAGATGCCGAAGCGCTGATTGAACAACTGCCGGATCTTGATGATGTGTCGTATATCGGACTCATCATGAACGAGCGAGGTCTGGATCGCGCGCTGGAAACAAAGATCGACGAAATCGGCATGGTTGTCCTGTCCACCGATTCCTACAATCGCAAGAACCAGGGCGTGGACATTGATGAGTCCATTCGAGTATGGGGCGATATTTCAAAGCGCGCCAAACAACATGGACTGCGGGCCAATGTCATGATCTCGTCGGCGTTTGGCTGCCCGTATGAGGGCGAGGTCAAGGTCGATCGTATTGTCGAATTGGCGAAGCGGCTTATTGAGGCTCATCCGGCGGAACTCGGAATTGCAGACAGCATCGGCGTCGCCGTCCCTGGGCAGGTCACTGAGGTGCTTGGCCGTGTTCGTGATGTGATCGGTGATTTGCCACTCCGGTGCCACTTTCACAATACCCGCAACACCGGGCTGGCCAATGCTCATGCTGCCGTGGAATCCGGCGTCACGTATCTCGACGCGAGTGTTGGCGGCATCGGTGGCTGCCCTTTCGCACCGGCGGCGACCGGCAACATTCCCACAGATGACTTGCTGTACATGCTTGACCGGTCCGGCGTTGAGACTGGTGTGTCTCTCGGCAAGATCATTGAAACCAGCCGCTGGCTCGAACAGGAGCTTGGCCGTGATGTGCCGGCATTGCTGCCGAAGGCCGGCATGTTTCCAGCTGGACGTCAGGAAACCGCCTGAGGTCATGCCGCCGACACGCATTCACCACCTCAATTTGGTTGTGCACGATCTTGCAGACGCAATGGCAAGGTTCGAAAAGGCGCTCGGGCTGGACCCATTCGAAGTTGTTGATCACCAACCACGTGGCGCCAGGGCAGCCCGCACCCGAATTGGCGAAAGTTGGCTCGTGTTAGTGAGCCCGTATGATCCCGAATCGGTGCCCGGCCGATATCTTGCTCAACACGGCGAAGGATTCTTTCTTTTGTCGCTGGGCTATGAAGATTTCGTACAGCAACTCGAACGGCTGGAGACCAGTGGCGTTGACTTGGTCGATCATCGGCCGCGCAACGGCATCCTCGATTGGCGCGTCGCTGATATCGGTGAGCTGCACGGCGCCAATATACAATTTACACAGGACAAGCCCGCGGAAGACGAACAAGGCTGATCTGGCTGACGAAAACTAATGCAGCTCAACAAGATCGCCGTCACAGACGAGATGCTCTGGACCCACTTGCTGACCGTCGAATACCTCGGCACCCCATATGCGCGCGAACTTCAAACCCCGGGCAACGTCTTTGTGCACCAGGCGCGCGACATCGTGCACCGTGCCGCCACGACGCACCGTGAAGGGCTTGTCATTGTCTGCCGGTTTGCCAGGCGTCTTCGTGTAGACACGGACAGTCTCAAGCGCACGAAACAGAAAAGGCCCGAGCTCATCCAGTCCATCTCCGGATTTCGCCGACATTGTCAGAGCGGGAAAACGCAATCCGAGCAGCTCCTCAAGGATTTTGACCTCCTCGGGATCGGGGTCGAGATCACTCTTGTTGGCAATCAAGACGGTAGGCAAGTCGAGACGAAACGGATCTTCTGTCTCATCTTCTGGCTGTGATTCTGCTTGTTGCAGACCCGGCCACGCCGTTGTCAGGAAGGCTTTCTTTTCCGCCAGGCGCTCAAGGATCGTGGGGACTTGCTCCAGGCAGTCCGGGTCGCTGACGTCAATCACGAGCAACACGCCATCGGCGGGCTGCAATGCGTTGATCAGCCACGACTCCATGAAGTCACCCGACACCGGTGGCAGGTCCACCAGCTGAAAGTGGATGTCTTCATATGGAAGCATACCCGGCACCGGCAGATGCGTAGTGTAGGGGTAGGGTCCAATGTCACTGTGTGATCCGGTCAAGCGGGCGTGCAAACTGGATTTACCGGCATTGGGTGGACCCACGAGGCACAACTGTGCAGCACCTTCGGGACGCACGACATGGGATGGGCCACTGCGGCGACCGCCTTTCCTGGGGCCCGCGAGCTCCTCGCTCAGCTGCTTGATGCGGGACTTGATATCGGCCTGCAGGTGTTCCGTGCCCTTGTGCTTGGGAATCGTCCGTAACATCTCCTTCAGGCAATCCAGGCGCTCCTTTGGCTCGCGCACCTTGCGGTAGGCCTCTTCGGCTTTCTTGTACTCGGGTGTGACGTTGGTGGGCATGCAAGTGAATCTTACCTGATGACTAGCACGCGGCGTATCTGCTCGCCTTATAGAACAGGAACAACTGATCATCACTGTGCTGTTTGTCGAAATGAATATCAGGGCGCTTCCTAAGCGCCTCAAACGTCTTTTCCGTCACTAAGGTTTCGTTGGCTCGTGCGATATCCTCACCGAGCTTCGAGGCGCGATTCATTTCATCACCCTGGGCGAGATTCGGGCCGATCGCATACACGTCTCCGTAGCCAATGCCGATGCAGCATTTCGTTGGGTGAGCGGAGGCAAGTCTTGACTGATTAAACTGATCGACTCGACGGTGGATTTCGAGGGCGGCATCGAGCGCCTTGTCCGGTGTTTTGAACAATGCGACCACGTCATCGGCGAAACAACGCACGAGCTCCGCGCTGAAGTCACGTAATACCGGGATGCAAACTCGTTGTGCATCGACGATTCGCAATAAGCTTTCGATCTCGCCGATCTTCATCGCACTCGATGTGAACCCTGTCATATCGAGCGACAAGATAGCTCGCCGGTGAGTGTACTTATTATGAAATTCTTCGGCCGTTATTGTTCCGCGACGGAGGTCCAGGAAGTCGCGATAGACGTCTTCGCTCCAGCCGCGATACTGTGACAGACCTGCAGCGTCATCCAGTAATTCATGGGGAAAGTCGTTAGTCATGGTGAGGTAGTCCTTTGATTGTCTATACTGGCCATTCCGCCGATCATGCTCCGGGATTCTGCCGATGTTCACAGTTGACCAACTAATCGCCCACGCAGTCGGCGATTACGTCCTGCAAAGCGAATGGATGGCAACGGAAAAAACGAAACGCTCGTTGCCGGCCCTCGTACATTGCCTGACGTACGTCCTGCCGTTTCTTTTCCTGACACAAAACCCCTATACGCTCGCCGTTATCGCGGGTACCCATTTCGTTATCGATCGCTGGCATCTTGCGCGCTACGTCGCCTGGGCCAAGAATCGCCCGTGGCCCGGGAGTGCGCCATGGAGCGAATGCCGGCAAACCGGGTTTCACCCGGATACACCGCGCTGGCTGTCAGGCTGGCTCCTGATCATTGTCGATAACATCATGCACGTGGTAACCAACGGTCTGGCGTTGCACTTCATCGGTTGACGGAACTCTCTTTCAATAGCGGCACCCAGTAGGTCAGGCCGAACAGCATCGTCTTCAGAAAGCTCACCTTGGCGCTGGCGAGTTCGATGAACCCGAACTTGATAAGCAGGAATTCAGCGAAGTGAATCAGAAGGACGAAGACGGCTATCCAGGTAATGACCATGCCGAAGGGCGGCGGAATGATACCAGTGAGGCTCAGGGCAAACGCGGTCCAGAAAATCAACACCCCGACTCTCGTCATCCGCACGATACGATCGATCACGGGAGGCTTGCCTCCGTGTCGCGCAGTTCCAGGTAGCCGCAAGGACAAAGCTCAACGCACTTGCCGCAGCCCTCGCACGCTTCGAGCGCTAGTATGAAATAGTTGCCCGGCCCCGTATCGGCAAGGCGCGTAAACCCGGCCGCATTGCAATACATGAAGCACTGCTGGCAATCGAAGCACAGCCCGCAGGACATGCATCTAGTTGCCTCTCGGTAGGCCTGCTCGGGGCCGATGGTTTGATCGACCTCGGCGTCCGGGTTTGTTAATCGCTGGTTCTCCGGCAGTCGGGGACGCTCGCCCCGAAAACAGTTTGTGTAGTGATCGTGCTGTACACGCTCTCTTTGGACGACTTTCTTGTGTGCTTGCATGCGTGGAGCCGCCGTTCCGCGCAGTTCGGCATGCGCCGACTCGGCGGCAAGTCGCCCCTGGGCGATGGCATTGCCGGCGATACCTGCACCGCGATCGTCGCCACCTGCCCAGAGTCCTTTGTCGAGCCTGCCGTCCTGATCCGCGTGCAGCGAATTACGGTCGTCAAGGATCCACTCCAGACCATGCCAGTCGGGTGCCTGGGACACTGCGATGAGGACCCGGTCCGCGGCGAGCGTTTGCGGTTGTCCATTGCCAGGTAATGGGCGCCGCCGCCCCTGTGCGTCGGGCTCGCCGAGTCGCATCGGCCTGATTTCAATACCCGTTAGCTTGTCGCCGTCGCGGACGATACGGGTCGGCGAGACCAGGAATCGAAACTCGACACCCTCTGCACGGGCGTCGTCCACCTCGGCGGCAATCGCAGGCATCTCGGTTTCGCTGCGCCGGTAGAGCAGTGTTACCTGCGCGCCATCGCGCAGGGCGCTTCGCGCCGCATCGATCGCCGTATTGCCACCGCCCACGACAAACACGCGTTGCCCACCGAGTGTTTGGCTGTGTCGCTTTCGTTCGCGCAGGTAATCGATACCCGCGGTGACGCCCGGGCCGTCTTCGCCGGGAATGCCGAGCCGGCGCGTCGCCTGGGCGCCCACGCCAAGAAAGACCACGTCGTGCCGGTCGCGCAGTTCCTCGAGACCAATCGTGGTCCCAACATCGGTGTTATTCACGAGCGTGATACCGACTTTGAGAAGGCGCTTGACCTCGGCATCCAGAACATCGTGGGGCAAGCGGTATTCGGGTATCGCGCGCCGCAGCATGCCACCTATAGATTCACCGCGTTCGTAAACAGTGACGCCGTAACCACGGCGAGCCATCTGGTAAGCGAAGGACAAACTCGCCGGGCCGGAGCCTATGACTCCGATTGAGTCCTCGTAAAGTCGTGGTATGACCGAGGGGAGGGGCAGCGTGCGCGACAATGCCCAGTCGCCAAGAAATCGTTCCAGTGCGTTGATTGAAACGGCGCCGTCCTTGTCACTACGGATGCAGCTGTCCTCGCACGGGTGCGGACATATACGGGCGATCGTAGCCGGCAATGGATTCATCCGGGCGATCTTTCGCCAGGCTTCGTCGAAGGCCTGATCGCGCGTTAGCCCATTCTTCTCATGCTGTGCGATGACGCCCATCCATCCGCGTACATCGCCACTGTTGGCGCAATGCGCCTGGCACGGTGGCTGCTTTTCCGCCTGCTGCGCGAGGGATCGAAATGACGGCTCAGTGCCTGGCATGACTGCCTTCCCCCTCGCGTTCATGATCTTTTGTGCCGGTTCCGCCTCGCAGGTTGCCGGCTACCAGGTTCCAGATGAGGCTCCCGAAATAGGCAGGGTGTAATGTGCGCAGGAACACATTGGTGTACGACGCGCTGCCGCTGAACAGATCCCAGAGCACGCCAGACATGCGCCTGGGGCCTTTGGAGCGCTGTTGTTCGCTACGTGTCATACGCAGTATGCCGCGACGTGCGAAGCGTGCTTTTTGCACGAGGCCGGCGACGTTGAACACGAACTTGCCGACCAGGTTGTCATGATCAATGCGGCGACAAAGCGGCGCATAGTGCTGTTTGAAGCTGTCGGCGTCGACGCCGTGGAATACAACCGTCTTGGCCGCGGCTTTCGACGTCCGGTACGCCGCGCCGATACCGTCCTTGAAAAGCCGCGTCGATCCGCTGTCGCCAATCATAACCAGCCGGTCGTCGTAGATCGGGCGCGAGGGCTGAATGTTGATGCGTGGATAGCAATGGCAGACGTGCGGTGGAATCATGTTCTCGGGAAAGCAGTTCCTGACTTCCGGAGACTCGAAGAAACGCGTCATCAGCGCTTCGTCAATATCATCTCCGAGCAGGCACAGCGTCACGTACTCGCCCTTGGGTATCAGGGCCGCGAACTCAAGCCGCGGTATGTCCAGTAGAAACACGTGCATGGAAGGCCCGAACGTCTTGTTTATGAGTTCTGCGCCGAGGTGAAATTCGCAGATGAAAGTCTTCGTGCGATCGGGCTGCCGAAACGACGGCATGTCGCTCTCGAAAATATCCAGCAAGCGACTGTTCACGCCGGACGCCACAACAACAAGATCGTAGTCGGCGCTGGTCTGGTCCGCGCAATGCACGGTCATTTTCTCATCGTCACGCTTTATGCCGGTGACGAGCCGGCGAATAAGGGTCGCGCCTTTCTCTTGCGCCAATTCCTGCAGAAAGCCGTCGAAACTATCGGCAGCCTCTGGCGAGGATTCCCTGGGGCCGTGACCGCGGTAGATCGCGGCGATACGCTTCTCCGACAGTGGCGTGGCAATTTCGACGTCGCCGACATCCATGTGCAGCGTGTACGACTCGATGCCGCGTTGCACGATACTGTTCGGAAGGTTGATGCCCTCGGTCGCGAGGCGCTGGACAAGCGATTCCGACACGATGCCGCCGCAGTGATTGCATCCGGAAGGGCCGCGATGGCAGAACTGCCTCGGCTCGTATAGGTCGACGTCGGCCTGTAGCCCGATGAGCTCAGCCATATTGAGAAAGAAAAAGCTGAACATCGACCCGGACGGACCTGCACCGATGACGGCGATCCTGGAACCGTCCTTCAATGCCGAGCTGTTAGCTTTGATCATCCGACTCTTCCGTCAGCCGATTTCCTCGTACCGGGCCAGGCGGTCGGTCAGGTCCCGGATGCGGTGTGACATCATCTGCAGAATGCGAAACGACAGTGACGGATCCTCATGCACGCCGCCGAGGAAATTCTTCTTGTCGATTGTGAGAACCCGGGTCGGCCGGATGGCTCGAATAGTCGCGGTCCGGACCTCCTTCTCGAACAGGGCCATTTCACCGAAGAATTCGTTTCGCCCCATGCTGCGAAGGCGCAGCTGCCTCCCGTCTGAATCGACCAGGGCCTCGACCTCACCCTTCTGGATGACGAACATGCAGTTGCCCGCGTCGCCCTGCTGAAAAATGACCTCGCCTGCCTTGTACTCTTTCCCCAAACCAGCCATGCGTGGTTCCACCCCTAATGCAGACCTCCCCAACAGACTATTCTAGAACCAGCACGGCTGTTAAACCGTCCGTAGTTTCCGCAGGTGCGTTGTACACTGATTTTCCGGAGTACT
>Ga0209271_10000217_pt1 | contig 20001 bp, 15 predicted proteins | sample tdAd002_FD_187123 | JGI IMG/M metagenome (GOLD analysis project Ga0209271, IMG submission 187123) | Marine sediment microbial communities from the Atlantic coast under amendment with organic carbon and nitrate - tdAd00.2 (SPAdes)... | ecosystem: Environmental > Aquatic > Marine > Coastal >... | reverse complement strand
ATTGTTGTACTACGCTTTCCAGCTCGCTATCCTGTGCATCACCTGTGTCGATTGTGATGGATACGGTGCGCAACACAACCGGTCGCCCGAGCGTGATGGAAAAGTTCGCTTGCCAACAGCTGTCGCCTGTCTTCAGCGTCTTCTCGATCTCGACGCTGTAAAAGCCGACGACTTCGAGCGCCTCGCGAATCTCGGTTTCCGAATCAGCGAACAGGCGCCGCACCCGCCAGTCGGGCGCATCGCAGGTTTCATCATCGAGCCTCAGGTAGGCAAGAATGTTGTCGCGGACTTGCGGCTCGACACCGCTGATCGATACCGCCGCATAGGTATTGCATAGGCTGCCCAGCCAAAACAAGCATGCCAGAACGAGCTGCTGTAGCGATATTGTCCGGGCATTGTACGCGCTTGCGACCATATGCAGGATTATGCGGGAACATTTGGTGTTATGCGATATTAGCTGGCTCCGTTGCTACGGTCAGTAATAGTTTTTTCTGTTAAATGTCAGTCTCTTACAGTTTAAGTGTTGTATGGTACGACATTTGTGGGATCTGGCAGTTGGTAAGTAGGGTGCGCCGTGCGCACCGAATTAGTTAATCAATTTCCAGCTTAATGGTGCGCACGGCGCACCCTACGGCTATATCGAAGCAAACATGTAATTAATCTGAATCCAGCCATTCATCAATTTCCTTCTGTTCTTCTGCTTGCAGTTTTTCTTTTAGCTTTTTCACGTACTCTCGATCGTAGAACTGCTCGCATATTTCGCTGGCATCATCAGGTACGTTATCACCAAACACCCGGCGGGCCGGTACATGAAGTGGGCTGGTAATGAAGGAAACATATGCAGCGGTAATATCTACCGGATTGGTAATTAATCCTATATCGTCAAATTTACCCTGGACTCGTATGGGCGCCTGTACAGCAAACATTCTTGCAGTTTTTGACCTGGGATAAAGCGACAGAACTAGATACTCATTTGCAAAATCCACATTGATATTACCGTGCATCCATACTTTCGTGGTATCGATACCGAAAAAATCTTCTTTCATGATGCCATCTTCCAGATCCATTAAAGCAACTACGCAATTTACCCTGGATTCCTTTTTCCTGATCTCGGGCAGTATTAACAGGAAAAGATTGTTTGCCCATACATCGAATATTTTAGTTCTGACATTTCCTGGCCAAAGTGCAACATCCATTTTCCCTGATGCATGATCGAAAAGGCGTGTAAAGTTTTTGCCGCCCAGTTGCAGATCAACTCTAGCGCTTATTACTCCACCGTCGCTGGAACCCTGGGTAAAATAACGCGCAACGACACCAGATTCGAATTTGTCGATATCAAGCTTAAGGGCTCCCGTTACCTGTTCATTGTTAACCTTGAATGATACTGTTGATATAATCTTGCCACGAGGCAAATCGAGCTCGGCGTCTTGTATTATCAAGGTACCATCGCGTAGTTTCATTTTGAGACTGGAACCGCCTAAAACACTTTCTCCCGCGAGCACCTTTTCAACCTTCAGGTTCAAATCAAAATGCATTTTAGGGTCATCAACAATTTGTTTCAGGCGGTAGCCCGGCTCTTGTTTGGACTCGCCCCCTGTTTTTTTCAGGGCGGCTTTTATGGTTTCTGCAGCCGGCTTTTCTGTTTTCGCTTCGGCGAACTCAAAATCTTTTATCTGTAACTGGGGGCTGTTAAGATTGATCGTCCAAAATGGTTTAATCGAACTTGTATCAATGACTATTACGGTGTTGAAATGCGTATCTCCAATCGTTGCATCATCGGCTTTAACAATGAATCCTTTTTCATTTGCTGAAATATATCCTGTCAGGCTGTAATTATTAAAAGGCGGCAGTTCGCTATCAAGGATCTTGTTTAGTTTTTCCAGGTCTTTGCCTTCAAGAGAGATTTTCAACTGGAACCGATTTGTTTTTATTGGTAAATCCATTGTCCCTTTTGCAGTGATATTGCTTCCTGCAACGTCTGCTTTTAGATCAACATCAAGAGTTTGTATTTCATCAAAGAACTCTACCAACCGGTTTGTATTGAAATCTATTTTGAGTATCTCACCGGCAAGCATTCCATCTAGATGGAATATAACCGGCTTGTTCCATGAAGTGCGCAACGACACGTTATTAAAAACAAACTCTTTTGGCTTATCATTGTTTGTCGATGACAAGATCCAATTTCCTTTCAATAGCTGCAGGCTGATTTCTGCTTGTTGATATATTTCTGTTAAACTCGATCCTCGAAATTCGGTTGTTATAACCGCCTCATCAGCAGACGCATGTCGTCCTTCACTAATGCCAAACTCTTCCAGTAACATCCCCAGGTCAATTTTTTTTACATTTACATCGGTGTTACCATAAATACCATCTTCTTTTAATTGCACACTGGCGTTGATTGTGGTTTTTCTATCAGCTATGTCTCCTGATCCATACAATGTCCACGCCTGTCCTGTTGTCAGCTTGTTCAGCTCATCAGCTTCAAGTGTAATGTTGTACGGATAGCTCTGAAAAGATCCTGTTATTTCTGCTTGCGGTTTTGATCTGTTGTTTAAATTAATTAACAACTGGTCCAGGTGTGTATCAATTATCATGTCATATGACGCATCCGTATATTTAATCGATATATCGGTTAAATTGAATACACCTAATGTCAGACGACCAATAGTGGCTTTCTTCTTTGTCACCGCTTCAGTTTCTTTACTTATCGTTTCCGGTGTGCGGATTAAATGATCGAATGACCAGTTATACTTACCCTCTTTCTTTTGTATCAGGCTGATAGTTACATGATTGGCTGCAATCACTTCCAGATGAAAACTTCCAGTTAACAGTGGCAATAAAGCAAGCTGAATCTTTGCATCAGATATAGCAAGAAAATCTTCATCTCCGAAACCTTCAAGGTTTTTTATATGCACACGTTCAACACGTAATTGCGGAAACAGCGAAACTGTTATCTGTACTTCATCATCTATACGTACATCACGTTGTGTTAATGTTTTTATTTGCTCAAGAAGAACACGACGAGCTTTTTCTGAAGTAAAGGTTATGTCTATATATTCCAATAAACCTATTATAAGGAGCAGCGTGACTAATAAACCTACCAGGCTTTTTAAAATCAGTGCTAAGCGTTTATTAACTTTCATTTATGTAGAACAAACAACAAGAACATGTAAACAATATTAACTATCTATTCCAAGATCATCCCAGATAGTATCTATGCGTTGTTTAACATTTTCATCCATAGTTATTGGTTCGCCCCATTCGCGTTCAGTTTCACCTTTCCACTTATTGGTAGCATCAATACCAAGCTTGGAGCCCAGGCCGGAAACCGGTGAAGCAAAATCGAGATAATCGATGGGTGTGTTTTCGACCATGGTAAAGTCACGTACCGGATCGACGCGTGTGCTGATGGCCCAGATAACATCTTTCCAGTCACGTGTATTAACATCGTCATCGACAATGATGACAAACTTGGTGTACATGAACTGTCGCAGGAAAGACCACACACCCATCATGATGCGCTTGGCATGACCGGGGTATTGTTTTTTTATGCTGACTACAGCAAAGCGGTAGGAACAGCCTTCCGGTGGCAAATAGAAATCGATTATTTCCGGAAACTGTTTTTGTAATATCGGTACAAATACTTCGTTCAGGGCAACGCCAAGTACTGCCGGTTCATCCGGTGGTCTACCCGTGTAGGTGCTGTGGTAGATCGGATTATTACGGTGCGTAATGCGTTCGATGGTAAACACGGGGAAAGTTTCAGTTTCATTGTAATACCCGGTATGGTCTCCATACGGACCTTCTTCCGCTTCTTCTCCCGGGTAGATGTAACCTTCCAGAATAATCTCCGCTGTCGCCGGTATGCTTATGTCACCTACACTGCTTTGTACTACTTCGGTTTTACTTCCCCTGAGCAGGCCGGCGAAACCATATTCAGATAATGTATCCGGTACCGGTGTAACAGCACCCAGGATTGTTGCCGGATCAGTACCCAATGCAACTGCAACTGGAAATGGCTCGCCCGGGTATTTTTTCAGCCAGTCACGATAATCCAGCGCACCGCCTCGGTGCGAGAGCCAACGCATGATGACCTTGTTCCTGGCAATAAGCTGTTGGCGATAAATCCCCAGGTTCTGCCGTTCTTTTTCCGGGCCCCTGGTTATCACCAGTCCCCAGGTAATCAGGGGGGCAACATCTCCCGGCCAGCAGGTTTGTATGGGTAGCACGTTCAGGTCGACCTTATCCTTGTCAATGATGACTTCCTGGCAGGGCGCATTTTTCACGACTTTGGGTGCCATGTTGAGAACCTGTTTGAATACAGGCATCTTTTCCAGGGCATCTTTCATTCCTTTTGGCGGTTCCGGCTCTTTCAGGAAAGCCAGTAGCTTGCCGACTTCACGCAGTGCTTCTACATCGTTTTCACCCATACCCATGGCAACGCGTTTTGCAGTACCAAACAGGTTACCCAGAACCGGAATATTTGAACCCTTAACATTCTCAAACAACAAGGCCGGGCCTTCAGCTTTAAGTGTGCGGTCACAGATCTCGGTGATCTCAAGACAGGGATCGACCTCGTGCTGTATACGCTTGAGTTCACCGATTTGTTCGAGCTGGTTGATGAAATCTCTTAAATCCCGGTGTTTCATGTACTTGGTCGGCCCAAATCTAAAATATTGCGGAAGTATGCTATAAATCAGCTATAGATGTAACAATTGAGACCGATAACAATTTTCTGCTGACTAACAGAGCGATCTTTTATGCCTGATTTAAAAGGGATTTTATCCACACTCCCTCTCCTTTTTGTTTCATATAGCACTATTGCAGATCCTGGAGAACTCAACCTGGTGAGTTGTCATGTCAGCAAGACGGCTTATGTAACTGACCTGGTAAATGCCTATCAACAGAAAACCGGCACTCATATTAATGTGCACGCGGGTAATTCAACCAGCGCTATTCGTGATGTTCATAACGGTGTTGCTGATATCGGCGGAACATCTCGCTACCTGATAAAGAACGAATTGATTGAAGCAGGTGTTGAGCTGTTACCCGTAGCCTGGGATGCGCTGACAATTATCGTTCATAAAGATAACCCTGTTGAAAGCATCAGCCTTGAGCAGGCAAAGGCCATTTATACGGGTAAGATAAATTACTGGACTGAGCTTGGTGGAAACGATCAGAAAATAGAAGTGTTTGCCCTTAAAAACAAAATTTCAGGTAACGGCCATACCCTGAGAGAATTACTTTTCTCTAATGTCGACAAAAAAATTAATCCCAGTCGAGTTTTTGAATCCAGTGAATCGCTGGAGCTGGCTTTAATGGAAAACCCTGGCGCGATTGCGATTACCGGTGTTAGCAGCGCACACTTACAAGACGTCAAGATTGTAGCTTTAGACGGAGTTTCACCATCAGTTGATACTATAAAGTCCGGTGAATATGCTCTTTACCGGCCACTCTTTCTGTCGTATGACCCTGATTCACCCAATATCGACTCAGTAAAAGATTTCATCCGATTCGTGCAAAGTAGATCAGGACGGGATCTGATGCGTTCAAATGGCGTCGTGCCATACAGGGAAGCGATGAGCCTGGTTATGAAAAAAGTACGTGAAAACGAGGCAAGTTATCCACTGACTGTGGATAAGATTTAATAAAACCGCCTACATTGAATAAGCTGTGGATAAACCTTGTTGATAACAAGTTTATAAACTGTTGATAACTCACTAATAGCTCTACTATCAGGTATCAATGTTTGCCGCCGACAATGCATTCTTTTCGATGAAATCACGGCGTGGTTCTACCTGATCACCCATCAATGTTGTGAATACCTGGTCCGCTGCAATTGCATCTTCTATTCTAACCTGCAACATGCGTCGTGTTTCCGGGTTCATCGTCGTGTCCCATAACTGGTCCGGATTCATTTCACCGAGACCTTTGTAGCGCTGAATATTCTGTCCCTTGCTGGCCTGTTGCATCAGCCACTGCATGACCTCGGCAAAATTGACGACTTCTGCCTGTTTCTCACTACGCTCTATGCGGGCACCCTCACCGATCAAAGAATCCAGCTTTCCCCCCAGATCGGCTAATAATTTATATTCGCTGGAGGTAAAAAACTCGGTATCCAGTGTATAGCCATGATCCAGGCCATGTACGGTCTTGGTCATTTCAAGTGCTGCATGACCTTCCTCGTCCGTGATGACCTCACCTGAATAGTACACGCCTGATAATTTATGTTTTTCTAATAAAATCAACAGGTTATCTAAATATTTCTGGACTTTCCCTGACTCTTTAAGATCCTCTTGTGTTATACCCTTCAGGTAAATCATTTCATTCAATACATTTTCATCAACTCTACGCGACAGTCGACGTATAATCTTGTTAGCCGTCAGGTATTGCAACGCCAGATCTTCCAATGCTGTTTCGGATATAGAAGGTGTATCCTCACCCACGTACAAATGTGCCCCCTCCAGCGCCTGCTGCAGTAGATAGGCATCGAGCTCATCATCGTCCTTTACATAACGCTCTTGCTTGCCCTTCTTAACCTTATACAGGGGTGGCTGTGCAATATAGACATGACCACGCTCGATAATCGCACCCATCTGGCGATAGAAGAATGTTAGTAGCAAGGTGCGTATATGTGAACCGTCAACATCAGCATCCGTCATGATAATAATGCGATGGTAGCGAAGCTTGTCTGGATTAAACTCGTCAGCACCAATTCCACAGCCCAGTGCTGTAATCAGCGTACCCACCTCAGCTGAAGACAGCATTTTGTCGAACCGGGCCTTCTCGACGTTCAAAATTTTACCTTTCAGCGGCAATATTGCCTGGCTGCGACGATCTCGTCCCTGTTTTGCTGAACCACCTGCAGAATCACCCTCTACAAGGTAGATTTCACTCAAGGCAGGATCTTTTTCCTGGCAGTCTGCCAGTTTGCCTGGTAAACCAGCTATATCCAGCGCGCCCTTGCGGCGTGTCATTTCCCGTGCTTTCCTGGCCGCTTCACGAGCACGCGATGCTTCTATGATTTTTGACGTAATGGCTTTTGCTTCTGCCGGACGTTCCAGCAGGAATTCCTGCAGTTTCTCACTCACAGAAGATTCAACTGCGGCTTTCACCTCTGATGACACCAGTTTTTCCTTGGTCTGCGAGGAAAACTTTGGATCAGGCACTTTCACCGACAGTACTGCTGTAAGACCTTCACGTGCATCATCACCCGAGACATTCACCTTGGCGCGTGAAGCGATACCTTCTTTTTCCATGAACTGGTTCAAACTGCGCGTCAGCGCGGCACGAAAACCGGCTATATGTGTTCCACCATCCTTTTGAGGAATATTGTTGGTAAATGGATAAATATTTTCCTGGTAGGAGTCATTCCATTGCATCGCGACCTCGATACCAATACCGTCTTTTTCGGTATTGAAATTCAGTACAGTCTCATGCAATGGCGTTTTGTTCTTGTTCAGATGCTCGACGAATGATTTGATACCACCCTCGTATTCAAATTCATCACTTTTATCGCCTCTTTCATCAGAAAGTACGATCCTCACACCCGAATTCAGGAAAGACAACTCCCTGAGGCGCTTGGATAGAATATCGTAGTGAAATTCGATATTAGTGAAAATGGATTCACTGGGCCAGAAACGAAGACCTGTTCCTGTTTTTTCGGTATCCCCGGCAACGACCAGAGGTGCTACCGGCTCTCCCATGGCATATTCCTGGGTGTATTTTTTACCACCCCGGTAAATAGATAATTCCATTTTTTTCGACAGGGCGTTCACAACGGACACCCCTACACCATGGAGTCCGCCCGAAACCTTGTAGGAATTATCATCGAATTTACCGCCAGCGTGCAGCACGGTCATTATTACTTCGGCGGCAGAACGGCCCTCTTCCGGATGAATATCTACCGGGATGCCGCGGCCATTATCAGTCACGGTAACCGAATTATCACTATGGATCTTTACTTTAATTTCAGAACAATGACCTGCCAGTGCTTCATCGATAGAGTTATCGACCACCTCAAAAACCATGTGATGCAGGCCGGTACCATCATCCGTATCACCAATGTACATTCCCGGGCGCTTGCGTACGGCTTCCAGCCCTTTCAGTACTTTAATATTGGATGAATCGTAGGTTTGTTCAGAACTCATAGGAATAGCGTATAAACATCAGGAAGCGCATTATATCAGGCTTTTAAGCTCAATACGCTACAGCGATACACTTCAGGCAGAGATTAAATAATCATCAGAAATAATATAGAGAATTCTATCTCAACCGTCCCTGTTCCACGTGGAACATACGAACATCAGACCATTCCTGAAGATTTAATTGCCCTGGTTCAATTGCTGTAAGAAACAACTGGATCGGCATTGTTTTCAGTACTGACAATATGAGCTTGCGGTGATGTTTATCCAGTTCGGCAGCCAGGTCATCATATAAAAGTATGCAGTGCCGTGCCGCTGACTGACTGAACTGCTGCGTCTGTGCAAGCTTCAACAAGGCCACTAGCACTTTTTGCTGTCCTCTGGATATTCCCGTCTGAGCTGATTTTCCATCCACCGAGATAAATAAGTCAGCCCTGTGCGGACCCGCTTGAGTCAATCCACGTTTCTGATCGCGTTCGAATGTCTGATCCAGAACTGACAACAAGCTGTGCTCGCTCTTCCATCCACGCCTGTACTCTAGTTTGATTGCCTGTTCCGGGAAAAATTGTTCAATCAGGGATAACAGGTATGGCTGCAAGTCAGCCATATAATGTGATCGTCTCAGGTGGATATTCTGAGCTGCATGATCCAGTTCCTTATCCCATAGTTTGCAATAAGAAGGTTTTTGCCCGGACCTTAATGCTGCATTTCTCTGTGACAATGCCTTTTTATAGCGTTGCCAGGCCTCAAAAAAACCCTGTTCCACGTGGAACACTCCCCAGTCTATATATGCTCTTCTTTCACTGGGGCTACCCGTTATCAGTCGATAACTATCAGGGTGTATTGCCAGAACGGGAAATATAGCTGTTATGTCTGCCACACGTTGTATTGCGTTCTGATTGGCTCGGACTTCAAGTGAGTCCTTGCTGCGTACAATTCCGATTGGAATTTGATTATTAAATTGATCTTTTGCTTTTGCCAGTAGCTGGAGACAACTGGCATTGTGATTTATCAGGTCTGAAAGATAAGGTGTTCTAAATGATCTTAAATGGCTCAGGTAATATATAGACTCTAACAGACTGGTTTTTCCTGATGCGTTCGAGCCTGAAATCAGGTTAACGCCTTTGCATGGCTCAAATTCAACATCGACAAGATTACGAAAATCACGAATCTTCAAATGTGATAATTGCATGAATGATGCTTTGTGTTGAAGAACGATCTGATATTGAGATATCAGATTCTCAGTACTATAACCTCATCGGCATGATGACATACTTGCAATCAGGGAGATCTGGGTAAGTCATAAGACAACTGCTGTTTGAGTCTCGTAATGTACCCTGTACCGTACTGGCATCAGTAACATTGAGTACATCAAGCATGTAATTTACATTGAAGCCGATTTCCAGTGCATCTCCAGTATAGCTGACCTCAACTTCAACATCGGCCTCTTCCTGGTCTGGATTCTGGGCTTGCAGCAATAATACATCTCCGTCAACAATTAGCCTGATTCCACGGTATTTTTCATTCGACAGGATGGATGCCCTTACCAGTGCCTGGCGCAGATCTTCTCTATTTGCGATGATTGTATTTTTTCCATCTTCTGGTATTACCCTGTTGTAATCAGGGAAACGTCCATCGATTAATTTCGAGGTAAACCTGATGCTCCCGATTTCAATCCTGATATGGTTACTACCTAGAATAATTTTCAAGGCATCGTTGCTGTCATCCAGCAGTCTGACCAGTTCCTGAATACCCTTTCTTGGCACTATGACCTGTTTGATTTCAGCCAGGTCACAGTCAGCCTGTTTTTCACAATAAGCAAGCCGATGACCATCTGTTGCAACTGCACGTAATAAACCAGTACTGACTTCTAACAAAAGACCATTTAAATAATAACGAACGTCCTGTAATGCCATGGCGAATGAAGTTTTATCAATCAGCTCTTTTAATGTCGATTGAGGCAAATCAAATTCGGCAACTGAATTGATTGAATCCAGTGATGGAAAATCTTCAGCCGGCAAAGTAGATAGTGAAAAACGACTACGGCCTGATTTAATCATCGCCTTATTAGAATCTACTGCAATACTAATACTCGATTCTTCTGGTAGTGCTTTACAAATATCAAGCAACTTACGAGCAGGTAATGTAGTTTCACCTGCCTCGTCTGCAACCATGTCCAGAGTGGTTACCAATTCAATTTCAAGGTCTGTTGCTGTAAGGGATATTTTATCGCTATCAGCCTTTACGAGGATGTTGGACAAGGCAGGCATAGTCTGCCGCTTTTCTACAGCGCCGATAATTTTTTGTAGTGGGTTTAACAGATCTTCCCTCTGGATCTGAAATTTCATGCGAGATACCTATTAGTATTATTTTTTATATATATATCTAGTAGTTATAATAAGTCACACACATTTATGTGGATAAGTCTTATTTTTATATTATTTTCAATTAGTTATTCTGTGTATATTAAAGTTTTTACTGGGAATTCAACAGCGCTTTACTGTAGATGATATGTGGATAACTTTACCGGCTTTTATTATCTACACTTTTTCCACATTCCACACACAATTCATCAAGAGCTTATTATCCTGCCTTAATTGCTCAAAATTCGCATCATGTTCATATAGTCTTCGTTAATCTTTACATCAGATTCGCGTAATTCGGCGATTTTACGGCAGCCATGTAATACGGTGGTATGGTCTCTTCCACCAAAAGCATCTCCAATCTCAGGCAAACTATGGTTAGTAAGCTCCTTGGATAATGCCATGGCGAGCTGCCTGGGCCTCGTTATTGAACGGCTGCGGCGATTGGATAGCAAATCTGAACTGCGTATCTTGTAATATTCCGCAACGGTTTTCTGAATGTTTTCTATGGTGACTATACGATCTTGCAAGGCAATCAGGTCGCGCAGTGTCTCCTTGGCAAAATCCATAGTTACCGGTTTTCCGGTGAAATTAGCGGTTGCCATGACACGACGGAAAGCGCCTTCAAGTTCTCGAATATTAGACCGAATACGTTTGGCGATGAAAAATGCCACTTCATTGGGAAAGTGAATGCCTGATTCTTCTGCTTTTTTCTGCAGAATAGCGACTCGGGTTTCCAGCTCGGGGGGTTCAATACATACAGGTAATCCCCAGCCAAAACGTGAACGTAATCTTTCCTCCAGGCCATCAACTTCTTTAGGGTAGCGGTCGCAGGTCAGGATGATCTGGTGTCTACCTTCCAGAAGTGCATTGAAGGTATGGAAAAATTCTTCCTGAGAGCGCTCTTTACCGGCAAAAAACTGGATGTCATCGATCAGCATACAATCGAGTGAGCGGTAGTACTGTTTGAAGGCATCAATGGCGTTGTGCTGCAGGGCCTTGATCATATGACCAACAAAACGTTCGGAATGAAGATAAACAACTTTTGCGTCGGGGCGATGCTTGAGCATCATATTGCCGACCGCATGCATTAAATGGGTTTTACCCAGTCCCACACCACCATAGAGGAACAGCGGATTATAGGCATCTCCGGGATTTTCCGCGACTTGCTGTGAAGCTGCTTTTGCCAGCTGGTTGGATTTACCTTCAACAAAGTTCTCGAACGAAAAAGCAGGGTTGAGGTTGTTATCCAGAACCGGCCTGGGTTTTGCAACTATTGTTGGTATACCAAAATCAGTGACCGGCGCAGGTTTTTGTCTGGCAACCGGTTGAGTTTTTATGGAACTATCAGATGGTGCTGGTTTTGCTGAAATTGATTGGGTGCCAATTTCAAGTAGTAAGTTGAAATCATCGTCTCGGGAAACTTCGAGAAGGATGTTCTCGATTTTGTCCCTGAAATTTTGTTTTACCCAGTCGAGTACAAAACGGTTGGGTGCCAGCAACGTAAGTTGTTTAGTATCTTCGCGTACCTGTAAAGGGCGTATCCAGGTATTTAGCTGTTGATCAGACAGCTCCTGTTCCAGTTTTTGTAGACAATTCGTCCATAGAGCATTATTCACTCGAACCCAACCCTCCGATCGAATGATGATTACGATAAATACGCAGGAAGCGAACCGCATTGTATACCCGTTATACGGGGTTATCCACAAGCTTTTAATTATTTAATCAAAACATATAAAAAACAGCAGCTTCTGCTTTGACTCAGGCCATCTGCATCAGTAAAATGCGCGGTTCGCTGAATTCATAGGTACAGGTTCAAGGCAATGAAGAGAACATTTCAACCAAGTCGAATCAAACGCGCTAGAACACATGGTTTTCGTGCACGCAGTCGTACGCTGGGTGGTCGTAAGGTTTTGAAGGCGCGTCGTGCAAAAGGCCGCCATCGTCTGGCGCTTTAAAGAGGCCGAAGAATCGTGCGCAGGGCGCGCTTGCAAAAGCGTGCCAGGTTGTTAAAGGCATCCGAGTTTAATCGGGTTTTTGACAAGGCAGTGCGCTCAAGTGATCAATACTACACCGTACTTGCCAGGGCTAATGACATTGAGTTTCCGCGTTTAGGCCTGGCAATCTCAAAAAAAAGGGCGAGACTCGCAGTAACGCGTAACCGGCTCAAAAGAATCATCCGGGAAAGCTTCAGACAAAAACAGCACAAGTTATATTGTGCGGATTACATTGTTCTGGCCGGTCAGAAAAGCAGCAACGCGAATAACAGCCGCTTGATTCAATCATTGGAACAACACTGGCAGAAACTGAATAAATTATGCGCCAAATCCTGATAGCACTGATAAAACTGTATCGTTATACGATCAGCCCTTATCTGGCACCAAGCTGTCGTTACACACCCACCTGCTCCAGTTATGCGATTGAAGCGGTTGAGCGCTTCGGGATTTTTCGCGGCAGCTGGATGGCTATTCGTCGCATAAGCCGTTGTCACCCCTGGCATTCTGCGGGCTATGACCCTGTACCTGACAATAACAACCTGACCATAACAAGAAAGGAACACTGATGGAAAACCAGCGCCTGTTATTGTATTTCACTCTGTTTTTCATCGCCTACCTGCTGTGGGCAGAATGGCAGATGGATTATGGGCCCAAACCGGAAGCAACAGTTGCCGAGGTAGCGGTAACGACACCGGCACAGAAGGAAATAGCTGAAGTACCGGAAGCTGTTGCTACACCTGATGAGACAGCCATTGTCGAAAGTAGAATACAGCAACAGGCTACCAGTCAGCGCATTAATGTTATCACCGATGTACTGGATATCGAGATCGATACCAAGGGCGGTGATATCAGAAAAGCCATTTTGCGCAACTACTCAAAAACAGCTGAAAACCCGGAAGTAAAACTGGTGTTGATGTCTGATACAGAGGTCAACTTTTTCATTGCACAATCTGGCCTGGTTTCAGTCAATGCTGATACGGCACCAACGCATAATTCCATTTACTCGGTAGAAAAAACCAGTTACCGGCTTGCTGAAGGTGTGGACGAAATCAAGGTTCCGCTGCAATGGACAGGTGAAAATGGTGTACGCGTAAACAAGATCTATACTTTTCGACGCAATGGATATGTTATTGATCTACAACATGTCGTTGAAGCCGGCAGCGAGAACTGGAGCGGTAGTCAGTATATGCAGTTGGTACGTACTCCGCCTGAAGAAGATGACAGCAATGCCTTTATACGGACCTATACAGGCGGCGTAGTATTCAATGATGTCATCAAATATGAAAAAGTTGATTTCGATGACATGGCCGAACAGAATCTGCTGGCAACAATAGGCGATGGCTGTCTTAATATCGGCAGCAACCAGAAAGGCTGTGAATTAACAGGCGGCTGGCTTGCAATGATGCAGCATTATTTTCTTGCTGCATGGATACCAGAAGCGGGTATTGATAATCTCTTTTACAGCAAGAACCCCTCCAATACCTATAAATATCTACTGGGTGCACGTTCACCAGCCCAGAAAATTTCTGCTGAAGGGACTGGCAGTTTTAATACCAGGCTGGTAATCGGCCCAAAACTGCAAAATCAACTGGAACAAATTGCACCGGGACTCGAACTGACGGTTGATTACGGTATTCTAACAATCATTGCTAAACCACTATTCTGGTTGCTCAATATTTTTCACGGCTGGTTTGGTAACTGGGGCTGGGCCATTATATTTCTGACAATTACTGTCAAAGCAGTATTCTATAAATTGTCTGAAATGAGTTATCGCTCAATGGCGAAAATGCGTAAGGTTGCACCCCGCATCAAGCAAATGAAAGAACGTTATGGTGATGATCGTCAGGGCATGAGCAAGGCCATGATGGAAATGTACAAGCGTGAAAAAATCAATCCAATGGGCGGGTGCTTTCCAATTCTTGTACAGATGCCTGTATTTATTGCGCTGTACTGGGTACTACTGGAAAGTGTCGAAATGCGCCATGCACCTTTCATATTATGGATTGATAATCTGTCTGCAAAGGATCCTTATTTTATCTTGCCGCTCATTATGGGCGTTTCAATGTGGATACAACAGAAGCTTAATCCTGCCCCCGTTGATCCCGTACAACAGAAAATCTTTCAGTACATGCCATTCGTGTTTACGGCCATGTTTGCATTCTTCCCTTCCGGCCTCGTTCTCTACTGGGTGGTCAACAACATCCTTTCGATAGCGCAGCAATATGTGATTACCCGACGCATCGATAGAGAGTAATTAAACGCTTTCATGCGGCAAAACACTTCGTTAAAAACCGGCCCACATTGCGGGGCCACAAAGCGGCAAACTAATTGTAAACTACGCATGTTCGCCGGTTTTTGCCTTGTCTTTTACGCACCTGAAAACGTTTAATAATAATGGTGGATACCATTGCAGCAATAGCAACACCACCGGGCCAGGGAGGTGTTGGTATAGTTCGTGTATCCGGCCCACAGGTTATATCAATCGCGCAAGCTATTCTTGGTCGTTGCCCACAACCCCGCCTGGCAGAATATCTGTCATTTGTTGATAATGAAGGCAAGGTCATTGATAAAGGCATTGCACTGTATTTCAATCAGCCAAACTCGTTTACCGGAGAAGACGTGCTGGAGTTGCATGGCCATGGAGGTCATGTTGTTCTTGATCTGTTGTTGCAACAAACGATCAAGCTTGGCGCGAGAGTTGCACGTGCAGGTGAATTTTCAGAGCGAGCATTTTTAAATGAAAAGATAGACCTCGCACAGGCAGAGGCAATTGCAGACCTTATTTCGGCGGAAAGCGAAGATGCTGCACGTGCAGCTATGCGATCACTTCAAGGAGAGTTTTCTTCCAATATTCACTCACTGGTTGAACAGCTTACCCAGTTACGCATGTATGTTGAAGCAGCGCTGGACTTCCCTGAAGAAGAAATAGATTTTCTTGCCGATAAAGCAGTAGCTGAAAATTTAAATACAATCAATACACAAGTTATTACAATATTTGAATCAGCTAAACAGGGCTGTTTGTTAAAAGAAGGAATGACTGTTGTTATTGCAGGCAAACCAAACGCGGGTAAATCAAGTTTACTAAATCAGCTGGCAGAGAGTGAAACCGCGATTGTTACCGAGATACCAGGAACAACACGCGATGTACTACGCGAGCATATACAAATTGATGGTTTACCGCTGCATGTTGTCGATACTGCGGGCTTGCGTGAATCGGAAGATATTATCGAACAGGAAGGTGTGAAGCGAGCATGGAAAGAAATAGAACAGTGTGATCGCTTGCTTTATGTAATCGACTTGCAAACAAAAGAAAATATACCAGAAGAAATCTACAGGCAGATACCTGACGAAACCGGCCTCAGTATTGTATATAACAAAACAGATTTGAGTGGCGAACAAAACAGAATTATTGAAAAAGATAATCGCACTGAAATTTACCTGTCGGCTAAAAGTAGCGAAGGCGTTGAACTGTTAAGACAGCACTTGAAGCAATGTATGGGATATATAAGACATACTGAAGGACAGTTTATTGCGAGGCGCAGGCATATCACTGCAATATACAATGCATCGAATCATCTAAATACAGCGAAAAACTGTTTACAGAATAATGCGGGTGAATTACTGGCCGAGGAACTCAAGCTTGCTCAACTTGAGTTATCGAGTATTACTGGAGAGTTTACCAGCGATGATTTACTCGGAAGAATATTCGCAGATTTCTGTATCGGAAAATAATAAAAGAAGTATTAACCGCAGAGGTTTTATATGTAGGAGCGGCTTTAGCCGCGAATCTCTATTCGAGGCTAAAGCTGTTGCTAGAGATTTTTCTATATCAGTCCACAGATGAGCTCAGATATTAAACATGTTATTTATCCGCGAAAAACGCAAAGGACGCAAAAAGAGCTAAATCCAATAGTTATGTGTAATAGTCAGGATTTAATCTGACAGTCAGTGTCATATTATTTCAAACTCCCTACTATGATTTTGTCAGTACAGCCGGGATTGATTATATAGAAATAGCTATAGATATTTGCTCTCGCATTCGAGGCTAAAGCTGTATCTAGAGTTTTTATTTATTAGTCCACAGATGAACGCAGATAAACACAGATTATTTGTAATGGTCTGTATTTGATCTGAATAGCTGTGTTAAATATTCATGGATAATCATAAAGAATAATGATCCGCGAAAAACGCAAAAGACGCGAACAAAACAAAAAACATAACTAAAGGGTTTAATACTTTTTGCGTCCTTTGCGTTTTTCGCGGACAAATAACATGTTTAATATCTGTGTTCATCTGCGTTCATCTGTGGATATAAAACTTACTAGAACTCTGTGCACTCTGTGTCTCTGTGGCAGATTTTTTATAACTTAAAACAGGCCGGACATTCATCAGGCTTTCATTAACAGTGCAGTACCGCTCCCCAGCAGTAATACACTAATCAACCTGACGAACGTATCCCGGCCAAGAGCAGTGTGTATTTTGCCTCCGAAAAATAAGCCTAACCCGGCGACAGGCACTGCTAAAGCTAAATAACTCAACATTTCCACTGTGTAGAAACCCTTCATTGCGTAGCCAGCCAGACGCATTGCACCATCGATCAAAAATATGGCGGCAAATGTGGCGCGAAAAGAATTTTTATCCAGATGACGTAGGTTCAGATAAATCACATAGAAAGGACCGCCGGTTCCAAATAATGTACCAACGAAACCGCCGAAGAAGCCTGATGGAACAGAAATAACCCGGTTGGCCTGGCCAAGTTTCATGGGCAGCAATTGGTAAATAGCAAATATCATGATGAATCCACCTAGCGCCACAGATAGCATTTCCGGTTTAACCGAATCCATTATATAAAGTGAAACTGCTACCCCGATCAACGAAAATGGCAGCAGCGGCCAGATTTCATTCCATTGTATGCATTCACGATTATTCATCCCCTGACTTGCTGAACCGAGATAATCAAGAAATACAACCAGAGGTACAACGATAGTTAATGGCAAGGTCAGTGCCAGTAGCGGGACAGCGATCAATGCGGAGCCAAATCCGGCAACACCACGAACAAGATAAGCGAAGAACAAGACTGAAGCAGGAAACAACAACGACAGAGCGGTTGTCGCCAGTTCCCCTTGACTGGTAATTTCAAACATTTGTGTAGCCTGGATTTTTTGTTATCATTTAGAACAGTTCGCTTGAAGCTATTTTTATTATTGCTTTACAAGTGATTACTGTCTCGACTTATACGTTAATGATATAAAAAATAAGATCAATAGCTTATGGCACTATGGTTACAATTTAGTTACAAAAAAAATACTATGATAGGTGTGCTCGATGGGGACACGATAGATATTTATAGTGGTGATATTTTTAATGACCCTCAACCTGTAGGCGAGACTTGCCTGTTGGATGATGTAGAAATACTCATGCCCTGTAAACCGGGGAAAATGCTAGCACTGTGGAATAATTTTTATTCACGTGCTGAACATGAAGGATGGGACATTCCACCTGAACCGCTCTATTTCGATAAAACACCCAATTCGTTCTATGCGCACATGCAGCCGATTATTCGACCACTTTCCTATGACGGCCCGATTGTGTTTGAAGGTGAGCTGGGTATTGTCATAGGGAAAACCTGCGCCCATATCTCCGAGCTGGAAGCCGCAGACAATATTTTCGGATATACCTGTATCAACGATGTTACTGCTAAAGAAATTCTCAGGCGTGATCCATCTTTCATGCAATGGACACGTGCTAAGGGGTTTGACACTTTTGGCATTTTCGGGCCATACATAGCCACGGGCCTCGATGTGGATACGCTTGTTATTCAATCCCGCCTGGACGGTGAATTGTTGCAGGATTATCCGGTGACAGACATGGTGTTCAGGCCACACAAGCTGGTAAGTATGATTTCCCAGGATATGACCCTGTACCCGGGAGATATCATTGCCTGTGGAACAGCTCTCAATGCAGCGGCAATGAAAGATGGCCAAACCATAGAAGTATCTATCGATGGCATTGGCGTATTATCAAATAAAATGACCTCGGGCTAACAACAGGCGTCATTTGCATTGGATATTTGTATCGAAGGACAGGGAACAGTCCCATAAGAACAGAACACACAGCATTCACCCTCGAGCGGCTTTAACAACAACCCGCACTGCCCGCACTCGTGATAGTAAACGCAAGCGTCTTCCGGCATCGTCAAGGTTTCCTGAAAACCACAATGTGGACAGGTGAGCTCAGAGTCAAGCATTATGGCTGTCATTGGGAAGACCTATGATTCTCCGCGTTGAACACCAGGGTGTCTGTATGAAAAGCGTAGCATGCAAACCAGCCATCGCAAGGGTGTGTTGATGTTGCAGTTGTACCACGGACTCATGATACATCTGACCAAACAAGCGGTGGGGGCCATAGAAGCAATCAGCTTTTAGGTTTTGTCCTTATCCACATTCTTGTCCCCGGTAGCCAGGGCATAGATATTCAGCAGGTCATCCTCTGATACCGCAACGATGGTGTCGAGCTGGCTCAACGCGTAGACAAGGTCAGCATGTTGAATGGGTGGGTGGATATCATCCGCGACTTGCTTTGATGTGTAGCAGGGCGCAAGCGCAGGCGGGTAACGGCGCCATTTGAAAAATGCATTGAATGTAACGGCAATTATCAGGATGACCAGTACATTGATCAGTACGGGCATCAGCACATAGCCATAACCCAGTGCGATGACCGATGGCCCGCCGAGCACGGCAGTGAGTGCTGTTGCACCCCCCGGAGGATGAATGCAGCGCAGGTAGTGCATGGCGCCAATGGCGAGACCGACACTGGCGGCTGCCGCAAGGTAAGTATCAGGAATGTAACGGGCGCAGGTGACACCCACAACGGCGGATACAAGGTGGCCGCAGAACAGGTTCCAGGGCTGAGCCAGGGCACCATGCGGTACGGCGAATAACAGTACTGCCGAAGCGCCCATGGAGGCGACAATCATGGCAGCGCCCTGCTCGCCGACTGCGTATACACTGACGATAATGATCCCGAATATGCCAAAAAAGCCACCGACGGTTGAAATGATGCGTTCGTGATGACTGATGTAGCCAGGCACCACACCGATGAAATGAAGAAATTTTTCTAATGAACTGTTCATAAGGCTCGCCTTGTCATAAATTTAAATGGTTACCTTTACGGCCTGTCTTCAGCCCGATTCCTTTGTTTCATATGCGTTTCCAGCGTTTCCCAATACTGTACACCAGAAAGGCTGATTACATCGTGACCCAGATATTACGGCCGCAGAATCTGAATTGAGAGATCTTTTTCGATCATAGAAAATGCTGTAATATGTCATATATCACACACGCCGGAAGTTTCAACAACTTCCATATAATCTGTTTTCGTTAATGGATCTATCATTATGATGAAATTACTTAATTACAGTTTGTGCGTGCTTGCTGCTATTGTGATAACGGCATGTGATATTGAAGTCGATAACAGCCTGCCAGGCGTGCCGGCAAC
>Ga0209271_10000215_pt1 | contig 20074 bp, 18 predicted proteins | sample tdAd002_FD_187123 | JGI IMG/M metagenome (GOLD analysis project Ga0209271, IMG submission 187123) | Marine sediment microbial communities from the Atlantic coast under amendment with organic carbon and nitrate - tdAd00.2 (SPAdes)... | ecosystem: Environmental > Aquatic > Marine > Coastal >... | reverse complement strand
GACACCGGCCTTGCTGCTGGCGTGTTCACCAACGATATCCGTCGCGCCCACCGGGTGATTCACCGCATCCAGGCTGGCATCTGCTGGATCAACAGCTACGGAGCATCGCCTGCGGAAATGCCGGTGGGTGGCTACAAGCTCTCCGGCGGCTCCTGCCGCTGGGACCGCCCCTTCGGCATCGACGCACACAACATTGTCGTCGCAGGATTCTCGCAGGGCGGTGCGATCGCCTTGCACGCGGCGTTGCGTTACCCCGAACGACTTGCCGGTCTGATGGCGCTATCCACTTATTTGCCGCTGCCCGGCAGTTTCAAGGCAGAGGTCGTCGACAATGCTGCAGCAGTCAACCAGGATATGCCGATTTTCATGGCGCACGGCAGCTTTGATCCGATGCTGCCGATGCAACTCGGAAGGAGTTCGGCGGATCTGTTGCTTGCAGAAGGATTCAGCGTTACATGGCATGACTACCCGATGGCGCACGCGGTTTGTGCCGAGGAAATCGAGGATATCCGCGAGTGGCTATTGGCCGTTTGCGGAGACTCGAAATGAGAACTTCGAATCGCCCGTGTTCTTACCGGCCGGATCAAAGCGACGCTCCTGAAAATGCCATTTCCCTGAGCGTTGCGCTCGGATGACAGTTGAGCAACGCGTGCCATATTCGGGCGTCACGATAAACGGCGCAGTGATGGCGTGGGCGATGGCAAATGGCAGACGATTGCCGTCGACTTCATCTACCGGACCTTTTTGGCGATCGTCGAGCAATCGCAGCAAATGAGTTTCATTGACCTGTCCTTTCTCGAGTAGCGATGCGAGCCGCGTTTTGCTGCGCTCGACTTTTTCCCAGGGCGTATCGAGCGTCGCATTGCTTATCCCATAGATGCCAGCCTGTAACTCCTGCAGTTTCCCACCTCGATTGGACAAGTAAGCGAGGCTCGTGCCATCGGTGACGAGTAGGTTGAAGCCGGCATAATTTTCGCCGTTTATTGTGGCCAGATACTGAGTGGGGCTTAGATCGCTGTGCAGGAACTCGGTAACCAGGTGGCCACGTGAGCGCAGCTTGCTGCTTCGTGACATCGCCTCCCTGAAATTCGTAATCGTTGCAAAACGACCATTGCGATTCACACCTAACCAGGTGCCTCCGGCCTGTAAGTCGCGGCCGGCAATAATATCGGGATGATCGGACCACCAGTCAGCAGCCAGTGTAGGGCGCGCATGAAACTCGTCCCTGTTTGCGGCAACAAGCAGCGGATTTTCGGCGTTGGCGTTGAACGCCACTACAACGAGGCACATATCAGTTGCCGTCGACCTGATTGAGCCAGTTGTCGACAAGTCGTCGCGCGATGGAAATGCGAAACGGCAACTTCGGAAATTCGGAGCGCAGTTGCTCACGCGTGAACCAACGCGCGTCCTCCAGTTCGCCGTCATTGAGCGCAATGTCGGACGACGTTGCCTCCGCCGTAAACCCGAGCATCAGAGCCGATGGAAACGGCCAGGGCTGTGAACTGTGATAGGTCACCTGACCCACACGAATATTAGTCTCTTCGTACACCTCGCGACGCACCGAGTCCTCAAGGCTCTCGCCGGGTTCGACAAAACCGGCGATCGTCGAATAACGGCCCTCAGGCCAATTTCTTTGTCTGCCCAATAGACAGCGATCACCATTCTCGACAAGAACGATAATGGCCGGATCCACACGCGGGAAAATCTCGCGGTGGCAGTCGTCATTTACGCATACGCGAGAGTTACCGGCCGCCGCAGGTCGAGCGGGCGACCCACAAATGCCACAGAAAACCTGCGATGCATGCCACAGGACAAGGGCCCGGGCGTGGGCGACAAGATTGGCTTCATCGGGCGGCAACACCGTGCCGAGATAGCGCAATTCCTGAAACTGGCCGAGATCGGCAAACGGCGCCTCGCTGGCGCCGTCGAAGGCAATGGCAAAGGCCGGCTGGTCTTTGAAGACACCGAGAAAGATCAGATCCTGATCATCGACGTGATCTTCGACCTGGTCGCGCTTGAGCAGTATCGCAGTGAGCGGATCGCCGCCGACCAGACATTGATCGCCCCAGACAGGTACGAAACAACTGTCGTCACTCCTGACAGCTTCGGCAAGCCAGTCGGGATCTTTGCGTCGCTCGCCACTTCTGTCGACAAACGCCCCGGCGAATACATTCTGATTCTCCATCCGGGCGATAGGTTACCTGTGCAGACTAGCTACTCGCAAAACTGTGTACGCCAGGACGCCTGCGCCTGTGTGCCTCTATCTCACAACATGGACAGGTTTTGTGGTCGAGCGCATACGCATCCTGGACATAACGCGTCTGACAAGCCCTGCAAATCGCGAGGTACAACTCGTCGTTGTACGACATGCTTTGTAGCAGGTTCCAGGCCCACTCGAAGCTCAGATGCGCAGTCTCGTGCAAGAGCAGGTAGGTCTCATACGCGCGGCAGACCCGATGTCCGAACTCAACGTCCGGTCGCGGCCAGCACGGCGATACTTTGTCATTCGTGTCGATACGCAACAACAAGCCGCTGCAAAAAAGCGCGACCAGGGTCGTCGCCTGTAGCTGATTGCGTGGGTTTTTGACGAAGCGCGAGACTTGTCGCGGCGATTTACCACGCCGGCGGCGCACATCGGTGGCGCCGGTATTGCGGAAATATGTTGTGTACGCCTTGCGGATACGGTCGTCGGAAAGACCGGTGCATTCACGTATTGTGCGCGTACGAGCCTCGTGACGGATCATCCTGAGAGCCAGTTCGAATTGGCTTCGCTCGGTGGCATAGCGGTCATCGGTCAGTCGCATTTGCATCCCTTTATGCTAGAAATAGACCATATATAGTGTTAGAACAGCATATATGATCCATACATGGTCAATCAATCAAAATTATAGTAAATCGAAATACGCGCGAGAAATGCGCGCAAGGGGGTTTGTATGGACTTCACAGGACCGGAACCAGCGGATCTGGCCAACGTCAATTCTTTGAATCACGCTTTCCTCGTCCAGCTGCGAGCGCCTTCTTGCGGGCGGCCATGGCGGCAGCAACTCTCAGCCGCGGTGCAACTGATGATCAAGGGGCTGACCGATCTGCAGATTGGGCGACTGGCCGCAGCACCGTTCCTGCTGTTCTCCTTACGTGAACGCGATGCAGACTATTGGCGCGTCCTTAGCACTGACGATTCGAACCTCGACCTGTTTGGTGCAATTGACAAGGATGCAGACCACGACCAACTGACTATCGCCGGACTTGCCTTCCTGTGGGCATTGGCAGGACGTAATCCATACGCAGCAAGACTCGTATCCGGCGCAACTCTGAGTTGGTGTGAACAAATGTCAGATTGCACCTTGTTGCGCTTGTTACAACTCACAGCAAGTCGCGGTGATTTGCTGCAGCCTCGTCTCGCTGGCGACGAGGGAATCTGGAACAAGCTGCTCGGGCCGGGACTCAGTTCAGAGCGTGAAGTGCGCAAGGCCGCGCACCTGACTGCGCTGCAATCAATGCTCACGGAGGACCCGGCGGCACACTACCGCCCGTTACGGGCCGCAGCCTGCAGCACATGGGCGCCGGCACTTCGCGTCGCCGAGCGAAAACGCCGGTCGTGATTAACGCAGCTAGTGTGACGCTACCCGGATTGCATGGTTACAATAGCGCGCCTCATGAAAGCGCTAGCCATCAAGAACCTCACAAAGACCTATGCCAACGGCAATCAGGCACTCAAAGGCATCAACTTTTCGGTTGAGAGCGGAGATTTCTATGCGCTCCTCGGACCGAACGGCGCGGGCAAAACGACGGCAATAGGCATCATCAGCTCGCTCGTCAACAAGTCGGGCGGAGAGGTCGAGATTTTCGGCCACAATATCGATACCAACATTGAGGCAGCGAAGACTTGTATTGGACTCGTGCCTCAGGAAATCAATCTGAATTTATGGGAAGGCGTCCATAACATCGTGTTGAATCAGGCCGGGTATTACGGACTTGGTCGCCGGCTCGCGAGTGAACGTGCTGAAAAATATCTGCGCGAATTGCGTCTCTGGGATCGCCGCGATGACTCGGCGCGGAGCCTGTCGGGCGGCATGAAACGCCGATTGATGATTGCCCGGGCGCTGGTACACGAGCCCAAGCTGCTGATTCTCGACGAACCGACGGCCGGAGTCGATATCGAGATCCGGCGTTCGATGTGGGATTTTTTGCGCGACATCAACGCGGCAGGAACAACAATCATCCTGACAACGCATTATCTAGAAGAAGCGGAATCCCTGTGTCGGCACGTCGCGATAATTGATGAGGGGATGATTATCGAAGACGCACGTATGAGTACGGTGCTCAGAAAACTGCAACGCGAGGTGTTCGTGCTGAGCCTTGCGGAACCGTTACGCGAAGCACCGACTCTCGCTGGCTGCGAGACAGCATTGCGAGAGGATGGTGACCTGGAAGTCGACAAAGGTCCGTCCCTGAATTTGAATGAACTGTTTGCACAACTCGACAAACGAAATATTCAGGTCGTGAGTTTTCGCAACAAGGCTAACCGCCTGGAAGAGCTGTTCATGCGGCTCGTCGAGAACAAGCAGGATGGAAGCAAAGAGGCCGCGCAGCAGTGAATATATCGCTGAACATCGTCGCGCTGCAGACTATCGTGCGCAAGGAATTTACGCGCGTACTGCGCATCTGGATTCAGACTGTCGTGCCGCCCGCAATCACGATGACCTTGTATTTTATTATTTTCGGCAATCTGATAGGTCGGCGCATAGGCACGATGGACGGCTTTGACTACATGCAGTACATAGCCCCCGGCCTGATAATGATGTCGGTGATCACGAATTCCTACGGTAATGTTGTGTCGTCGTTCTTCGGCGCTAAATTCGGCCGCCACCTCGAGGAAATGCTCATTTCGCCGATGTCGAACGGCACGATCATTATCGGGCACGTCGCCGGTGGCGTGCTGCGTGGAGTACTGGTTGGACTGCTGGTAACGATTATCGCCTTGTTCTTCACCAAGCTTGAAGTACAGCACCCGTTCATAACGATTTCAATCGTATTGCTGTCATCTACGGTATTTGCGCTCGCCGGTTTCATCAATGCGGTGTTCGCCAGGAAATTCGATGATATTGCGATCATTCCGACTTTCGTGCTGACGCCGTTAACCTATCTGGGCGGTGTGTTCTATTCGATATCTCTGTTGCCTGAGTTTTGGCAAAAGGTATCTCTCGCAAACCCTATTCTCTACATGGTTAACGCCTTTCGATACGGCATTCTCGGGGTGTCGGACATCGGTATCGGCAGGGCCTACGCAATTCTCGTGACCTTCGTCGTGCTGCTGTTCGTCGGCTGTCAGCAACTAATGAAACGTGGCGTCGGGATTCGCGAATAATCATGTGCGGCCGCTTTGCATTTTATTCACCCAGTGAAGCGACGGCAGCATTGTTCGGCGTGAATGGTTCGATTGCAGTAGAGCCGCGCTACAACATCGCACCCACCCAGTACATTGCTGCGATTCGCAACAGTGAGGAAGATGGACGCGAACTCGCGATGCTGCGATGGGGCCTGGTGCCGTTTTGGGCAAAAGATCCGTCGATCGGTAATCGTATGATTAATGCCCGTGCCGAGACCGTCGCCGAAAAGCCTGCCTATCGTGCGGCCTATCGCAGGCGCCGCTGCCTGGTAATGGCTGACGGTTTCTACGAATGGCACAAAGAAGGCAGTGGCAAGACGCCGTATTACATTACGGCCGCGAATGACACGCCGTTCGCCTTCGCCGGACTGTGGGAAAACTGGCAAAGCAAGGATAGCGACGAGACGATTCAGAGCGCGACACTAATTACGACGGCCGCAAACGATTACCTGTCGTCACTGCACCATCGCATGCCCGTTATTCTCGAGCCCGAAACTGCGGATCGGTGGCTTGCCGGTGACGATGAGCTGATCGAATACGTTGCAACGCATGGACCAGAACTCAAAGCCTGGCCAGTCGATCGGCGCGTAAACAATGCACGCAACGAGGGCGCTGATCTGATTGAGGCAGTGTAGGAGGGCCTTCAGGCCCGAACAATTCGGCCCTGAAGGGCCTCCTACATATCTGCAAAATCGGCAGGTGCGACACAGGGTTGCGTCGAGATGATCAACGTTCCCGGTCCTGTATGTGCACCCAGGCCCGCGCCAAGTTCGGCGATCGTCAGTCGTTTGATTTGTGGCAGTTCTTGACGCAAGCGGCGCTCCAGCTCTCGTGCATCATCATGGCAAGTCGCGTGTCCAATTGCGATGCTCAGCGCGTCCAGGGAGCGCACGCGGCGCGCGACATGCCTCGCGAACTTTTTCACCCGATTTCTCTTGCCGAACGCAAACCCGCTGGCGGCGACGTGACCATCGCTGGTCGTCCGAATGAAGGGCGTAACGTGCAATAGCCAGGCTACAGTCTTCACCCATCGCGGAAGCCGGCCGCCGCGCACAGCGTAAGTCATGTCGCTAAGCAGGCCATAAGTACTGGTCTGCGGAATCAATGCTTCGATTGCCGCGATTGTCCTGTCCGCTGACAGTCCGGCGCGCGCGCACTCGGCGGCAAATACGGCGAGCAGTCCCTGACCCAGGGAAGCGTTACGTGAGTTGATCACGTGGACACGACCCGGCGCGTTGATCCGCTCGGCAGCTGACCGGGCCGCTTCATACGTGCCACTTGCAGCGGCTGTCAGATTAACCGAAATCACGTCCGCGAAATGGCTCGCAAGAAACTGAAACTGCCGACGGAAGTCGCCCGGCGCGGGCTGAGAGGTTGTCGGGTGATGCGGGTTCGTCGCGAGTTCCGAGAAGAACTCCTCCGCCGTGATACTGACTTTATCGAGATAGCCGCGATCACCGAACTGGACCCGGCACGGAACCATGTGAATATCGAATCGTTCCATGTCCTCGTCGGCGATGTCAGCCGCCGAATCTGTGATGACCGCGAACTGTTTCGCGGCGTCGTGACTGCTGTGCGCCTGGCGATGCATATCGTCGGCTTTTTCAGCGCTGACTTCTCCATAATTACGGCCAATTTCGAAAACCTTTTCAGGGTCGTTCACGTGAACATGGATCTTGGCTTTACGCTTGGTGCCGGCCAGCACCAGTGAATTGCCAAGCCCGGACAGTGCTTCACGCAACTTGCGTCGATTGATGTCAGTACCGGTGACGATGCACTCGGTGCAATAGCGAAATTCAGAGTCCTCGGCGGAGCCGGCCATCGCTACACTTGCAACATCGCCTTGCAATACCGACAAATCCGGCTCTGGTGCGATTCGGCCGTGCAGGATGAACTCGTGCATACCCTCGATGAGTTCAACAAATCCCTTGGCGCCCGCATCGACAACACCTGCTTTGCGCAGCACGTCAAGTTGACCGGTTGTCGCCGCGAGAGCCTGGTTGGCACGTTCCAGTGCCGCGGTCATCAGTGCGGGGAATTCGGCATCGGGATCGGCGGCGGCGTGCGACGTCATGGTTTCCGAGGCAGCTGCAATAACGGTCAGGATAGTGCCGTCGCATGGTTTGGACAAAGCGTCGTGGGCGTATTCACTGCCCTGAGAAACTGCCTTGCTGAACGTGTGTGTCGTAAAGCGCGACAACTCACCGGCCGAGTCGCTGATGCCCTGGAAAAACTGCGCAACGATCGCACCGGAGTTACCGCGGGCACCATCAAGCAACACGTCGGCGATCGACGCCAGCAAAGTACCCAGGTGTTTTTCGCCCGGCCGCTGCAATATGGCGAGTGCAGAGCCGAGCGACAGGCTCAGGTTTGTGCCCGTATCCCCGTCGGCGACCGGAAACACGTTGATGTGGTTGAGGAAGTCCTGTGCACCGATGACCCGATGGATGCCGGATACAAGCGAGTCGGCGAGGGCATCGCCATCCAAGTGCCTGGTGACAGGATCAGGCAAACGCGCCGCTACTCGCGCGGCAACAAAAAGGTCGTGCCTTGATGTTCGAGGATGACACCGCCTGGTGTGATCTCGACCACTCTCGGACCTTCATCAAGTCTGGATTGCTCTCGATGCTTGGTCATATTGATAAAAACAAAGCGCTCCGCGGGATCGTCGCTGTACACATGAATATCGAGATGTAATTCAGCGACCTGCAATGAACCGTTGAGCCGCACTTCATCGATTGTCAGAACACGTCCCCCGCGGGGTGCGGCCTCCGGCCTCGCCGCCGCTTCCAGAACCTGCGGTTCGGCGTCAGGCGTTGTCGCGGTTTCTGCTCGTGGCTGGTTCTGTTTCGCCTCGGCGATTTGATCTTCGAAGGTCGTAGTTGCTACCGGCGCTGCTTCTGGCGCTTGTTCAAGTCGTGCTTCCTCGACCAGGGCAGCGGTATCAGTGGTATCAGGCGATGGGTCGGGACGCATAAGAATACCGATCAGGACAGCAATGTTGACCAGCAGTAGCAAGGCCAGAAACCAGAGCCACCTGAATGACTGCGGTTCGCCCGAGCTTGACGGCACATTGGAGAACTCGGCACCAGTCTGCTCCTGGCGCTCGGATTCGGATTTTTTCAGGGCGTCCAGAATAAAAGACATACGCTACTCCTGAGCCAGGCGCGGGATCGTCAGTCGCGGTGTGTTCTCGGGCGCGAGAAGTGTGTTGATGATGATCTGTGTCTGGTGCCCGGCGAGTCCATCGACGTCCAGTCGGTGGTCGCGTTGAAATGCCCGGACCTGTTCCTGAAGGTCATCGTCAAACACGTCGGAATCCGCGGCCAAGGTCTGATAGCGCTCGTCGATAGCGGCCAGGCTCTGCCGCAACCAGACAACACCTGGGCCTCTCGACCCGGGTCCGAGCGACTCCGAGACGCCATTCGGTGGCCGCCACAACAGCATGTACTGGCCAAACCACATATCGGACACCGCATCGATCGGGTGTGCAACGTCCACGCCACCAATCGATAACTGGACGGTCTCACCTTCAATCGCTGTCAAAACGACATTATGCAGTGCGCCTTTGCCATCAATCAGGTTCAGCACGGCCGGCCGATCGTATTGCCTGAGACCACTCCAGGAGCCACGCTGAAAAACGCATTCGTATCCGGCCTCAGCGGCCTGCGTACAACCACGCTCGCCGCGTCGGTAATCAAGGCCCCATAACTCGAGCAGGGTCGCCAGCGCGGAGTTCGTGCTCGTCAGTTCGCTGGCCAGTTGCAATTGCTCGTCAAGCGAGGCCTGCGGCTCTGGCTCTGGCTCGGTCACGATTGCGTCGGCTACTGTCTTCGGCTCCGTCTGTGTCTCAGTTTCGAGCTGCGGCACAACAGCAGCGACAGGCGGGTCGACACTGTCGTCAATCAGGTCGCGACGCTCGTCGAGTGTTTTGACAAAGCCCGCGACGATAACGACTGCGGCCGCAACACCGAATACTGGTACTGCCCAACGTAACCAACTCACGGTACCTGATTTGCCGGTGATTTCAGCGGCCGCCCGCTTGATCATGCGGCGATTAACGCGGCGGTTTCCACCACTGTAGGCTCCAAGCAGGGCGCGGTCGCAAATGACATTGATGAGCCTGGGTACGCCTTGCGATTGGCGAAACACTTCCCGTTTTGCCCCTGCATCGAAAACCTCACCAAGCGCGCCGGCAACCTTCAAACGATGTTCTATGTAGTCACCTGTTTCGTCTCGCGACAGGGGTTCGAGGTGATAGCGGCCCGTGATTCTCTGAGCGAGTTGCCGCAGGTCGTTCCTGGCCAGCAGGTCACGCAATTCCTCTTGCCCGATTAGAATGATCTGTAGCAGTTTTTGCTTGGCGGTCTCGAGATTGGTTAACAATCTCACTTCTTCCAGGACGTCGGGCGAAAGATTCTGTGCCTCGTCCACGACCAGAATTGTGCGGCGACCATCCGCATGGGCTTCGAGCAGGTGTTTGTTCAGCGCGTCGATCAATGCTTTGATGCTGCTCCTGTCTTTAGGAACAGCAACGCCGAGTTCTTCGCAGATGGAGATCAGAAACTCGCGAGCAGATAATTGCGGGTTCAGGACAACCGCGACATTGGCATTTGCCGGCATGCGATTAAGGAGCAATGTGCGAACGAGCATTGTTTTGCCCGTGCCCACCTCGCCTGTGAGCTGTATGAAGCCGCCGCTTTCGGTGACGCCGTATACCAGGTGAGCGAGCGCCTCGCCATGGCGCTCGCTCATAAACAAATAACGCGGATCAGGCGTTATCGAAAACGGCTTTTCGTTCAGACCGAAAAAGTTGGTGTACATTATTTTTTGCCGAAATCCGCGATCTCAATATCAGGCCCCCGATTCTACATGACTCAGGGCCGATCCAGTGTCCTCGCACGGCCAACTGACAACTTGCCGAATCGGTCACGAATATCGTCGACGGTCCGGTCGACAGCATTCGTGGTGGGGCTATCATCTGTCGCGAAAAGGTCCTGCTGTTCGGCAGGAGAAAGCTTGCTGCCGCCAACACCGAGCAAGCGGATGCGGGTGCCGGGATTCTCCTCGAGCCAGATCCCAAGCAATTCGCATGCGACGTGATAGATCTGGTCAGTGTTATTGATCGGTGGTTGCAGGCTTTTCTGTCTTGTACAGGTCTGAAAATCGGACTGTCGAATCTTGACCTGGACAGTACCGGCTTGAAGTTCGGCTTTGCGCAGTCGTCGCGCCGTGGTCTCGGTCAGTCGTAGCAATTCCCTCTCCATGTCGTGGCGATCGCAGAGGTCGACATCATAGGTTTCCTCTGCGCTGATCGACTTTTCTTCTCGGGACGCGACCACCGGACGATTGTCGATGCCTGCAGCACGCTCACGTGTACGTTGTGCGAATCGGCCGAACACCGACTCGAGATCGCGGTCAGGAGCAAGCTTCAGGTCGGATATGCTGCGTATGTTGATTTGTTGCAGTTTCACGAGGGTTTGGCGACCAATCCCCGGAATCACAGACACAGGTAACGGATCGAGCTTCTCGTGAACATTGCTTGCGCTTATGACTGCGAGTCCGTCAGGTTTGTCGAGATCCGACGCAATTTTCGCGACGAGTTTGTTCTCGGCGACGCCAACGGATGCGGTCAGACCTGTTCGCTCGCGCACCAATGCTTTGATGCGAGTAGCAATCTCGACTCCAGATCCATGCAGATTGCGGCTCGCCGTCACATCCAGAAAGGCTTCGTCGAGCGACAGTCCTTCAACAATTGGAGTGAACTCGCGAAAAACCTCGAAAATTTGCTTCGACACTGCCTTGTAATGGGACATTCGCGGCGCGATCCGAATCAGGCCGGGGCAGCGGCGCATGGCGTCGGCCATCGGCATTGCCGAACGAACGCCGAACTTACGCACCTCATAACTCGCAGCCGCGACGACGCCTCGATTGCTGCCCCCGCCGACGACGACAGGCTTACCGCGTAGCTCCGGGTTGTCGCGTTGCTCAACGGAAGCATAAAAAGCATCCATGTCGACATGCAAAATCGTCCGTACAGAAACCGACATCTCAGTGACCGCGTTCGACGATATACCGGGCAAGCCAGCGCAGGGAATCTGCGTCCTCGCCGAAGTCGTCCAGCTGTTGCAGCGCAGCGCGAAGCAGGCTGTCGCAGCGAGACCGTGCGGCATCGATTCCAACCAGTCCCGGGTAGGTCGCCTTACCGAGACGTTGATCCGAGCCGGCGCTCTTGCCTATGACGTCGGTTTCACCTTCGACATCAAGAATATCGTCCTTGATCTGAAATGCGACACCAATTGTGCGGCCGAATGCGTCGATCGCGGATGCCTGGTCCTCGGTCAGGTGTTCGCTGAGAAATGCTGCCGCTACGACCGAGGCATTGATCAACGCGCCGGTCTTGAGCGAGTACATATGCTCGATCTCCGCAGCGGTCAGCGTGCGCCCCTCAGCCGCGAGATCCATGGACTGTCCGCCCGTCATGCCAACTGACCCGCAAGCATCCGCGACGAGTTTGACGAGTTTCATGCGGGCTGCAGGTGTGGCGTCCCTGATATCGGCAAGCACACTAAAAGCAAGCGGTTGCAAGGCATCTGCCGCAAGAATCGCGGTGGCTTCGTCGAATTGGCGATGCAAGGTGGGCTTGCCGCGCCTTAGATCATCGTCGTCCATGGCCGGAAGGTCATCGTGTACAAGTGAGAAAGCGTGAATCAGTTCAATGGCGGCGGCAGGTGCGTCAAGCAGCTGCTCGGGCAGGCCCAGGCACTCGCCGGTCGCGTACACGAGCAAAGGCCGGACGCGTTTTCCACCATTGAATACGGCATAGCGCATTGCGTCGTGCAGGCGCTTGGGCGACTGACTGGTGGGTGGCAGGACCGCATCCAGTTTATCGGCCACACGTGCCGTGTAGTGCGCGATTCGTTTCTCGAACTGAGCTGACAATGAAGGTTCCGTCATCATGAGCCGGGTCGTGTAGCGTACACGGAATTGCAGCCTGTGCGCAGCATGGCTGAGCTATAATTCGCGTCCGTTTCGCGCTTGAAGAAGTACATGCAGGCAACCGCCAGAGCCCAGCCAAACATCGCGCTGATCAAGTATTGGGGGAAACGCGACACGGGTCGCAACCTCCCGGCGGTTGGCTCGATATCGATTACGCTGGACGATCTATTCTCGACCATGTCCGTCGCGTTCGATGAGTCCCTGCAGGGCGATGTTCTGACGGTCAATGCGCGCGAGAATGCGGCCATGTTGCCGCGAGTCACACGATGTCTCGATACGGTTGTCGGCCCACGTCGCCCCGGGGCACATGTCACGAGCGAAGGAAACTTTCCGATTGCTGCTGGACTTGCGTCTTCTGCTTCGGCGTTTGCCGCATTGGTGGTCGCAGCTGACGCAGCGACGGAACAGGGCCGCGGCACGGCGCAACTGGCGAGTCTTGCGGGAGCCGCGTCCGGTTCGGCCGCGCGATCCCTTTATGGCGGCTACGTCGAGCTCAAGAATTCTGGCGACGATGTGTCTCTGAGCTGCCTGTGTTCTGCAGATGACTGGCCGCTCAAGGTGATCGTCGCGATTACCGCTTCGGGGCCAAAGGCGGTGGGCTCGACAGAGGCGATGGAAATCAGTCGGAAGACATCACCATTTTATTCCCGTTGGGTCGAGCAGCAGGCCGTGGATCTTAACGAAGCAAGGCTGGCGATAACGGAGCGAGACTTCTCGAAGCTCGCGGCAGTCGCCGAGCACAACTGTCTCAAAATGCACTCCGTAATGTGGGGCTCACGGCCGCCGATGATCTATTGGAATAGTGTAACCCTCGCATGCATGCAAACTGTGCGGGAGTTGCAGTCACAAGGGCTTGCCGTTTTCTTCACAATCGACGCGGGTCCACAGCTCAAGGCGATCTGCGAACCTTCCGTTGAGTCGCAGGTTCGGGAGGCGCTGGCCGCTACCGCTGGTGTCAAAGACATACTGGTTAGCGGTTTGGGTTCCGGTGCCATGCGGGTGGTCGATGACTGAGAGAATCCCGCAAGTGAAAATAGTCGCAAGCGCACCGGGCAAGCTGGTTCTTGCGGGCGAGTATGCAGTGCTCGACGGCGCACCGGCTATTTGCATGGCTGTGAATCGACGCGCCCGAGTGACAATCTCAACAAGTGGTGCCGACCATCACACAGTGACAGCGCCCGGTTTCTCGAATGACTGTGGCCGATTCGTAGATCGGGACGGTGAACTTCAATGGCATTCTGCAGCTGAGAGCTTCGCGCTACTTGAAGATGTCTGGCGTACTGCGAACGCGAACACTCAAACCGGTCTGTCAATTGTTCTCGACAGCAGTGAGTTTCTCGATGTCAAAGACGGCAGCAAGATCGGAATCGGATCCAGTGCAGCATTGTCTGTAGCCCTGTCCGCCGCCCTTTGCGAACTGGCTGATACGGACGGGGATGCAACCAGCATCGCATACGCCGCTCATCGTCAATTCCAGGGCGGCCTTGGCAGCGGTGTGGACGTCGCATGCAGTGTTGCAGGAGGCCTGATCGAGTATCGTATGGGCGACGCGACGTGCCCTCGGTTGACTTGGCCCGAGGGGCTGGCGTACGCGTTGTTATGGAGTGGTGTCCCGGCGAGTACGGGCCATAAGCTCAAACGCCTGGACAGGCATGTGGCGCAACCGTCTCGAGCCACACTGGGCGTTGCGGCAAGAGGGCTTGCCGCAGCCTGGCGCGAAGCTTCGACACCGGCAATTCTCGACGAGTTTCGCGGCTACACGAAGGTATTACGGGAATTCAGTGTTGACCACGAACTCGGCATCTTCGATGCTGGCCACGCGGAACTGGCTGCGGCAGCTGATGCGGCCGATCTTGTCTACAAGCCCTGTGGGGCCGGCGGCGGCGATATTGGCGTCGTTCTCGGCGATGATGAGGCTGTCATAGAGTCGTTTGTCGGCAAAGCACTGCCGCAGAGGTTTGCGTTGTTGAATATGGATATCGATCCTTCTGGCCTGCAGGTCATCCGGGAAGAAATTTGAGCGATTCGCGAATTAGCGGTTTGTACCGACTGAGTATTGCAGAACGTATCGACGAACTGCAGCGACTCGGCTGGCTAAGCAGTTCCGACGCAGAGTTGCTGCGACAGGGGCGACACACACTGCTGCCGGCGACTGCCGACAGGATGGTCGAAAATGTAGCCGGTGTACTTGGCTTGCCATTTGCAGTTGCCCCGAACTTCATCGTCAATGGTCATGATTGCATCGTACCGATGGCCATCGAAGAACCATCCGTCGTTGCCGCAATAAGCCGCGCTGCGAGCATGGCGCGTTCGACAGGCGGGTTCACATCGAACTGCGCGGAATCCTTACTCATCGGCCAGGTGCACGTATGTGATATCGATGCAGTCCATGCGGCGCTTGCAAGACTTGAAGCCGCCAATAGTGAGTTGCTCACTCTGTGCAATAGCGTACATCCTCGCCTGACGGCACGTGGCGGCGGCGTGCGCGAAATTGAGTCGCACCATCTCGAATTGCCGGACGGGTCAGACGCGATTGCCGTGCATCTGCTTGTCGATACGCGTGATGCAATGGGCGCGAACCTGGTCAACACGATCTGCGAGGCGGTAGCTCCGGAGCTCGGCCAATTGTGCGGTGGCAATGTCGCGCTGCGAATACTGTCCAATCTTGCTGACCGGTCACTGGTAACAGCTCGAGTCCGCTATGAACTCGGCGAATTGCAGCGTGGAGATTTCGTTGCAGAAGTTGTTCGCGACCGGATAGTACTGGCGAGCGATATAGCCAGTGCCGATCCGTATCGGGCGGCGACCCATAACAAAGGCATCATGAACGGCATTGATGCGCTGGCCATTGCGACCGGCAACGACTGGCGTGCGATCGAGGCCGGTGCACATGCCTATGCAGCCTCGACGGGGACGTATCGACCACTCGCGACCTGGTCAACTGATGGCAACGGTGATCTGCTTGGTGAGATTGTCATCCCGCTCAAGGTCGGTGTGGTCGGCGGCAACCTGGATGCGAATGGCAGTGCAGCGCTTGGGCTACGTATCAGTGGCGTTGCTGCAGCAACCGAACTTGCAGAATTGATGGCGGCTGTCGGTCTGGCGCAGAATTTCGCGGCGCTGCGGGCCCTGGCTACAAGTGGTATCCAGGAAGGTCACATGAAGCTTCACGCACGAAGTGTTGCAGCAAGCGCCGGCGTTCCTGACGAGCTATTCGACGACGTAGTTGCAGAGCTGGTCACGGGCGGCGATGTCAAAGCCTGGAGGGCGGCCGAGATAGTTGCCGAAAAGCAGGTGCGTACTGTGCAAGACAGGCCGGACGGCAGTGCGTCCGGCAAGGTCATCCTGCTGGGTGAGCACGCCGTCGTGTACGGCAAACATGCGCTGGCGCTGCCAATCGCCGATGCGGTGACTGCCGATATCGTTGAGGACGATCCCGAGCCCATAATCAGCATTCCCGAATGGGCCGTAAAACAAAAAATTGCAACCACGGACCACACGGGGATTACGGCCGTGGTCACGCTGATTCGCAAGGAACTCGGTATTGCGGATTCGCACTACTCCGTTCATCTGCACTCAAGGCTGCCTCGCGCGATGGGTCTCGGTTCCTCGGCAGCGTTTGCCGTTGCAATTGCGCGCGCATTCGACGCGAAACTCGATCTAGGTCTTGATGAAGCAACAATCAACAGTGTCGCATTCGAATGTGAAAAGTTGGCACACGGTACGCCCTCCGGCATCGACAACACGGTCGCGACATATGGTGAGGCGATGCTATTTCGCAACGACGGCGCGCTCGAACTGCAGCGACTGGCAACCGCGGAACCACCGCCGATCGTCATCGCCTGTAGCAGCCAATCCGGGCTGACGAAGGACCAGGTTGCCAACGTTCGTACGCGACGCGATCAGTGTCCGGCACACTATGATGCGCTGTTTAATGAGATCGATGCGCTAAGTCAGGCCGGCGCGGAGGCTCTGATCAGCGGGGATTATGCGGAACTCGGCCTGCTCATGAATATTTGTCACGGTTTGCTCAATGCAATCGGTGTTTCAACAGCAGAGCTCGAGAATATGGTGAGCCTTGCGCGAGCCGCCGGTGCTGCAGGAGCGAAAGTGACCGGTGCAGGAGGCGGCGGATCGATCGTAGCATTGTGCCCCGGGTCAGTTGCCGAGGTTAGTGACGTGTTTGAATCTGCAGGATTCAAGACGATTAGCCTGGTTGGCGAGAGGGAATACGAGATTGGGTAGCGCACACAGAGTAGTGTCGTCAGAGGCCGAGGAATTGATTTTGGTCGACGCGAACGACAACGAAACCGGATACCTGTCAAAGGCAGACTGCCATGATGGCAGTGGCGTGTTACACCGCGCTTTCTCCATATTTCTCTTTAATGAGAATGGCGAGTTGCTATTGCAGAAGCGCGATATATCCAAGCGACTCTGGCCCGGTTTCTGGTCGAACAGTATTTGCAGTCATCCACGGCGTGGCGAATCCATGGGGGTGGCAACGCGACGGCGATTACAGGATGAACTGAATGTCGAGGCCGAGCTCGAGTTCGTCTACAAATTCGACTACCAGGCTGAATTCGGAGATTCGGGCTCGGAAAACGAGCTATGTCACGTGTTCCTCGGCAGAGTCGAGGGTTCGATAGAGCCAAACGAAAACGAGATCGCCGCTGTTCGATTTATATCGCCTCACGATTTGACGAAAGAGTTTGCCGAATCAGCAGCGGTTTTTACACCTTGGTTCAAGATGGAGTGGCAGAGCTTATTGCAGGAGTACGGCGACAAGCTTGCGGACTATTGCCGCATTCAGCCTGTGTAACGGTAGTACTCGATACCAAGGTCAGTGAATTGGCGCTCGTCGGACATGCCGACCCGATCGATAACGAACTCGTTCTGCGGCACGTAGACCAGACCCTTGGCGTGACGCCCGTCGTGCAACGCGGTGTATTGCTCCTGGTTCAGGTCGACCGCAAGCTGCATCACGTCGCCGAAACCAATGGCGGCAGTGGCTTCACGCCATCCGTCTGCCATAAAGAACGGAATGACCTCTGCCGCGTCGCCGCTGCCATAACCAAGTGTTAATACTTCTTCGCCAGGCGCAAGAGAATCTTCGTCCAGGGCCTGCTCGAATCCTGCGGCCATCCAGGCGGGCAACGCAGCGGTGTACAAATTGCCGAGATCAAGCATCGTGTCGCTGCCCAGCGCAAGTTTGTCTAGGATCTCGCGCCGATAGTGGCGAGATGCGCGGAAAACACGGAGCACCGCCATTGTCAGCGGATACGCCTCATACTGCAGTCGCTCGGGGTCCGCGAGATCCGATACCTCGGGCTTGCTGAGCATTTCCGCCTCGAGTGACTGCGGATCGATGCCCGCTTCGTAGCAGTACGATGCCAGTTCAGCCCGGTCCTCGGCATTGCCGTGACTCATGGAAAACAGGTACGACACGGCCCAGCCCGTCTCGGGCATGCGGCGATAGGGCCGATGCAGGAACACGGTTTTCAGCGAACGCATGTAGTCGGCAGGATTCAGGTTCCGCTTCACGTACATGTCATGCAAGGCGTGCAAGGTCTCGTCGATGTAGCAGGTCGTTGAGTACTTGCCATTGAATACAGGGAAATCCTGAACCTGGTGCGTTTCTGAACGATCCTGGCCACAGAAGCGCGACATCGGTTTGCGAAAATCCATGATGCGGTAGTCTGAGGCAGATCCGGATGCCGGCAAGTCGACGACGGCGAGTGTTGGATTCTCCTCGAGCAGCATTGCCACTGCGCCAGCGCCTTGCGTGGGCTCGCCGCTGGAACCGCGCGCGTATTCAGCGATGTCTGCACACACGACAATGGCTTGTCCGCCCGCACCGTCCAGCGCAAGGTGGCGAATCGCACCTTTCATCCCATACACGCCGCCGAGGCAAGCGTGTTTGAACTCCGGAACTTCACAGCTTCTTGCGATAGGTGGTTTGCCGCGCGCGGCCAACGCCCGGTCGACCATTCCCTTGATTATGATTGCGCCCGCCGAGTTGTCAGTACTCGATTCGGTTCCCAAACCCAGGAACTTGACGCGTGTCGGGTCAACGTCGTACTGCTCGATCAACCGCATCACTGCGGTTGCGGCCATCGTATAGACGCTTTGATCCGGTCCGCGAACGCGGAAGCTGCGGCCGACAACCTCGCGAATTTTTGGCCAGTGATTGTCGGTCCAGTCGCACCAGTCCTCGAGCCAGACCCGATACGGCGGAATGTACGCGGCGAGCCCGCTGATACCGATGTTTTTTCTGTCTGTGGATTGATTCATGGTCTGGATTTTCCGTAGCCCAGCGATTCTAGTGTTACAGAGGCCGCGGCTCAACCATCTATTCGACCGTAATCGTGATTGGGTCCGAAATAATCGGCGGATCGTGTGGAATATGCAGGTGATCACCGAGCAACAATTGCAGGGTGTGCTCGCCCGGCTCGAGGGTTAGCTCGGTCGACGTGCTCGCATCGCCGAAATGAATGTGATTCGCGTCTGCGGGTATTGGCAGGCCCATATCCGGCAGATCTGTGTCGACCAGAAGGTGATGGTGGCCCGAATGTTCCTCATGGACGCCGGCTGCGACGACGCTCATACCGTCCAGGCCGAACTCTATTCGCACCGGATTGGCAGCCGTGTCGCCATCGCCAGGCATTATGAAAAATACGGCCGCGTCGCCTGGCGCAGGCGTGCGTGGCGGTAGTGTGAAGGCTTGCGGCTCGGCAACGGTAACTGCGGGTTCTGCGGCCGGCTCGTCCGCAACTACGGGCTCAGCCTCCTGAGAGTCGCAGGCACAAAGAACAAAGACTACTGTAGCAATTGCGCATGTCGATACCTGGCGTATTGTTTTCATATTTGCCGTCCCCGACCCCTGCGGAAAGCCTAATAATAAGTCTTCGGCGCCCGATTCACACCCCATCTGGCGCCTACGTTGAAAATGCGGCGATCGCGACCGCACCCAGCATGGTTGCAGAAAAGCCAAGTATGTAAGCGATCACGAGAGCCAGGTACTTGAGGAACGTGAAAAAGCGCCCCTGCCCATAAACGCTCCGCATGGCGATGTACAGGTATACAGGCACATACAAGGCGGCGATGACAACTGTCAATATGGCGATTGCCTCGGGGATATGCAGCAGGGCTGACAAGCGCATGAACAAAATCTGCAGTGACAGTATCAGGAAGAAGAACGCGTGAAAGTGCACGAAGAACAGCAGGTGCTCGACGTAGTAGCGCTTCGATAGCGGGTACAAGATCTTCAGAACGAAGGCCATCAACGGCAGCAGGATGATCAGTGCGGCCGGGATGTTGTCGACCCAATTGTCCAGAAATGCGCGACCGTTATCGAGATGTGTGCGCTCGCAGACGCGCTGTAGCCGCTCGACCGTCAATCGGCGTGCCAGCCAGTCGGGCAGGTCCTCGAGATCGGAAGCATCGACGTTGCAGTCGCTGTCTACCATCGTGCCGTCGTCGTCGAACTGTATATTGAATCCGCCGTCACCAGTCTTGAATTCTTCAGGAAGCTCGTCTTCGAGTACGATGCCTTCCGCGGCGAGTTCGTCAGCGAGTTCGTCGAGGATTTCCTGCTTTTTTTCCGCCGCCTCGATTGCGGCCTCTTCGCTGGCAACTTCGGGCTGTGGCTCAAACAGCAGGCCCAGTTCTTCACGCGGATCAAAGAAG
>Ga0209271_10000213_pt1 | contig 20089 bp, 18 predicted proteins | sample tdAd002_FD_187123 | JGI IMG/M metagenome (GOLD analysis project Ga0209271, IMG submission 187123) | Marine sediment microbial communities from the Atlantic coast under amendment with organic carbon and nitrate - tdAd00.2 (SPAdes)... | ecosystem: Environmental > Aquatic > Marine > Coastal >... | reverse complement strand
CCGGGTGACGTAACCAATATCGCGACACCGATTTTTTGCGGGTTCCAATCCGGATCTATGGGGATAAGATGCTGGTTTTTTTGGTTCAAAATTTGCGCCGGGCTCATGTAACGCACCACCTGTTGATGATGCAGCGTTTCACCTGAATTTTCACCGCGTTTTACTTCGGTTGACAAGTCATTTTCATAAACCAGGTAACGATGATGGATTTGCCCAATGGTATCGCGGTCTCCGGGAGAATGAAGTTCGAGCACAAGGCCGGATTCGTCCCTGGAGATGATAAGGTTCAATTCCAGCGGTGCTTGCTGCTGGTTGGCTTGCTGGATTTTGCCGAGAATATTATTGGTACCGCGAGCCTCCATACCGTTGACAAAAAACTCGGGGGTATAGATTGTGCGTTGCAGGTTATTAGCGCCCAGGTGGCGTTGACGGCGGGTATAATCTGCGTTGGAAAAGCGATCCTTCCAGCCCAGGTAATCCCAGTAATCAACATGAAACGCTAGTGCGAGCACGTTGACCTCGTCGCTGGGCGTCTCGATCAGGCGCGACAACCAGCGATCGGCTGATGGGCAGCTGGAGCATCCCTCTGAGGTGTAGAGTTCGACGACGGCGGTTTGCCTGTCACCGCTGCTAATTTCGATAGGTTCGACAGCGTTAGCTGAAAGTGAGATCAGGCTGGCGAGCATTAAGACTCGAAGCATGGTGCACCTGTTTTTGTATCGTAAGAACCTAGTAGACTGCATCAATCAACCTGAGTTCAGTCGATTCCGTACTCGGCCCGGTAAGCCTCAATTGCTGCCTGATGTTTGCTATCCCCACTGGTTTGCAAATATTCGAGGATATGGTCGAGTTTTATAATAGAAATTACGTTCAACCCCTGTTGCTCCAGTTCCTGAATTGCCGAGAGTTCTGCGGAACCTTTTTCCTGCCGGTCAAGTGCAATCATGACGGCACAAACTTCGGCACCGAGGGTCTCGATTAACTCGATTGATTCCCGAATCGCGGTTCCGGCGGTGATGACATCGTCGATAATCATCACGCGACCCGTGATTTCGGCGCCTACTGTATTTCCTCCTTCCCCGTGATCCTTGGCTTCCTTGCGGTTAAACGCGTAGGGGATGTCACGTTGATGTTGTTGGTACAATGCGCTCGCGGTAATCGCGGCCAGGGGTATGCCTTTGTAAGCAGGACCGAACAGCAGATCGAAATCAGTTTTGCTGTGCTGAATCGCATCGGCATAGAATCCGGCGAGTGCCGCGAGATCGGCGCCACGATTAAAAATCCCGGCGTTGAAAAAGTAAGGACTGACGCGACCGGATTTGAGCGTGAATTCGCCAAAGCTGAGGGCGCCGCGCTGCAGGCAGTAGTCGACGAAACGGGATTGGTAAGCTTGCATGGGCGAATCGTTAGGGCCTGTTAACACTAATCCAATGGGCTCTGCTGGGACTATTTTTTCATCCAGCAAGGCAGAATGAGCGTGGTGTAGTCACTCTACATGAGCGAATGATAACGCCGCTGGGTGAAAAAATAGCCCCAGCCCGAAGGGTTGCGCCTGAAAAAGCGCCACTTTTCGTTGCTCGTCGCTCATTTGGAATGACCAAACTACGCTTCTCGCGCCTCAATTGGCGCTTTTTCAGACGCAACAGAGCCCATTGGATTAGTGTTAACAGGCCCTAGTCGGATATCTCAAGTCATGTATCATATCGCCAGAATTGAATATTGGTAGCAGTTTCAGATGCGCGTGATCTCAGTAAACACCAACGGTATTCGTGCGGCGGCGCGTAAGGGCTTTTTCGACTGGCTACCCCGTCAGCGGGCGGACTTCATTTGTGTGCAGGAAACCAAGGCGCAAACCGAGCAGCTGGATCAGCCGATGTTTCATCCCCGTAATTATTACTGTAGCTACTACGATGCATTGAAAAAAGGCTACTCCGGTACGGCGATTTACAGCAGGGAGCAGCCGTTGCAGGTGATTCGCGGTTATGGCGAATCCGAGTTCGATAACGAGGGTCGTTACCTCGAATATCGTTACCGCAACCTGTCGGTCATTTCACTGTACGCGCCATCGGGCTCGTCGGGCGATCACCGCCAGGAATCCAAGTGGCGTTTTCTTGAAAGTTTTATGCTGCATCTGCAATCGCTGCGACGTAAACGCCGTGAATTCATCATTTGTGGTGACTGGAATATTGCGCATCAGAATATCGATTTGAGAAACTGGCGCTCTAACCAGAAAAACTCTGGATTCCTGCCCGAAGAGCGTGCCTGGCTGACCGATTTGTTCGAGCGCGTGGGTTATGTTGACGCGTTTCGCATTGTCGATAAACGCGACGAACAATACACCTGGTGGTCAAACCGGGGACAGTCCTGGGACAAGAACGTCGGCTGGCGTATCGATTACCAGATCGTTACCCCGGGGTTGAAGGACAAGGTTCAAAAGGCGCGCATATTTCGCGATCAGCGCTTTTCCGATCACGCGCCCCTAATCATGGATTATGACCTGGAGCTTGGCGGCTAGTGCAGATTGAAACTGACAGCTGGAGTGTCACGCTGAAAATGTTTTTCCACCGCCGAGTGGTGACGATGCTGTTTCTCGGTTTTTCTGCCGGGCTCCCTTACCTGCTTATCTTTGGTTCGTTAGGTATATGGCTACGAGAGGCGGGATTTGAAAAATCAGTCGTTACTCTTTTCGCCCTGGCCGGATTGGGCTACTCGTTTAAATTTGTCTGGGCACCGCTGGTTGATCAACTTCCGCTACCGTGGTTAACCCGACTGCTGGGCAGGCGCCGTGCCTGGATGTTATTGGCACAAATCGCGATTGCTTGTGCCATCCTGCTGATGGCTTCGATCGATCCACAGGCGGGTGGATCTAGTCTGACGATAATGGCGCTGGCAGCAGTAATGCTGGGATTTTCATCGGCGACACAGGACATTGTCATCGATGCATACCGCATCGAGTCAGCTGAAATCGAGTTACAGGCGATGATGTCGGCGACTTACATCGCCGGCTACCGCATCGGTTGGTTGGTAGCCGGCGCGGGCTCACTCTACCTGGCCGACTGGTTTGGTACTGACGTGGATGCCTACAACTACCAGGCCTGGCAATGGACCTACGATCTGATGGCAGTTGCAATGTTGGTTGGTGTCGTTACGACCCTGGTGATCAAAGAGCCAGAAAATCCGAACTATACAAAATACCTCGAAACTAATCAGGACTACCTGAGGTTTGTCCTGCTATTCGCCTTTGCGGTTGGCGGATTGATCGGAACATACAACCTCTCAGGTGAGATAGCAGCTGTATCGAAGGCTCAGCTAACCGATCTTGTCGCCAATCGCTATTTGTCGTCATTTGTCGTTGAGTCGGTGCGACTATCAATGGCGTTGCTGGTTGCCTGGTTAATGTCTTATCTGTTGGTTAAAGCCGAGTTGGTGCGCTACTCCATGGTCGAAAATACCTATCTGAAGCCGATACGAGATTTTTTCAGCCGCTACGGCTGGTCGCTGGCCTGGATATTGCTCGCACTGATCGGGCTTTACCGTATTTCCGATATTGTACTGGGAGTAATTGCAAACCTGTTTTACCAGGACATGGGTTACAGTAAATCCGAGATCGCGAGCGTTGCCAAAACGTTCGGCTTGTTGATGACCATCACCGGTGGTTTTGTCGGTGGTTTGCTCGCACTTCGCTTCGGGGTCATGCGTATATTACTATTGGGTGCGGTACTCTCTGCGGCGACCAATTTATTGTTCATGCTGCTGGCAAGCATCGGCTACGATATGTTCTGGCTTTACATCGTAATCTCGGCCGACAACCTGTCGGCAGGAATCGCAAGTGCCGCGTTCGTCGCCTTCCTGTCGAGCCTGATCAATGTCTCCTTCACCGCGATGCAGTACGCTATCTTTAGCTCGTTGATGACCCTGATTCCAAAGATGTTGGGCGGTTACTCGGGATCGATGGTCGATGCGATCGGTTACCACAGCTTCTTCCTGGTCACTGCAATTCTTGGCATTCCGGTATTGGTGCTGATTCTGGTAGCGGCGCGGCGTTTCGAAATCCGCGATCGTCCCTCCTAGTTTATTGTATGATGTGGATACCATTTAGTTTCGTTTGAAAGGCCATGAGTAACTCCGAAAAACTGTTTGAACAGGCTGTAAAAGTAATCCCGGGCGGGGTCAATTCACCGGTGCGCGCATTTGCCGCGGTTGGTGGTACACCACCTTTTATCGATCGTGCCGAGGGCGCCTACCTGGTTGACGTCGATGGCAAACGTTATATCGATTATGTAGGTTCCTGGGGACCGATGATATGCGGTCATGCGCATCCTGAAATCATCGCTGCCGTTACCGAGACCGTACAGAAAGGCTTGAGTTTCGGCGCGCCATCTCCGCTCGAGGTACAGCTGGCGCAGCGCATTTGTGACTTGATGCCAAATATTGAACTGGTGCGTATGACCTGTTCAGGTACGGAAGCAACCATGAGTGCGATCCGGCTCGCGCGGGGATTCACCGGACGTGACAAGATCATCAAGTTCGAAGGCTGTTACCACGGGCATGCGGATTCCCTGCTGATCAAGGCAGGTTCGGGTGCCTTGACGCTGGGGGTACCGAGTTCACCTGGAGTCCCGTCAGTGCTTGCCGATCATACCGTCACGCTCGAATACAACAATGCTGACCAGGTTAAACAGGTGTTAGCCGAGATCGGCGCTGAGGTTGCCTGCGTGATCGTTGAGCCCGTTGCCGGCAATATGAACTGTGTACCGCCGGTCGCCGGCTTTTTACAGACGCTGCGGGAATGTTGCGATGAATCATCGAGCGTTCTGATCTTCGATGAAGTCATGACCGGGTTCCGGGTTGGACTCGGGGGTGCCCAGGAACGCTATGATATCGTTCCTGATTTGACCACGCTTGGTAAAGTCATCGGCGCCGGCATGCCGGTCGGTGCTTTTGGTGGCAAGCACGAAATTATGAGTCATATTGCGCCGTTGGGGCCTGTTTACCAGGCGGGCACTTTGTCAGGCAATCCGGTCGCGATGGCGGCCGGGTTAAAAAATCTCGAAATCATATCCCGTCCCGGATTTTTCGAAGACCTGACGCAACGAACCGGACAACTTGTGAGCGGTATTTTGGGTGCGGCCGAAGCCAACGGTATCGCCATGTGCGCCAATCAGGTAGGCGCAATGTTCGGCCTGTTTTTTACCGATCAGCCGGAAGTGATGCGATTTAGCCAGGTGAGCACTTGCGATACTGAACTTTTCAAAAAATTCTTCCATGGCATGCTGGCGCGCGGTATTTACCTGGCGCCGTCTGCTTACGAAGCGGGATTCGTCAGTGCGATGCACGGCGCCGCGGAGATTGAACAAACCATTGAAGCTGCCGCCGCGACTTTTGCCGAGCTCTAAGCAACAAAGACGATTCTTAGAGGCCGAGCATGCCTTTTTTCAGCTTCTTATCGGCAGGATAATTACCCAGCCAGATTTCAAGTAAAGCGTTCTTGAAATCTTCACCCGGGATCAAGCCCAGCTGCTGCTGGTTTTTGCTGACCCGGGTTCCCTGTGCAGGTAAATAATCGAAAATGTACTGATCTTTTTTGACGGCGTTGGTATCAAAGTAACCATAGAATTCATCAATGCGTGACTGAAGTTGGGTTAAGGTTTCGGAGCTTTGATTTTTCTCGAAACCCTCACGCCAGCTTTTGAGTAATTTCTCTCGAGAGACTTCCTTGTAGACGAAATCAAGTTGCACCCGCCAGGGCCCCGGTTTTGACAGAATTTCAGCAACATTGCCAGACTTGCTCGGCAGGTAAAGTGAGCCCACGTAAACATCTACCCATAATTTTTCACGCAAACCCACGCCGTTCAGGACCAGGGACTGGCCATCGGCGGTTTTGATTTCGTCAGCGACGAAAACACCGGAGAGTTCGGCCGCCGGGGCTAATGCGCAAAACAGACAAAGCCAGGTTGCAAATACGATTCTTTTCATTGCTGCTGTCTCTTTCAGACCGACCAGAAGGAGTCTATGCCCGCTTGCGGCGAATTGGAACCCTGGGCTTAAAGCTGGGTAGATTCGGGTTTGATGTATTGAATCACACCGAGACGAATCAGCTCGGCATGCAGAATCAGCGCGCGGTCATTGCAGTCGGGGATTTCGAGCAGGCGCTGTTTCAGCGCTGTCTCCAGCGGCAGCAGGTAAATCAGCTGGTAAAGAATTGCACAAAAGCCCTGGTTGCCATCACGAATGCGACCTTCGTGGGCACTCACATGGTCGAGAAGCTCGAGCATGTAAGCAAATTGTTCAGGCGTTTCAAGGGTACGGTCTTCATCCAGGATCTTGGTGTCTGCAAACGTCAGGCCGTCGGGTTGGGTATGGGTTGATAAAATTTCGAAACGCTCGATACCCAGGGCAGTGATCCCTAGCAGGCCATCGGCACGATTTTCCCAGTCATTGATGACAGCGGTGGTCCCGATCGAGCAGATATCTGCGTCGATTTCGGTTTCGCCTCCCTTGTGAATCAATACCACGCCAAACGGACTGTTCTCGCGCATGCAGGTAGCGATCATGTCGAGGTAGCGGGTTTCGAAAACTTTAAGTTCCAGCGTATTGCCGGGCAGCAAAACGGTTTTCAGCGGGAACAGTGGAATCTCAGCCATGGTTAGTCATTGCTTCAACGCCTGTTCATTCCCCCCAGCGAGGGGACAGGTCATTATCAATACCAAGCTGGTCGAGGATGCGTGCGACTATAAAATCAACCAGCTCGGCAACAGAATTAACGCCGTGGTAAAACCCGGGATTGGGCGGCAGTATGACTACCCCGAGGCGCGACAGTTTGAGCATGTTCTCGAGATGAATGCTGGAAAAAGGTGTTTCCCGCGGCACCAGGATCAAGGTTCGACGTTCCTTGATGGCCACATCGGCGGCGCGATGAATCAGGTTTTCGCTGCTGCCAACGGCGATCGATGCAAGGCTACCCATGCTGCATGGGCATACCACCATTGCATCGGCGACCGAGGATCCGCTTGCCGGTGGCGCGGTCCACTGATCTTTGGAATAAACACTTATCAGTGCCGGATCGGCGTTGAAATAGTCAGCGAGCTTTTGCTGCATTTTCTGAGGCGACCCGGATAATTTCAGTTCAGTTTCCATACCCAGTACTATCTGGCCGGGCTGTGAGGAGATAAACTGAACCTGTATGTTTTTTTGCAGGCAGCATTCAAACAGGCGCAGTGTGTATTCGGCGCCGGAGGCTCCAGTCATCGCCAGAGTAATTATTTCAGGGGTCATGGATCATTAATGGTTATTTCTGCTTCAACCAGTTTGTCGGTGGCCTGAGAAAGTCGTGCAATCAGGTTTTCGAGAAAGATCCGATAATAGCGCAACTGGGTATCAGTAGAGGCCTGTTCCATTAACGACGTGCTCACTCTCATGAGTGAGACTTCGGTACGCGCCATGATAGTAGCGTTGCGAGGTTGACGCGTCAGAAAAGCGATTTCGCCAAAACAGTCCCCCTGTTTCATCATGCCAACGACTTTTTTATTCTTGACGACTTCAACGCCACCCTTGGCAATAATGTAAAACGCCGTTTCCTGTTCTCCCTCGGTCACGATGACTTCTCCCTTCTTGAACTCGGTCCAGTCGCTGGCATTGACAACTTCGGTAATTTGTTCGTCACTGAAATCCTTGAAGAAAGCGAGATAGCGCAGCGTCTTCCATTTCTCCTGCATGTCGATACGCTCACCGACCCCGCGCAACCGGCCAAATGAATTGCTCAGGTCCGTCGCCAGCAGATAGGCTGTTTCATATCGATCATAGAGGATTTTTTGCATCGATTTCTCGACAATATCGGCGATGTGCTGCGGCACCTCGGGATTGATCTCCATGACCGGATCGGGATCCAGGTTACTGATTTTGTAAATCAGGGACTCCAGGCTACCTGCCTTGTAGGGTGCCTTTTTCGCCAGCAATGCGTACATCACCGCACCGAGCGAGTAAATATCTGATTGTGCCACCAGGCGTTTTTCTTCGGATAATTGTTCGGGCGGCATATACATCGGCGAACCCTGCACCTCGGTGTCATGGCCCTCAAAACCGACATCGACATGGGCGATGCTGAAATCCATGATCTTCACTTCACCATCATTACTCAGCATGATGTTGCCCGGTTTGAGATCGCGATGGATGATGCCTTCACGATGCACGTAGTCGAGGCCCTTTGCGCATTGATAGATGACATCGACAACCTGGTTCGGGGTGAGGGCTCTATTCCCGACAACGTATTCCTGCAACGTCACACCGTCGACGAATTCCATGACGATGTAATTGAGATCTTCTTCCTGCCCGGCATCGTAAACACTTACCACCGATGGATGATGCATACGCCCCGCGCTATAGACCTCGGCAAAAAAACCTTCACGCAACTTTTGCTTGGTCGCGGCATCCATATCTGCTGCAGAATGTGCAACCTTGATCGCGACGGTGCGCTGAACGAAAGGATCAAAAGCCTCGTAGACGACGCCCATGGAACCACGTCCAATGCGGCGTTTGATTTCATACTTGGCGATCTTTGTCGGTCTTTGTGATTTCTCGGACATACCCGATTTCTAGTTTTGCAGCGCTTGAATAAGACGTTGATGAATATTATCAAAACCACCATTGCTCATGATAACGATTTGATCTCCCTGCTCACAATTGTGCAGCAGGTAGTCAATAATCTGTTGTGTATCGGTTTTGACTTCTACTATTGTAGATGCAGATTCTGCAATTTTCGCGATATCCCAATTTAAATCAGGGCTTTCGCATAACAAAACCAGGTCGGCGGCGGCGAATGATCGACCAAGTTCGTCCCCATGTGCGCCCATTTTCATTGTATTGGAACGTATATCCAGCACCCCGAACAGGCGGCCGGCGGTGTTTCCTTTCAGTGCTTCCAGGGTTAACGCTATCGCGGTCGGGTGATGTGCAAAGTCATCGACGATTCTCACGCCGTTAATTTCCGCGATCACTTCCTGGCGGCGTTTGACCCCGGCAAACCTACGCATGGCGTCGAGCGACACTTCGATGGCTACACCGGCATGACGAGCGGCGATAATTGCTGCGCTTGCGTTTGATGCGTTGAATTGCCCCTGTTGGGATAATTCCAGCGCATGGTCCTTTGCGCCCTGATGCAGTGTGTTTTTCTTATCGAGGAAGAAATCAGCATTCGGATCGACGCTAGAGAAACTCGATTGCTGACTCCAGCAACCCATCGCCATGACGTCTCGTAACGCTTCATCATCGTGATTGATGACAACCAGGGCACTCTCGGGCAGGGTTCGCACCAGGTGGTGAAACTGTCGCTTGATTGCGGCCAGATCTTCAAAGATATCGGCGTGGTCGAATTCGAGGTTGTTCAAAATCAGCGTGCGTGGGTGGTAGTGAATGAACTTGGAGCGTTTATCGAACAGCGCCGAGTCGTATTCATCAGCCTCGATCACGAAGAATGGATCGCTACCGAGTTTTGCCGATTGCGAAAAGTTCTGGCAGATACCGCCGATCAGGTAGCCAGGGTCGAGCCCGGCATCGTCGAGTATCCAGGCGAGCATACTACTGGCCGTAGTCTTGCCATGCGTCCCGGCGACCGCCAGTACCCAGCGCTTTTGCAGCACCGCTTCATAAAGCCATTGAGGGCCCGACGTATAGCGCAATCCACGCTCGAGTATGGCTTCGAACTGCGGATTGCCGCGCGTGATAGCGTTGCCGACGATAAATACGTCACAATCATCGGGTAACGCGTCGGCGTCGTAGCCATGGTGTAGCTCGATCCCGGCTTGCTCCAGCTGGGTGCTCATCGGGGGGTAAACGTTCGCATCGGAACCTGCTACTTCACAGCCAAGCTCACGCGCTATTTGAGCTATGCCGGCCATGAAGGTGCCGCAAATTCCAAGAATATAAATCTTCACCAGGCGAACCAGATCACTACGAATTGATAAAGCACGAAATAATTAAAAGATATCATAGCTGAAAGATGGGTCGAGATTGAAAAAGCGCGCTTAAAGATCAATGACAATACCGCCAGGTTCCAGATCAGGATCACCAGGGTTACGTAGATCAGCACATTCTCTACACTGGTTTCATTATTCGTCACGCTACGGTAGATCGGGATCGTGACCGTTGTAATAATCATGTTGATGCCAACCAGGGCCGAAAAGGTTTGCAGTAATCGTCCGAGCGATTTTTTCCAGCGCAATCCCCAGTAGGCGATCAGGCCCAACATCCCGAGTTCCAGGGATATCTGTGCACATACCAGCGCGTAGCTGCGTTGTTCATCGACCAGCAACAATCCGATCAGTAAATAACTGAATACGGTAAGGGCGACACAATAGGGATTGTAAGGCAGGCGTTCGGGACTGGAAAGCAGCAGGCACATCAATATGTAGTGCTTGAGGCTAACCAGCCACTGGCCGATGATGTTCTGCATGTGCAGTATCATAGCCGCTTAAAAACACAACACAATAAGGCTGGAAAATGAATGAGTAAAAAACGCCAGTTAGTTATAATCACGTACTTTTGACCAGTGAATTAAATGAGCGAGTTGCCAGCGACCGATTTGAGTAGCTTCCAGGGCCTGATCCAGACCCTGCAAAATTACTGGTCCGATCAGGGCTGTGTGATTTTGCAGCCTCTTGATATGGAAGTTGGCGCCGGTACTTTTCATCCGGCAACCTTCATCCGTGCCATCGGCCCGGAGCCCTGGCGTGCCGCGTACGTGCAGCCGAGCCGCCGACCGACCGACGGGCGCTATGGCGAAAACCCCAACCGTTTGCAGCATTATTTCCAGTTCCAGGTATTGCTGAAGCCTTCACCCGATAATTTTCAGGAACTTTACCTCGGCTCGCTGGAGGCACTTGGCTTCGATACGCTGGTGCATGATATTCGCTTCGTCGAGGACGACTGGGAGTCACCGACGCTCGGCGCCTGGGGGTTGGGCTGGGAAATATGGTTGAACGGTATGGAAGTCAGCCAGTTCACCTATTTTCAACAGATTGGTGGACTGGAGTGTCAGCCGGTATCAGGTGAAATCACCTACGGTATTGAACGACTGGCGATGTACCTGCAGGGTGTCGACAGTATTTTCGACCTGGTTTGGGGTCGAGGGCCACAGGGGGTGGTGACTTACGGCGATATCTATCATCAAAACGAAGTTGAGCAATCGACCTATAATTTTGAGCTTGCCGATACCGATGCTCTGTTTCACTGGTTTGATGTTTGCGAAGCACAATGCCAATTGCTGGTCGAGAAAAGGCTGCCATTGCCTGCTTACGAGCAGGTCATGAAGGCTTCGCATGCTTTTAATCTGCTCGATGCCCGACACGCGATTTCGGTGACCGAACGGCAGCGTTTTATTCTGAGGGTACGCAGCTTGTCGCGTAGCGTTGCCGAGTGTTACTACGAAACACGCGAAGCGCTTGGATTTCCCCTGATCAAAAAGGACGTGGCTGATGAGTAGTGATTGCCTGATTGAGATCGGTACCGAGGAATTACCGCCGCGGGCACTGCAGTCGCTGGCACAAAATTTTGCCTCCCTGGTAACGCAGGCTCTAGCCGATCATAGCCTTGCCCCGGGTTCTGTCGAAGTGTTTGCCACCCCGCGACGATTGGCAATGCTGTTAAGGGATACCCCTCTGCAGCAGGCTGAGCAGTTGATAGAAAAGCGCGGTCCGGCGCTTGACGGAGCGTTTGATGCCGACGGTAACCCGTCGCGTGCAGCGCTCGGATTCGCTGCATCATGTGGCGTCGATATCGACAAGCTCGAGCGTCGCAAGACCGAAAAGGGTAGCTGGCTGTACTTTTGTAAAACGCAGGCCGGACGAAGCCTGCAAGACTTGCTACCGGAGTTGGTGGCAGCCGCGCTAACCAGTCTGCCAATTCCCAAACGCATGCGCTGGGGAGATCGCAGTGAGGTTTTTGTGCGACCGGTTAAGTGGCTGGTACTGATGGTCGGCAGTGAGGTTGTCGAAGCGGAGATCTTCGGCCTGCGTTCTGGTAATCGTAGTTTCGGGCATCGTTTTCACGCACCCATGGCACTTGAAATACCCTCCGCTTCAGAATACGAAGAGATCCTGCTTTCCCAGGGGTGGGTCATCGCCAGCTTTGATCAGCGCCGAGACACGATTCGTAACCTGGTCGAACAAGACGCCACACGACTTGGTGGCATTGCAAAAATTGATGACGCGCTGCTCGACGAAGTCACGGCACTGGTCGAGTACCCGGTTTCAGTCTGTGGTGAATTTGACGCCGAATTTCTTGAACTTCCGGTGGAAGTGCTGGTTTCCACGATGCAGGAAAACCAGAAGTATTTCGCGCTGTTCGACGGCAAAGGCGAGATGCTGCCACATTTCATTGCGATCTCCAACATCGATAGTCGTAAACCCGAAATGGTTGTCAGTGGTAATGAACGTGTCATCCGTCCGCGTTTTGCCGATGCCGGGTTCTTCTTTGCCCAGGATCAGAAACAGGGGCTCGACCTGATGCGAATTCGTCTCGATGCCGTCGTTTTCCAGGATAAACTCGGTAGCCTCGGAGACAAGACCAATCGAATTATCCGACTTGCCAAGTACATCGCGAGTTATGCCGATGTCGACCAGGACCTGGTGCGTCGTGCCGCGGATCTTAGCAAGGCGGACTTGATGAGCGATATGGTGGGTGAGTTCCCAAAGCTGCAAGGTGTCATGGGATGTTACTATGCGCGGCATCAGCAGGAAGAACAGTCGGTATGTGATGCGATCGAGCAGCACTACTGGCCCAGGCATGCGGGCGACCGGGTGCCGCGAGACCCTATTGCACAGGCGGTTGCGCTGGCCGATCGTCTCGACAGTTTGATCGGAATTTTTGCTATTGGCGAAAAACCAGGCGGCGATAAGGACCCCTTTGCACTGCGCCGTGCTGCGCTTGGGGTGTTGCGTATCATCGTCGAAAATCAACTGACCCTGGATCTGGCCGATCTTTGTCAGGTTGCTGCCGATGGTTATTTCAGACAAGTAGATGCGAAAGCGGCGATTGCAGAGGTCATCGAGTACGTGTTTGACCGCCAACGCGCCTATTACCAGGAACAAAATATAGGTTTCGATGTTGTTGATGCGGTTGCCTATAGTCGCCCTGGCATGCTCTATGACTGCGATTTACGCATCCGGGCGGTACAGGAGTTTCAAAGTCACGAAGCAGCCCCCGCGCTGGCGGCGGCCAATAAACGAATCAGTAATATTCTTAAAAAACAGGAACATGTGGAGCCTGACGTCGATACCGGATTATTGCAGGAGAAAGCAGAAAAGCTGCTATTCAAGCAACTTCAGGCGCTTAAACAAGGGGTCGCAAAGCAGGTTTCTGGTGGAGCCTACTTAAAGGGACTGGAACAGCTTGCCGAACTCAGACCCGCGGTTGATACGTTCTTTGATGAGGTAATGGTGATGGTTGATGATGCGGCTTTGCAAAACAACCGGCTTGCACTGCTCGATCAACTGTTGCAAAGTTTCCGCCTAGTCGCTGATTTCTCACGGATAAAATCCTGAGAATCGTTTATCAGATAGGAGATTCGATTGGCCAAAATGGTAATCCTGGACAGAGACGGCGTCGTCAACCACCTGCCGGATGATGACATCACCACTGTCGACGGCTGGGATCCGATACCAGGCAGCATCGAGGCGATCAACCGGCTCAAGAAAGCAGGTTACCTGGTTACCATCGCATCCAACCATTCAGGTATTTCGCGCGGTCTTTATAGCGAAGAAGAACTGTTGGAAACACACGCAAAGATGCAGCGCCTGCTTGAAAATCGAGGCGCCAGTGTCGACGGAATTTTCTATTGTCCGCATGGGCCCGAAGCGAACTGTGTTTGCCGTAAGCCTAAACCGGGATTACTGTTTCAGATTGCCAGTCAATTTAAAATTGATCTCAAGAAAACAGCAGTCGTAGGGGACGACATCAGTGATGTTCAGGCGGCGAAGATGGCCAACGCGAAGCCGATTCTGGTGCGCACCGGGAAAGGGGAGTACGTGATGCAGCATTTCCCCGAAGTACTGGATGTTCCGGTTTACGATGACCTGGCCCACTTTGTGCGCCACACGCTGCGCCGTAAATAGATTCTGCCCGTGGTCAACCCGTTTTATAAAATTTGGTTGGGAATACGCTCAACCCTATTCTGGATATTCTTTCTGCCGGTCCTGCTACTTTCAGCCAGCCTGGTTTCGCTGACGTTTTTTATGCCACTGAAGTTTCTTATGGGGATCGTCAGGTTCTGGATTAGTTACTCGCTCTGGTGTTTGCGAATTATCTGTGGGCTCAAGTATTCAGTTGAAGGGCTTGAAAATATTCCTGATCATGGTTTTATCGTAATGAGTAAACATGGCTCAACCTGGGAAACGATAGCGATACAGGGTTTTTTTCGTCCCCTGGTTTGGGTGGTCAAGCGCGAACTGACCTGGATTCCATTTTTTGGTTGGGCCTTGAAAGCGATGGATGTAATTGCCCTGAACCGGGGTACCGGTCGCAAGGCCATCAGCCAGCTGATCAAGGAGAGTCAATTCCACATGGACCGGGGAAGAATCCTGATGCTATTTCCCGAGGGTACGCGCGTTTTACCGAAACAAAAGAAACCGTTCAAGATTGGTGGTGCCATTGTTTCCCAGCGCACCGGGTACTCGGTGCTGCCGATTGCGCACAATGCTGGAGAGTTCTGGCCACGGCATAGCTGGATCAAGTGGCCCGGTACCATTCGAGTTGTTATCGGCAAGCCAATCGACCCAGAGGGCAAGAAGCCCGAGGCCATCATTAACGAGGTGGCAAGCTGGATTCTGGCCGAGTGTGACCGAATCAGTGACGACGCCCAATTACACCGAATTGGTGTTCTATAATGACCTGTGGATTAAAAGGAATGCAGGTTATTGTTGGTGCGTTTTAAATTACTGTTGATACTCTTCTTGTACGCCGGCCTGGCAGAGGCTGATCTGACCGGGATTACGTTAGAACTTGCCAACGTTGATTCAGACTGGAAATTTGACAGCGGCGTGCGCGAAGCCCAGATCAACAGTATCGCCTTTCAGATTGAGGAAAAAACTGCAACTGGATTAAGCGTCGGCGGAGGTATCGGTTACTTTGATATGCGCGTTGTTGGCGATAGCAGCACGAAGACGAGAAAATTTGATGGGGAATATCTACAGGTTTATCTGCGTCAGGAAATCCGCATCAGTGAAAGCATCTCGCTGCATGGTTTATTCAATTATAGTTACAACAACGGTCGCGACAATAGCGGTAGCGACAATGATGAGATCGATCGGGTTGATATAGACTGGAATGAAGCCAGTTTGCAGATCGACGCGAGCCTACGTTTTGCCAACTTCGGGATTACTCCGTTTGCAGCCTATTACGATATCGATGGAGATATCAGCGATGACAACGGGACCGAAGTTTTTGAAATGGATGATCCGGTAAGCCACGGTATCCGCTTCGACTATTACACCGATCCGACGGCTTTCATCCGTATCGTGTTTCAATCCGGGGGGCAGTCCGGGGGTTACCTGATTTTTGCGCGCCGCTATTAATCGCTGTCGGAGTAACGGTCTTTGCGCCCGCTGTAGATTGCGATCAACTCGTCAATGCTGGCCTGGTCGTATTCGCGCAAACCGCTTAGCACCATCTTCTTCTGGCCTTTGCCCACCAGTTCTCCATTGCAGTTCAGGTCATAGTTGAGAGCGACATCGCCACGTTTGCCGTAAAGCCGAAAAATACTCTCGCTCAACGAGAGGTTTACCGAATCGATGTCGAGCCTGTTCAGCGAAATGCGCATATGGTCATAGATTACCAATGGTCTTTCGGGGTTAATCATGACATTGTTTTGTTTCATCAGGGGTACCAGCACATGCGGAAAGGTTTCGCCCGAAAATTTCACATAATTGCGCGTTAATGACTCGATAAGAACAGGGTTGTGACTGTGTTCGCCGTTAGTCGAAACGTCGAGGTATTTTTTATCATGCTCATCGTAAATCGATATTTCACGGGCGTCTACCTCGGGCAGAATCAGGGTAGTGTCATCGCCTACCATGCCCGAGAACGAAATTCCCATGGTTTGACGCAGGCCGTAGTGATGGACGATGATCGAGAATAGCAAATCGCCAGGCACGCAGAATCGTTTTGAATCGATATCGTGAATCGGATTAAAATCACCGGCCACCGATTTTGCAAAATCGCTGGCCTGCTGTCGGGTAAACGAGAGTCTGGAACCATCCAGGGTATAGTATTTTTCTAGATTCATTTTTGTTATCTCGGGTTAACTTCCTGGGGCCCAGGATGGTATCTTACCCCATTTTGTAAAACGGAACTAACCTGTGAGTTTTGACGTTCAACAACCTGTGCATCGAGAGATTTTCTATGCTTAGTTTTTCAGATCTCTCGCTGCGACGCTCTACTACTCTGCTATTCGAAGCGGCCGACTTTAAGATATACCCGGGACAAAAGCTCGGCATTACCGGCGCTAACGGTTGTGGCAAGACGTCGTTGTTTGCGTTAATTCGCGGTGAACTGTCATCCGATCAAGGGCATTTTACGATACCGCAAGACTGGGCAGTCGCCTCGGTAGAGCAGGAAGCCCAGCTGAGTGAGCGTATCGCCCTTGAATATGTAATCGATGGTGATGAAGAGTTAAGACAGGTTGAAATCAGGCTCGTAGAGGCTGAGGCTAAAACGGAGGCGATGTCGATTGCGAGCTGCCATGAACGGCTGCAGGAAATCGACGGTTACCAGGCAACCAGTCGCGCGGCACGGTTGCTTGCAGGACTCGGTTTTAACGAGTCCGAAATTCGTCAACCGCTCAATAGCTTCTCCGGGGGCTGGATCATGCGCCTCAACCTGGCGCGCGCATTGATGTGCCGCTCCGACCTGTTGTTGCTCGATGAGCCCACCAACCACCTCGATCTTGACGCGGTGATCTGGCTTGAACAGTGGTTGAAGCGATACCAGGGTACTCTATTGTTGATTTCGCATGACCGTGATTTCCTGGACGCGGTCGTTACCACCGTGGCCCATATCGAGAACCAGCAGATCGACCTGTATCGCGGCAATTACACTGCGTTTGAAATGCAACGCGCTGAACGTCTAGCACAGCAGCAGGCGGCTCATCAAAAGCAGCAACAAAGCATCGCGCACATGCAGCTCTACATCGATCGCTTCCGCGCCAAAGCGACCAAGGCCAGGCAGGCTCAAAGTCGCATCAAGGCACTGGAAAAAATGCAGATTATTGCACCTGCGCATATCGACTCACCCTTTCATTTCGAGTTTCGCTCACCCAGGGCAATGCCGACTTCGCTGTTGAAGCTGGATCGAGTGTCAACCGGCTATGACGACAAAACCGTGCTTGAGAATATCGAGTTTTCGTTGATTCCAGGCGAGCGTATCGGGCTGCTTGGCCTGAACGGGGCCGGCAAATCGACATTTATAAAGCTCCTGGCAAACGAATTGCAGCCCTTCGAGGGAGACGTGACACGCGCAAAGGATTTGAATGTTGGTTATTTTGCGCAACACCAGGTTGAACAACTTGATCTCGAGGCTCACGCCCTGTTGACGATGCAGCGAATGGATCCGAAATTGAGCGAGCGTGAAATCCGGTCTTACCTCGGGGGTTTTAATTTCCGGGGCGATAAGGTGTTACAGGCCGTCAAAACTTTCTCCGGCGGCCAAAAAGCGAGGCTGGTTTTGGCACTGCTGATCTGGAGTCGTCCCAATTTACTGTTGCTGGACGAACCAACCAATCACCTGGACCTGGAAATGCGCCTGGCACTGAACCAGGCTTTACAGGGTTTTGATGGCAGTGTCATCCTGGTATCGCACGATCGCCACCTGCTGCGCAGTGTTTGCGATGACCTTTGGTTGGTGGATAACGGGATGCTGCAGCACTTCGAGCAGGATCTCGATCACTATCCGTCATGGCTTGCGCAGCGCAAGTCGCGTGGCGAAAGTTCAACACTGTCTACAGTCATCAATCAGCAGCAAACTCGTCGCCAGCAAAAATTCCAGTTGAACCAGCTCAACAAGATAGAAAAAAATATTGCCAAATTACATGCCCTGCAGGAAAGCCTCGAACAGAAGCTCGAAGACAGTTCAATCTATGATGCCGAGAATCGTGATCAATTGAATGCAAACCTGGCCGACCAGGCAGAAAACAGGAAACTGCTGGCCCAGGCTGAAGAGGACTGGTTACAGATAAGTGAGTCGATTGAGCAACAGGCGAACTAGCCGTTGCGACAATTGCACACGATCTGCCCCAGCGTCTTGAGCGCATTTTCGTTGGCTTCGTTCCACGGGGAGCCGCAATTAATGCGTAAATGATTGCGGAAGCCACGGGTTGCCGAAAACAGGATTCCCGGGGTTATCGCAATATTGTGTTCGAGCGCGCGATTAAATATATCGATGCTGTCGCAACCGCTTGGCATTTCCACCCAGAGCACGTTGCCACCGTGCGGATGTGAAATACGCGTGCCTTCCGGGAAGTTCCTGGAGATCATAAATCGGCCTCGTTCTACCTGTTCGCGCATCGCCACCCGCAGCCGCACCAGGTGCCTGTCGTATTGCCCACTGCTTAGAAACTCGGCCAGCGCGAGCTGATTGATCGACGAAGTGGCCGAGGACCAGGCTTGTTTATATTGCAGAAACTTCTTGTAATAGCGGCCCGCAATTACCCAGCCGACGCGATGACCCGGCGCCAGGGTTTTGGAAAAGGATGAACAACTCAGCACGATGTTATTGAGGTCATAGGACTTGGCAGGGCGGGGCGGTTTATCGCCAAAATAAACGCTGCCGTAAACGTCGTCCTCGATTAATGGAATATCGCGTTCGGCCAGTAAATTTACCAGTTCGCGTTTGTTCTCTTCCGGCATCTGGCAGCCCAGCGGATTGCTGGTATTGGGTGATGCCATGACTGCCTTGATGTCCATGGTATCGAAGGCTTCTTCGAGTGCCTCCAGGTCTAAACCGGTAACGGGATCAGTTTCAATCTCAACTGCCAGCATTCCCATTTGTTCAATCATGCGCAGCACTGCAAAATAAGTGGGGGACTCTACCGCGATGATGTCACCACGCTTGGCGACGGTGCGCAGACTAATCGAAAGAGCCTCCGTGGCGCCAGAGGTAATAATGACATCGTTCGCGCTGATTCTGGTGTGGGTCTGAGCGTATTGCTGTGCGATCTGCTCGCGCAATTTGCGGTCCCCGGGCGGGAACAGGTAATCCATGCTTTTTTGCGGGTAGCGGCTGATAATGCTGCGCGTGGCCCGGGTCAGTGACTTGACCGGCATGAAGTCCATCGACGGATTCGAGGTGCCGAAGGGCGTAATGCGCGGATTGTTCGCATTGCGAAATACCTCTTCGAAGAGTTCGCCAAAACGTACGCGCCGGGCCTGGCGTGGCGTGGTGGCCGACTTGGCGATATCGTTAATCTGGTTGTCGAGAGTGTTGACGTAAAACCCGGATTGCGGTTTTGCGGTCAATACCCCCTGGTCCTCGAGGTTGACGTAGGACTGGGTTATCGTGGCGATGCTGACCCCGAGCTGTTTGCTGAGTTTGCGCAGCGACGGTGCTTTATCACCGGGTTTGAGTTCTCCTTTCTCGATTAATTCGCTGATATAGCGCGACACCTGGTCGTATTTAAAGGTTTCGGGGCGCGAAACTGTCATGTCGATAGCCAACTGTATTGTATGTATTTTGAAAAAAGTGTAACTGTTATTGTAACAGTTTCGCCAATATTATTGCATCATTGTCAGCGAGGCGTTCGCGCTTCACAGGCAGAAAGTTAAAACCCCCTCCTCCTCCTCAGGTTTTGACTGATATTTAACCCACCCCTTCATAGGGGTGGGTTTTTTTTTGCTTTTTGAGCTACTGCGCTTGCATAGGCAGGCTAAAATTTCAGCTCGAAATGCTCATTTAGGTCTAACTAAACTCCGCTTCCGATCTGAAATTTTAGCCCGCCTATGCTGCGCTCGTAACGCTCAAAAAAATACAGAACCTGTTAAATGCTCATTTAGGCGTATCTAAACTGCGCTTCCTCTCGAATTTTTTATCGCGCCTATGCGGCGCTCGT